>Ga0207929_1000112_pt1 | contig 22504 bp, 21 predicted proteins | sample NGESurdeep072012_FD_184466 | JGI IMG/M metagenome (GOLD analysis project Ga0207929, IMG submission 184466) | Arctic peat soil microbial communities from Barrow, Alaska - NGEE Surface sample 53-1 deep-072012 (SPAdes) | ecosystem: Environmental > Terrestrial > Soil > Wetlands > Peat ... | reverse complement strand
CAGATTGCGACCTCGGAACTCGACCCTGGCGAAGATCCACGCCAGCGGCACCCCGAGAACGAGCGCGATCACCGTCGCCGACAACGAGGCGATGAGCGATAGCTTGAGAGCCTCGACCGTCTCGGGCGCCGTGAGAGCTTTGACGGCGTCTCCCCACGGAGACCGGACGATCAGGCCGAGCAGAGGCAGGATGAAGAACGCCGCCCCGATCGCCGCGAGGATCCCGACGACGACCGGGACACGTTCGCGTCTCATTGGCAACTAAGACGCCGGCAGGAAGCCGAAGGACTGCAGCGCCGCCTGGCCGTCGGCGGACAGGACGTATGTGATGAAGGCGTTGACGAGGCTCAGGTTGTTAGCGCCCTTGACCGCGACGATGGGATAGGTGGCGATGACGTTGACGGAATCCGGGATCGGGACACCCGCGACCTTGCTGCCCGCTGCCTTGACGTCGGTCACGTAGACGATGCCCGCGTCCGCCTCGCCCAGCTCGATCTTGCTGACCACAGACGTCACATCGGTCTCAAGGCTCTTAGGAGTCACCGTCACGCCTTCGTTTGACAGGATCTGGAGCGCGTACTTGCCGGCCGGCACCGTGGGCGCCGCGGTGATGTAGATGACGCCCGGTTTCGCAAGGTCGGCGAGCCCCGCGATGCCTTTGGGATTGCCGGCGGCGACCACGATCTCGAGCTTGTTGTGCGCGAACACTTGCGGCGGCCCAAGGATGAAGCCCTCCGCCTCGAGCTTGTCCATGTTCGTCGTGTCGGCTGAAGCGAAGACGCCAGCCGATGCGCCCTGCTCGATCTGCGTCACCAACGTTGGCGAGCCGGCAAAGTTGAACTGCACAGTCGTTCCCGGGTGGGCGGTTTGAAAGGCGGTGTCGAGTGCCTTGAAAGAGTCGGTCAGCGAGGCTGCGGAAAAGACCGAGGCAGTCCCGCTTAGCGATGCACTCGTGGCTCCACTGCTCCCACAGGCGGAAAGAAACGCGACAGACAGTAAGGACAAGATCCGAAGACGCATCCGACCCCCTCCGTGGCTAACGTGGTAGCTCGATTACGACATTGGTCGCCTTCACCGACGCGACGGCCATCACCCCCGGCTTCAATCCGAGCTCGTCAACCGACTCGCGCGTGATCAGCGACACGATCCGATACGGACCCGCCTGCATCTCGACCTGGGCGGCCACCCCGTCCTTGATCACGCGCGTCACGATCCCGGAGAACTTGTTGCGCGCAGACTCGGTCACCACCGAGGGCAGCACGGCGCGTGGCAGAGCAGCCATGTAGGCGGCAAGGGCTGCCGCATCGATCTGGCGCTGACCGCCCGCTGACCGGATGGTCTTGATCTGGCCGCCATCGACCAGCCGCCTCACGGTGTCGGGGCTGACGCGCAGCAGCTCCGCGGCTTGGCCGATCCTCAGACGATTAGCCACGGTCCAACCATAGCAAATGCACGCTTCTGCGCCAATAAGAGCGCTAAAACATAGGCGGCAGCATTTTTCTCTACCATCTGCCGGTTACGCTTGAGCCTCCGTCGACACCGCTAACCTCTTGGCGTGGGCGCTCTGACTGGAATCCGGATCCTCGATTTCACCCGTGTGGTCTCAGGGCCGTACTGCACGCAGCTTCTGTCAGACCTCGGCGCCGAGGTCGTGAAGATCGAGCGGCCGGGCACCGGCGACGACGCCCGCGCATTTGGACCGCCGTTCATCAAGGGCGAGAGCGTGTATTTCCTCTCGCTCAACCGGGGCAAGAAGAGCGTGGTGATCGACCTGTCGACAGAGTCAGGCCGCGAGACCGCGAGGCGGCTCGCCCGCGAGTTTGACGTCGTGATCGAGAACTTCAAGACCGGCTACATGGCGAGCGTGGGCCTGGATTACGAGACTCTCGCCGCTGATAACGAGCGTCTCGTCTACTGCTCGATGACCGCATTTGGCGAGACCGGTCCTTACAAAGACCGCGCCGGCTACGACGTGATGGTCTCCGCCCTTGGCGGCATGATGGGCATCACCGGTCTACCCGGCGGCCCGCCGGTGAAGACTGGCGTCGCGCTGCTGGACATAGGCACCGGCCTTCACGCTGCGACCGCGATCTGTGCCGCGCTATACGAGCGAGAGCGGTCGGGAAAGGGCCAGCGAATCGAGCTCTCGCTGCTCGGCGTGCAGCTGGCGACCCTCATCAACGCGGCGTCGGTCTATCTGGTCGGCGGAGAGGTGATGGGCCCACAGGGCAACGCCCACGACGCGATCGTTCCGTATCGAGCTTTTCGCGCGGCCGACGGCTACATCGTCATCGGCGCCGCCAACAACGCGATGTTCGCGCGCCTCTGCGATGCGTTGGGGGTGTCCGAGCTGGCACGCGACCACCGCTTCACCAGCAACGCCGCCCGCGTTGCGCATCGAGAGGAGCTCGAGGCGGCGATCGGCGAACGGCTGGCAGGCGCGACGGTGTCCGAGTGGGTCGACAGGATCGGCGCTGCCGGTGTGGCTGTTGCTCCCGTGAACTCGATCAAGGAGGTGTTTTCAGACCCGCAGGTCGTCGCCTCCGGCCAGGTCGTCCCATTCGAGCACACAACTCTCGGTCAGATACACCTGGTCGGTTCGCCTGTTCACATGAGCAGGACGCCGGTGAGCTATCAGGGCGCGCCGCCCATCCTCGGCGAGGACACCGAAGAGGTCCTGGGCAAGCAGTAGCCGGTGACGGCTCGGCGCTAGGGCGCGAGCGAGTCGAGGTTCTCGACTATCGCCTCTTGCGACGAGCGGGCGATGATGACCACCGCCTCTTCGGCACTGAGCTCGTTCGACTCGATGTGCGGCACGAAAGGAGGCACGTAAACGTAGTCGCCAGGTTTGGTCTCGATGCGTTCCTCAACGCCATCGGCCATGTAGATGAACACCGGGTTGCCCGACAGCACGTAGATGCTCGTCTCGTTCTCGCCATGGTGATGGGCGCCCGACACCACCCCCGGCGCCATGTGCGTCTCCCCCATCCAGATCTTCGTGGCGCCCACGGTTGACTCGCAAACCCCGGCGCGTCGAACCATGCCATAGGTCTGCGCCGTGTCTTCGGTTGCGTCCTCGGGGGAAACCTTGCGTAGTTTCACCGGTCAATTCTCGACGCTGAAGGTGTCCCACGCAAACAGACCACCCTGACCCTGGCCGATCGCGAGGCGCGAAAGGCCAAGCCAGGGTAGGTCGAGATCGAAAAAAGGTTAGTGGCGGTGCGCCTCGGCCTTCGTCTCGTGGTGGATGACCTCTCCGTCGTGCCACTCGGGCTCGGCGGCAAGGAGCTCCTTCATCTGGTGGAAGCGCTTGTCCTGCTCGGGCGAGTCGGCGAACTTCTTGTAGGCGCCCTTGCTCTCGAAGATGGTGGTGACGAAATGCACGTTCGGGTCCGCGTCCGACTTGAATACGTAGGTCGCGACGTGGCCCTCCTGGGTGTTCGCGGTGCCCTCCATCGCGTGCATCATCTTCTCCTCGGCACCCGGCTTCAGCTTCATCTTGGCTACGGTTCCATACACGGCATTTCTCCTCGCCCATGGGGCGACCCTTGCGGGGCTAAACGTTGGCGGAACATATGAACAGCTTCGCGACCGTCCAGCCTCCGACTCTACGCCCGCCCAACCGCCAGTGCCCATTGTTGGCGGCTACAAGTCGTAGCCGTAAGTCCGGCCAAATTGCGCACCTCCGGCCGCCTCGCGTCTACTTATCGGAATGGATCCGGCTGCCCGCCCGATAGCGCTCTTCGCGGCCCTCGATGAGGAGGCCCGAGCTCTGGCGCGGCACCTTCCGCGCGCGGCCACTTCGTCTCCGCACCTGTCGATCTGGGAGGGGGTGATCGAAGCCACGCCGGTGGTGCTGGTCGTCAGCGGCGTCGGCAAGGTGGCGGCGGCCCTGGCGACTCAGTTCGTATGCGATGTCTACCATCCGCGGTGCGCCATCACTTTCGGACTGGCCGGCGCCACCGACAGCGACAGGCAGAAGGGGCGATTGATAGTGGCTACCGCCGCCGTCCAGCACGACATGGACGCGCGGCCGCTGACCGAAGCCAAAGGCGTGGTGCCCTCCCTTGGGAGCGCGGTGTTCGCCGCTGACCCGAAGCTGGCGCAGGGTCTGCATCGCGCAACTCAACGGGTCGTTGACGATCCACGAGTCGTTAGCACCGGCCTGGTCCTCACCGGGGACCAGATCGTCACGTCACGGGCGGTCAGGGACGGGCTGTTGCGAGACTTCCCCGAAGGCCTTTGCTTCGACATGGAGACTGCCGCCGTCGCGCAGGTGGCTCATCAAAACAGCCTTCCATGGGGTGCGTTGCGAATGACTTCGGATTCGGCGGACGAGAGCTTCAACCTCGACCAGGTCATCAACTTCGGCATCAACTCGGCAGCCGACCTGTTCGACCAGGTCATCCAGGCGTTCCTGAGAGATGGCCAATGGGCCTAGACGGACGTCGCCGGCTCCCGAGAAGTCGAAGGCAACCTCGTCGTCAACAATGCCGCGACCAGAGAGATCGCTGCCCCGGTGAACAGAACGGTATTCAGGCCTTCGCGCACCAACACCGCTCCGACCAGGGACCCGGCCACGGATGACAAATAGATCGGGAGCAGGACCAGGTTGAGCGTGGTGGCACGGCGCTCTTCGGGGACGGCGGTGGCGAGAAGGGCGAACACCATGGAGATGGCGGTCGCGGTCGCGGCGCCCAACGCGACGGCGCCAACCGTGAGCCACACCAGGTTTGGTGCGATGGCGAGTCCGGCGAGGCTCGCCGCAGCGAGCACGCAGGCGCCGGCCAGGAGCGGCCGGAAGCCGTAGCGATCGCCGGCGGCGCCGGCCAGCGGAGAAAGCAGCGCGCCCAGGAGGGCCGACGCGCCGAAGACGATGCCGATCTGACCCGCAGCGCCGGCCGTGCCGCCTATGAGCCTGATCACAAGTAGAGGAAGGAACGGGTTGGCGATCTGCTGTGCGAAGTAAGCGAGGCCGAAAACGCCGAAGACGATCAGCGTCACGCGTCCGGTGAGAGCCATCCGAAGCGCAGCGACCGCTAGGCTGGTCGCCGATCCCGAAGGCGCCTTCGGCCGGGGCCCTTCGCGCGCGAGGGCGAGGAGGAGCGCGCCGGCGGCCAGCGACATCGCCGCGTCGAGCGCGAACAGGGTGTGCAGGTTGAGGATGCTGTGGTCGACGAGCCAGCCGCCAACCGTGGGGCCGAGCGCGAAGCCGAGTGACGGGGTGACGCCAAAAAGAGAGATCCCCAAACCGACCCGGCCTTGCGGCGTGACTGCGCGAAGGGCGGTGAGCATCACCCCCGTGTTGCCGAGCTGGAACCCGACCAACAGCAAACCGAAGGCCGCCTCCCACCGGTTCTGGGCGAACCACAGGACGGCGAAGACCACCATCTCGACGAAAGCGCTGCGGGCGATGATCGGAATGCGGCCGTAACGCTCCGCCCACACGCCCCAGAAGGGGACCAGCGGCAGGCCAAAGAGGAAAAACGCGGCGTTGAGGTAGCCGGTCCAGGCCGGCACCTCGGCAGGCGGGACCTGCACGGTGGCGAGGTAAAGCGGCATGAAGCGGAAAACGTGCGAAACGGTGAAGGCCTCGACGGTCGAAGCGATCCCGAACAGCACCAGCAGGGTGATCCACCCTGACGCCCTTCGGGTCGATGCAGCTACCGCCTCATCCTCCGGCATGTCAGCGGACTATAGGCAAGCTGCCTGATGGCTTGTTCGGACAAAGTCGCGACTTGTCGGGCTGGTATCGTGCTGCCAGGGACCGATTCCGCTCCGTTTTGGAGGACTGCACCTTGCGCGATAAGCCCACCCGCGTCGACCTCGATCGGATGCAAAAGGCCTACGACTCAACACGCGCAAACACGATGAAGGTTCCCGTACTGACCCAGAGGGCAGTCGCGCATATCGACAGGGACCTGCATATGATCGGCCGGGTAGGGATTTGAACGGCTCGGCGCTGGCGCTGGCCTAGGCTTGCGCCCGCGCCTTCATCGGCCATCAGGCTTGGCGTTGCGCTGTGCTAGCATCCGATGCCAATGTTGCGCACTACCATCGTAGTGATGCAGAACCTCGTACCTGGATCGGCATGAACGCAGATGAGTGAATCCGCCATGTCCATCGCCGAGCGGCTGACTCAGGTCGGGTTCTCCCAGTACGAGGCGCGCACCTACGTTGGGCTGCTGATGTCAGAGGGCGCGACGGGTTACAGCGTGGCCAATGACACCGGAGTGCCGCAGCCGAAAGTGTACGAAACCCTGCGACGGCTGGTCCAGCGCGGGGCGGCGGTCTTGACCAGCGAACGGCCGGCCCGTTACTCGGCGGTCCCACCGCAGGTCCTGCTCAGCGCTCTGGAGAAAGAATTCGGCGAAAAGGTGAAGGCTGCGCGGGACAGCCTCGAGAGCCTCCCTGGGCGCCCCGTCCACGACGGCAGGGTCGCACTATCCCGCCTGGACAGCTTCGCCGCTGCCACCAACAGAGCTGTCGATGCAATCTCACGCGCCCACAGCCGCGTGTACCTCAGCGGCCGAACAGACGAGCTCAAGGGACTGGCCGGCGCGGTGGACGAGGCGGCGGGCCGCGGCGTCCAGTTCGTCATCGTGCATTTCGGCCGCCTGCCATTCCAGCCGCCACGTGGACAGGTCATGCGGCACGCGAGCACGGAGGGCACGCTTTATGCGTCTCGAAAGGCGCGCCACCTTGCGTTGGTGGTCGACTCGAGGTGGGCGCTGTGGGCCCTGGCTCGCGACGGCCGTGACTGGGAGGTGATGTTCGGGGACTTTCCGCTGGCTGCGAGCCTCGTGAAGTCCTACATCCGCCACGACCTGTTCGTGCAGCGCATGTACGCGGACCTGCCTAATGAGCTCGAGAACCTCTATGGACCGGGATTGCTGGAGCTGACCAACCTGTCCGAAGGCGAGCCCGCAGCCGAAGCGGATCCCGGGACGATTGCGGCGTCCGAGTCCTGATTCCTAGCGAGCGCCAGAGCCAGTTGCGGAAAATCGACCTGCACTGCTACCCCGGCACACAGCCGTGGATCGATTCTTATGGGCCGTTCGCGGAAGCGCTGGGCGCGTACTGGAAGCGTGAGTGGGTGGCCAAAAGTGAAGAGGACGTCATCCAGGAGTTCGAGGCCGCAGGCGTCGAGGCAGTCCTGGTCGCTTTCGACATCGAGTCTGTCACCGGCGCGCCGCCGTGCACGAACGATTACGTGGCGCAGCTGCGCGATAGGCACCCTGGCACGATTCTGCAGGGCTGGGCCGCGGTGGACCCGTTGAAAGGTGCTCCCGCGCTCGAGGAAGCGAGGCATGCGATCGAGGACCTTCACCTCCTCGGCTTCCACTTCCATCCGATCATGGGTCGCTTCGCCGTCGACGACGAGCGACTGCACCCGTTGTTCGAGCTCATCGATGGGTTGAAAGTGCCAGTCATGATCGACGTGGGAACAACCGGCATGGGAGCGGGCCTCGCGGGTGGCCTGGGATCGAAGCTGCGACACGCGCACCCTCTCGCACTCGACGACCTCGCGGCAAATTTTCCCAACCTGACGATCATCGCCGCACACCCGGGGTGGCCATGGATCGAGGAGATGACGGCCGTTGCCCTGCACAAGGGCAACGTTTACTGGGAGCTTTCCGGTTGGGCTCCGAAATACTTTCCTGAAACGTTGAAGAAGGATGTGAGAGGACGCTTGCGCGACAAGGTGATGTTCGGGAGCGATTATCCGAGCTTGGCGTACGAGCGCATCTTCCGCGAATGGGCCGAGCTCGGCTATGCCGACGAGGTAATGGAGGACGTATTTCACGGCAACGCCGAGCGCGTCCTCGGATTCATGCGCGAGCCGACCACCGAAGCGCGTCGCTCAGTTCGATGAGCACGCTTGAGAGCAGCCGCGCCGCCCTGGTCACTGGCGCCGCCCGTGGTATTGGCCGCAGCACCGCCCTCGAGCTTGCGCGGCACGGCTATGACGTGGCTGTCAACTACAGTCGCAGCCGCGAAGCGGCTCAGTCGGTGGCCGACGAGCTGACTGCGCTGGGGGTCCGATCCCTGGTGGTTCAGGCCGACGTCGCCGATGAATCGCAGGTTGCCGCGATGGTGAGCCGGGTGGGGGACGAGTTTGGGCGGCTGGACGCCCTGGTCAACAACGCCGGCACCACAGTGCCCACGCCGCCCTCCGATATCGACGGCCTTGATATGGCCGATTGGGACCGGGTGTTCGCGGTCAACGTGCGCGGCATGTTTCAGGTCACACGCGCGTGCGTGCCCATGCTGAACCAATCCGGGTCAGGCGCGGTCGTAAACCTGTGCAGCATCGCTGGACTCCGGCCTGGCGCCCAGCCATTTCCGTACGCCGCCAGCAAGGCGGCGGTGGGGAATCTGACTCGGACCCTGGCCGCGGCGCTCGGTCCGAAGATCCGGGTCAACGCCGTGGCTCCGGGGTGGATGTCGGGCGAGTGGATGGAGAACGCGCTTGGCGCCAACTACGAGCGCTTGATGGAGAGGCGTGCGAGCCTGACGCCGCTCAAGCGCTGCGTGACGCCGGACGAGGTCGCCATCACCATCGTGAGCTTGATCGCCAGCAACCCAATGGTGAACGGCGAGATCGTGGTCATCGACGGCGGCTTTTCGGCCACCACCTGATGGGCCTGGACGGGGTCGTCCCGTATCCCCCGGAGTTTGCCGAACGCTATAGGCGCTTGGGCTACTGGCGCGACGAAACCATTGACACCGTCTTCGGCGAGCTGTTTGCGAGCCATCACGACAGGATCGCGCTGCAAAGCGGTGACGAGACGATCACCTATGCGGAGCTAGGGCAGAGGTCGACTTCCCTCGCCGGATTTCTGTACGGGCGCGGTCTGCGCCCCCTAGATCGGGTGCTTGTGCACCTGCCCAACTCTGCCGAGTTCCTGTTCGTGTATTTCGCTCTGCAGAAGCTCGGCGTCGTCCCAATCCTGGCTCTGGCGCCGCATCGCCGGCTCGAGATCGACCATTTCATCAAGCTGGCCGATGCCGTTGCGTACTTCGGCAGCGACCCGGAGCTGGCGAGAGAGGTTCGTAACGCCAACGCCGGGCTACGCGAGACTTTCATGCTCGACGAGCTGAAGGGCATCCCAACAACCGCTCCCCCACCCCCCATTGACGTGGATCCGACGGACCCCTGCGTCTTGCTGCTGTCGGGCGGAACGACCGGCATCCCAAAACTGATACCTCGAACACACAACGACTATCTGTACAACTCAAGGGCCGCGGCAGCGGTACAGGACATCAGCGCTGACAGCCGTCAGCTTTGCGTGCTGCCCCTGGCGCACAACATGCCGCTTGCGTGTCCGGGCGTTCAGGGCTTTCTCATGGCCGGCGCGCGGATCGTCATCGGGACCAGCACCAAGGCGCCTGACGTGTTCGAGCTCATCGAGAAACACCGGATCACCCACGTTGGCGGAGTGCCCGCCCTGTACATACGCTGGCTGTCCGATCCGGCATCCGGCCACCACGACCTGACCTCGGTCGAGCTTCTCCAGTCCGGTGGCCAGCGCCTGCAGCCCGAGGTTCGCCGGCGCATGGCCGAGACCTTCCCCAACGCTTTCGTTCAAGAGAATTTCGGGATGAGCGAAGGCACGTTGTTCTTCGTGCGACGAGACGACCCAGAGGACGTGCGGCTCGAGACGGTCGGCCGGCCGGTCAGCGCCGACGACGAGGTAAGGCTCACCGACGAGGAGGGCCGCGAAGTCGCCGATGGAGAGGTCGGCGAGCTCACGGTGCGCGGTCCCTACACATTGCGCGGCTACTATCGAGTGCCCGATTACAACGCGCGCCAGTTCACCGCGGATGGCTTCTACCGTTCGGGTGACCTGATGCGACGCCACTCGTCCGGGTCGTACCTCGTGGAGGGGCGGATCAAGGATCTGGTCAACCGCGGTGGCGAGAAGATCAGCGCCGAAGAGGTCGAAAGCGTGATCCTCACGCATCCCTCTGTCCGTAACGTCGCCTGCGTCCCCTTCCCCGATCCGGTGCTCGGGGAGCGTATGTGCGCATGCGTAATCGTTCGCCAGGGTCACACGCTCACTCTCGAAGTTTTGACCAAGTTCCTTCTGGATGCGGGCATGGCCAAGTTCAAGCTGCCCGAACGCCTGCAGCTCATGGATGAGTTTCCCTTATCTACGTTTGGGAAAGTCTCAAAGAAATCGCTTAGTGAGGGCCTTCGTTAACCAGCCCTTGCGCGCCCGGTTGGTGCATCAGGGTCCAGAGCTTCATCGGCGTGACCGGCACAGAGTCCACTGCCACATCGAAGCCCATCGCGTAGAGCGCATCCTCGATCGCATTGGCGATCGCGGCAGGCACTGCGATCGTCCCCGCTTCGCCGGCCCCGCGAAAACCCTCCGGGTTGTGTGAGGTGGCCGTCTCGGTATGGATGAGCTCCGGCTCAGTGCGGAGCTCGGGCGCGCTGACGATCGTGTAGTCGAGAAAGCTCGGCGACTGGAAGTTTCCATCCGGTGAATACAGCGCTTCCTCGAAGAGGGCGTACCCGAGACCGTGCGCGTAGCCGCCCTGGAGCTGGCCGTCTAGCATCATCGGGTTGATCGGACGGCCGGAATCGTGCGCGATCACGTAACGCTCGACGTCCACACCGCCAGTCTCTGCATCCACCCGCACGACCGCCGCGTGACAGCTCGAGGCCCACGCGCCTTTGCCTTTCGAATCCCAAACCTCTGCTGCCTCGAGTCCGTCGCCGACGAGGTCGCTCAGATTGACGCGGCGATCAGGCACGCCACGAACTCCGACCCCGCTCACGTCGACCACCAGATCCTCTGGCGCGGCTTCGAGCTTTTGCGACGCGCGGTCGAGCAGCAAGCGCCTCGCTGCCGCTGCGGAGAGCGCGACCGAGTTGCCGACCTCGAGGGCGCTGCGGCTTCCCGCCGTGACGAATGAGAACGCGACGTCGCGGCTGTCCCCGGCTCGAACGTCCACTAGATCGACCGGCCAGCCGAGCCGGTCGGCGACGACCTGCGCGATGAAGGTCTGGTGCCCCTGACCCTGAGGTGTGCTGCCGACGAACACTCTTACAGTGCCATCAGCGAGGACGGCCACACGTGATGGCTCGGGCATCCCGATCCCTGTCGACTCGACACACATCGCGACACCCACTCCAACTGCCTCGCCCGCAAGCTGGCGCTGGCGAACGGACGCTGCGCCAATACGCTCGACCGCCAGGTCGAGGAGGCGCGGGTAATCGCCTCCGTCGTAGACGATCGAGTTGAGTCCCGTGTCGTACGGCATCTCCGCCGGGCCGACGAGATTGCGGCGGCGCAGCTCGATCGGGTCGAGGCCCAGACGACGAGCCAACCGATCCATGATCCGTTCGACCGCAAAATTTCCCACCGGGCGCCCGCCTCCGCGTATGAACGCCGCCGGCGGCGTGTCCGATTGGCGAGGCGCCACTTCCACGTCGAAAGCGGGCAAACGGTACGCGGACATTGAGTGGGCGGCCATGCTGCTTTCCTGAAACGCGCCGCGACCGAGATACGCTCCGACCGTCCAGGAAATCTTCCCGCGCAGCGCGAGAAGTCGCCCCTCGCGGTCTGAAGCAATCTCCACATCGAGGTCAGCTGCGTGGGCCTGGCCGGTCGTATGACCGTCCTCGGATCGGTTCGCGACCCAACGCACAGGGCGTTTCATCAAGCGGCTGATCGCGGCCGCCATGATGTATTCGGGGTAGGGATGATTCTTCGCTCCGAAGCTGCCGCCGACATCCTCGGCCAGAGCGACGACCTGTCCGCGCTCGAGCCCGAGGCATCTGGCCAATGTGTCTCGCAGCACATGCACGCCGCCCACGCTGGCTCGGATGTACAGCTTGCTCTCCGCCTCTCTCCAGTCGGCGAACGCTGCCCGGGGTTCCATCGCAGCGCCGCAGATCCGCGCCATGGTGAGGTGCTGGCGTTCCCTGATGGGCGCTGCCTGGATCGCTGCCTCCGCGTCCCCGATGCGAAAGCTTTGACTGGGGAGCGCGCTCGCCGTTTGCGCGAGCGGTTTCAGCTGGACGTCGATCATGTCGATCGCGTCGTGCGCCAGGTACTCCGACTCCGCGAGCACGACAGCAACCGCGTCCCCCTCGAAGCGCACCTCCCGGACAGCGAGGATGGGCCGCCGGACAGGCAGAGGTTGCTGGGGATTCGGATCGGGCATGAACTCGTCGGCCAACCCGAGCTGCCCTGCCACCCAGGCTCCAAGGACGCCCGGTACGCGTAGGGCTGCTGACACATCCACCTCGAGGCCATCTCCACGAGGGATGCCGGCACGCCTAACGGCCATAAATGCCATGCCGGCTTGATGGTTGTCGCCCGCATAGCGGCCACGCCCCTGGATCAGGGGCGGATCCTCGCGCCGCCTCATCGACTGCCCGATGAAGACTTCGGTCCTACTCACTACCTTCGCAGGTATTATCGAGCCGGGATGGTCATCGACGCCTATGCGCACGTCTTTCCAATGCCTCTGATCGAAGCCTTGGCGGAGGTCAAGCCAAGCAAGGAGCTTGCCGCCCTGCGCGCGCAGAGCCCGCACAACTTCGAGCACGAGGCCCGGCTCGCTTATATGGACGAGCATGGGTTCGACGTGCAGGTGCTCATCCTGGCTCGCCCGCCAGTGTGGTTGGGCATGGACCGCTCCGATATCCACCGACTGTCGCGAGTGGCGAACGATTCGATCGCGGAGTTTGCTGCCAAACGCCCAGATCGATTCGTTGGCGTGGGCGTGCTGCCGGTGGTCGACGCCGTGATGATGGAAGAGTTCGAGCGAATCCAGAGAGAGCTCGGCCTCAAGGGCGTGCTCATCTTCTCCAACATCGAGGGCAAGCCTCTGGACGACGAATCGATGTGGCCGCTGTATGAGCGGGCCGCCGAGCTCGATTTTCCGATCTGGATACATCCCCAGCATGCGAACTACTACCCGTGGATAAGAAAAGACGTGCTCGACCGGGTCCTTGCCTGGCCGTTCGACACTTCGCTCGCGATGGCGAGGCTCGTGTACGGCGGCGTCTTCGAGCGCTACCCGAATATCAAATTCGTCACGCACCACATGGGAGGGATGATTCCGTACTTCTCAGCGCGGATCGCCGCCTTTGCCGAGACCAGTTCCGATGAGTACGCAAAGCTGGGCCTGGGCGAGAGCGGCCCCAGCTTGACCGGCTCACCGCTTGACCACTTTCGGCTTTTTTACAACGACTGCATAAGCAATGGCTCGCAGGATGCGGTGAGGCTGGCGCTCAACTTCTTCGGCGCCGACCGCATTCTGTTCGGCACCGATTTCCCGTTCGGGCCGGACAATGGCGAGCGCTGGCCGCTCGACGAGCTCCGCACCATCAAGACCATGCCCATCGACGAGTCCGACAGGGCGAAGATCCTTTACGGAAACGCGGCGCGCCTGCTGAAGCTGCCGCTCAAGGCCGGGACGGCGACGACAGCACCCGCCTAGGGCATGACGTGGCGTTCACGTTTTTGCCTCGAGCTCAGGCCCCTTGGCGCCGAGGAATACCTCCCTCATCTCCGGGTTGTCCAGGACCTCGACCGCGCGGGCCGACATGACGACTCGTCCCCGCACCATCATGTAAGCCCAGTCCGCGATCCCCAGTGCAGCCACCGCCTTCTGTTCCACCAGCAGCACTGACTTGCCATGCCGGCCGAGGGCGCGGACCTGTTCTTCGAGAACCACACGCGAGAGGTCCGGCGAGAGTCCGGCCGTCGGCTCATCGAGCAGAAGCACTTTTGGATCAAGCATGAGGACGCGCGCGATCGCGGTCATCTTGCGTTCGCCTCCGCTCAGCGTCTCCACATACCGGTTGAGCTTGGACCGAAGCTGCGGAAACACCTCAAGGGCCTGGTCCATCCTTGTCGCGCGCTCGCCACGGTCGGCGAGGTAGCCGCCCATGTCCAGGTTCTCCCGCACGCGCAGTCCTTCGAAGACGTCTTCCACCTGGGGCACGTAACCGATCCCCTGCCTCGCGAGCCGGGGCAACGGAAGGCCTGTCACATCCTTGCCGTCGAGCTCGATACGGCCGGCCAAAAGCCTTGCGATGCCAAGGATCGCTTTCAACAGCGTGCTCTTGCCGGCCCCGTTTGGACCCACCACCGCCACGACCTGGCCATGACCGACGTCGAGGTCGACGTCATAAACGATTGGTATCTCGCTGTAGCCGGCAGTGACTCCGCGGATCGCGAGCGCGAGGGTGGCCGGCTTTTCCGCTCTGGCGACTTCAGCCGATGACATAAGCGTCCTGCACCTCGCGGCGAGTTCGGAGCTCTGCCATCCGGCCCTCAGAAAGGACCTTGCCCTGCGCCATCACGACCACCTTGCCGCAGATCCGCTCCACGGTGTCCAGGCCATGCTCGACCAGCAACAGGGAAAGACCGTCCGCGCTGAGCTTGAGAAACATGTCCTCGAGCTGCCTCGACAGGCTGGGGCTCAGTCCCGCCATCGGCTCATCCAGAAGGAGGAGCTTGGGTTTCATCATCAGCGCGCGCATCGTCTCAACCGCGCGCTTCTGCCCCCCGCTCAGGTTCCGAGCGTACTCGTCCTCCCTGTCCGTCATGCCAAAGGATGCGAGCAACTCCCTTGCCTGCGCGACCATCTGCCTCTCCTGATCCCCCCAATACCGCTTACCGGCCAAGATTCCGATCGCACTGTCGCCGCGATGGGAGGGCGCAGCGACGAGCAGGTTCTCGATCGTGGTCAGATTGCCAAAGACTCGCGCCAGTTGAAACGTTCGAACCAGCCCCCGCCGTGCCAGCCTATGCATCGGCTGGCCGGTGACATCAACGCCGTCGAACACGACGCTCCCGGCGGCCGGCGATAGAAGGCCGCCGATCACGTTCAGGGCCGTCGACTTGCCGGCGCCGTTAGGGCCGATCAGACCCGTGATCGAGCCGCGCTCGACGGTAAATGACACCCCATCCACGGCTTGCACCCCGCCGTAGTTCTTGGCGAGGTTCTTGACTTCGAGGATCGGCCGCTGCGCGACCGTCAACTGGTCTGGCCGCCGTAACGGGGACGCCGTTCCGGAAAGATCCCCTGCGGGCGAAGCCAAATGAACACGATGGTGAGGGTGCCCAGCACGATCCAGCCGAGGTCATGGGTCAAACCTGTGCGGTTGACGTATGACTCGAGCGCCTTGAGCGCGGGAACGTCGTTCAAGAACTGGACTCCCTGCAGAATGAGGATGCCGATCAGGAACATGCCGACGGTCACCCCTCGGTCGTTCCCCATACCGCCGACGATCACCGCCGTCAGCAGAGCGAGGGTTTCGATATAAGCCCAGGCGCTGGGTGACCAGCCGCTGATGAACGCGACGAGCAGTGCGCCGCTGAGGCCGCCGAAGGCGCCGCCAACAGCCTGGACCGCGAGACGGAGGCGGACGACATCCTTGCCGATGGCCTGTGCCGCGAGATCGTCATCGCGCATCGCCCTCAGGGTGCGGCCGAAGGGGCCCGCGGTGAATCTTCGAAGGAGGAAATAGGCGCCGGCACAGGCGACGAACACAATGCCGACAAACGCCCAGCGCTGGACCTCCGGGTCCTGGTCCGAAAAAGGAGCGAATGAAGGAAAGATGACGAGGCCGGCGTTTCCGTTCAGGAAGGGCGTGTCGGCGCTCACCACGGTGGCGGCCATGAGCGATACGACGAGCATGGCCATCGCCTGGTAGTCCTGGCGAAGCCGCTTGAGGCCCGTGATCGCAATCAGCACGCCGACGACGGCGCCGGCCACAATGCCGGCGGCAAGCGCAATTGGGAAGGGAAAGGTGAAGCCGCCGACGTATTGCTGGAAGTTGCCGTTGGAGGTCGGCGACCCGATCGTGAAGATGGTGTAGGCATAGGCGCCCGCAGCGATCGTGACGATGAAAGCGAGGTTGGCGACGCCCGCGACCCCGAACTCCAGATTGAGGCCCCACGCCGCGAGCAGGTTGGTCCCGAGGTACACAAGCAGGACGACGAGGTAGAACTCCCAGGCGCCGATGGCTAGGCTTCCCTGGGGCGAGCTTTCACGCCATCAGCCTTCTGGTCGCCCACGCCGCGCCGAACAGGCCCCTTGGTCGGATGAGGAGTACCGCGATGAGGATCGCGAATGCCACGACCTCGCGATACGCGGGATTGCTGTATGCCGCTGCCAGCTCGCTCGCGAGCCCAACCGCAAGGCCGCCGACCATCGCTCCGTATGGCTGGCCGACCCCTCCCAATACCGCCGCGGCGATCATGGGGATGAGAAAGACCTGCCCGATGCTGAAATCAAACCCGGCGGTCGTGATCGCAAGCGCGACGCCGGTGGCGCCGCAAAGCCACCCTGAAAGCAGCCAGGTGACATCGCTCATCCGGTCCGTGTCGATACCACAGCTCTGGGCAAGAATCCTGTTCGAAGAGGTCGCTCGCATCGCTTGCCCGAGCGTGGTCTGGGTGAGGAGGAGATGCAGCGCAAGCATCAAGACCACAGCAAGCACGACGATGGCGACCTGGCTCGCCGCCAGCGTGACGCCAAGCAGGTGGAAGGTCTGCCCACCCTGGTCGCCGTAACTTTGGGTTTCGGGTCCGGCCACCGCGAGGATGACGTACTGCAGAATGACCCCCGCCGAGACCGTGACGATGACTATCGCAAAAGGCCTGGTGCCTCGCCTGGCCAGCGGAGCCAACAGCCACCGCTGAAACGCGACCGACACCAGCCCCACGATGACGCCGGCAATCGCCAGGGTCGCCCAGGGATTGACCCCACGGTCGATCAGAAACAAGCCGATATAGGCTGCAAGGGTCATCAGCGACCCATACGTGATGTTGAGGATGTTGCTGATCCCGAACTGCAGCGAGAACCCCACGGCGCCGAGCGCGATCACGGCGCCGGCCGCGAGGCCGAAGCCGATCGCCTCGATCAGGAGCTCCATGTGATCGCCCCCGTCGACACCACCAAGGCCAGCCGACTCACGCTCGACGACTCAGGGTCGTGGCCGCTCTACCCAAGCAACTGCAGGACTTCGGGGCCAGGCATCGTCCCGACCTGGGTCGCGCTGCCATCGGCATTGAACTTGCTGGCCGAGAACTGGCCGCCAGAGTTGTGCGACGCATCGAAAATGGGCTGACCCAGGACGCCGACGTACTGGATCGTCTTACCGGCAGCCAGGGCTTTCATGCCGTCGGCATAGTTGCCGACGACCACGGCGCCGGCGCTCGGCTGGACGACCTTGAGGATGTCGGCGTTGTAAACCGAGCCCACTGTGGTTTTGGCCATGATCATGGCGAGCGCCATTATGTTGATGCCGTCATACGCGCCCGCGGGCGGGCCGACAGTGCTCAAAACCGGAGCGATGTCGTGCGTCTTCGAGTCGGCGAGCAACGCCGCCTTGTATGTGTTGAAGGCGGGAGTCGTCTGGTCGAAGTACGAGCCGACGAGAAAGATGTTGTTCGTCACGTAGTTGATGCCGACGACCCTCGTCACCGCTTTGAAAAAGTCAGGGGTCAAAGAGTCGGTCGCCGTCACCATCGTGGGCAGGACGCCGTTGTTAAGTTGCTTGTAGTTGGACATGAACGTCGCCGTGGTCTGTGGGTCGGCCGACCAGATCAAGGCGTCAGGCTTGGTCGCGATGACGCGCGCCACCTCTGCCGAGTAAGAGGCGGAATCCGCCGGGATGGTCAGCTGGATCGCGATCTTGCCGCCGAGCTTGGGCATGGCCGACGTGAGCCCAGGCAGGTTGCCCTCCGACCCGATGTTGTTCTGGAAGACGATGGCGACGTTCTTGAAGCCCTGCTTGACCGCCCAATCGGCGAAGGCCGCGCCGTTGGCGTCGTCACCGGGCGTCATGCGGTGGTAGTACTGGAGGTTGTTCTTGTTGAACTGGGTTAAGCCGTTGGTGGTGAAGAACGGAATCTTGGCGCCGTTGACGAGCGGCACAGTCGTCGCCGCCGTGTTGCTCTCGAGCCCGATGGCCATGTCGAAGTTGGAGGTCGTAGCGATCGCCCTGGTCACGTTGGGCACGGCGTCTGCGGCGTCACCCGTGTCGTCAATGGAGACGCAGCTGATCTGGTGACTCATGATGCCGCCGGCCTGATTGATGAGATCGGTCGCGGCGACGCAGGGAGCGGAAAGGAGCTTGCCAAACTGGGCGGCCGGCCCGGTGAACGGGGCGATGACGCCGAGACTGAGCGGACCCGTCTGGGTCGGGACGGTCGAGCCTCCGCCGCCTCCGCAGGCGGCCACGACGAACGCGACGCCGAGGGCCAGCAGCGTTCCGAACCGGCTTCTACGTGTCCCCATTTGAATCCTCCAATCGCGCGGCCGGCTGCACAATTCGGGCCCGCCGGGGGGCGGGCTGAGCGTCCACCCTACCGCCGTGATGAGTACCATAGTGGCCGCGGCCCCCCGAGCGCAAGGGGACCCCGGCGCAGTGCCTGCCGAAGCCTCGACGGAGCGGCCATGAAACCTGAGACCTTCGAAACCAAATACCTCCCCGGCTTGCCCCCGGCGGAAGGCGGTTGCCCTCCCCTGCAGCACCGGACGAGCCAAGCCGACGGGATGCTGATCGAATACGACGCTGCGGTCCGGATGAGGGATGGCGTAGACATCTACTGCGACATCTTCCGGCCAGATCGCGCCGGTTCGGTACCGGTCATCGTGGCGTGGGGACCTTACGGAAAGCATGGCCCGGTGAAGTACGCGATCTTTGCCAACCACGGGGTCGATCCAGCCTGGGTGTCGAAATATGCCGGGTTCGAGGCTCCCGACCCTCTGTACTGGACGCGCCACGGTTATGCCGTCATCAACGTGGACCCTCGGGGAACCTGGAACTCGCAGGGCGACGCCACCTTCTACAGCGCCCAGGAGGCGCTGGATATCTACGACCTCATCGAATGGGCCGGCACGCAACCCTGGAGCAACGGCAAGGTCGGCATGTCCGGAGTTTCCTACCTCGCCATCGTGCAGTGGCGCGCAGCGGCCGAGCATCCTCCCCACCTTGCCGCAATCAATCCATGGGAGGGGGTCAGCGACCGTTACCGCGAGATGGCGTACCACGGCGGCATCCCGGAGAACCGCTTCGGTCCTATGTGGCGATCTAGGCGGGTGCCCTACTCGAATCAGCGGGTCGAGGACACCGTCACGATGTATGCCGAGCACCCGTTGTGGGATGCCTACTGGGAGAGCAAGACGGCGGACCTGAGCAAGGTCGAGGTGCCCGCCTATGTCGTCGCGAGCTGGTCCGACCAGGGCCTCCATACGCGTGGCACGCTCGAGGGCTTCAAGCGCATCAGAAGCAAGAACAAATGGCTCGACGTGCACGGCCGCAAGAAGTGGCAGTACTACTACCAACCCGAGAATGTCGAGCGGCTGAGGCTCTTCTTCGATCGCTTCTTGAAGGGGCTCGAAAACGACGTTGACTCGTGGCCCAAGGTGCGCCTGGAGGTGCGAGAAAGGTTCTATGAAGGCGAGGTAAGAGACGAATCTGAGTGGCCGTTGGCGCGGACCCGCTACGAAGAGCTGTACCTCGACGCTGCGTCGAAAGCTATGGACCCTTCCAACATCGCGAAGGAATCGGAGACGCGCTATGAAGCCGCCGGCCGGGCCGAGTTCGTACATCGTTTCGCCGTGCCGACAGAGCTGACCGGGCCCATGAAGCTGAAGTTGTGGGTGGAGGCCCAAGGCGCCGACGACATGGATCTATTTGTCGGGGTGCAGAAGCTCGATGTGGACGGCCGCCTTGTCCCGTTCTCGTTCCTGAACGCGCTCGAGGATGGACCGGTGGCGCTCGGCTGGCTGCGGGTGTCGCACCGCGAGCTGGATATGGAGCGGTCGACCCCGGAGCAACCGTGGCACCCACACCGGCGTGAGCAGCGCCTCGAGCCTGGGCAGATCGTTCCAGTCGAAATCGAGATCTGGTCGTCGGGAACCCGCTTCGGCGCCGGCGAGCAGCTTCGGCTGCTAGTGCAGGCAACCGACATTCAGCAGTACCCACCCGGGGTCGTGTCGATGGCGCATTCGGTGACGCGAAACGTAGGTACCCACGTGATTCACACCGGCGGAAAGTACGACTCGCACCTTCTCGTGCCTGTGGTCCCGCCGGCGTAGCACGCCCTGACTGCTGCCTTAGTCAACCTCGAAGATGATTTGAGGGGTCTGGTGCAGGCGCTCGATGTCTCCCGCGGAGTTCAGGAGGAAGTTGTCGCAGGCCCAGCTGTACGTTCGCTCCGTCGAAAACGCGGGGTGCAGCGCGAAGTACATGTTCGTGCCGATCGGCATCGATTCGTCGAAGCGGATCAACGGCCGTTCGACCATGTCATAACCCTGGCCGTGGAAATGGACGCGCTTCTCCTCCGGCCTGCCGTGATCGCGCATGAATCGGTTGTAGTCGTGCCAGATCGTCGCGGGATCCGCTCCGGGCTTGAGCAGACCCAGGCAGAACTGTTGCGCCTCGAGTACGAAGGCCTGCTGCTCCTGCATCTCGCCGGTCGCCCTTCCCAGCACGGCTGTCCGTCCTAGCTCGCAGTAGAAACCGCCAGGACCATTGTTCTCGACCAACAGGCTGAACTGATCGCCCTTGCGTAGGACACGACCTTGTAGGTGTCGGTTGACGATTTGGCCCGGAGATCCTGCACGACTGGAATAGGCGAGGAACAACCCCTGCTCGCTGCCCATGTCATGGCCAGCGTGCTCCGCGATGGCGGCGACCTCCAACTCGCGCATGCCCGGTTTGATCGCGGCGACGACTGCGTCCATCGCCGCGTCCTGCGCAGCCGCCGTGAGCCGGACGAACGCCAGCTCATCGTCGCTCTTCACCGCTTTGATTGGATCGACCAGGTCGGAGGCATCAAGAAACTTGGCATTGGATAGCTCGCCGCGCTTGAGCGAATCGATCAGGGCAAAAGAGATGGCGGCGGTGCCAAGCAGTCCGATCGTCGCGCCCCGGTGCCTTGCCAGCGCCTTTGCCGCAAGGTCGGCGTCGTAGCCCGCGCTGTAATGGGCAGACGCATAACTCGGGGTGCCCATGAGCCTTCCCACGCCGCGGCGGACGCCATCACCCTCTGGCGGCAGCCGCTGATCGAGGCCAAAAGCGCCCTGGCCGATGATGGTCATGGGCTCGTCGCGCGGGAAGACCACGGTCGTCACGTAGCCGTTGGTCGCTGGCAGGTCGGTCAGGTATTTGACATAGCCGCCCATGAAGTCGTTGTTGGCCTGGGCAAGCAGGACATCGATGCCTCGCTCCCCCATCGCCGCCCGGATCAGAGCCCATCGGCGCTCCAGCTCACGGGTCGGCAGGGGATGGTTGAGGCGCTCTGAATGGTCGCTCAACGGCGGACCACGTTGATCATGCCGTCGATGTCTCCGACCAGGAAGTGGCGGATGTTCTCGATCACGATCGGGAGCGCTTCGTCCGGATAACCGGCATGGAAACCCGCCATGTGGGGCGTGATGAGCACATTGGGCATCTTCCACAACGGGTGTCCGTCAGGTAGCGGCTCCTCGGCGAAGACGTCAAGCGCGGCGCCGGCGATCAGCCCTGCCTGCAGGGCCTCGACCAGTGCCGGCTGGTCGACGACGCCACCGCGAGCCACATTAATCAGGAAGGCCGATCGCTTCATGCGTTTCAAAACTGCGCTGCCCACGATGCCGTCTGTCTCGCTCGTGTAGGGGATCAGCAGGACAAGGTGGTCGAGCTCGCCGGCGACGTCGAGCAGCTCGTCTCGGGAGACCATCCGGTCGAAGCCGGGAACGCTTCGAGGGGACGATGTGATGCCGACCACCTTCATGCCCAGCGCCTGGCAGCGCGGCGCCAGCTCAGTGGCGATGACACCGACGCCCAGTATGCCCACAGTCTTGCCCTTGACCAGATCGACCGGAAACCGGTCCCATCGACCCGCGTCCTGGCTTCGAACCGCCCGTGGCAGGTTGCGAGAAAGGGCCAGCATCGCGGCCAGGACCGCTTCCGATACGGAAGCGCCTTGAAGGCCGCGCAAATTGGTCACGACGACGCCATCACCCAACGCGGCGCCGACGATCCCATCAACGCCGGTGCCGAGCGCCTGGATCCACTTCAGGTTGGCGGCTTCGTGAAGGACGTGATCGGCCATGTGGGCCCCGAAGGTGACCAAGATGTCCGCTTTGCCGATGAGGGGTGCCACCTTGCTGTGGTGGTCGACCATATCAACCTCCAGCTGCGGAAAGGCCTTGACGATGCCATCGCGGTAGACGTTGCGGATCGGCTCCGGAAACGTCAGCAGGATGAGCAGCTTCACGCAAATCAGCCGGAGCTAGGCCAATCGAACGTGGGATTTTCTTCGCTGCGCCGCTTGTGATTCGCGGCGCGCATGACAAACATCGACGGAGTCGATGTTGGCACGAAACAGATGTCCAGGTGAAGATCCTCCGCCCAGAAAGCTACGTTTGATCCGCAATGCTCGGCGGTAACCGCCTCCCCATGGACGTCCTCGCCGGCGGCAGCTCGCAACTCGTAAGTGCGCTCGTACCTATCCCCGCGGCTCAGGCT
>Ga0207929_1000111_pt1 | contig 22666 bp, 19 predicted proteins | sample NGESurdeep072012_FD_184466 | JGI IMG/M metagenome (GOLD analysis project Ga0207929, IMG submission 184466) | Arctic peat soil microbial communities from Barrow, Alaska - NGEE Surface sample 53-1 deep-072012 (SPAdes) | ecosystem: Environmental > Terrestrial > Soil > Wetlands > Peat ... | reverse complement strand
GGTGATGCCGGGCGACAACGTCTCGATCGAGGTCGAGCTGATCAGCCCCATCGCGATGGAAGAGAAGCTGCGCTTCTCCATCCGCGAAGGCGGCAGAACGGTTGGATCGGGCGTCGTCGCCAAGATCGTCAAGTAAGGAATTGTTTGTCCTAGTCGCGGTGACGAAGGACAAGGTGAGGACGGCAACGGGTTGTAATTGGAATCTGTAGGGTGAGGGCCCGCGAAGCGGAATAGCCCGAACCCTGCACTAGGAGTGTAGCTCAGTTGGTAGAGCGGCGGTCTCCAAAACCGTAGGCCGTGGGTTCGAGTCCCTCCACTCCTGCCAGTACAAACGGCCTCAAGCAGCGAAGCGGTAGGCTAAAGAATTGAACGGATTGAACGAAGAACGATATGGCTGACGGCACGAAAAAGACTGCAGACGCGACCGGCAAGGACTTGCCGGCGCCCGTGCGCCGCCGCCGCAATCCGCTGGCGTTCTTCGGCGAGGTTCGGCGTGAAGTATCCAAAGTCACGTGGCCGAGCTGGAAGGAAACCTGGCTCACCTCGCTGATGGTCTTCATCATGGTCGGTATCACCATGGTGTTCTTTTTCGGCGTGGATGCGCTGCTGGCCTATGGCGAGCGGCTCTTGATCGGGGCGGCGGGCTGAAGACGATGAGCGAAGCTGGAACCAAGACCAATTTGAACGCCAAGTGGTACATCGTCCACACCTACTCGAATTTCGAGAAGAAGGTGGCCGAGGAGATCAAGCGCCAGGCCAAGCTTCAGGGTCTCGACGAAGAGATCGTGGACGTCGTCGTGCCGACCGAAGAAGTGCTGGAGGTCCGCCGCGGCCAGAAGGTCAAGGCCGAGCACAAATTCCTGCCGGGCTATGTGCTGCTGCACGCCCAGCTGACCGACGAGTGCTACCACTTGGTGAAGAACATCGCCAAGGTCACCGGCTTTCTCGGCCAGAACAACAAGCCGATGGCGCTGCGTCAGGCCGAAGTCGACCGCATCCTCAACCAGGTCACCGAGGGCGCCGAGAATCCGAAATCCTCGATCACCTTCGAGATCGGCGAGCAGGTGCGCGTGGCCGATGGTCCTTTCACCTCCTTCACCGGCACGGTGGAAGAAGTCGACGAAGACCGCAGCCGCGTGAAGGTCGCGGTGTCCATCTTCGGCCGGGCCACCCCGGTCGAACTCGAATTTACGCAGGTGGAGAAAGTCTGAACACAGAATACGGAACACAGGGATCAGAATCCGATCCCCGTTTTCTGTCCTCCGTATTCTGAAACCGCGGGAGGGCCAAGCCGGTCCGTTCGAACCGCAAACCGCTAAGGAGGCGGACGTAGAGTGGCAAAGAAGATTACCGGTTACATCAAACTGCAGGTGCCAGCGGGAGCGGCCAATCCGTCGCCTCCGATCGGGCCGGCCTTGGGCCAGCGCGGCCTCAACATCATGGAGTTCTGCAAGGCCTTCAACGCCAAGACGCAGGACCAGGAAAAGGGCATGCCGATCCCGGTGAGCATCACCGTGTTCTCGGACAAGTCCTTCACCTTCGAGATGAAAACGGCGCCCGCGTCGTTCTTCCTCAAGAAGGCCGCCAAGCTGACCTCCGGCTCCAAGTCGCCGGGCCTGACGTCCGCCGGTTCGGTGACCAAGGCGCAAGTGCGCGAGATCGCGCTTGCCAAGATGAAGGACCTCAACGCCAACGACGTTGAAAACGCGATGCTGATGATCGAGGGCTCCGCGCGCTCGATGGGCATCGAGGTGAAGGGGTAATCGCCATGACCATTTCCAAGAGATTCAAGAAGGCCAGCGAAGGCGTCGACGCCACCAAGGCCTATGCCGTCGAGGACGCCGTCAAGCTGATCAAGGCGCGCGCCACCGCCAAGTTCGACGAGACCATCGAGCTGTCGATCAATCTCGGCGTCGATCCGCGCCATGCCGACCAGATGGTGCGCGGCGTTTCCTCGCTGCCGAACGGCACGGGCCGCAAGCTGCGCGTCGCCGTGTTCGCCAAGGGCGCCAAGGCCGACGAGGCCAAGAAAGCCGGCGCCGACATCGTCGGTGCCGAGGATCTGGCTGAACTCGTCAACAAGGGCGAGATCAACTTCGACCGCTGCATCGCGACGCCCGACATGATGGGCATCGTCGGCCGCCTCGGCAAAGTGCTGGGCCCGCGCAATTTGATGCCGAACCCGCGCGTCGGCACGGTGACGATGGACGTCACGCAGGCGATCAAGGACGCCAAGGGCGGCGCGGTCGAATTCCGCGTCGAGAAGGCCGGCATCGTGCAGGCCGGCGTCGGCAAGGCGAGCTTCAGCGAAGACGCGATCGTGCAGAACGTGAAGTCGTTCGTCGACAGCGTGATGAAGGCCAAGCCGTCGGGCGCCAAGGGCGTCTACATGAAGAAGGTGTCGCTCTCGTCGACAATGGGTCCGGGGGTCAAGATCGCCCTCTCCAGCGTCGGCGCGGCATCGGCGGAGTAGAGGAGTTTCGCGACGATTGGAACCGCTTGTCATCCCCGGCTGAGCATCGCGAAGCGATGCGAAGGGAAGGGGACCCAGGCGGGAAAGACCGGAGCGGTGTATGGCACCTGGGTCCCCTTCCCCTCGCGGCTTCGCCGCTCGGCCGGGGATGACAAGGTGGAATGAATTGAAGAATTCCCACGGACGATCGTGGGAACTGTCCGAGACCACCGGAGTGCTTAGGCACTTAAACGTCCGGTGCAGACAGGGAATGAACCGGATTTCGGGAGCTATCCCGCATTTCGGGTTTGAACCCTGGGGCAGCGTTTCACGTCACAGGGCGGTGTCGGAATCGTCTCCGGTACCGGTTGAGAAGGAGAGAGCAGTGGACAAAGCAGAGAAGACGGCGGTCGTCGAAGAGCTGAAAGGCGTCTTCGCCAATGCCGGCTCCCTGGTTGTCGCCCACTATTCCGGCATGACGGTTGCCCAGATGAACGATCTGCGGGGGCGCATGCGCGCCGCCGGGGCGTCGTTCAGGGTGTCGAAAAACCGTCTGGCGGTGCGCGCGCTCCAGGGAACGGCCGTGGAAGGCATTTCCCCACTCTTCAAAGGTCCGACGGGCATTGCGTACAGCAAGGACCCGGTCGCGGCTTCGAAGGTGGCGGTGGCCTACGCCAAGGATAACGACAAGCTCGTGATCCTGGGCGGTTCGGTCGGAGTGACGACATTGGATGCGAACGGCGTCAAAGCCCTCGCCACCCTGCCGTCGCTCGACGAGTTGAGGGGCAAGATCGTGGGGCTGCTCGTTGCACCCGCGACCAAGATCGCCGGGATACTGCAAGCCCCGGCCGGTCAGCTTGCCCGCGTCATCGGCGCGTATTCCAAGAAGGAAGCAGCGTAGTAGTCGGCACAATCACCAACATTCAAACTCGAAAAAACCGAAGGAACTGAAGAAATGTCGAAGATCGAAAAGCTCGTTGAAGACTTGTCCGGCCTCACGGTTCTGGAAGCGGCGGACCTCGCCAAGCTTCTGGAAGAGAAGTGGGGCGTTTCGGCCGCTGCGCCGGTTGCCGCGGCCGCTGGCCCGGCTGCTGCCGCGGCTGCTCCGGCCGCCGAGAAGACCGAATTCACGGTCATGCTCATGGAAGCCGGCGACAAGAAGATCAACGTGATCAAGGAAGTCCGTGCCATCACCGGCCTGGGCCTGAAGGAAGCCAAGGACCTCGTCGAGGCTGCCCCGAAGGAAGTCAAAGCCGATGTGAACAAGGACGAAGCGGCGAAGATCAAGAAGCAGCTCGAAGACGCAGGCGCGAAAGTCGAGTTGAAGTAAGGAGGCGAGGAGGGTTGAATAACCCACCCCGCGTACATATTTCGTTCAACCCACCCCCCTTCCGCGATTCGCCCGCGGGAGGGGTCGGTGGCGTTCGTCATTGGTTTTTCAATTAGTCGGCTTGCTACGCGGTCAATTTCGGTCGCAAAAGGACGCAAAGAATGACCCTCTCGTTCACCGGACGCAAAAGGCTTCGCAAATACTACGGCAAGATCGCCGAAGTGGCAGAAATGCCCAACCTCATCGAAGTGCAGAAGACCTCCTACGACCAGTTCCTGCAGGTCGAAAAGCTGGAAGCGGGCCGCAAGGATGAGGGCCTGGAGACGGTGTTCAAGCATGTGTTCCCGATCAAGGATTTCTCCGAATCCTCGCTTCTGGAATATGTCGACTATCATTTCGAAGAGCCCAAATACGACGTCGAGGAGTGCCAGCAGCGCTCCATGACCTTCGCCGCGCCGCTGAAAGTGACGCTGCGCCTCATCGTGTTCGATGTGGACCAGGAAACCGGCGCCAAGTCGGTCAAGGACATCAAGGAGCAGGACGTCTATATGGGCGACGTTCCGTTCATGACCGAGAACGGCACCTTCATCATCAACGGCACCGAGCGCGTGATCGTCAGCCAGATGCACCGCAGCCCGGGCGTCTTCTTCGACCACGACAAGGGCAAGACCCATTCGTCGGGCAAGCTGCTGTTCGCCGCCCGCGTCATCCCCTATCGCGGCTCCTGGCTCGATTTCGAGTTCGACGCCAAGGACATCATCCATGTCCGCATCGACCGCCGCCGCAAGCTGCCGGCGACGACGCTGCTCTATGCCCTGGGCCTGACGCAGGAACAGATCCTCGATTTCTTCTTCACCAAGATCGTCTTCAAGCGCCAGAAGGACGGCTCGTGGAACACGCCGGTCGAGCCCGGCTGGATGCGCAACGCCAAGGTGACAGCCGACTGGAAGAACGCCAAGACCGGCGAAGTGCTGGCCGAGGCCGGCTCCAAGATCACCGTGCGCGGCCTGCGCAAATGGCAGGAAGACGGCATCAAGAATCTGCAGCTGGCGGAAGAAGAACTGTACGGCCGCTACATCGCGCTCGACATGGTCAACCCGGAAACCGGCGAGATCTTCGTCGAAGCCGGCGACGAGCTGACGGCCGAGAACCTGGAAGTCCTCGCGGACGCGGGCTTCAACGAGGTCGAAGTGATCGCCGTCGACGGCATCACGACCGGCGCCTATATCCGCAACACGCTGGCGGTGGACAAGAACCATTCCCGCGAGCAGGCGCTGATCGACATCTACCGCGTCATGCGTCCGGGCGAGCCGCCGACGCTCGATACGGCCGAGACGCTGTTCGGCCAGCTCTTCTTCGACAGCGAGCGCTACGATCTTTCGGCGGTGGGCCGCGTCAAGATGAACATGCGCCTCAACCTCGATGCGCCCGACACCTATCGCACGCTGCGCAAGGAAGACATCCTGGCGATCCTCAAAGCCCTCACCGAATTGCGTGACGGGCGCGGCGAAATCGACGACATCGACAATCTCGGCAATCGCCGCGTGCGTTCGGTCGGCGAGCTGATGGAGAACCAGTTCCGCGTCGGCCTGCTGCGCATGGAGCGCGCCATCAAGGAGCGCATGTCCGCCGTCGATATCGACACGGTCATGCCGCACGACCTGATCAACGCCAAGCCGGTGGCCGCCGCGGTGCGCGAGTTCTTCGGCTCGTCGCAGCTCAGCCAGTTCATGGACCAGCAGAACCCGCTGTCGGAACTGACCCACAAGCGCCGCATGTCGGCGCTTGGACCGGGCGGTCTGACCCGCGAGCGTGCCGGCTTCGAAGTGCGCGACGTGCACCCGACGCATTACGGCCGCATCTGCCCGATCGAGACGCCGGAGGGCCCGAATATCGGCCTGATCAACTCGCTCGCTACCTATGCGCGCGTCAACAAGTACGGCTTCATCGAAAGTCCGTATCGCAAGGTCAACAACAAGCACGTCACCGACGAGGTCATCTACCTCTCGGCGATGGAAGAGGCGAAGTACACCATCGCCCAGGCCAATGCGACGATCGACAACCGCAACCGGCTGAACGACGAACTCGTGTCGTGCCGCAAGGGCGGCAACTTCGTCATGACGACGCCCGACCAGGTGGAGTTCATCGACGTTTCGCCCAAGCAGCTCGTCTCGGTCGCCGCGGCGCTCGTGCCGTTCCTCGAGAACGACGACGCCAACCGCGCCCTCATGGGGTCGAACATGCAGCGCCAGGCCGTGCCGCTGCTTCGTCCGGAAGCGCCGCTGGTCGGCACCGGCATGGAAGAGGTCGTCGCGCGCGACTCGGGCTCGGCCATCGCCGCGCGCCGTTCGGGCGTGGTGGACCAGGTGGACGCGACGCGTATCGTCATCCGCGCCACGGAAGAAGCCGATCCCACCAAGCCGGGCATCGACATCTATCGCCTGCGCAAGTTCCAGCGTTCGAACGCTTCGACCTGCATCAACCAGCGTCCGCTGGTGAAGGTCGGCGACCTTTTGAAGAAGGGCGACATCATCGCCGACGGTCCGTCGACGCAACTGGGCGAACTGGCGCTGGGCAAGAACGCGCTCGTCGCCTTCATGCCGTGGAACGGCTACAACTTCGAGGACTCCATCCTCATCTCCGAGCGCATCGTGCGCGACGACGTCTTCACCTCGATCCATATCGAGGAATTCGAGACGATGGCGCGCGATACCAAGCTGGGGCCTGAGGAAATCACCCGCGACATTCCCAACGTCGGTGAGGAAAACCTCAAGAACCTCGATGAGGCCGGCATCACCTATATCGGTGCCGAAGTCGTCGCCGGCGACATTCTGGTGGGCAAGGTGACGCCGAAGGGCGAAACCCCGATGACGCCGGAAGAAAAGCTGCTGCGCGCCATCTTCGGCGAAAAGGCGGCCGACGTTCGCGACACGTCGCTTCGCGTTCCGCCGGGCGTCACCGGCACGGTCGTCGAAGTGCGCGTCTTCAACCGTCACGGCGTCGACAAGGATCAGCGCGCCATGGCGATCGAGAAAGCCGAAGAAGAGCGTCTGGCCGAGGACCGCGACGACGAACTCGCGATCCTGGAGCGCAACATCTTCTCGCGCCTGTCGGAGATCCTGCTGAACAAGGTTGCCGCGCATGGCCCCAAGGGCATGGCGGCGGACACCAAGATCACGCAAAGCGTGCTCGACACCATCGCCAAGCATCAGTGGTGGCAGATCGGCTTGCGCAACGAGAAGGCGATGGCTGAACTCGAAGGCATGCGCAAGCAGTACGACGAGTCCAAGTCGCGCCTCGACAAGCGCTTCGCCGACAAGGTCGAAAAGCTGCGCCGCGGCGACGAACTCGCCCCCGGCGTGATGAAGATGGTCAAGGTGTTCGTCGCGGTGAAGCGCAAGCTGCAGCCCGGCGACAAGATGGCCGGCCGTCACGGCAACAAGGGCGTCATCAGCCGCATCGTTCCGATCGAGGACATGCCGCATCTGGAAGACGGCACGGCGGTCGACGTCGTGCTCAATCCGCTCGGCGTGCCGTCGCGCATGAATGTCGGCCAGATCCTGGAGACCCATCTGGGCTGGGCCTGTTCGGGCCTCGGGCGCATGATCGGCGAGACGCTGGACAAGGTGAAGCGCGACGGCAAGTTCGAGCCGCTGCGCAAGCAGCTCAAGGCGTTCTACGGCGACGACGACCGCCTGAAGGAGCTGGACGAGGCCGGATTGCTGGAGCTGGGCGACAACCTGCGCCCCGGTATCCCGATCTCCACGCCGGTGTTCGACGGCGCCAAGGAGAAGGACATCGTCGAGATGCTGCAGCAGGCGGGCCTGACCTCCTCGGGCCAGGTCACGCTGTTCGACGGCCGCACGGGCGACTCGTTCACCCGCGCCGTCACCGTCGGCTACATCTACATGCTGAAGCTGAACCATCTGGTGGACGACAAGATCCACGCCCGTTCGATCGGTCCTTATTCTCTCGTCACGCAGCAGCCCCTGGGCGGCAAGGCCCAGTTCGGCGGCCAGCGTTTCGGCGAGATGGAGGTCTGGGCGCTCGAGGCTTATGGCGCCGCCTATACGCTGCAGGAAATCCTGACTGTGAAGTCGGACGACGTGGCGGGAAGAACCAAAGTGTACGAAGCGATCGTCCGCGGCGAGGACACGTTCGAGGCCGGTATTCCGGAATCGTTCAACGTCCTGGTCAAGGAAATGCGTTCGCTGTCGCTGAATGTGGAGCTGCTCAATGGCTGAATTCGAAACTGAAGCAAGATCGCATCGCCGCGACGCGGCACGCGCCAATCAGGAACTGGCCAACGTCTTCTCGGCCGGCAAGGAAGTCCCTGCGTTCGACCGCATCCGGATTTCGCTCGCCAGCCCGGATCAGATTCTGCGCTGGTCGCATGGCGAGGTGAAGAAGCCCGAGACCATCAACTACCGCACCTTCAAGCCGGAGCGGGATGGCCTGTTCTGCGCCCGCATCTTTGGGCCGGTGAAGGACTACGAGTGCCTGTGCGGCAAGTACAAGCGCATGAAGTACAAAGGCATCGTCTGCGAGAAGTGCGGCGTCGAAGTCACGGTGCAAAAGGTGCGCCGCGACCGCATGGCGCATATCGAGCTGGCGTCCCCTGTCGCCCATATCTGGTTCCTCAAGTCGCTGCCGTCCCGCATCGGCTTGATGCTGGACATGACGCTGAAGGATCTGGAACGCGTCCTCTATTTCGAGAACTACATCGTCATCGAGCCGGGCCTGACGCCGCTGAAAGAGCGCCAGCTCCTGACCGAGGACGAGTTCTACAAGGCACAGGACGAATACGGCAACGACAGCTTCACCGCCGAGATCGGCGCCGAAGCCATCCGCAAGCTGCTCATGGCCATCGACCTGGAGAAGCTCCGCGACCAGCTGCGCATCGATATCTCCGGCTCGAACGGCGGCGAGAAGCAGAAGAAGCTCGTCAAGCGCCTCAAGGTCGTCGAGGCCTTCATCGATTCCGGCAATCGCCCGGAATGGATGATCCTGACCGTCGTGCCGGTGATCCCGCCGGATTTGCGCCCGCTCGTCCCCCTGGACGGCGGCCGTTTCGCGACATCCGACCTCAACGACCTCTATCGCCGCGTCATCAACCGCAACAATCGCCTCAAGCGCCTGATCGAGCTCAAGGCGCCGGACATCATCGTGCGCAACGAAAAGCGCATGCTGCAGGAATCGGTCGACGCACTCTTTGATAACGGCCGCCGCGGCCGCGTCATCACCGGCGCCAACAAGCGTCCGCTGAAGTCGATCGCCGACATGCTCAAGGGCAAGCAGGGCCGTTTCCGCCAGAACCTGCTCGGCAAGCGCGTCGACTATTCCGGCCGCTCGGTCATCGTGGTCGGTCCTGAGCTCAAGCTGCACCAGTGCGGCCTGCCCAAGAAGATGGCGCTCGAACTGTTCAAGCCGTTCATCTACGCCCGCCTGGAAGCCAAGGGCTTCAGCCAGACGGTCAAGCAGTCCAAGAAACTGGTCGAGAAGGAAAAGCCGGAAGTCTGGGATATCCTCGAAGAGGTGATCCGCGAGCATCCGGTGCTGCTCAACCGCGCGCCCACGCTGCATCGCTTGGGCATCCAGGCGTTCGAGCCCGTGCTGATCGAAGGCAAGGCCATCCAGCTGCATCCGCTGGTCTGCACCGCCTTCAATGCCGACTTCGACGGCGATCAGATGGCCGTGCACGTTCCGTTGAGCCTCGAGGCCCAACTGGAAGCGCGCGTCCTGATGATGTCGACCAACAACATCCTCAGCCCCGCCAACGGCAAGCCGATCATCGTGCCGACGCAGGACATCGTCCTTGGTCTCTACTATCTGAGTCAGGAACGTCCGAACGAGCCCGGCGAGGGCATGGTGTTCAACGACATCGGCGAGATCGAGCACGCCTTGTTCTCGAATTCCGTCACGCTGCACGCCAAGATCAAGTGCCGCTACAAGACGGTCGATGCCGAAGGCAAGCCCGTCACGTTGCGCGTCGACTCGACGCCCGGCCGCATGATGATCGCGGAAATCCTGCCGCGGCATCCCAAAATCCCGTTCGCGCTGGTCAACAAGCTGCTGCGCAAGCAGGAAGTGTCGCACATCATCGACGAGGTCTATCGTCACTGCGGCCAGAAGGAGACGGTGCTGTTCGCCGACGCCGTGATGGGCCTGGGCTTCCGCGAGGCCTGCAAGGCCGGCATCTCGTTCGGCAAGGACGACATGGTCGTGCCCGACACCAAGATCAAGCTGATCGACGAAACGCGCCATCGCGTGCGTGAGTACGAGCAGCAATATCTGGACGGCCTGACCACCGACAAGGAGAAGTACAACCTCGTCGTCGACACCTGGTCCAAGTGCACCGACCTGGTGGCGGCCGAAATGATGAAGGAGATTTCGGAATCCAAGATCGACCCGAAGACGGGACGCATGGAGGAGATGAACTCCATCTACATGATGAGCCATTCGGGCGCCCGCGGTTCGCCGCAGCAGATGAAGCAGCTCGCCGGCATGCGCGGGTTGATGGCGCGCCCCGACGGCTCGATCATCGAGACGCCGATCCTGTCGAACTTCAAGGAAGGCCTCACCGTGCTCGAGTACTTCAACTCGACCCACGGCGCCCGCAAGGGTCTGGCCGACACCGCGCTCAAGACGGCCAATTCGGGTTATCTCACCCGCCGTCTGGTCGACGTGGCGAACGACTGCATCATCACCACCGAGGATTGCGGCACCAAGAAGGGCGTCTACGTCCAGGCCGAAATCGACGGCGGCACGATCGTGTCGTCGCTGCCGGAGCGCATCCTGGGCCGCACTGCGGCTGAGGATGTGAAACATCCCGACACCGGCGAAGTCATCGTCCGCCGCGGCAAGGAAGTCACCGAAGACATCGCCGACCGCATCGAGCACTCGCACATCCAGCGCGTGCGCGTGCGTTCGGTGCTGACCTGCGAGCTCAAGGACGGCGTCTGCGGCAAGTGCTATGGACGCGATCTGGCGCGCGGCACGCCCGTCAATATCGGCGAAGCGGTGGGCGTCATCGCCGCCCAGTCGATCGGCGAGCCGGGCACCCAGCTCACCATGCGCACCTTCCACATCGGCGGCGCGGCGCAGGTGGCCGGCCAGTCCAAGATCGAGGCGTCGTATGACGGCAAGATCAAGATCGTGAACCGCAACATCGTCAAGAATTCCGACGGTGAGCTGATCGCGATGGGCCGCAACATGCAGGCGGTGATCACCGACGCCAAGGGTCAGGAACGGGCGAGCTACCGCATCATCTACGGTGCACGCCTGAAGATCGACGAAGGCGCCACGGTCAAGCGCGGCGATCGTCTGGCCGAATGGAACCCGAACACGCTGCCCGTGCTGACCGATGTCGAAGGCATCGTGAAGTACGAGGAGCTGATCAACGGTGTCTCCGTGCGCGACGTGTCGGACGAAAAGACCGGCGTGTCGAACAAGGTCGTGATCGACAGCCGCACCGGCACCGGCGCCAAGGCGACGGAATTGCGTCCGACGCTCGTCATCGTCGACAAGAAGGGCAAGCCGGTCCAGGTGCCGGGCGGCGGCGACGCGCGCTACGCGCTGTCCGTCGATGCCATTCTCTCGGTCGAGGACGGCTCGGAGGTCAAGGCCGGCGACGTGCTGGCGCGTATTCCCACCGAGGGCGCCAAGACGCGCGACATCACGGGCGGCCTGCCGCGCGTGGCGGAGCTGTTCGAGGCGCGCAAGCCCAAGGAAGCCGCGGTGCTCGCGGAAGCCGACGGCTTCGTCGAGTTCGGCAAGGACTACAAGAACAAGAAGCGCGTCATCGTGCGTCCGAAGAACGAGAAGCTCGATCCCGTCGAATATCTCATCCCAAAGGGCAAGCACATCTCGGTGCGCGAGGGCGACTTCGTCGAGAAGGGCGACTACATCGTCGAAGGCAATCCCTCGCCGCACGACATCCTGCGCATCAAGGGGATGGAGGAACTGGCGACCTATCTGGTCAAGGAAATCCAGGACGTCTATCGCCTGCAGGGCGTGAAGATCAACGACAAGCACATCGAAGTGATCTGCCGTCAGATGATGCAGAAGCTGGAAGTTACCGAGGGCGGCGAGACCACGCTGCTCGCCGGCGAACAGGTCGACCAGCTCGAGATGGACGAGGCCAACCAGAAGGCCACGGAAGCCGGCGGCAAGCTCGCCGAAGGCCGTCCGGTCCTGCTGGGCATCACCAAGGCCAGCTTACAGACGCGTTCGGTGTTCTCGGCCGCGTCCTTCCAGGAGACCACCCGCGTGCTCACCGACGCCGCCGTTAACGGCAAGGTCGATACGCTGGAGGGCCTCAAGGAAAACGTCATCGTCGGTCGTCTCATCCCGGCCGGCACCGGCGGCGCCATCGCGCGCCTGCGCCACGTCGCGACCGAGCGCGATAAGGCGATCCAGGAAGAGCAGGCGAAAGCCAACGTCCCCATCGCCCAGATCGAAGGCCCGGTGGCCGCGGAGTAATCTTCCGCATCAAGCACAAACGAAAAGGGCCGCTGGCAACAGCGGCCCTTTTTTTGTTAGGCCATCGCGTCCGAAAACGGCGCAAGAATCAGGTGGCGCAGCCGCAATCGCGGAGTACGCTTCCCGCATGACCGAGAACGCATATCGCTGGTCCGCCTTCGACACCCGCTTCGCGAAGTTCGCGGCGGCGGTTGACGATGACGGCAGCGTGGTCCGCTTCTGGCTGCACGCCGACCGCGATTTCTATCCCAAAGGCGTGCGGGACGACGCCGCGCTGGCGCCGGTCCGCGAACAGGTCGAGCAATATTGCGCCGGCAAGCGCCTTATCTTCGATCTTACTTGTAAAGCCCCAGGCGGATCGGACTTCGAACGTGCCGTCTGGCAGGCGATGACGCAAATCCCCTTCGGCGAAACCGTCTCCTACGGCGCCATCGCCAAGAGTCTCGGCGACGCCAACGCCGCCCGCGCCGTCGGCCTGGCCTGCAACAGCAATCCGATCCCGCTGATCGTGCCGTGCCATCGTGTCATCGGCGCCGACGGCGCGCTGGTCGGTTTCGGTGGCGGCTTGCCGCTCAAGCGCGCGCTGCTCGATTTCGAGTCGGTGATCTGCGGCCGCCCGCGCGACTTGTTCGCGACGGCCTAAGCCAATGCCCGGATGCGCGCGTCCGGATGGCGGGCGAGGGCGCGGTGGATATTGTCGCGTGACGGCTCTGTCGCGCCGTCGAGCGCCGTGCGGAACCAGCGCGCCGCGCCGGTGATACAGCCTTCGCTCGCCAAGATCGTCGCGTAGTTGTATGCGCCGCGGAAATAACCGCCCTCGGCGGATTTGCGATACCACTCGCGTGCGGCGGCCGCATCGCGGTCCACGCCCCAACCCTGCTCGAAGCAGCGCGCGATCAAGTTCATCGCGCGGCTGTGGCCTTGGCTGGCGGCCCGCATGTACCAGAGGAACGCTTCGTCGCGATCGCGCGGCACGCCATTTCCGTCCAGCAGCAGGTGGCCCAGATTGTATTGCGCCCAGGCAAGGCCGGCTTCCGCCGCCTGGCGATAGAGCACCGCCGCCCGCGCCGGATCGGGCGCCGTGCCCCAGCCGTTCTCGTAGGCGCGGCCCAGCATGTTGCGTGCGTCGGCATCGCCGGTCTCGGCGGCGCAGAGGAAACAGGCGAAGGCCGCCCGCGCGTCGCGCGCCACGCCCTGGCCCTCGAGCAGCATGCGCCCGAGCCGCAGCTGCGCCTCCGCCATGCCGCAGGCCGCCGCCGCTTCGACCCAGGAGGCCGCGTCGCCGCCCGACAGCAGCGCCCGCAGCTCCGCCGGCGACATCATGCTGAGCGCCGCCACGCGCCAGGCGTCGCGGGGCTCAGCGTTCATGCCGGCGCGCCCCATTTGCGCACGAGGTTGTGATACAGCGCCGTCAGCCGTAGCACGGCCGGGCTGTCCGGCGAGGCCTGCGCCATCTCGACGATCGAACGGTCCAGATCGAACAGCATGCCGCGCTCGGCGTCGTCCTTCACCATGCTCTGGATCCAGAAAACCGAGGCGACGCGCGCGCCTCGCGTCACCGGCGCCACGCGATGCAGGCTGGTCGCGGGATAGAGGATCATCTCGCCGGCGGCGAGCTTGATGCTGTGCGTGCCGTAGGTGTCCTGCACGATCAGCTCGCCGCCGTCATAATCTTCCGGCCTGCTCAGGAACAGGGTCGCGGACACATCGGTGCGCAGCCGGCGCGCCGCGCCGGGCACCTGCCGGATCGCGTTGTCGACATGGGCTCCGAAATTCATGCCGCTTTCGTATTTGTTGAACAGCGGCGGATAGACGGCGGCGGGCAGGGTGGCCGACATGAAGAGCGCGCTGCGCTCCAGCGCGCGCAAAACCAACGGACCCAGCTCGCGTGCCTCGGGGCTGCCTTCGGCGATCTGCAGGTTCTCTTTCACGCGCACCGACTGATGCCCGGCCGTCACGCGCCCATCGCCCCAACTGGCCGACGACAGGCGCTCGTTGATCGCAACCAGTTCGTCCGGCGTCAGGAGGTTGGGAACGTGAAGCAGCATGCTACAGCGATGCCGTGGCGGTCAGCAGGAACGTCCGCCCCGGACCCGGATTGGTATGGTTCTCGCCCGGACGGGTGAAATAGGCGTTCACGAAATAGTACTCGTCCGTCAGGTTATAGGCGTTCAGCTGCAGGCCGAACGTGTCGTTGATCTTGTAACCGAGCATCGCGTCCCAGGTGACATAGGATGGCACATGCGCCGTCACGATGCTGCCCGGAACGGTCGCATTGTCCGTTCCGGCGTTGCGCTGGCCGACATAGTTGAGGCCGCTGCCGAGCTTGATGCCGTCGTCGAAGTCGTAGGTCGTCCAGATGTTCGCCTGGTTGTGGGTTGTGTTGGGGATCGGCCCATGGATGCCGGCGCCGGCGAGGCCGACGGCGGTGGGATCCAGATAAGTGTAGCCGAAGATGATCTCCCAATGGTCGGTCAGCCGCCCTTGCGCGCCGAACTCAAAGCCATTGACGTGCAGCGTGCCGGCCAGGGCCTGCAGCGACACGTTGAGTGGATCGGTGATGCGCGCATTCGTCATCTCGGTGCTGAACAGCGCCGCGGTCAAGGACAGCATGCCGTCCAGCACCTGCGCCTTGCCGCCCAGCTCATAGGTCTTGTCCTCCTCGGGCGGCAGCGCCTGGTTGTTGGCCGCCAGTGACAGGTTCTCCGCCGACGGGTTGAACGATGTGCCGTAGGAGACATAGACGCTGGTCTCGGGCGTCGGCTTGAACACCACGGCCGCGCGCGGGCTCCAGATGTCGTCGGTGTGCGTGAAATACGACGGCGTGCCGATGGCCTGGTCGAAGCGGGCGCGGAAATGGTCGTAGCGGATCGCGCCGGTCACCGTCCATTGCGCGCCGAGCGCGACCGTGTCGGTCACGACAAGGCCCAGCGTGTCGGTCTTGGTGATCGGCTTCTGGCGCACACTCGTTTGGGTTCCGGGAAAGGCTTCCAACGGATCGGGCGCCAGGAGCGGCGTCGGCGCGATGACCGTGTTCTGGTTGGTGAAGCGCGTCAGGTCGGCGCTTTCATTGTCGTACTCGACGCCGAAGACGACGGTGTGATCGAGCGCCCCGGTCGCGAAATGCGCCGTGAGGTTCGCATCGTTCATGATCGTCGCGATGGTGCCCTTGGAGCTCGGCCGGTCGCGCTCGACGAAGATGGCGCTCAGCGGCGTGCCGAGCACCGGATAGAGCGGATTGAAGGTCGTGGTCGGCACGCGGCCGGCAGCCGGCAGCGTCGCGCACAGTGTTCCGCCCGTGTAATAATAGGGCGAGACCGCGCTGGTGAAGCAGTTGGCCGAGCCGTAGGTCGGGGCCGTCTGACGCGAGTCGAACCAATAGTGGCCATAGCGCATCGTGTCGCTGATCGTGAACACGGCGTCGAACTTGTGCTCGAAGCGGCCGGTGACGACGTCGACCTCGGTCTTGAAACGGTCGTCCGACGGCAGGCCGTAGAAGCTGTCGCGCGCCACCGGCGCCGGCTTGTCGAACAGGAACGGGATGCCGTAGTCGGGGATATTGTCTTCCTGCTGGTGCAGGTATTTCAGCGTGAAGCTGGTATCGGTGCCGAGGCCGAAGGCGATCGACGGCGCGATGCCGTAGCGCTGGATGCGCGAGAAGGGGCGCCCCTCCTGCAGATTGCGCTGGGCCATGACATTGACGCGGATCGCGCTCGTGTCGCTCAGCACGTAATTGAGGTCGGCGGTGCCGCGTATCTCGGCGTTGCTGCCGCCGGTCACGGCGACGTCTTCGATCGGATAGAGCTGCGGCGCCTTCAAGACCTGGTTGATGACGCCGCCGGTCGAGCCGCGGCCGAACAGGGTGGACGCGGGACCTTTGTAGATCTCGACCGCTTCGTAGTCGAACGTGTCGCGGTCGTAGAGGCCGGTGTCGCGCAGGCCGTCCATGAAGTAGTCGTCGCCGGCCGAGAAGCCGCGCAGGTTGACGAGATCGCCATGCGTGCCGCCTTCGCCGGCGTTCAGCGTGATGCCCGGCACGTTCTTCAGCGCGTCCTGCAAATTGCTCAGGCCCTGTTGCCTGATCACTTCGGCCGGCACGACGTTGATCGATTGCGGGGTGTCGAGGATTTTCGCCGGCAGAAGATCGATGCCGGTGCGGCGGTCGGTGACGACGACCGTCTCGATGGTCGTGACACCGGCCGTGTTCCGCGCCAGTTCCTGTCCCTGCGCGCCGGACAGGGCCGCCAGCGAGGTGATGCCGATGGCGGCACAGGCGAGCTTTTCGCCTTTCTTGGCGGAATGCATGGAAATCCTCAGCGCTGATAGTGATAATCGTTCGCAACTGAGGCGACCATAGCGGTCCGTCACCGGCTGTCAATGAGAATTAGTCGCAAAATAACGCGACTGTCTCTCAGTGTTTAAAAGCGCGCGATGACCAGCGGCTCGGTTGGGTAGTTCCCGGCCAGCACATCGGGCAGCAACCGGGCGAGGCCCGGCGGGTAGAGGTGCTCGTCCGTCGCTTGAATCGCCTCCAGCGTCCACCAGCGGATCTCCAGGATCGTGTCGCGCTCCTGCTGCGTCCAGCCGCTGGAATCAAACGCTCCGGCATCGCAGCGCGCCACGATGTAGCTATGCTGGAACAGGGTCGTTTCCTCACCCGGAAAGGTCAGCACGGCCTCGCCGACCCACACCACCGGCCCCAGCTCAATGCCGGAAATCCCGGTCTCTTCAAAGGTTTCGCGGATCGCGGCGGCCGCGATGGTCTCGCCGTCCTCGAGCCCGCCGCCCGCCGTCGCCCAGAACACCGGCGGCGTATCGGGCGTACCTAGATTGCCGCACTTGATCAGCAGCAACCGGTCATCCCGGTCGAGCAGCAATACGCGGACGGTGGGTCGGACGAGCATGGAATTTCGAAGCTGGAGTGCACCGCATTCCTATAGCAAACGGCGCCATTCGTCAGAAGCCAAGTTCGCTGTGTGAACCTAAGCGCGCCAGCTGAAGTTTATCTGTGCCGAGCTTGCGGTACATCAGTACAAGATCGGGTCGCACATGACAGTCGCGGAAATTTTTCCAAGTCCCTGACAGAGGGTGGTCTTTAAACTTCGTGGGTAGTGGCTGATCGGTCAGCAACAACTGAATGACAATTCCCAAATCTTCATCGAGGGTTTGCCGATGCGGCCCTTTGGCTTCGCGTTTGTAATCTCGCCTGAATTTTGTGGCGCGCTCAATCGTCCGCATGGAGGTCAGCCATCAGGCCGGCCAGGTCGCCCACTTCCTTTACCTCACCCCTCATCACTGCTTCCATCGCTTCGATGGTTTCAGCGTTGGGAATGAGCGGATTAAACGGCAGCGCCTTGTCAGCCACCGTGCGCATCAGCATAAGCCGCACGGCGTCTGACACCGTCAGACCGATGGCGCCGAGGATTGCGGTGGCTTCGTCTTTTACGCGCCCGTCGATTCTGGCGCGGACAACGGCGTTGGCTGCCATATTTTCAAGTCCTTCTCGTGAGCTACAATGTAGCTCAAGGCGGCAGAAAATTCAACCTTAAGATTTCAGCCGGACGCCATCGTTCAGGAACTCGACGCCGGCGTCTTCCAGCGCACGTTGGATGGCGGTGAGATTGTTGCGGTTGGGCTGAGTGTGTCCGTTCTCGAATGTGACAATCACAGAGCGAGATACGCTTGCTTTCTCGGCAAGGGTGGCCTGGCCCATATCGACCAATCCCCTCGCCGCGCGGCATTGGGCTGCAGATATTGACATTTAGACTGTTACCAATCATTATGATTGGAAATAAGTCCGATATCGAACTTAAAGTCCAATGTAGCGCATAAAGCCTAACATGGGGGGCGTCGATGCCGAAGTCACATCGGCAAGGCTCAAATGAAGCCGTGCAAAACAGGAAGCGCGAAAAAGTCCGCGACGCCCTGTTTGACATGGAAACACCTTTGAATGAAGTCGAGGCTCTGCTTCGCGCGCTCGACCTGATGGGTGCCGGGATGAAGGGCAGAGGTGACGAAGGTGGCGGCGAAGCTGTCGCGGTGGTCGCCGACTGCGCATTGGACCGGCTGAACGCCTTGAAAAAGAAATGGAATACGGTGTTCAACTGCGCCGATCTCTAGGCCGAACAGCGAAGCGCAATTTCCTTACTTTCGGCGCTTGACCCGCCCAAAACACCCGCATATATAGCGCCACCTTTCAGGGACAGGCCGTCGGCGGGGAACCGCCAAAACGCTGTCGGAAAGCCAGTTTAAAGCGTTAAACGCGCGACTCAGGGCCAAAACCCTTAGTCCTCCGCGAAACCCGGGGCAGGCCAGTGGCCGGCACCGGTCTTTATGTTTCGGCTCAAGCGATTGGCGCTGGGCCAAAAGACGGGAATTCGAATGCCGACGATCAATCAGCTGATCCGCAAGCCACGCGGCGAGAAGCCCAAGCGCAACAAGGTGCCGGCCCTGCAGGGCTGCCCGCAGAAGCGCGCGGTCTGCACCCGCGTCTACACCGTGACCCCGAAGAAGCCGAACTCGGCGCTGCGCAAGGTCGCGAAGGTTCGCCTGACCAACGGCTACGAAGCCCTCTCTTATATTCCTGGCGAAGGCCACAATCTTCAGGAGCACAGCGTCGTGCTCATCCGCGGCGGCCGCGTGAAGGACCTTCCGGGCGTTCGCTATCACATCATCCGCGGGGTGCTCGACACGCAGGGCGTCAAGGACCGCAAACAGCGCCGGTCCCTGTATGGCGCCAAGCGTCCGAAGTAAGGAGAGCACACATGTCTCGTCGCCGCAGAGCCGACAAACGCGAAATCACCCCGGACGCCAAATATGGCGACCTCGTTCTCGCCAAGTTCATGAACAGCCTAATGTATGACGGCAAGAAATCCGCCGCCGAAGGCATCATCTATGGCGCCTTCGACACCATCCAGGCCAAGACCAAGAACGATCCGATCCAGGTCTTCCACGAAGCGCTGCGCAACGTCTCGCCGTCCATTGAGGTCAAGTCGCGCCGCGTCGGCGGCGCCACCTACCAGGTGCCGGTCGAAGTGCGCACCGACCGCGCCCGCGCGCTCGCCATCCGCTGGCTGATCACCGCGGCGCGCGCCCGCAACGAACCGACCATGACAGGGCGCCTCTCGGGCGAGCTGATGGACGCCGCCAACAACCGCGGCAGCGCCGTGAAGAAGCGTGAAGACACGCACAAGATGGCAGACGCGAACCGCGCGTTCTCCCATTACCGTTGGTAAGAAAAAGAGTCCGCCATGCCTCGCACAACCCCGCTCGAACGCTATCGCAATATCGGCATCGCCGCGCATATCGACGCCGGCAAGACCACCACGACCGAGCGCATCCTCTATTACACCGGCAAGAGCCATAAGATCGGCGAAGTGCATGACGGCGCCGCCACCATGGACTTCATGGAGCAGGAGCAGGAGCGCGGCATCACGATCACGTCCGCGGCGACGACCTGTTACTGGAAAGAGCACCGCATCAACATCATCGACACGCCGGGTCACGTCGACTTCACGATCGAAGTCGAGCGCTCCATGCGCGTGCTGGACGGTGCTGTCGCGGTGTTCGACGCCGTCGCCGGCGTCGAGCCGCAGTCCGAGACCGTGTGGCGCCAGGCCGACAAGTACAAGGTCCCGCGCATCTGTTTCGTCAACAAGATGGACCGCACCGGCAGCGATTTCCCGCGCTGCGTGCAGATGATGATCGACCGGCTGGGCACCCGCCCGATGGTCATCACCTGGCCGATCGGCGCCGAAAGCGAATTCAAGGGCATCGTCGACGTCGTCAAGATGAAGGCGCTGATCTGGCACGACGAACAGCTGGGCGCCAAGTTCGACGAAGTCGAAATCCCGGCCGAATACGCCGACAAGGCCAAGGAGCTGCGCGCCGCCCTCGTCGAGATGGCGGTCGAGGAAGACGACGCGCTGCTCGAAGCCTATCTCGAGAAGAACCTGGAGCCGAGCGAAGCGGACCTCAAGCGCTGCATCCGCAAGGGCACCAACAATTTCCACTTCGTGCCGGTGATGTGCGGCTCGGCCTTCAAGAACAAGGGCGTGCAGCCCCTGCTCGATGCCGTCGTCGATTATCTGCCGAGCCCGCTCGACATCCCGCCGCTGATGGGCATCGACATGAAGGGCAAAGAAGTGCCGCGCCCGGCCGACGACAAGGCGCCGTTCGCCGGTCTCGCCTTCAAGATCATGGATGATCCGTTCGTCGGCTCGATCACCTTCGTGCGCGTCTATTCGGGCGTGGTGAATTCGGGCACCGGCGTGCTCAATTCCGTCAAGGACAAGACCGAGCGCGTCGGCCGCATGCTGCTGATGCATGCCAACAGCCGCGAGGACGTGAAAGAAGCCTTCGCCGGCGACATCGTCGCTTTCGCGGGCCTCAAATATTCCACGACCGGCGAGACGCTGTGCGATCCCAACAATCCGGTCATCCTCGAAAAGATGGAATTCCCCGATCCGGTCATCGAGGTCGCGATCGAACCCAAGACCAAGGCCGACCAGGAAAAGATGGGCATGGCGCTGGTGCGTCTGGCGCAGGAGGATCCCTCCTTCCGCGTCTCGACCGACCAGGAATCCGGCCAGACCATCCTGCGCGGCATGGGCGAGCTCCATCTGGAGATCAAGGTCGACATCCTGCGCCGCACCTACAAGGTCGACGCCAATGTCGGTGCGCCGCAAGTGGCCTATCGCGAGACGCTGAACCGTCCGGTCTCGATCAAGTACACCCATAAGAAGCAGACCGGCGGTTCGGGCCAGTTCGCCGAAGTGTCGATCGATTTCGAACCCCTGCCGCCCGGCTCGGGCTTCGTCTTCGAGAACGACGTCGTCGGCGGCTCGATCCCGAAGGAATTCATCCCCGCGGTTGAAAAGGGCCTGAAGGCGCAGAAGGAATCCGGCCTGCTCGCCGGCTTCCCGGTGATCGACTTCAAGGCGACGCTGACCGACGGCAAGTATCACGAAGTGGACTCGAATGCCTTGACCTTCGACATCGCGGCGCGCGCGGCGTTCCGCGAGCTGGCCAGCAAGGGCGCCGTCAAGCTGCTCGAGCCCATCATGAAGGTCGAAGTCGTGACGCCCGACGAATTCACCGGCGGCGTCATCGGCGATCTGCTGGGCCGCCGCGGCCAGGTGCAGGGCCAGGACACGCGCGGCAACGCGGCCGTCATCAATGCGATGGTGCCGCTCGCCAACATGTTCGGCTACATCAACCAGTTGCGCTCCCAGACGCAGGGGCGCGCGAACTACTCGATGGAGTTCGCTCATTACGCGCAGGTGCCGCAAGCGATCGCGGACGAAATCAAAGCCAAGTACGCATAACAAAAACTTAGGTCACGGAGATACATCATGGCGAAGGCCAAATTTGAGCGGACGAAGCCGCACTGCAACATCGGGACGATCGGCCATGTCGACCATGGCAAGACGTCGCTGACGGCTGCGATCACGAAGGTTCTGGCCGAGACCGGCGGGGCGACGTTCACGGCGTATGACCAGATCGACAAGGCGCCGGAGGAGAAGGCGCGCGGCATCACGATCTCGACGGCGCATGTGGAGTACGAGACCAAGGCGCGGCACTACGCCCATGTCGACTGCCCCGGGCATGCGGACTATGTGAAGAACATGATCACCGGCGCGGCCCAGATGGACGGCGCGATTCTCGTCGTTTCGGCGGCCGACGGCCCGATGCCGCAGACCCGCGAGCACATTCTGCTCGCCCGCCAGGTCGGCGTGCCGGCGATGGTGGTGTACCTGAACAAGTGCGACATGGTCGACGATCCGGAACTGCTGGACCTGGTCGAGATGGAAGTGCGCGAACTTTTGACGTTTTACAATTTCGATGGCGACAAGATCCCGATGATCCGCGGCTCGGCGCTGATGGCGCTGGAGGACAAAGAGCCCAAGCTCGGCCACGACTCGATCCTGGAGCTGATGAAGGCGGTGGACGAATTCATCCCCCAGCCAGAGCGTCCGATCGACCAGCCCTTCATGATGGCGATCGAGGACGTGTTCTCGATCTCGGGTCGCGGCACCGTCGTCACCGGCCGCATCGACCGCGGCGTCATCAAGGTCGGCGAGGAAGTCGAGATCATCGGCATCCATCCGACCACCAAGACGACGGTGACGGGCGTCGAGATGTTCCGCAAGCTGCTGGATCAAGGCCAGGCGGGCGACAATGTCGGCTGCCTGCTCAGAGGCATCGAGCGCGACGGCATCGAGCGCGGCCAGGTCCTGGCCAAGCCTGGCTCGATCACGCCGCACACCAACTTCATGGCGGAAGTCTACGTGCTGACCAAGGACGAGGGCGGCCGTCACACGCCGTTCTTCGCCAACTACCGTCCGCAGTTCTACTTCCGCACCACGGACGTGACCGGCATCGTCAAGCTTCCCGAAGGCACC
>Ga0207929_1000110_pt1 | contig 22694 bp, 20 predicted proteins | sample NGESurdeep072012_FD_184466 | JGI IMG/M metagenome (GOLD analysis project Ga0207929, IMG submission 184466) | Arctic peat soil microbial communities from Barrow, Alaska - NGEE Surface sample 53-1 deep-072012 (SPAdes) | ecosystem: Environmental > Terrestrial > Soil > Wetlands > Peat ... | reverse complement strand
GGCAGCCGTCCGGCGAACCAGCCGCGGGCGACCTCGTCAGGCGCAAAAGGAGTCATGACCGCGATGATTACATGATTACGCTGTGATCACCAGGGCATCGAGTCGATGTTCGCTGTGGGCGTGAGCAGCCGAGCCAACTCGGCCGATTCGGTGACCGGCCGCTCGCAGACAAAATGCCGGCAGACGTACGCGGCCGGCCTACCGTCGACCAGTCCACGGTCGTTGAGCAACGGTGCCCACACCCGGGCCGAGCTCCCGTCGGCGTCGACGGCGATCACCGCACCCGGCGATACCGACATCCACGCGGTGCGCACCAACTCGGGCGCGCCGAGCCCGCCGTCCGACGCAGCGGAGGCACCGACGATCGCGATCTCGGCCGGCCCGGACAGCAACGCGACGGCGGACGCCAGCCCCCAGCCGGCCGCCCGCGGATACTGCGCGCCCAGCACGCGGGTCGCGCCCAGCGCCGACTCCGCCGCAGTGCGGTGCCGGTCAGACCCGGTCAGTGCGGCGTAGGTCAACAAAGCGCTAGCAACCGCAGATCGACCCGATGGCGTCGCGTCGTCAGTGGCACTTTGCGGACGCCGCACCAACCTCTCCGCGTCATCGGCAGTGTCAAAGAATCCGCCCTCGCCATCGCCGAATCGGTCGAGACACACGTCGAGCAGCTCGCCCGCAGTCTCGAGCAGCCGGCGTGACGACGTCACCTGCGCCAGCGCGAGCAATCCCTCGGCCGCGCAGCCGTAGTCGTCGAGCACGCCTGCCGGTTCACCGACGACGCCCCCGCGCGACACCCGACGCAGTCGCCCGTCAACAAGATGGACGTCGATCAGCAGCCGTGCGCAGACATCGGCCGCCTCGATGAGGTCGGGCCGGTCAAAGAGCACACCCGCTTCGGCCAGCGCAGCGATTGCCAACCCGTTCCACGCAGCGACGACCTTGTCGTCGCGACCGGGTTGCGGCCGCCGATCGCGCGCCGCTCGCAACCGCTGCCGAACGGTGGCCCAGCGGTCGACGTCCGATGGATCGACCGGCAACTGCACGACCGACCGGCCGTGTTCGAACGTGCCCGCGGCCGTGATCAGCGTCAGCTCGGCAACCCACGTCGCGTCGTCGACGCCGAGCAGCTCGAGCAGCTGGCTGCGGTTCCACACATACGTCGCGCCCTCGACACCATCGGTATCGGCGTCGAGCGCGGAGGCAAATCCGCCTTCGTCGGTACGCAGATCGGCGAGCAAGAACTCGGCGGTCTCGAGCGCGATGCGCTTCGCCAGCGGCGAACCGGTGGCCCGCCACCAATGCGCGTAGACCCGCAGCAGTTGGGCGTTGTCGTACAGCATCTTTTCGAAATGCGGCACGACCCACGCGTCGTCGACGCTGTACCGGGCGAAGCCGCCAGCCAGCTGGTCGTACATGCCACCGCGCGCCATCGCCGCGCAGGTCTTCTCGACCATCTCCAGCGCGCCGACCGACTCGTTCGACGCATACCGAAGCAAGAACTCCAACACGGCGGACGGCGGGAACTTGGGCGCCGTACCAAACCCACCGTGGACTGCATCGAAGTCAGTGCGCAACGAGGCGACCGCCGCCTCGAGAAGCTCAGCGTCGGGCGGTGTGCGTTCGGGCGGTAGTGCCGAGCGTTCGGTGAGCAGCTGCACCACCCGGGCGCCGGCCGCTGTCAGCTCACCACGGCGCTCGGCCCACGCCTTGGCGACCGCATCGAGTACCTGCCGGAACGACGGCATGCCGTGGCGCGGCGTGTTCGGGTAGTAGGTGCCGCACGAGAACGGCTCGCCGTCGGGGGTCAAGAAGCAGGTCATCGGCCAGCCGCCGTGGCCGGTGAGCGCCTGGGTTGCATCCATGTACACGGCGTCGACGTCGGGCCGCTCTTCACGGTCGACCTTGATGCAGACGAACTGGGCGTTCATGTCGGCTGCGGTGTCGACGTCTTCAAATGATTCGTGGGCCATGACGTGACACCAGTGGCAGGCCGCATAGCCTACGGAGAGCAGGACCGGCACATCACGACTGCGGGCTTCGGCGAATGCCTCCGGCGACCACGGCCACCAGTCGACCGGGTTGTCCTTGTGTTGCTGAAGGTACGGACTCGCGGCGGTGGCGAGGCGGTTGGGCATGTGACCCATCCTGCCGCGTTGCCAATTCTGCCCCGTTAGCAGCGGGGCTTGATCGGGTAGGAGGTGTGCCATGACGAGTGCGTGGACCTTTGCCGGTGAAAGCCCGTCGCCCGGCGTCGCGGGCGGCCCGGTGACGTTAATTGAAGAATCGTCGTTCTGCCTGTCGGGCCGAGCTGGCGACATCCACCTGGGCACCGTGCAGGGTCTGTTCGTGCTCGACACCCGCCTGCTCTCGTCACTCGAGCTCACCATCGACGGCGTCGCCGCAGAACCGCTCGCGGTGTCGTCGGAACAACCTTTTGCGGGCACCTTCGTCGCTCGGGTTCGGCGCCCCGAGCAAGAGTCGCCGTACGAAAGTCCGTTGCTCATCGTTCGCCGCCGATATGTGGGTCGAGGCATGCGCGACGACCTGACGCTGAGCAACCACAACCGGTACGACATCACCGTGCGATTGCGCATCGACGTCGCCGGCGACTTCGCCGACATCTTCGCGGTGAAAGAAGGTCGCGCGGCCGAACATCACCCGGTGGTCACCCAGCGCGCCAATGGCAATGAGTTGCTGTTGTCAGAGTCTGAGCGCACAGCGCGGACGACGACGGTGCGCTTTGGTGGGACGCCGACCGTCGATGCGACGGGTGCGTCGTACATTGCCACGATTCCGGCAGGGTCGACCTGGTCGACCTGCTTCGACGTGTCGCTGCAACTCGGCGACCGGCCGGTACCGGCGCGGCACAGCTGCGGCCAACCGGTGGCCGAATCGCCGGCGCTGCACCGCATCGAGGCATGGCGCGGCCGCGTGCCCATGCTCGACACCGACGACACGGCCCTCGAACAAGCGGTCGAGCGATCACTCGAAGACCTCGGCTCGTTGCGGCTCTTCGATCCCGACGACGCGGCCCGCGTCACGATCGCTGCCGGCGCTCCCTGGTTCATGGCCGTGTTTGGCCGCGACTCACTGCTGACCGCCTACATGTCACTCATCGCCGACCCTGCACTTGCCCTCGGCGTCTTGCAGACGCTGGCCCGATTTCAGGGAACGAAAGTCGACGCCCAGACGGAGGAGCAACCCGGTCGCATCCTGCATGAGATGCGGTTTGCCGACGCGACCACCGACGCATTGACAGGTGCCGATGTCTACTACGGCACGGTCGACGCGACGCCGCTGTTCGTCGTCCTGCTCGGAGAATTGCGACGTTGGGGGCTGGCCGCCGACGCCGTCGACACGCTGTTGCCGCATGCCGACCGGTGTCTGGAATGGATCGAGCAGTATGGCGATCGCGACGGCGACGGTTTCGTCGAATACGAACGATCTACGCCGAACGGTTTGCTCAACCAGGGCTGGAAAGATTCGTGGGACGGCGTGCCGTTCGCCGACGGGTCGCTGCCGAAGGCGCCCATCGCTTTGGCCGAGGTTCAGGGCTATGTCTATGCGGCCTACCTCGCGCGCGCGTACTTCGCGCTCGAAGTCGGCGACGACGCGGTCTACACGAAGTTTCGCGAGAAGGCCGCCTCGCTCAAGCAGCGGTTCAATGAGGCGTTCTGGATGCCCGATGTCGGCTACTTCGCGATGGCACTCGACGCCGACAAGCGGCAGGTCGACGCCATCGGGTCGAACATCGGTCACTGCCTGTGGAGCGGCATCATCGACGTCGACAAGGCGGCGTCGGTAGCGCAGCACCTCGTCTCACCGCAGTTGTTCAGCGGATGGGGCGTGCGCACACTGTCGACGTCGATGGTCAGCTACGACCCGATGAGCTACCACTGCGGTTCGGTCTGGCCGCATGACAACGCATTCGCTGCGTCGGGTCTTATGCGCTACGGCTTCGTTGACGAAGCACATCAGGTGATTCGCGGCATCCTCGATGCAGCGTCGGCGTCGGGCGGGCGGTTGCCCGAGTTGTTCAGCGGCATTGCCAGATCGGACGTCGCGGTGCCGGTGTCATATCCGGCGTCATGCTCGCCGCAGGCGTGGGCGGCGGCGACTCCGTTGCAGTTCCTGCGGTTGCTGCTTCGGCTCGACCCGTGGATTCCGCACGGGTCGATCTGGCTCGACCCGCACCTGCCGGCTGGCGTTGACGAACTCACGGTGTCGCGAATTCCACTGTGCGCAGGCCCCGGAATGACGGTTTCCGTGCGCGCGAATGGCACGGAGCAATCGGTCGACGTCAGCGGGCTCGACAGCGTCGTGTCGCTGATCAGATCTGGTCGGCCACCGGTGTCGGGTCTGGTCGACTAGCGTCGATCAACCAGCGGTGGTCGATCACCTGGCGCTCCTCGATCAACTGCGCGTACAGAGCGAGATGCTCGTCGACCATGCGGGCCGAAGAGAAGTGACCCTCGACCGCCTTGCGACATGCGCCGCGATCGAGCCGCGCGGCTTCTGGCAGTCGGTCGACCATGACGTCAGCGTCAACACACAACAGCCCGGTGACGCCGTCCTCGACGATTTCTGGCACTGAGCCGCGCGGGAAGGCGACAACCGGTGTGCCGCAGGCCAGTGACTCGACCATCGCCAGACCGAACGGTTCTGACCAGGTGATCGGATTCAGCAGCGCGACGGCCCCGCCAAGAAAGCCGGCGCGCTCGTCGGGACCGATCTCACCGATGAACTCGATGTCGCCGCCCAGCAGTGGTTCGACTTGCTCCTGAAAATATTTGTCCTCATCTTCGTGCTCGATCTTGCCCGCCAGCCGCAGCGGTACCCCCGCTCGTCGCGCGATCTCGATGGCTTCGCGGGCCCCTTTGTAGCTGGCCATGCGGCCGAGCCAGCAGTAGTACCCGCCGTCGCCAGCGCCGACCGGAAAGGCCTCGGGCTCGATGCCGTGATGGATCACGGCGGCGATCGGGATCGAGCCGGCCGTCGACGCCTGATGATGGGAGATCGCGATGATCGGTACTTTCGGGCTGATCGCGCGATACACGTCTTCGAGGTCGCCGCGGAATGGCCCATGGGCGGTCGAGACGGTGATCAGACTCGGGAAGCGGTCGGCGTACATCGGCCCGACGACGGTGTGATCGTGCACGATGTCGAAGTCGATGAGGGTGTCGTAGGCCGCGATCACGTGTCGTAGTTCGACGACGACCTGCCCGAGTTCGCTGCGGCGTGCGTTCTCGTACACCCACGCAGTCGGCACCGGACACGTGCTGTCGCCGGTGCTGAACAGCACGACCTCGTGGCCGCGGGCGACGAAACCTCGGGCCAGTCGATCCACGACAGCCTCGGTGCCGCCGTACTTCGGCGGCGGGACCGGCAGCCACGGCGGGGCGACAAGTCCGATCCGCACGTCGCCTCCTGCTCACTGCCCCCCGTGAGTTGGCTTACCCCCCGTTACCGCCATGATGCATGAAGGGTGTGAGCACTGCCCCTGAGACCGTCGCCTCGTGGTCGAGCAGCCACCGCTTGCGCTCAAGACCGCCGGCGTAGCCGGTCAGCGACCCGTCGGCCCCGATGACGCGATGACACGGCACCACGATGCCAATCGGGTTGCGCCCAATCGCCGCCGCTACCGCTCGGGTCTTGCTCCGATCGGCGACGCGGCTGGCGATCTCTCCGTAGGTCTGCGTCGTACCGAACGGAATGTCACGCAGTGCCAGCCACACCGAACGCTGAAATTCGCTCCCCCGCGGTAGCAACGGCAGATCGAACGCGGTCAGCTCGCCGGCGAAGTAGGCCATGAGTTGCTTCTCGGCATCGGCAAACGGGCCCGCGTCACGCAGCCACGCGTCGTCGACGAACGGTTCGTACTTCTGGCCGGTCATGAACACGCCGGTGAGGGCAAACTGGTCGAGCTCGCGATCATGCGTACCGACGACCAGCAGCTCGCCGATCGGCGTCTCGAGCACGGTGTAGCTGGTATCGGGCGTCATGCGCTTTGCTCCCTGCTGAGGTGGCTGTCGAGCTGGGTGTGGAGACGGGTGTCGAGCTGGGTGTCGAGATTGGGCGCGCCGGTGGCGGCCCACACGTGTTGCAGGGCATACGACCGCCAGGGCCGCCAACGACGCGACAGCGCCTCGGCGGTCACTGCGTTGCCGTCGGCGCCGAGCGCCTCCAGGCCCCGACGCACGCCAAGGTCCGTGGGCATGAAGACGTCGGGATCACCGAGCGCGCGCATGCGGATGTAGTTCACGGTCCACGGTCCGACGCCAGGCAGGGCGAGCAAATTCGCTCCAGTGGCGTCGCGATCGGCACCTGGTTCAAGGTCGACCGAACCATCGACGACCGCTTGCGCCAACCCGACGAGCGCGGCCGCGCGAGCCCGGGTCAGCGGAAGGGTCAGCGGATCGGCCGCTGCGATTGACTCCGCGGTCGGGAACAGTCGCGTCACCTCGCCGGCGCTGGCGGAGTCGGCTTCGGCGGGGTCGGCGCCGGAAGAGGCGCCGGCCGAGATTCCGTCCGCCGACGCTCCGAGCGTGGTCACCAACCGCCCGGCCAATGCCCTCGCGCCGGCAACGCTGATCTGCTGACCGAGCACGGCACGCACCGCGAGCTCGAAGCCGTCGACGTGCCCAGGCACTCGTCGTCCGGGCTCGGCTTGAACTGTCGCGCCAATCACCGGGTCGGCACCCAACGCGTCGACGATCGCGACTGCGTCGGCGTCGAGATCGAGCAACCGTCGGCAGCGCGCTACCGCCGACGCGAGGTCGCGTAGGTCAGCGAGCCGTAGTCGGCACGGAATCCAGCCCTGCTCAACCCACTCCTGCACAAGCGACGGCTGGTCGCGCTCGCCTAGGTGAGTGGGGCCGGCTGCAGTTCCGAGTTCGATAAGACCGGCTCCGTGCGCCACCCCGATCGTGCGGCGGTAGCTCCAGGCGTCACCTGCTTCTACTCCGGCGATCGCTCGGCGGGCAAGAAAGTCGAAGATGAACGACGGTTCAAACGGACGCCGGAATGGCAGCCGCAGGTTGAGTACGCCAGGGGTCGGCGTCCGGCCGGTGCCAGTGCTGTGTGCGTTCTTGTCTGCTCCGCCTTGCACCTTGCTGCGGGCGCGAAGTTCCGACGGCGTAAGCGCGAACACCGCGCGCACCGTGTCGTTGAACTGACGAACGCTGGCGAAGCCGGCGGCGAACGCGACTTCGGTGATCGGCAGTGGCGTGGTTTCGAGCAGCAGTCGCGCAGTCTGCGAACGTTGTGCGCGGGCCAGCGCGATCGGCCCGGCTCCTACCTCGGCGGCCAGCTGCCGATGAACTTGACGTTCGCTGTACCCGAGCCGGCGGGCAAGGCCGGCGACTCCCTCGCGATCGACGACGCCGTCCGCAATATGCCGCATCGCGCGACCGACGAGGTCGGCCCGAACGTTCCATTCCGGTGAACCAGGCGCGGCATCGGGACGGCAGCGCTTGCACGCGCGAAATCCGGCTTCGTGCGCTGCGGCCGCGGTCGGCAAGAACCGCACGTTCGCCCGCTTCGGCGTCATCGCCGGGCAGCTGGGGCGGCAATAGATGCCAGTCGTGAGAACACCGACGAAGAACCACCCATCGAACCGCGCGTCGCGGCTCGACAGTGCGCGATAGCAGGCGTCATCGGTGAGCATGTATCGAGCATCCTTCCTCAGACGACCCGAGGCTAGCGGTTTTCGGACGCGGCCGTGGCGGTCCGAAAACCGCTAGAGACTGGGTCGCGTGACTGTCGCGGCGATAGACGCGTGGCTGTCGCGGCGATAATCGTGCGCATGCCTGCGATCGTGCCCGATCTCGTCGTCTCGTCGCGCGTCACTGTCCCGTCGAGTGAATTGCGCTGGCGCTTCTCGCGATCGAGCGGACCGGGCGGCCAGGGCGTCAACACCACCGACAGCAGAGTCGAGGTGTCGTTCGATGTTGCGACCAGCCCATCGATCCCACCGTTCCTGCGTGAGCGCGCGTTGACGCGACTGCATGATCGGCTGGTCGACGGCGTTCTCGTGGTTGCGGCATCAGAGCATCGGTCACAACTACGCAACCGAGAAGCGGCCGCAGCCAGGCTGGCTGCCCTCCTACGCGGCGCGTTGGCACCGCCCGCACGCACCCGGCGTCCGACTGTGCCCTCACATGGCGCGGTTGAACGGCGGCTCACGGACAAGAAGGCGAATGCGCGGCGCAAGTCTGAACGTCGCACCCCCGATTGGTGACCGCAAACGTCGCCCTCGCAGCCCGCAGTGCTGTCACATCACCCTTGCCAACGACACTCAGGGCTGCGACGGCACCTGTGGTGGGTCGTCGGGCGAGGCGTTCGGAGCCGGCTCGGCGGCCTCATTCATCTTCATGAGTTGCGCCTTGCGAAGGTGCTTCGTCATTGACCGCAACAGGAAGAACAGCGCAATCGCGAGGAACAGGAAGACCAGCAGACCTTCGGCGCCGTTCGCGCTCTTGGTCTGCGCATCGGCCACGACTAGCTGAAGCGCGGTCATCTGTGCGCGCCTTCGCGCAGGCCGGCGAACAGGTCGTCCTCGGGAATCGGCGAATCGACCATCGAGCGCGCGCGTTCGTAGTCTTCGGTCGGCCACGCTTCTTGCTGCACCTCTAGCGGCACATCGAACCACGGCCCGTGCGGGTCAACCTGAGTCGCATGTGCGCGCAACGCGTCGGCGCGCGCGCCATACCACGGTGCTGTCGGCACCCGGGTGGTGATGCGATTCACGTGCTCGGCCTTCACTTCCCAGGTCGCGAGCCGCTCGGTGTAGGGCGATTCGAGCCCGCGGCTCAGCATCGCGTCGTGCAGCGCCTGGAAGCGATCAAGATGAAACGTCCAGTGGTAGTAGAGCTTGAGCGGCTGCCAGGGGTCGCCGGTGCCGGGGTAGCGGTCGGGATCACCGGCCGCATCGAACGCCTCGACCGAAACGCGATGGCACATGATGTGGTCGGGATGCGGGTAGCCGCCGTTCTCGTCGTAGGTGATGACGACGTGTGGCCGCTCGCGACGTATCAACTCCACCAGTGGTGCCGACGCGACCTCGAGCGGCAACGTCGCGAACGAACCTTCGGGCAACGGCGGCAGCGGGTCGCCCTCAGGCAGACCTGAATCGACAAACCCCAGCCAGATGTGTCGCACGCCCAAGATGCGCACGGCCTCGGCCATCTCGGCGCGACGCACGTTCGGTAGATCGTCGATCACCTCGGGGCGATCCATCGCCGGGTTCAGGATCGAACCACGCTCGCCACCGGTCAGGGTGACGACGAGCACGTCGATACCCTCGGCCGCGTACCGGGCCATCGTGGCTGCGCCCTTACTCGACTCATCGTCCGGATGCGCGTGCACGGCCATCAATCGCAAGCGGTTGGTCACACCACCATTGTCTCCCGTCCGGACGGCGATGAATCGGCGGCCCAGGGCGCGTCGCGGTGGGCCCGCTGTAGCCTGGGCATCTGAATTCCGGAGGAGGACCGTGGCGCAGATCACCCCGATCACCTGGTTGACCCGAGAGGCGTTCGATCGGCTTACGGCCGAGTACGACAACCTCAGCGGTCCGGCCCGCATCGAAATCGCCCGCAAGATCCAGGCGGCGCGCGAAGAGGGCGACCTGAAAGAGAACGGCGGCTATCACGCGGCCAAAGAAGAGCAGGGCAAGATGGAGGCCCGCATCCGCCAGCTACGCCAGCTGCTCGACAACGCCAAAGTAGGCGCAAGCGTGGCGGACGACGGGACGATCGGCCCCGGCACGGTCGTGACGATTCGTTACGAGGGCGACGACGACACGTTGACCTTCTTGCTCGGCTCCCGCGAAGACGCCGGCGGCGCAGTCGACGTCTACTCCCCGAGTTCTCCGCTCGGAGCCGCGCTGCTCGGCAAGGCCGCCGGCGACACGGCGTCCTACGCATTGCCGAACGGCACCAAGCTGAGCGTCGAGATCATCGAAGCGAAGCCCTACAGCGGCTAGGGCGCACCGCTAGGGCGCACCGACCAAGGTGATCGATCAGCGGGCAGCCGCGGCTCGGTACTTGCGCACCGACAGCGGGATGAAAACCAGGAGCAGCAGCACGCTCCAGCTGACGGCCGTGATCTCCGGATGCCGCATCGGCCATGCATGCGGGCGCGGCAGCGTGCCGTTATTGCCGAATAGTTCGCGGGCGGATGCCACCACGGCACTTACCGGATTCCAGTTCGCGACCGGCTGAAGCCAGCTCGGCAGCGACTGCGCGGTAACAAAGGCATTTGACAGGAACGTCAGCGGAAACATCCAGATGAAGCCGGCACTTTGTGCAACCTCGACACTGCTCACCGACAAGCCGATCGTCGCCGAAACCCAGGACATCGAGTACGCGAACAGAAACATGATGAGGTATGCCGCGATCGCCCTGGCTACTCCGCGCTCGATTCGCCAACCCACGATCAGACCGCATGTCGACATCACGATCATGACGATGGCGTTGTTCACCAGATCGGAAATGGTCCGGCCGAACAGCACCGCGGACCGCGCCATGGGCAGTGATCTGAATCGGTCGATGATTCCCTTCTGGAGGTCATCGGCCAACCCGATTGCGGTGATTGCGGCGCCGAAGGTCACGGTCTGCGTGAAGATGCCGGCCATCAAATAGGAGCGGTAGCTCACGCCGGGCACCGGAATGGAGCCGCCGAAGACGTACGCGAACAGCAGCACGAACATGATGGGTTGGATCGTCGTGAAGATCAGCAGATCGGGAATTCGCTTGATCTTGATGAGGTTGCGCTTGGCGATCACCATGCCATCGGCCGCTGTCTGCGTGAGAACGCTCATGCCTTCTTCTCCTTGCGCGAGCGACGGCCGGGCTTTGCGTCAGCTGTGGTGGTGTCGGCGTCTTCGGCGGCATGGCCGGTCAACGACAGGAACACGTCGTCGAGGGTCGGTCGCCGGATACCGACGTCTTGGACGACGACGCCTGCTGCGTCGAGTTGCCGCAACGCTTCGATCAGTACCTTCGACCCGCCAGTGACGGCGACGCCGACCGCCCGGGTGTGCGTTTCGACCGACGGTTCCCCGCTACCGATGGCCCTCAGCACATCACGCGTCGCGGGCAATTCCGACGCGTTCGACACCGTCAACTCGAGCCGCTCGCCGCCGATCTGCGACTTGAGTTCGTCGGCAGTACCGCGAGCGATCACCTTGCCGTGGTCGATCACGACGATCGATTGCGCGAGCCGGTCCGCTTCCTCCAGATACTGCGTCGTGAGCAGCAACGTCGTGCCGCCGTCGACGAGTTCTTCGATGACGTCCCACATGCCAAGGCGCCCGCGTGGGTCGAGACCGGTCGTCGGCTCGTCGAGAAATAACACCCGCGGCTTCGCGACCAGGCTCCCGGCGAGGTCGAGGCGGCGGCGCATGCCACCGGAGTACGTCTTCACGACACGATTCGCTGCTTCAACAAGGTCGAAGCGCTCGAGAAGCTCGTCGGCCCGCGCTAGCGAGACCGACTTGCCGAGGTGATACAACCGCCCGACCATGTCGAGGTTCTCGCGGCCGGTCAGGTTCTCGTCGACCGCGGCGTACTGCCCCGAAACGCCGATGATGCGGCGCACCTCGTCGGCGTCGCGCACGACGTCGAGGCCGGCGACGGTCGCGGTGCCGGCGTCAGGCTTCAGCAGCGTTGTGAACACGCGGACGGCGGTGGTCTTGCCGGCGCCGTTAGGCCCGAGCAACCCCAGCACGGTGCCCTCGGGTACATCGAGGTCGACGCCGTCGAGCGCGTGGACCTTGCCGTAGTGCTTGACCAGACCGCGGGCCACGATCGCACCGTCAGTTGTTTGCCCCGCGCGCGGAGCCATCACATCAACCATGCAGACACAGACTCCTTCGAACTGCGGAATTCATCGGTGGTCGCAGACCGGATGCAAACGGCGACCCATGTCCGACCCACTCACTTCGCAGCACGCTACCGACTCGCGCTAGGTAAGCGTCAACCGAGTAAGTGGCTAGCTGAACGCCACCCGGTATCCGTGCGTGCGCAACAACTCCAAGACCTCGTGTGAATGCGTGGGCCCACGAGTTTCGACTTGAAGGGCCACGTCGACTTCGTCGAGGTGCAGCGTGGAGGCGGTCCGCTGATGCACGACCTCCAGCACGTTGCCGCCAGCCTCGGCCAGCGTCTGGAGCAACGAGGCGAGGGCACCGGGCCGGTCAGCGATCGTGACCTGGAAGGACAGATACCGGCCGGCTGCGGCCAGCCCGTGCCGCAAGACGCGCACGAGCAACACCGGATCAACGTTGCCGCCCGACAGCACCGCGACCACTGGAGTCTGGAACGACGCCGGCTCGGCCATCAGGGCCGCGACCGCCGCGGCGCCGGCCGGCTCGACGACGAGCTTGGTGCGCTCGAGGCAGAACAGCAGCGCGCGCGACAACGACTCCTCTGACACCGTGACGACGCGGTCGACGTAGTCGCGCACCAGCGGAAACGTCAAAACTCCGGGGCAACCCACAGCGATGCCGTCAGCAATCGTTGTCATCGTGGTCAGAGCAGTCGGCGTGCCGGCTCGAAGCGACAGCGGAAACGCGGCCGCACCTTCGGCCTGCACAGCCACCACTTCGACGTCCGGCCGTAATGCTTTGACGACGACAGCGATGCCGGAGACGAGACCGCCACCACCCGCGCTCACCACGATGGTGCGCACCTGCGGCCACTGGTCGAGGATTTCGAGCGCGGTCGTCGCTTGCCCGGCCACGATGTCGGGGTGGTCGAACGGGTGAATCAGCACGGCGCCGGTCTCGGCGGCGAACGCGGTCGCCGCAATCAGTGCATCGTCGACGCTGTGGCCGGCGAACCGCACGTCCGCGCCGTAGCCGCGCGTCGCGGCCACCTTGGGCAACGGTGCACCCTCGGGCATGAACACCGTCGCCGACGCTCCGAGTAGCGACGCCGCCAGCGCGACGCCCTGACCGTGGTTGCCTGCGCTCGCAGCGACGACACCGCGTGCGCGGTCGGCGTCCGACAATCTCGCCAGTCGTACGTAGGCGCCGCGAATCTTGAACGACCCGCCGCGCTGGAGGTTTTCGCATTTGAGGCCGACCGTGCCGCCCACCAATTCGCCGAGCGCGCGCGAGGTTTCAACCGGGGTAACGCGCGCGACCCCGTCGAGCAGCTGCGCTGCGCTGCGGGCATCATCGAGCCACTGCTCCAGGCCTACCGGCCCGGCTGAGGTGGTCATGGCCGAAGTCTCGCACCGTTACCCAACCGGTGTCAGGATGAGCAGATGCGCACCCAACTCGCTCCGGCCACGGCGGACCATGTCATCGACGGCATTCGGATTCGCGCCACCACCTATGGCGGGCCGGGCGATGGTCTTGACCGAACACCCGCGGTACTGCTGATCCACGGCTTCCCGACCTCGTCGCAGTTGTGGCGCAAGGTCGCCCCCGAAATGTGCGCTGGCACTGACGACGACTTGTTCGTCATCGCTCCCGATCTCGTGCAGCTTGGCGGTTCAGAGCGCACCGGTTCGCGTATTGATCTGGCAAAGCAAGCCAAGTTGTTGATCGGACTCCTCGACGCGCACGGCGTCGACAAGGTGATCGTCGTCGGGCACGGCCTCGGTGGCGCGGTGGCCGTTCACCTGGCGGCCTTAGCCGGACGTCGGGTGGCTGGGCTGGCGTTGCTCGATAGCCCGCTGCACGCCGACGCGTGGCCGGTTGCGGGCGCGTTGCCGATGCTGATCCCGGGCGTGCGGGCCGTGTGCGGCCGAGCTCTTCCGCTGGTGCCGTGGCTCGCGGAGCGCGTGCTCGCCGCGCTCGTCGGGCAGGGCAGCGACGCCAGCGGATCGCGACCGCTCGATCGCTACGTCGCCGAGCTTCGCGCCCCAGGCGCTGCCCGCGGACTCGTGCATTTCGCCACGGCGGTCGATCTGGTCGCGGTCGAAACGGCGTGGCACATCGTGCGCATCGCCGCGCCCCCGACGTTGGTGATGTGGGGCGCCGACGATCGCGTGCACAACCTTTCCTACGGACGCCGAGTGGCCGGCGAACTGCCGGCCGCCGCGTGGGTGCCGGTGACCGGCGCAGGACACCTGCTGCCGGAGGAGCGCCCCGAGCGGGTAGCCGAGGAGTTGGTGGCGTTTCACGCCGAGATCGCCGGCGACTAACAAAGCGTTAGCGTGCGGACGGCCACCCGTCGGCGTCCTGCATGGCTGGCGACGTCGCCTCGCAAGGCGAACCCGCGCTTCACCAGGTGTGCACGCCTCTCGAAGCGAGGGTTGGCGCGCTTTACGTGGTCAACCGACGGCAAGCTGCAAACCCCTGACGTGCGAACGGGCCCAGGCATCAGCCCGGGCCCGTCCAAACTCGGCGTTAGTTGCTACGCCTCCGGCACAGCGTTAATTGCTCGCCTTCGGCTCGACGTCGCCGCGCCACGCGCCGTCCGCCGTGCCTTTGTCTTCGATGTACGACTTGAAGCGCTCGAGATCGGCGTTCACCTGACGGTCGTCAGCCCCGAAGACGGCCCCGGCCTTTTCGACCAGACCTTCGGCGTCCCATTCAAGCTGCACGGTCACCTTCGACTCGTCTTCGGAAAGCCGATGGAACGTCACCACGCCAGCGTGGGTGGTGCCGTCGGTGCTCTTCCACGCGACCCGCTCGTCTGGGTGCTGCTCGGTAATCTCCGTGTCGAATTCGCGCTGCACTCCGCCGACCTTGGTCACCCAGTGCGAGTGAGTGTCGTCGGTCTGCTTGATGCTCTCGACGCCCTTCATGAAGCGCGGGAACGTCTCGAACTGAGTCCACTGGTTGTACGCAGTACGCACGGGCACTGCGACATTGATCGACTTCGTCACACTTGGCACAACGAGACCTCTTTCCTAGAGCCAGCCCGGAAGTTCCCCAGGCTGTCGCAGGAATTAGTGCCCCGCCTCGGCTGCCCTAACCTGATGATCAGTCGGTTCGTGACCACGTTTCGTTGACGTCGAGGTTGTAGAACTTCGGTGGCCCGTCGCACAGTTCCATCATGCGCTCGGAGAACTTCGTCGTCTCCGGCAATGCGGAGTTCGCCATCGCGGCCTCGTATGACTCGAACTCCACGATGTTCAGGCAGTAGCCGGGGCGATCGCGGTCGGTAGTGAAGGTGCCGCGTTCGACCGGCATCTGGCCATCGGCATTCGCCAGCCGCTCGGCCCGGAACTCCTCGCTCAGAGCTTGCACTTCCTCCATGCGCGAGGTCTTGAATTCAATGATCTGCACGAATTTGGCCATGACGCCTCCTGGGCGGTTGAGATGCGCCCAGCGTGCTCCCCCGGTTGACCGACCGCAAGAGGTGAGAGCAGCCGGCCGCTTACCCACCCCTTCGCAGTGCGCAGTGCTGCCAGAACGCCCTGCGCAGCAACACTCAGGGCTGCGAGGAGTTTTGTGCAGCCCCTAGGACTGCGAAGTGTGGCGCGCGGACCACTGCAGCAACCCGTCGGCGTCCATCGTGTTGATGACGTTCGCCGGGTCGACGCCGCACTCTTCGGCCCGGGCGCAGCCATAGATCTGCCAGTCGAGCTGGCCGGGCGCGTGCGCGTCGGTGTCGATCGAGAACTGGCAGCCCATCTCGACCGCGAGCGTCAGCAGCCGACGCGGCGGGTCAAGGCGCTCGGGCCGGCTGTTGATCTCGACCGCCGTGCCGCTTTCGTTACAGGCTTGGAAAACTCGCTCGGCATCGAAGTGCGATTCGCCTCGCGGCTTACCGCCTTCACGGCCGATCAACAACCGGCCGGTGCAATGACCAAGCACGTCAACGCGTGGGTTGCGGACGGCGGCCACCATCCGTCGCGTCATCGCGGCGGCGTCCATGGCAAGTTTCGAATGCACGCTGGCGACCACGATGTCGAGCTGATCGAGTAGCTCGGGCTCCTGATCGAGGGAGCCGTCGTCGAGGATGTCGCACTCGATGCCGGTGAGGATGCGAAACGGCGCGAGCTGCTCGTTGAGCTCGGCGACGACGCGCAGTTGCTCGCGCAGCCGATCTGCAGTGAGGCCATTGGCAACCGTGAGTCGCGGGGAGTGATCGGTGAGCACCATGTACTCGTGCGGCCCGCTCGCGAGGGCTCGCGCAGCCTCCGCCATCTCTATGATCGGGCTGCCGCCATCGCTCCAATCGGAGTGCGTGTGCAAGTCACCACGCAGCGCGGCCCGAATGGCGAGGCCGCCCTCGGTGAGAGCAGCCGCTCCGCTCGGGAGCAGTTTGGCGAGGTACTCGGGCACCTGCCCAGCCAACGCCTCGCGCACGACACTGGCCGTGGCTTTGCCGATGCCGGGCAACTCACTCAGCGTGCCGTGCGTGGCTCGTCGCTCGAGCTCACCGGCCGGCAGGGCGGCCAAGGTGTCAGCGGCGGTACGAAATGCCTTGACCCGGTAAGTCGGCTCGCGCGCCCGTTCGAGTAAGAACGCGATTTGCCGCAACGCCTCGATAGGGTCGACTTTCACATCAGCCATGTAATACACCTACCCGTTCGATCGCGCACAATTGGTTTCTGCCGCCCCAACTTCGGGCATTTGCCCGTCATGGATCTGAGGAGCCTCGAGGTGTCTGGATCGATATCAGAGACCGCCAGAGACAAGCTGCGTTCTCTTCTCGTCATCATCGCCATCCTCGCCATCGGTGGGTGGTCGACCAGTCTGGTCTTTCATAACGCGCTCGGTGTGCGGGCGTCGATCACGGTATTGGCGGTGGTCATCGTCGGCGCGATCGTTGCGCGGGCGAACCGAAAGATCTAGGCGCAGTTCGAGTCGTAGGCGCAGGTAGGCAGGTGTCTGTGAGCCGACAGGAACACTGGCGACCGACCCACGACGATCCACTGTTCATCCTCGCGATGGACCACCGCGAATCGTTCGGCACGACCTTGTTTTACGTGAAAGACGATGCGCCGACCGCGTCGCAACGCGCCAGCATGGAGCAGGCGAAATCACTGATCTATCGCGGCCTCACCCAAGCGGCGCCGCGATTGCGCGGCGGCCGCGCCGGTGTGCTGGTAGACGAGCAGTACGGCCAGGATGTCGTCGACGAGGCGATGCGCGACCCGATCGCGCTGGCGATACCCGTCGAAGCGAGCGGGCACGACTGGTTCGCGCTGCAGTGGCCGGAGTCGTGGCTCGAGCACGTCCACCGCATCAACCCCGACAACGTCAAAGTGCTGGTGCGCGACAATCCCGCGTTCGACCGAGCCGAACGCTACGCACAATTCGACCAGCTCGCCAGGTGAGCAAGGCGCTGGAATCGGCGGGCATCCCCCTGCTGTACGAGTTGCTCGTGCCCGCGACTGAGTATCAACTCGCCTCGCTCGGTGGGGTCGCCGATGGCGCCCTCGATCGCTACGACCGCGAGGTGCGCCCCGAACTCGTCGTGCGGGTGATCGCCGACAATCAGGACGCCGGAATCGAACCGACGTTGTGGAAGGTGGAAGGTCTCGACACCGTCGACGCCGCGCGGGCCGTTGCCGCCCAAGCGCGGGCTGGCAATCGCGACACCGATCTCATCGTGCTCGGTCGCGACGCCCCGGTTGATCGGCTCGACCGGTGGCTGCACGTCGCCTCGCAGGTCGACGCGTTTGTCGGCTTCGCGATCGGTCGCAGCATTTGGGAAGACCCGATTCGCGACTGGGTCAATCACGGCCTAGGCGACCAGCCAACGGCCGACCACATTGGCAACGCGTATCTCGCCTTCGCGCAGCAATGGGGCACCCCCCATCACAACGACGACCAGGATCACAACGACGACCAGGATCACAACGACAACGAGCAGCACAACGACGACCAGCGTCAGGACAACGACCAGTAGCGGTCGCCGGCCAGCACCAGCGCGGCCGCTCCAATCAACCCGGCATCGTCGCCGAGCGTCGCCGGCACGACGGTCAGCTCTCGCAAGAAATCCACCTTCGCGTGGTCAGCAATCGCTGCACGTATCGGCGCAAAGAGAAGCTCGCCGGTCTGCGCCAAGCCACCGCCGACGACAACAAGTGCGAGGTCGAGCAGGGCTGCGGCCGAGGCGATCGCGATACCAACGGCGCGACCGGCGCGGTCGAACGCACGGATCGCCACCTCGTTGCCCGCGCGTGCGTCGTCGGCAAGCGCGCGCGCCGTCACCTCGCCGGTCGGCTGCCACCCGTGTTCGACTGCCCACGCAGCGACAGCTGGTCCACGCGCGATTCCCTCCAAACAGCCACGACCTCCGCAGGGACATAGCGGCCCGTCAGGTTCGACGACGATGTGGCCGACGTGACCACCGTTCCCGCTATTGCCGTCAACCACTCTGCCGGCGAGCACCAGCCCGCCGCCGACACCCGTCGAGACGACCATGCCGAGCATGTTGGCGACACCGACACCGGCACCGCGCCAATGTTCGGCGGCGGCAAGACAGATCGCGTCGTTGTGTAGCCGGACCGGCAGCCCGCCGAACGTGTCAGCAAGACGTTGGCGCAACGGAAATCCACGCCAGCCAGGCATATTCAGCGGCGACACCTCACCCGCCGGCCAGGCCATCGGCCCGCCGCATCCGACGCCTATTGCGGATACATCGGCCACACCCGGCAATGCCTCGATCGCCTGCAGCAATGCCGACCAGATGGTCTCGGCGTCGGCGGCGGGCGGTGTCGGCGTCCGCGAACCTGTGATGACGTGACCGTCAGCGGCGACGATGCCGACCGCCATCTTCGTGCCACCCATGTCGATGGCAAGCACCGAACCGTCGGTCATGACGCGGGGCGCGGCGACCCGAAGACTAAGACGGACGCCGAGAAGCCGTGCAGATGGTTGCGGTCGCCGACCGGGCCGATCTCGCCGGCGGCGAAGAAACCAGCGACGCCGGACGTCGATAGCCCTTGCCGCATCGCGAGCACGTCGTGGTCAGCGGAGGTGAACAGGTTGGATCCCCGGCCGTTACAGGAAAACAGCAGCGCGCCTTCGACAGCTGTGAACTCACGCCGCAAGTGAATCAACATCGCCCGCAGGTCGTCGTCCGCCGAAGCCGCATCGCGCACTTGGAACCGCACGGTGCGCCCGACCGGCACGATGTCGCCGATCGCGATCGCGCCGCGAGCTTTGTCGAGGCCGAGGATGCCGCGCACCAGGAAGTCGCCGCGTTCGTGTTCTTCGGCGTACTCGTCCATCGCGACGCCGACTTGCAGGCCGGCGCTCGCGAGAGCTTGATCGCTCGACGACAGCGAGCTGATCACTTCTTCCAGCTTTTCGATCGCGGAGATGCCGGCGAGCTCGAGCAGCAGGTTCCCTTCGGCGGCCGTAACCGTCATCGCCGGCCCGACCGGGCGACACCCTTGGCTGACCATCGCCTGCGCGCCGACAGGCCCGCCGAGCACGACGCCGACCGCGCCTCGATCGACCACGCGATTGTCGATGAGCAGGCGGGTGGATCCGGGACCGCGATTGCCGGTCGCCATGCCGCCGACCAGGGGCAGCGCGAGCGCCTCATTTGCTTGCTCGACGAAGCCGTCGGTCGGGAACGAGTAGGGGTCGGCGAGCACGACCGCGACCTCGTCGGCGTCTTCTCCCTCGGGCAGGCCAAGGATCGCCATGCCGCCGGGCGTGCGGATTACCTCGAGATGGAAGACGCGCACGCGCACGCCCGGCAGCACGGCCGCCCACACGCTGACCGCACTCGTCGACTCGACGCCCTGCGCGGCGCCGATGACGCCCGACGCGCTACAGCCGATGACCGTGCGCGCGCGCAACACGCTCGCTGCTCGCTGCAACGCGGCTTCGACCTGCTCGGGGTCGGACCCACAGACAAAGACGCAGGCCAGGTCGGGGCTCAGGCCGCCGAGGGGTGCGCGCGCCGCGATTGCGGCCGCTTCCGCTGCGCGCACGAGATCGGCATCAACCGCAAGACCATCCCCGAAGCGCGCCATCGGGCCATCCTGTCGGCTCTCCGGCGCGATGTCATGCTGACTGATGCGGCATTCGGGTGTATTTGCGTGGCCGGCGGGTCAGTCGTCGACTTCGACGCGATCGATCGTCACCCAGAAGAACCGTGACAGCGGGTTCTTCTCGTCCGCGACCTCAGCTTCCAAGACGTGCTCCCCACGGGCCAATGGCCCGCTGTCCCACAACATCGCGTGCTCGACCCGCCCGACCGCGTACTCGTCGACGAGCGTCGGGCTGCCGCCGTCGACGGAGAGCCAGATCATGCCGTGGTGCGCTTCGCAGTTACCGAAGAAGCGGATGCGCGAGCCGGTGAAACGCATCCGCATGCGGTCGCCGGTGCTGATCGAGTACGTGTCAGTCGCGCCCGAGGCAATGTCGCCCTCAGCGTGCAGCCAGTAGCCGCTGTAGTCGAACTGGAACAGACCTTTTCCGACGACGCCGTCCTGAATGACGTGCGTACCGTTCACGCTCTGCGTTCCGAGCGCGTTGCGCTCGTCAGTTGCCACCTCCGCATCCACTCTCGTCTCCGTTGCGGCATATTTCTGGAGCACCGGGTCGATCGACTGCTGCGCATCGCGCAGCGTGGTAGCGCCGAGCAGCAACGTGGTGTTGACATACGCCGACTTGCGGACGAAGTCGGACATGGCCTTGACGTTGCTCGCGATCGCAGTCGATTCGCTCGCCGCGTCGGCCGCGACCCGACTGATCTCGTACGCGGCCGCGTTTTGTTCGACGATCGCTGATGAGATCGAGGCCTGGCTGGCGTTCACCTGCAGCACGCCTTCGGTAATGCCGTGCAGTGCGGTGCGCGCGGCGATCGATCCGCGGCCGATGTTGTTAACGGTCTCCGATACCTCTTTGACGGCGATGGCCGTGGCGCCGGCCAACTCCTTGACCTCGGCGGCGACGACCGCAAATCCCTGACCCGCAGCCCCGGCTCGGGCGGCCTCGATCGTGGCATTCAACGCAAGAAGCTTCGTCTGGGACGCGATCGTCGCGATCATCTGCGCGATTGCCCCGACGTGATCCGATGCGTCACTCAGATCCGAGACCGCACCGCCCGCGGCAGCCGCCTGGCTGGACGCCGTGTCTGCAATCTGGGCAGCGGCGGTGGCATGCGTCGCGATCTCGCGGACACTTTCGACCAGCTGGGTCGAGGAGACCGCCACGACATGAATCATCTCGGACATCTGCCGGGTGCGGTCGGCGGCGGCCGAAACCTGGTCGAAGGTGGTCTCGACGGCTTGGGTGTTGCGCGTGTGCGCGTCGTCCAGCTCGCGGTAGAGCCTCGTCATGTCGTGGTGAGAAGTCTGCATGAGCTCAAGCAATCGGTGGCCGTCGGCCAAGACCTCGTCAACGCCGCTGAGAATTCGGCCAAGCCCGTCATTGTGACCATCGCCGACGCGAACCCTGAGGTCGCCGGAGGTGGCGACGCGCAACAGGTCGGCGGCGTCACGTAGGCGTCGGCCATACGCTCGGTGCGACACCGCGGCCGCGGCCGCCAGACCTACCGCAGCAACCGCGGGAACGATCGGATTCGGCAGCACAACGGTCACGACCATCAGCCCGAGCGCCACTATCAGGGCAGCGCGTGGCACGAACACCGGGCGCGCGAGCGATTCGGTCGTGAATCCCCTCGCGATGGAGGTCTTGCTGGCGGACACCGTGGGTCCTTTCGAGGGCAAAGCTTGCCTATGGCCCTATCGGCACTCCTCGCTGGAGCCTTAGCCGCCAGCCGCCAGCCGCCAGCCGCCAGCCGCCTCCCGCCACGCAATCGCCAGCGTCGACGTAAGGTCGGATGCGTGCCAGATACCGCGAAGAACCCCAAGAACGCCAACACTGCGGACGACGGCAGCCTCGCGCCGTCCGCCCGCCCTTCGATTGCCACCCTCGGCTCAATTCCCACCACCCTCGGCTCAATTGCCACCCTCCGCGCTCTGCGCGCGAGCGGGCACGAGGCTAAGCCGGTCAAGATCGAGATCCGCGACAACCTGCTCGCGCGGTTGCGTTCTGGCGAGCCGCGATTCCCGGGCATCGTCGGGTTCGACGAGACCGTGTTGCCGAATGTCGAGCGGGCGCTGCTCGCCGGTCACGATTTCGTGCTGCTCGGCGAGCGCGGGCAGGGCAAGACCCGGCTGATCCGCACGATCGCCGGCCTGCTCGACGAGTGGACGCCGATCGTCGACGGCTGCGAGATCAACGACCACCCCTACGCACCCGTGTGCACCCGTTGCCGGCGGCTGGCCACCGAGCTCGGCGACGATCTGCCGGTCGACTGGAAGCATCGCGACGAGCGGTACGGCGAGAAGCTGGCGACCCCTGACACCAGCGTCGGCGACCTCATCGGCGATGTCGACCCGATCAAGGTGGCCGAAGGTCGCACGCTCGGCGACCCCGAGACCGTGCACTACGGCCTGGTGCCGCGCTTCAACCGCGGCATCTTCTCGGTGAACGAGCTGCCCGATCTGGCCGAGCGCATTCAGGTCTCGCTGCTGAACGTGCTCGAAGAGCGCGATGTGCAGATTCGCGGGTATGCGTTGCGGCTGCCGCTCGACGTGTTGCTGATCGCCAGTGCCAACCCCGAGGACTACACCAACCGCGGCCGCATCATCACGCCGTTGAAAGACCGGTTCGGTGCGGAGGTGCGCACCCACTACCCGCTGCGCCTCGCCGACGAGGTTGCACTGATCGCACAAGAAGCTGTGTTGGCGGCCGACGTGCCGCCATATCTGCTCGAAGTGGTAGCGCGCTTCACCCGGCTGGTGCGCGAATC
>Ga0207929_1000109_pt1 | contig 22772 bp, 26 predicted proteins | sample NGESurdeep072012_FD_184466 | JGI IMG/M metagenome (GOLD analysis project Ga0207929, IMG submission 184466) | Arctic peat soil microbial communities from Barrow, Alaska - NGEE Surface sample 53-1 deep-072012 (SPAdes) | ecosystem: Environmental > Terrestrial > Soil > Wetlands > Peat ... | reverse complement strand
TCGGAGGCTACCGGATCGTGTCCGAACCGGCCGCGCTGCGCCATTTCACCGCCGTCTTCGAGCCAATCGGCCCGGTCACCTCCTGAGCGCCGGTGTGATCCCAAACATCAGGTTGGCCGGTCTCTCGGCAAGGCGGCGCAGGTACCAGGCGGCCCACTCCGAGCCATAGCTGATCACCTCGACTGGGTAGCTGTCCTGCGGGTGTCCTCCTGCCTACCGGTGATGGACTGGAGCTGGATGACGTGCGCCTCGAAGATTTGTCGGGCCACATCCAGCAGCTTGTTGACCTGACGATCGCGAAGTCGGTAAAAGATGACGTTGCCTTTCCTACGGGTGTCGACCAGGTTCTTCATCCGCAGGATGGCCAGCTGTTGAGAAACCGACGAGCCCTCGGCCGACAGTGCCAGCTGCATCTCGGTGACGCTCTTCTCGCCGTCGCGGAGAAGCTCGAGGATGCGGATTCTAGCCGGGTGCGCGAGGGCCTTGAAGAGCTCAGCCTTAAAGCTTTGGATTGAACCAGACATATCTTTGAAGATTCTAAACTACCGCAGAGGTTCGCTGGTGCGTTTGCTACAATATCGCAAGATTCAAATGTATGGGCAGCCGCGTCAATGATCCAGGGAGTCCATGCGCAAAGCGTTGTTTTCATCGGCCCGGAGTCGGTTGCAGGCTTACTCCAGGGGGGACTCTGGCGGGGGCCCCAAGGCCGTGCCTCCACCGCCGAGCTCGCGTTCACTGGCACCTGTCCAGACCGGTTGGTCGTGCGGATCGGACAGATTCGGTCGTCAAAGAGGTCCGCTTCCTGCAGTTTCCAACTGGAGTCCCCAATAGAGCACTTCAAACCTAAGGTCACGGGCACCCTTGAGTTCATCGAGGCCCCTGCGCGTGGCCGTACCAAGGTCATTCTTCAGGGTATGGCGGATCGCGCTCTGGTCGGCACGCAGGCGCCGACCGAGGCTGTCCGGGGAGTCGCCAATGAATATGTCCGCCAAATGCTCGATGAGATAGCTAGGAGGCTGGAGGAGCTGGTTACGAGTGAGCCTGCCAAGGCCAAGGAGGGGTCCAATCGGCTAGCGGTCCACGACGTTAGCAACGCGAAAAGGAGATCATCGACGTGAAGTGTCAAATGCAAAACCCTTCACGCCACCAGCATGGCCAGGGAATGGTTGAATACGCACTTATCCTTGTTCTCGTTTCGATTGTGGTCATCGTGATTCTTCTGACCATGGGCAACCAGATTCAGAACGTCTTCTCCAACGTGGTGGCAGCTCTGGGCTAAAGGCTGCTGTCCAGTCGACAGGAGCCGCCCGGCGCGCCGCGATGTCTGCTATTCGCCCGCAGGTCGCACCCCATCGGTGGCCGTCGCAAGCGACTTCCTAACCAGCGGTATCACCTTCGTTCCGTAGAGCTCGATGCTCCGCATCATCTTCGAATGTGGCAGCGTGCCGTTGCTGTACTTCATGTCGAATCGCGCGAGCCCAAGCGTCGTCACGACATCGACGATCTTGGCGGCGACAGTCTCCGGTGCTCCCACGAACAGTGCGCCTTCCGGACCGGTGGACGCATCGAACTGCGCGCGCGTCATGGGCGGCCACCCGCGTTCTTGGCCGATGCGCGAATGCAATGCCGAGTAGTGCGGCCACAGGTCCTCGCGCGCCTGCTCGTCCGACTCTGCGATGTACCCGGGTGAGTGAACGGCGAGCGGGCGCTCGGAATACCCAGACTCGGCGAGCGCCCTGTGGTAGAGCTCGACATACGGCGCGAACCTTCGAGGGGGGCCCCCGATGATCGCAAGCACCAGCGGAAAACCGTAGCGTGCCGCGCGTACGACCGACTCGGGGCTGCCGCCGACGCCGACCCAGGCGCGTAGTGATCCCGACTCGGTCGTCGGATAGGCGCGCTGGCCCGTGAGCGGTGGCCGCGTCGTTCCCGACCACGTCACAGGCCCCTCCTTAAGTAACTCGGCGAAGAGCCGGAGCTTCTCCTCGAAAAGCACGTCGTAGTCGTCGAGGTTGTATCCGAAGAGCGGAAACGACTCCGTGAACGAGCCGCGCCCGAGGATGATCTCGGCGCGCCCGTCGGAGAGAGCATCGAGGGTGGCGAAACGCTCGTACACCCGAACGGGATCGTCGGTGCTGAGCACGGTCACTGCCGAGCCAAGCCGGATGTGCTTCGTGCGCGCCGCGATTGCGGCGAGCACGACCTCCGGAGCCGAGATCGCGAGGTCTGGGCGGTGATGCTCGCCCACCCCGATGAAGTCGACGCCGACCTGGTCTGCGAAGACAGCCTCGTCAACGACATTCCTTATGACCCGCGGCTGGGGCACCACGGTCCCATCGTCGGCGACGGTCACATCGCCGAAGGTGTCCAGGCCGAGCTCGAGCTTGCTCATCACAGATCCGAACCGATCGAATTGGCAGCCGATTCCGCCCGCCTCTCGTGGCAAGCCGGTTTCGACGGCGCCGCGGTCAACTGCCGAGGGCGTCGCCTTGGTTGTCCTACGCTGATTAGCGCCACCTGATGTCTAGCTCGCCGCCCACGCCAGCCAGTCCACCAAGGCCTTCCAAGCCTGCCCCGCAGAACCGGCTCGCGCCTTTGCCACGAAACCCCCTCCGCTCGAGACGCTTTTGGATCACCCTGGTAATACTCCTGCTGATCAACATCTTCGTGACCAATGTGCTGTTTGCACCGGCACAACCAACGACCGTGACGCTGCCCTACGACGTGTTCAAGCAGCAGGTCGCCGCCGGCAATGTAATCAGCGTGACAACAACCGGCGATGCAATCACCGGAGTCACCAAAACTCCGGTCAAGGAGTCGCCAACAAGCACTGTCAGCGCGACTCACTTCTCGACGCAGCGGCCCTCCTTCGCCGATGACAGCCTGGAGCCTCTTCTCGAGCAGCACGGCGTCACCATCAACGCCAAGCCCGAAAACCCGCCGCCTCCACTCTGGTTGACGTTGCTTCTGAGCTTCGGGCCGACGCTTTTGATCGTGGTTGCGGTGCTGTACTTCATCCGCAGAGCTGCCAGTGCTGGTGGCGCGGGTGGGTTGCTCGGCGCGTTTGGTCAGAGCCGGGCGCGGCTCTATGATCCCGAGCGGCCTGGGACGACGTTCGCTGACGTGGCAGGGATTGATGAGGTCAAGCAAGAGCTCGAAGAGCTGGTCGACTTCCTGCGCGAGCCGCAGAAGTACGAGCGCCTTGGCGGCATGGTCCCGAAGGGCGTCCTCCTTATTGGGCCGCCAGGCACCGGCAAGACTTTGCTGGCTCGCGCCGTGGCGGGGGAGGCAAAAGTGCCCTTCTTCAGCCAATCCGCATCGGAGTTCGTGGAAGCAATTGTTGGCGTCGGCGCCTCGCGCGTGCGCGATCTGTTTACAAAGGCGCGCCAAGCCGCGCCGGCGATCATTTTCCTCGACGAGCTTGACGCTGTCGGCCGTAGCCGCAGCTCCGGCTTTCGCATCGGTGGCAATGATGAACAGGAACAGACACTCAACCAGATCCTCACGGAAATGGATGGGTTCGAGCCAGGAAAAGGAGTCATCGTCCTGGCTGCAACCAACCGGGCTGATGTTCTCGACCAGGCTCTCCTCCGGCCCGGTCGCTTCGATCGCCGCGTGACGCTGCAGCCGCCGGACCGGCGCGGCCGTGCCGCGATTCTGAAGATTCACACCGCAAAGGTGCCGCTTGGCCCAGACGTCGACCTCGACGCGATCGCGGGTGCCACCCCCGGGCTGGTGGGTGCCGATCTCCGCAACCTCGCCAACGAGGCGGCCCTCGGCGCCGCTCGTAAGGGCGAGTCTGCCGTCACCTCCACTGACTTTTTCCAGGCCATCGACAGGATTTTGCTTGGAACCGAGCGTCACCTGATGATGACCCCAAGCGACCGCGAACGTATCGCCTACCACGAGTCGGGGCATGCCCTCCTCGGCTTGCTGATACCCGGTGCGGACCCGGTGCGCAAAGTGACGATAATTCCGCACGGGGGAGCGCTGGGAGTCACAGTCCAGAGCCCTGTCGACGATCGCTTCAACTTTGGCGAGGATTACGTGCGCGCTCGGATCGTGTCCGCCCTCGGCGGCAGGGCGGCGGAGCAGTTGGTCTACAAGACACTGACCACTGGCGCGGCCAGCGACCTGCAGCAGGTCACGATGATCGCTCACGAGATGGTTGTGAGATGGGGAATGAGCCCGAAAATAGGGCCACTCGCGTTTAGGGAGGAGGGTTCGGGCGATGGTCTCGGACTGACGCGACCCTACAGCGAAGCCACTGCGCGGGAAGTTGACACCGAGGTCAAGCGGATCGCCGATGAATGTTTTGCCGAGGCCATGCGACTCTTGACCGAACATCGAAACCAATTGGAAGCCCTTGTCCAGGCACTGTTGAAGGAGGACTCTTTGGGCGAGGAGCAAATTCTCGCCGTCACTGGTCTGAAGGCGGCCGCCTCTGACAAAAACCGCTCCGGCTGACGCCGCCGGCCTCTACGCAACCTTTGAACAGCAGGGCGTCGTCGAGGATGTTGGCATGCGCGCCCTGTCCGCCCTGGACAACTCGAGCGGCCCCGGGTCGTCTTCTGTCGAGGGCCCACCATCCGTCGGAGCTTCGTCGTTGCTGCGGTCGCTCCCTCACTAACGAATTGAGTTAGCGGACGGCCGCCAGCCCCGCCTCGGCCACCTCCATGTCTTGCTTGTAGTGGCCTCCACTGACACCGATCGCGCCAACGATCACATCGCCGGCCTTGATCGGGTATCCGCCTCCAAAAACGACGAGCCGGTCAATCCCTCCGACGGCCCCGGCCGCAAGCGGCGGATCATTCTTGATGAACTCATGCCAGGCGTCGGTTGATAGCCCGAAACCGACCGCGGTATAGGCCTTGTCCTGGGCAATTTGAACGCTGAGCAGGGCGGCGCCATCCATCCGACTGAAGGCCTTCAGCACACCACTCTCATCGCAGACGGCGATCACGAATGGATGACCCATAGCCTTCGCCTTTGCCTCCGCTGCGGCGACGATCCGATGCGCCGATTCTGTGCTGATGCTGGCCTTGTTGAAAGTCTCACTCATTGTTTCCCCTCCATATCGACAACCTTGTACCGCTGCTCAAGCTCGAGAATCTCCGGCAACCCGATGAAGTCAACGAAATCGCCGAACCGAGGAAGGTCGGGAAGGACGGCGATTGGAGAGCCGTCGTCCTTGATCTTCTTTAGGACTGTGCGCATAGCCTTGGTTGCAGCGAGCATGGTGCTGATCGGAAAGATGATGATCGCAAAGCCCAGCTCGGCAAGCAGACTGTACGCCACCGCTGGCGTCTTGCCCCCTTCGGCATAGTTGAATAGAAGTGGAACTTTCGGGAAGGCGGCTGCAACGGTGCGTATCTCCGCCTCCGATTGCGGCGCCTCGATGAAAAGAATGTCGGCTCCGGCCTCCCGATAGAGCCGAGCCCGTTCGATCGCGGCGGCCAGACCCTCGACTGCGCGGGCGTCCGTTCGAGCGATGAGCAGGAAGTCTGGCGAGCTGCGCGCGTCAGCCGCAGCGTGGATCTTGGCGACCATTTCCTCGGCCGGAATGACCTGCTTGCCTTCCATGTGGCCGCACTTCTTGGGCGCCACCTGATCTTCTATGTGGATTGCCGCGACTCCCGCCCTCTCGTACGCTTGAACGGTCCTGATGACGTTGATCGGATTGCCGTACCCAGTGTCGGCGTCAGCGATCACCGGGATGTCGACCGCATCGACAATGCGGCGAGCGTTGTCGACCATCTCCGCCATCGTCATCAGTCCAACGTCGGGTCTCCCCAGGTATCCGGCCGAAGAGCCAAAGCCGGTCATGTAAGCGCCTGGAAAACCCGCCTCCTCGACGAGTCGAGCACTGAGAGCGTCGTAGCATCCCGGGGCTAGCATCGGCGAACCGCTGCTTATCAGCTCACGCATTTGCATGAGACGTCTTGTACTGCCGCGCAGCAGCCTAGCCACAGATTAATGATGGCGCGTTCGCAGGGTACAGCGCTGCTCCGTCGCCAAGTAAGTTAGGGCGGCCGCTACGAGGCGGCCGCCCTTTCGCTTACTGGCTGACCGTGTACTGGTAGGAGGTGTTCTCCAGTCGGGTAGGGAGGCGCACGGATCCTGGTCGTTCAAGTACTGCCGGCGGCCTGAGGGCGCAAAGCGGCGGCTGGAGTGGTTTCGTTAGCGGAACTGGGCCATTGCACTGACCACCAGGCCGAGAGCTGCCCCCCAGGCAACTCCCAAAATGAGATTGCCAAACAGCAGTCCGAATAGAAGACCCAGGGCGGAGCCGATGGCGATGCCGAATCCCACCAGGTTGTGGCGCATTTCGGGTTTCGGCCGCTTAGTGATGTGGTTCAACGTCCTGATCCCGTATCGGTCACGCGCTCGGCTGCCGGAAGCGGGCCACCAAGCTGACCAAGCCGAGCACGATCAGCACCACAGGCGACCACAGGCCGAGCTGCCTGATCAATTCCTGGTTTCCGCCTGCCATGCTGGCGCCGGCCACGACCATCAAGCCGCCGGGTATCACCGGCCACCAGCGGGCCGCTGTTCCTGACACGACGACATCGAGGGCGTAGATGAGCAGGAAGCCGATTCCGCCACCGATCGCCGCGTACGCTCCGGTGTCCGTGGCGCTCAGCTGGGTAGCGGCCAGGATGGCTGCTCCAATGCCAGTCAGAATGCCTCCTGGCACCAGGAAGCCGTATTTCCGCGTGGCGGCATAGGCGACGAGAAATGCGACGCCGACAGCGAACGGGACAAAGCCTCCGCCAAACACATCGCCGCCAAGATTGCTCAGCAGGGCGCCGATACCGATAACGATCAGCAGAACAGGTCCGACAGAAGACCTGGATCTCCGCACTTGGTTCGGGTTTGTGACCATGACAATCACCTCCTGATCAAATGATCCTTGCCGGGGGCGCTCTGGAACAGGGACGACAGTCCCTCGAACCGCAGGCCGAACCGCTTATTGGGTGCCTCTTGGCCTCCAGCGGTAGCGCCACCACGTGCGGAGCCGGCAGCGCATAGGGCCCCGATAGCGCAACCAGCAGCACAGCACGAATCGTTGCGTCAGACCGCCTGACAGGGCGGTGCTCATCGCCCTCAGAACTCTTCCGCGACAAGCTCTGGGTGCTGGCTCACCGCGGCCTGGAGGCGTCGCCGGTGCAGAAGGCCAGGAGTGCCTCCATAGACGCCGACCACGTACGCGGCTTGTGCTGTACCCCAGGCCATCGCGACCGGGAGTGGGCGGCCGAGTTGAAGGGCCGCCATCAGGGTCGCACCGTAGCCGTCGCCCGCGCCTGTCCGGTCGACGACCGGCATTGACAGAATCCCGGTTCTAAAGAAGCGGTCGCCATCGAATGCGTATGAGCCGCGGGTCCCATCGGTCATCACGACGGTCCTCGGTCCCAGCCGCCGCAGCGCCTCCAACTGCGTCTTGGGGTGGCCGTTCACGCCAGTGAGCTCGGACGCCTCGTGCTGGTTGAGGAGCAGAAGCTCGCTCAAGCGCAGAAGTGGGGCAAGGGCGCGCGCACCCATCTGCAGCTGGTGGGTGCCGGGGCTGAATGCGAGCCGGGTGGGGTGGCGGTCGAGGTGGCAGCGGAGAGCCTCGTGCAGTCGGTTCACCGCAACGCCACGTGGCCCGAGGGAGGTCGCATAGATCCAGGCCGCAGGCGGAAGATCCGGTAAGTGGTAACTCCGCGGTTGGTGCCAGACGAAGAGCGTGCGTTCTCCGCGGAACACCAGCGCCGTGCTCGCATTGGTCGAATGCCGGTGGTCCAGAGCCATCAGCGAGGTATCGATGCTCTCGCGCTCCAGGTCGCTATTGATCGAGCGGCCCTCGGGGTCCGCACCGGTGACTCCATAGACCGCGACGTGCAGGCCCAGGCGTGCGGCGGCGACCGCGGCGTTGACGCAATTGCCGCCGGCCATGCGGTGGAACTCATCCACCGGGATCTTGTCCGCATAGTCGATGCATAGCTGTGTCTGGTCTGGCTGCACCTTGAGCGCGAGATGAGCATCGTGAATCTTGAGGAAGGTGTCGACGGTGGGGTCGCCGATCGTGACCAGGTCTAGCTCCATTCTCGCCTCAGATATCAGGCTCGCAGTACCACTGCCCTGACCACAGGGCCCAAGTACCCCGCCGCCACGGGACGATGGGCCCTTTCGGGGTGGCCCAGGTGCGTTCAGGCTGGACTGCGATGGCCAGGATTACCGTCAAGCACCGGCACGGTCAGAGTTTCGACATCCACGTACGCGGCTATCGCCTTGTGTCCGATGAGCCAGTCACCTTGGGCGGCGACGACGAGGGCCCGACCCCCACCGAGCTGATGGTCGCGGGCCTTGCTGCTTGCGCCGCCGACGAGGTCGTCAAGAGCCTCATGGAAGAGGGCGCCAGTTTCGATCTCACCGAGGTCGAAGCCGACTTTGTCTGGGCCGCGGAGGGTCGCCGGGTCGAATCCATTCGGCTGTCAATCACCCTGCCCGATGAAATCAGCGAGAGCACCAGGCAGAAATTGCTGCTGGCGATGCTTTCCTGCCCCGCGCGCAAGATGCTGGCGGAACCACCGAACGTCGAGTACGAGTTGAAGGCCGCGGGTATCCCCGTGCTGGTGGGTCCCGGTTTGGGCGGTAATTCCTGGCCGGATGAGCCGCCACCGGACGTCGACTCGCAAGGCTAGGGTGAGGTCGAGATGAGAATTGTGCGGCGTGTCGCTTACCCGGCCACCAGCACCACCGCGCGTGAGCTGATGGGCAAGTCCACGGTGTCCGCCGACCCGCGGCAGTCTCTGGTGGACGCTGCGGCCCTGATGCGGACCCACCGGACCAGCGTCCTGGCGGTGCTCGATGGACAGGCAATCGTCGGCGTCATCACCGAGCGTGATTTCATGCGTGCGATTGCAGATGGCCGCGACCCCGCGTCCACGCATGTCTCCGAGTACATGACTCACGATCCGCGGACAATCGAGGCCGATAAGCGGGCTGTCGAGGCGGCGGCCATGATGATCAAACACCACGTGAGGCACATTCCGGTCACCGAAGAGGGTCGGGTGATCGGCTTTCTCTCGGCCCGCGACCTGCTCGCGCTGACACCCTGGCCGCTAAACCTGCCGATCGGCGAGAGCTGGTGAGCTGATCCGCCGCTAGCGGTGACTCGGATGGGTCAGCCTTGGGCTGCACCCCCGCGCAAGGACTGTCGGACGGCAAGGAGGCGGGCCACGTCGGCGGGTGAAACGATTCCCACGAGCAGATCCTGGTCGAAAACGAGCACCCGCTGGTCAAATGCCGTTCCGAGGCGTTCTATCAATGCCGCGAGCTCCTCACCTGGCCGCGTGACGGGGACCTGTGAGATCGGCACGGCGCTGTCACTCAGTCGCTTCCGGTCTCGATCATCGCCCTGGACTCTGATCAGATCCGAAAGGCGCACCATCCCGGTCAGCTTGCCGGACGGATCGTGGACCGGGTAGGTGGTGAACCTGTGCTGCGGCGCGACCGACTCCAGGAACTGTCCGACGGTGAGCCAATCAGGAACCGTCACCACCGGCGAGGTCATGGCGGCCGACACAGGGACCGACTTCAACAGTGCCTTGATCGTAGTTCCCGCCTCTTCAGAGCTACCGGCGGACAGCAGGAACCAACCGATGAACGCGATCCATATTCCGTCAACGACGGCTCCGGTGAACAGTTCCAGCAGGCCGATCGCGATCATCAGAAACGCGAATACGCGGCCGACCCGCACCGCGGTGTGGACACCCCGCAGGCGGCTGCCGGATCGCCACCAGAATACGGAGCTCAGGAGGCGGCCCCCATCGAGCGGGAAGGCCGGGACCAGGTTGAACAGGCCCAGGGCCAGATTCACGAACGCCAGCCAGCCCAATAGATCAGAAACGAGGGCGTTGGCCGATGTTGCCAGCGCCATGCCCAAAGCGATCAGGGCGATAGCGAAGCTGGTCAACGGCCCGACGCCGGCAATGAGGGCTTCGGCGCCGGCGCTCTTCGGTTCGCCTTCCAGCTGAGAAACGCCGCCGAAGAGCCACAGTGTGATGCCGGCGACCTTCATTCCATTCCGCCGCGCCACGAGCGCGTGCGACAGCTCATGGGCAAGCAAGCACGCGTAGAAGACGATCGCTCCGGCCGCTCCGGCCACCCAGTAGGCACCGGCTCCCTGTCCGGGGACATCCTGTGGCAGCACACCAGTCGCCAGGGTCCATGCGATGAGCACGAATATGAAGACCAGGCTCCAGTTGAAACCGATATCGATCCCGAACAGGCGCCCGAGCCGGATCGTGGGGGTCACGATGCGAGTCCAGCTATGCCTCTTTGAGAGAGCTGGTCTCCGCCCGGCTCCGTGCTCGGATTGGAGGGTCGGTCGAGATCACAAGGATTGGCCGCTTGGAGTGCAGCACCAACTCGTGACTCACACTACCCAGAACGAGCTCTGCGACCCCACCTCTGCCTCTACGACCGATCACGATCACGTCGGCGTTGACGCTCTCAGCGATCTGTGCGATCACGGACGCCGGTCGGCCGTCCTCCATGATCGCTCGGTACCGGACGCCCCCGTCTCGCAGGCTCTTGCACCACACCTCTTCGAATTGGTTCTTCATGCCGGCTCGCCACTCCTCATCGAGCTGGGGCGGCACGACCGGAGCGAGGAAACCGCCGTCAAAGTACACGGGCGGGGCGATTGCGAACACAGCGACGACCTCGGAGCCCATTCCTCCAGCCATGCGCACAGCCCATTTGATCGCAGCCTCTGAATGCTGGGAGCCGTCGACGCCGACAACAATTCGACCAATACCACCGTGATTCATAGCCACCTCGACTCCTGACCAAATGCGTCCGTGATGTCATGAACATCCACCTTGACGTACCCGCCGGACAGGGCTTTTCGCCCTCTTCCTTGAAGGGCGCTCGGCCCTACCGGGATCAGGACACGTGCGTCAGCCTAAGCTCTAGCCGCCCCGGCCCGGCTGCCGTTGATCGTCATCCGGCGCGCGAAACGGCTTACATCCGCCCGCGCCCGCGACTGGCGGCGACCCAGGCGCTCGGCCGGCCACCGAAGGCGCCTGGAATCGCTGAGCCGAGGACCTGCTCCTATGGCGTGATGGTCAGCATGCTGTCGACCTTGGTAACGCCGGGCGCCGATTCAGCTGCCTTCTTGGCTGCCGCGGCTTCGCTCCAGGAGCTGACCCGCCCGTGCATTGTCACGTGGCCGTCGTCGGTCGTCAGCCAGATCCGGCGCGCGTCGATCTGTGCCTGTCGGTGCAGCGCCTCTGTGATCTTCGACTTGACGTCCTTGTAGTGGACCGCGGGCTTCACGATCACGCGGTTCGTGACGCCTTTGACGCCAATCAGGCCACGGACGAGCTTGTCTGCAGCCTCGGACTGATAAGCCCAGTCGACACGGCCCTCGAGCGCGACCCATCCGTGCGTGACCGTGGCCTTGATCGCCTCGCTGGGGATGGCGGCGCTCCACTTCATCTGATTTGATATCGCCAGTGCGATATCAGTGTCGTCGCGCGTCCGGTCACCAGGCAGCTTGACGACCAGCTCGTTGGCGACTGCCAGCACTCCATAGATCCTCAACGCTGCATGTTCTGCAGCGATCAGCTCCGCGTAAGTCTTCACATGCCCTGTCAGCGTCACGGCACCCTTGTCCACCGAGACGCCAATGTTGGCCGCATCGACTTTCGGCTCCCAAGCCAGCTCACGAATAACGTCCGCTTGAAGCTCTTTGTCCAGTTGCATGGCACGACCTCCTCAGTGATTTGGGGCGCAGCACCCCCTGGATCACTTGTAGCCGACGCATAAGGCCGGCGCATGAGGCGCCAGTCCCCCTTTCAGAGGGCTCAACGACCTGTAGGCAAATCCTGACTAGGGCCGCTTCGAGCGTTTGGCTCCTGCCCTCGTCACGCCGCGGGCCTGCCAGTAGCCGGTGTTCGCGCCCTGGACGCCGGCCGGTTGCGACTTCTTTTCTATCCGGGGTGGCGGTTGCGACTTCTTTTCTATCCGGGGTGGCGGTTGCGACTTCTTTTCTATCCGGGGCAGTGGCGGTTGCCCCTCCGGCGGTCCGATCTCGTCATCGGGCTCCGGCTCGAGGCTCACGATGTACTCGGCAACCTCGGCTTCGCCAGCCCCTGAGTCGAGCAAGGTCCGGACGTCCTTCTTAGCGTTCTCCTGAAGGCCGGCAACGTAAGTGTGCAGCTCCTTCTCCGTGACGCCATCGGGCTCGAACAGGCTCTTCATTGTGGGTACCTCGTTGCTCACAGTCCTCGATACGCACTTGAGCTTCGCTGACGCCGTCGCTCTCCACCAGAGCCATTCGACCCAGTAAGTTCCGGGCCATTCGTGCCTTTGCGCGGCCAGGGAAAGGTGCAAAGGTCAATGCGATGTCAACGCACAGCATGATGCCGGCCCTGATCGCTTTCGCTCCCAGCCTGGACAAGAGGTACAGCCATGCCCTCAGCGTCTATTTGCCGGTGCGGGCTGAGGGGTTTGACGCACGCCATTTCGACCTGGTCATCGGCCACGTGCTGAGCAGGTACCGGGAGCGCCTTAGCGACAAGGAACGCGAAGTGATGGAGCGCGAGATCCCACGCGTTCGCGCTCGAATCGAGGTAGTCCGGCCCGCCGGCTCTCCTGCGCTGGCGGCATTCGCCGATGAAGAGGCCGGTTTGCTCGAGCTCATCCGCCTGCCCGCCGAGACTGAAACCAGGCTCGAGGTCGGGCCGCTGCTCTTGGCGCCCATTGAGCGCCTGCTCGAGCGATTCCCACCTGCGCTCATCGCAGTGGTCGATAAGGAGGAGGCGAGGGTGTTCGGCGCAGTCCTCGGCGAGGTGTTCCCCCTCGAACACCTGGTCGGTAAGGACGTCAAGCGTCACAAAGCGGGTGGCAGCTCCGCGTTGAGCAACCAGCGAAAAGCCGACAACCGGGCCAAAGCAAACCTGACTCAATTCGTCAGCACGATCGAACGTGAGATGCGCGCCGGGTCGTATCACGGCATTTACGTAGCAGGGCCTCCCGCAGCCCGAGCTGAATTCGAGAGGCTGCTGCCGCCTGAACTCAAGCGTGCGATCGCGGGCCGCCTGTCCGCATCTCTGGACTCAGCGCACCTTCAGCACCAACTCCGCGATCAGATCCAACGCGCTGCCGCCGCCGTCTGACCCACTTGGGTCCAACGTCCCATCGACCGTGTGCCTGGAGGCCCTATGACTCGGCGAATGCTGGTGGGACCCTTCTCTCATGCGAGTCATCGCCTGCATAGCGCTTTCGATCTTGCTTGTCGCGTGCGGCGCAGGTCCGAGCGGAGGCAACCCGCCGGCGACTCCGACTCCGACCACCTCGTCGAGCCCCACACCGTCCGCCTCACCATCACCGACACCGTCGCCGTCGACGACACCATCCCCGAAACCAAGCCCATCTCCAACGTGCACCCTTCCTCTGAAGGGCGGGACGTCAGCGAGGGCGACCATCGCCGATGTTCGCGTTGGTTCGCACCTCGGTTTCGACCGGCTGGTGATCGAGTACAGCGGCGGTCAGCCCTCTTACAAACTTGTTTCTCAGAACCCCGCGACCTTCGTTGGCCCGTACAGCGGCCTGCCTATAAGCGTCGCCGGCCACGCCGGGATCCACCTCTTCATCTACAACATGGATATCCCGCCCACCTTCCCGCATGGGACCAACCTGAAGCCAGGCTTTAGCGAGCTGAAGCAAGTCGTGGTGATGGCGGTGTTCGAGGGCCAGGCGGACATAGCAATCGGGCTCGACCGGCTCCAGTGTCCGACCGTTTCACTGCTCAGCGCTCCAAACCGTCTAGTCATCGATTTCTCGACCGATTAGAGCGAGGTGAACGGTGCGCCGACCGATGAACCCCCTCGACTTTCAGAAGGTCCACGGCCCCCACCGGGCTGACCCGCCGCGGCCTGTTCAATTCAGTGGTGCCGCCCGAGGAGGTGATTAGTATGTCGACCGCATTCAAACGCTGGCAGGACTGGGCTGTCATCGCGATTGGGATAGTGGTCTTCGCAACACCGTTTGTGTTCAGTGAGACCTCAAGCGGCAACGCCGCTTACACCGCATACGTTATGGGCGGGCTGGTTGGCCTGAGTGGCCTGCTGGCCGCGTTCATGGCGACGCCATCAAGGATGGTGGAATGGTTCGTAGCGATGCTCGGCGTGATCCTCTTTGTCGCTCCATGGCTGTTCGGATTCACCGCCGTAGCAGCCACTTCTTGGGTGAGCTGGCTCGCGGGCCTGGCCGTCGTCGGCGTGAGCATGATCGCGCTCGTTGGGGAAAAGCCTCACCGGATGGTTACCACCTGACAAGACGTGTTACGTGGAGGAGGCGGGACAATCGAGGTCTCCCTCCTCATATTTGTTAGTGAGACTAGGATCGCCGGCGAGCCGGAGCGATGACAACGGGCCGCCGTATGCGATGGAGCACCGCCTCGCCCGCGCCCGCAGCGATGTCACCACCCACCCAACCGATCGCTCGTGCGCCGATGACGACCATGTCCGCGCCAGTCGCCATCACCTCGCTCGCGATCTGCGGCGCGAAGCCGTGACGGTTTTCGATCATCCGCGACTGCACATGAACCCGTGCCTTCTTGAGAGCAGCCGTGGCTTTGGCGAGCGCCTCCTCATCGGGATTGGCAGCCGGCGGGGTCTGGGGGGACTCCACGTCGTCACCCAAAGTGCGGCTCACGCATACGACCTCGACTGACGCTTTGAGCGCGTGCGCGAGCTCCGCGGTCGCCGTCAGCGGTCGTTCCAGGTCGCCCTCACCATCGATGACGAGAACGATCCGCCGGGGTGTCACCTTCGAGCCGGCGGCAGCCGGCACGATGACAACCGGACAGCCTGCGCCCATTGCGACCTGGTGGCTCACGCTGCCCAGCAGCAGGCCGGTCAGCTCGCCGCGCGCTCTACCGCCCATCACTACCAGGTCGGCATGCACGCGTGAGGCGGTATCCAGGATCTCCCTGGCTACTTCTTTGGGCTTGCTGCTGCGGACATCACCCTTCGCCCTGACGCCGGCCTTCACCAATTGCTTCACGACATCGTCGACCAGGTCGCGCACAGCCTCGTACTCGCGCCGCTTGTCGTCGGCCTCACTCCGTGCTCTCTCTGGCACGACGCTCAGCACGGTAACCGGTGCCTCGAGTCGCGGCGCCATGTGAACAAGCAGGCGAGTTGCCTCCCACGATGGGGCGCTGCGATCGATCGCGAGCAGGATGTGCTTCATGAGACCAAAGTAGGCCGGGAAATCGGCCGCCGCGCCTGCCGATCGGCCCTGATCGACTGGTACTTCTGGCCCGAGCCGGCAGCCACAGAGTTATCGAATGATGACTCGCCAGGCCATTGCGCTCCTGACTGTGGGAGCCCGGGCGCGGATCCAGCAAGGGTCGGTAACATTGCGTTGGTCGCACCTAAGGTCCTTTCAATTACGCACTCCGCGCGGCCGCGTCTCCGACGAGCGGCCGGCTTTGCAGTCCGCGCCCTGGCGGTGATCCTGGCGGCCTGGCTGGCAGCCAGCCTGGCCGCGGAGCTCGTCACGTTGCACCCCGCCCGAAGAGCTCTCGGACCCACGCCCGCAGCGCGCGGAATGACATACCAAGATGTCAGCTTCAAGACCAGCGACGGCCTGGCCCTCCGTGGATGGTGGATACCCGGAACCCGGCACGAAAGCATCGTCATGATCCATGGCCTTTCCAACAACCGGAGCGAACCCTTCAACAAGGCGGGATACCTTCACGAGGCCGGCTACAACCTGCTCGTTTTCGACCTCCGTGGCCACGGCCAGTCCGACGGGAGGGGGAGCACGATGGGCTATCGAGAGCCCGAGGATGCACGTGCGGCCGTGGCCGAAGCGCACTCGCTGGACCCAGGACCGGTGGCGCTGTTCGGCTACTCACTGGGTGCGTCGATCGCAGTTGAGGAGGGCGCTGTCAACCCCGGCGTGACTGCAGTTGTCGAGGACAGCGGATTCAGCTCCGTCGGGGACGTCTTCTTGGCTCGATTCAGCGAAGTCACACGATTACCGGACTTGCCGTGGGCGGCTCCGCTCGTGGCGTTCGGCCAGGCCGACATCGGGACGTCGCTCTGGAACGTGCAACCTGTGGCGGAGGCGGCCCTCCTGCACAAACCGCTGCTGGCGATCATCGGAGGCGCAGACACGATCGTCCCTCCATCGGAGGGCCTCGCCATCTACGCGGCGGCGGCCGGGCCCAAGCAGCTGCTCATGGTCCCCGGCGCCGGGCACGTGCAGGCGTACAACACCGCGAATGCCCAGTACGAGCAGGCCGTGCTCGAGTTTCTGTCGCGGAGCTTCGCCCCCGCAGGCTAGCCTCGTAGGCGGTTAGGCGGCGCGCCTCACGCGGCCTGGCTCAACTCGGCTCACCTCTGCGCTGGGCAGGGTCGCCACGGCAGAAGCGAGCGCTTGCTCAATCGCCCGGGCGAGGCGCGCCGGGTCGGCAAGGAGGTCGGGATCGGCGGTCACGCCGACACCCATTGTGCCGCCCTGGCTGATCGCCGCGACCGATACCCCAATCCTGCCGGCGAGCGGGATCATGGGGTAGCTGGCCAGCACCTGGTGGCCCAGGAGGAATCGGGGCTCGGGAACACCGGGAACGTCCGAGAGCACCAGGTTCGCGAAAGGGAGCGCCCCCGCCACACGCACCACCGCGTCGTGCAGCGGGGCCGGGAGCCAACCCGCCGCTTCGATGAGCATTGCCATGCCGGCTCCGGCGTGCACGGTCTTCAGGACTGCCTTGGAGATTGCGATTCGCCGAGCGCACGCTGGCAGGTCTCCTGTATCCAGCGGCAGGTCGATGAACACCGATGTCACGTGATTTCCGCCCCAGGGCTTGGTCGACGGCGGTCGCGTGGAAGCAGGAACCATAGCCCTCATCGCGCGAGGGGCGTTCAGACGGTGCTGCCGGAAATAGCGACGCAAGCCGATCGCGACCGCGGCCAGGAGCACGTCGTCGACGCTCACGCCAAGGTGCCCCTTGACTCGCTGTACCTGGTCCATCGAAAGCGTCGCCGTTGCGAAGACTCGTTGACCTCCGACCCGGCCGTTGAAGGGGCTGGCCAGGGCGATCGGACCTTTGGCGGCGGTGAATGCCACTCCGAGCAGCGCCTCGAGCCAGGAGCTCGATGTGTGCTTTACGGACGCGAAACGAGTGGCGAGCGGTTTTCGTCTCGCCGTTCGCCGACCAGGCTTTGCTGGTTCGAGCAGAACTTCCGCAAGCTCGATGCCGCCGATGCCATCGGTGATCGCGTGGTGGGTCTTGACCACAACGGCCTGGGTCCGGCCCGGGATTCCGTCAATGAGGTGCATCTGCCACAGCGGTCGATCACGGGGGAGCAGCTGTTCATGGATCTGCCCACAGAGGTCGAACAGGTCCTGGCGTCCTGCCCGCGCCGGAAGCTGGTGGTGGAACACGTGTTGGTGAAGGTCGACGTGGGGAACAGGAACCCATTCGGGACGAGCCAGGCCAAATGGCGTGAACCGCGCGCGCTGGCGGAACCGCGGCAGGCGTGACAGACGCGATGCGACCAAGCGCTGGAGAGCGTCGACGGTCAGCGGTGCGCCTCCGCTGGTTCCCGAATTCAGCATCACGACGGCGGCGACGTGCATCGGCAGGCCTGGTCGCTCGAGCGCCAGAAAGCTCGCCTCCATCGCACTCATTCGTTGGTTCGCGCTATTTCCCATCAGAACGAGATTGCCCCGGCTGGCCGGCCCGGAGTAGGGGCCTTCGACCCCCATTTCGGCGGCCCCAGTACCGTCCGACAAACGCAATAGCCTGGTCACCCAGCTCGAGGCTGAGGAATGCGAGCGCGATGATGCCGACCGCAGAAATCGCGACGATCGGCCGCGGAAAGTCGAGGTCGAACACCAGTCTCACCGGCGCCAGCAGCATGACGATCGCAAGGCCGGCGGCCATCGCGGCTATCAGTCCGCGCCGACTGGCGGTAAGAGGTTGCGCCAGCCGGGCAAGGATCCACAAGCCGATCGCGGCGATGACAACTGTCGCGACGGTGCGCTCCTCAGAAATTGAGACATTGGGTTCGTTGACCGCCAACGCGTAGGCCGCGAAGGTCGCGACGGCGGCGACCGCGCCCGCCGGTACGGCAAAGCGCATGACTCGCCTGACAAACCCGCTGCGCGAAGGCTCAAAACTCGGAGCCAGCGCAAGGTAGACAGACGGAATGCCGATCGTGAAAGCGCTGATGAGGGTCAGCTGGCGTGGCAAGAACGGGAAGGGCAGCGTCGCCAGGCTCACAGAGAGCGCGAGGAGAAAAGCGTAAGTCGTCTTGGTGAAGAAGAGGCTGGCCAGCCGCTCCACGTTTCCGATGACGCGCCGTCCCTCGGCAAGCACAGCCGGCACGCCGGCAAAGGACCCATCGATCAACACGCAAGCCGCCACCGCCCGCGCTGCCGCGCTGCCGCCTCCCATCGCTATCCCAAGGTCCGCCTCCTTCATCGCAAGGACGTCGTTCACCCCGTCGCCGACCATCGCCACGGTATGGTCTGCGGCTCGCAGTGCCCTGACGATATCTCGCTTCTGTTCAGGGCTGACACGTCCGAAGACAGACGCATGCCGGACCAGCGCAAGTAGGTCTGGCCCCGACTCTTGCATGGCCTTCCCGTCAATCGGATCACCCGATGTGCTCAGGCCGACCCTGGCCGCGATCGCAGCCACGGTGGCCGGATGATCGCCTGAAAGTAACTTGATAGTGATGCCCTGCTGGAGCAGCAGCCGCACCGTTTCTGCAGCGCCTGGCTTGATCGCCTCGTGGAGCACCACGAGCGCAGCCGGCTCGAGGCTGCGGATCACCTTTGTGGCAGCATCGAGATCTGCCCTCGCAAGCAGGATCACGCGCCTGCCCTCAGCCGAGATCCTGTCAACACGATCAGCGACCAACTCGAAGCCGCGAGTCCCGGCCAGCAATACATCAGGCGCTCCCAGGACCCACCATCCGCGATCCGCGAATCGACCGGCGCTCCACTTGCGACTCGAGGAGAACGGCACCCTCGACTCGAGCCTCCACCCCGGGGGCGCGGTATGGCCGGAGGCGATCGCGCGAATCGAGGGGTTGGGATTCGGGTCCGCGTGGGCGATCGCGCCGAGCGCCTGCCGCCATTCCAGGGTTGTCGAAAGCGCCTCGACCGTCTCCACCGAATTCTCGGTTTCAGTGAGCGTCCCGGTCTTATCCAGGCACACGACATCGGTCCTCGCCAGCATCTCCACGGCCGGCAGTTGCTGAATCAGGACCTGCTTGCGACCCAGCCTGACCACCGCCAGGGCCAGGCTCGCGCTGGTGAGCAGCACCAGACCTTCAGGCACCAGCGTGATGACCCCCGCCACGGAGCCGCGAATCGCGTCGGGCAGGGAGGGGCTGGCCCTGAGCTGCGAGATCACCAGCAGCACAGCGGTGGGCACGACCAGCCAGGTCACGATCCGAAGGATCCGATTGATCCCCATCATCAGCTCCGAGCGGACGAGCTGAAACCTGCGGGCCTGCGCAGTCAGCCGGCGCGCGTAAGAAGCCTCGCCAACCCTGGTGGCCCGATATGTCCCCCGGCCGGCGCTCACGAAGCTTCCCGCCAGCACCACCGCGCCACGGTACTTCGTCACCGGCACCGACTCGCCGGTGAGGAGGGCTTCGTTCAGCTCGACCGGCTCGTCCGACTCGAGGATGCCGTCCACCACCGCCTCGTCGCCGGATTCCATCAGCACCAGATCGCCTTCGACGACGGCGGCGACGTCGATCTTCTTCTCGGTGCCTTCACGCACCACGGTGGCCTGCCGTGCCGCCAGGACGGCAAGGCGGTCGAGGGTGACCTTGGCGCGCAGCTCCTGTCCGATGCCAATCAGCGCGTTCGCGAAAAGGATCAGTCCGAAGATGGCGTCCTGGAGCGGACCGACCACCAGGATCACGACCAGCATCGATCCCAACAGCGCGTTGAAGCGCGTCAGCAGGTTGGCCTTGAGGATGTCGCCCAGGCTGCGGCTGCTGACATCCACCACCGTGTTGGCCAGGCCTCGCGCGGTGCGGCGAGCCGCTTCCGCCTCGGTCAGGCCATTAAAGGTCGCGGGTGGGCGGGCGGTTGAACTCATGCTTAGTCCGAGGATGCGGTCCCGGATCCTCTAGGTCGAAAGACCCTCGTCAGAAGCTGCAATCAGTGTCATTTTGATGATGTCCCGATGGACTGAGTACGGTAAACCGAGAGATACCGAACGTTGAGCTAGGCGAAAAGTCAAAAGACCGGAAGCCGAAAGACGAAAGGGAACTCCAGGGCAAACAGAAAGGTCTTCTCGGGACACTTCCTTTTCCAGGCACTCGATGGCGGGGTTGTTGCGGCTTGTTGGGGCGACTAACGCTCGCGCGGCGCGGCGACGACACCGACTGCCAGCAGGTCGCCCTTCGACACCATCCCGATCGCCGAGTCTCGTTCAATGACCGGCAGGTGCCCGATTCCGTTCTCGACCATGCGCCTCGCCGCGAGTCCGGCGTCGTCGCCTGGCGTGACGGTGATCGCATCCGCGGTCATGAACTCATCGACAGTTGTCAGCTCCAGAGGCGCCTCCTCGGCGACCGCTGTCACCAGGTCGGCCTCGCTGATCACACCCACAAGGACCCCTTCGTCCAGCACCGCGAGTGCGCCCACATGGTTGCTCGCCATGGTCTGGGCCGCCTCCAATAGGGTATCCGTCACCTCGGCGGTGATCACACCGGCGCTGCACACAGTTGCGACCTTCATCGTTGTCACCTCTCTCGCGTGTTCCGAACGCAGTGTGCGTCGGATGCCTGACCGGAGCAGGTGCCCACCGGCCCTCGATTCATGGGACTTCCGCCCCCACGAGGCAAAGTCTTGTCAGGATGCAGTCGCTCGTAAGATGGCTTCGGTGCACGCTGTTGTTTGGCGCCGTGCGGCCGGCTGGGCCGCGCTGTTGGCGCCCCTTTTGATGTGGTCTGAGTTCCTCACCATGGGGACGTCCCGGTATGGCTACAACCTGCTCACCCGGCCCTTCAGCGACCTCGCCACTCGCGGCACCCCGAATGCAGGGCTTTTTGATCTTGGCTTCTTTCTGGTGCCGGGACTGCTTACGGTGATTCTCGGCCTCGGCCTGTACGCGGTCAGCCACGGTGAGGCGTGGCGCATGGGGGCCCTCATGGTTACCGCCTCTGGCGTGTTCCTGGTCGCCGCGGGCGCCTTTCCGCAAGACCCGAGCTCCGTCGTCGAGGGCCTGCTGCACGGAACCATGGCGCAAACCTGCTTTGCGCTGGCCAGCGTGGCGCCTCTACTACTTTTCCTGGGATCAGGGAACCTGTCGCATTTCGCCCCCCCTCGCCGCGTCTGGCTGGGGGCGGCGCTCGCGGCGTTTGGGATCGAAGCTCTGGCGATCGCCGCGCGACCGCTCGCGTCCTACCCGGACGGGTTGTTCCAGAGGCCGTTCACTGTCGTGTTGACGATCTGGTTCATAACCACTGGCGCCTGGCTGCTGAGAGGCCATAAGTTGGAGGGTCTTTCGGTTCCTGACTAGCCGTCCGTGAGGACGGAAACTCGATCTCGAGTTGAGCCAAGAGCGCATCCATTACCTCGATTGGCTGAAGGTGCTGATCGTATACGGCATCGTCCTTTTCCACGTGTCGCTGGTCTTCTCGTTCGGGACCTGGTTGGTCTCGAACCACGAACGCAGCCTCGTCCTTACCGCGTTTGCCGGCTTTTGCTTCCCGTGGGGAATATCGGCGATGTTCCTGATCGCCGGCGCGGACGCCTGGTTCGGCCTGCGCTCGCGCGGCGTGCCCGATTTCATCCGCAAGCGCTTTCTCCGACTGCTTGTGCCGATGATTCCCGGCTTGCTGATCCTCTCGCCGCTGCAGAGATTTGTCAGCAGCTCCAATCCGCCGCCGTCGATCGACCGGCTGTGGGCCTTCTACCTCGGGTTCTTTCGTAACTTCCAGCTCGATTGGGATCTGCAGTTCGTCAGCCGGTACTGGCTGCACCTCTGGTTCCTCGGCTACCTGTTCGTGATCTCGGTCGTCTGCCTGCCCGCCCTGCTCTGGCTCCGAGGGCGGTCCGGGCGGCACTTGACGTCCTGGCTGGTCGCCGTGGCGAGCCTGCCTGGGGGCCTCCTATTGCTGGCGGCCCCGCTCGGGCTCTCACAGATTCTGCTTCGCCCTCGCTTTCCCCAGTACCAGGATTGGGCCGACGTGGCGACCTACACGATTGTGTTCCTCTGGGGAGCCGTGATCTTCAGTGACCGCCGCTTCGAGGCATTGATCCGAGCTCAGATCCACTGGCTGCTGGCGGGTGGTGTGCTTTCCATGCTGGGCATCGGCGTTCTGGCCCTGCTGTCTCCGACTCACGTAGCCGTAGACTCACAGGCTCCGGCCGCCATGCAGGCGATGTACGCGCTCCTACTGAGCGTGTTCGTCTGGTCCATGCTCCACGCCGTCACCTATCTGGGCATCCGCTGGCTCAACTTCCCGAGTCGAGTCCAGCACTACGCCCAGGAATCGGTCCTCCCCGTTTACGTGATCAGCCACCCGGTGACGCTCGTGATCGCTTCCTTCGTGGTCACATGGAACCTGGGTATTTGGCCCAAGTTCCTGTTGATACTGGTCCCGGTGGCAATCCTCACGCTCGGCATCTACGAATTCGGCGTTCGGCGCTGGTCGGTTACGCGGCTGGTGTTCGGGCTGTACCCGCTGCCGCGCACCAGGGCCAAGCCGGACCGGAGCACCCAACGGCGA
>Ga0207929_1000108_pt1 | contig 22822 bp, 24 predicted proteins | sample NGESurdeep072012_FD_184466 | JGI IMG/M metagenome (GOLD analysis project Ga0207929, IMG submission 184466) | Arctic peat soil microbial communities from Barrow, Alaska - NGEE Surface sample 53-1 deep-072012 (SPAdes) | ecosystem: Environmental > Terrestrial > Soil > Wetlands > Peat ... | reverse complement strand
GCGCCGGGGCTCGTTCTGAAGCCCGCGAGACTGATAGAACTCCTGCTCCCCCGCCGTGAAGAGGAAATCGCGACCGCAGTCACGGCACTGCAACGTCCTGTCCGAGAAACTCACCGTCTGGCCTCCCCCAAATATGTCGCTCAGAGGCCCGGGCGGATTTGACCGGTCTACCCCCTCTAGCGTTGCGGGGGCGATTTTAACTCGACTGGCACCCGTTTGGAGAACCCGGCCCTATCCGGCTGCCGGCTCGGCGCTATCCTCGATCGGACGTGATCGTCGACGCCCACCTGGACATTGCCTGGAACGCCATCTCGGCGGGTCGAGGCTTCCAGTCGGAGCCCGCTCCGGGTTACCTGATCAGCCGCTCGTCGCTGACGGCGGCGGGCGTCGGCCTCGTCTTCGCGACCCTGTACACCGCCCCGGCGCGGGCCGGGCGAGCGATGCGCACCCGGTTCGTGTACGAAAACGAGCACGAGGCGCACATCATGGCCCTCGCGGAGCTGAACTACTACCGGAGTTGCGGGCTTTACCTGATCGGCACGAAGGGCGACCTCGAGGCTTACGTCAGCGGATGGAAAAGGGGGCAGCTGGCGGCTGTGCTGCTCATGGAAGGCGCTGACCCCATCGAAACCCCATCCCAGCTGGGCGCCTGGACCGACCGAGGGCTGCGGATCGTCGGCCCAGCCTGGGGCGCGACCCGCTATAGCGGTGGCACCGGCGCCCCGGGTGGGTTGACCGAGCTTGGAGTTCAGCTCCTCAAGGCGATGAGGCGCCAGCGGATGATCCTCGATCTGAGCCACATGGCCGACCAGGCGGTGACGGATGCGTTCGAGCAGTGGCGCGGCCCGATCATCGCGTCCCACAGCAACGCTCGAGCCATTGCTCCGGGCGACCGCCAGGTCACTGATGCGACCGCGGCCGAAGTCGCGCGTCGAGGCGGCATTGTCGGGATCAGCTTCTACCAGCCCCACCTACGCACGACGGGACGCACGTCACTCGACGATGTCGTGCGTCACGCCGTGCACCTCGCCCGCGCCGCGGGCGGCCCCGAGCACATCGGCCTGGGCACCGACCTGGACGGAGGATTCGACTCGAGGCACGCTCCGATCTCGAACCTGGACCAGCTCAAGCAGCTCAGAGGGCGCCTCCAAAAGCACTTCACCCGCGCCCAGGTCGAGGGCATCATGGGAGCGAACTGGCTCGGGTTCCTGGGGCGCGCTCTACCGGACTAAGGACTACAGCGAGTCGACCAGCTGTTTGGCGCTGATGAAGGCGAAGCCCATGCCGTGGCCGTTGTATCCCGCGCAGATGTACACGTTGGGCACGCCCTCCACTGGACCGACGTGAGGGAGGCCGGACTCGGTGAAGCCCATGGTTCCCGCCCAACGATGCGTGATCTCAGCAGACGCTTTCATCTGCTTGACGTGCCTTTCGAGATGGGCCTGGATCTGGCTGGTTGGTTGATCGTCGTATCCCACCTCGATTTCTGGTGCTGTATCCCGCCACCCGCCGATTAGAATCTCGCCGGCCGGCAGCTGCCGCCAGTATCGGTACCCGAAATGGGAATACGTGGGCAGGTCGCAGACCGGTCGCGCAATGGGCGCTGTGGCCAGCATCTGTGCCCGGCGCGGCTGGACGAGCGGGGGCAGCACCTCGGCCGCGCTCTCGGGCCCGGCGAGGACTATCTGAGCCGTGTAGGCGTTCGTCGCGAGGATGACGATCTCTGCAGAGAATTCGTCACGTTCCGTGAGTACGTGGACGCCGACAGGGCTCGAGTGAACCGTCATCGCGTTGACACCCTCGCAAATCGCGCCCGGACGAGCCTGGCGGGCAAGAGCCCCCACCACCGCGGCGGGATTGATTTCACCGTCATTGGGGTTGGTCAGGCGTTTGCCATCCCACATCGCCTCGAATCCGTCCTCATTGAGGAGCTGTGCGGATTCGGCTAGCTGTTCTGCTTCTTTTGGCCCGGAGGCGAGGGTCGTGCTACCCAGGCGCCGATGGCCGACTTTATGACCAGCCACAGCCTCGACCATCGCGTCGTGGTTCTCATTCGTGAGATGCCACACCTCCCGCGCCTTTTCGCGACCGAAGATGCGTACGGCCTCTGCGTAGTTCTCGGCCACGCCTGCGAGTAGGAAACCGGCGTTTCGGCCGCTGGCCCCGGCGGCGATGTGCGTCCGCTCGACAAGGACGGCTTGGAAGCCGCGGCGCTGAAGGTGATGCAAGAGGCTGACACCGGTAATGCCGCCCCCGATCACTATCACCTCGGCCGCGCCGGGAGACGTGCCGGCGTACCTCTCCGCGGGTCGAGGCCAGAAGGGAGTGCTCAGGGTGATCGAAAGGCTAGCGGAGGCGGCTAGCCTTGTTGCCTTCGTCGACCGAATACCATTTGAGGCGCCACATGGATTTTGAGAGCTACGACGTCCTGGTTGTCGGCGGGGGGCTCGCCGGCATCAGGGCAGCGATAGCGGTGGTGGAGACCAATCCCAGCCTAAAGGTCGGCATGGTCTCCAAGGTCTACCCGATGCGGAGCCACACAGTCTCCGCCGAGGGAGGCGCCGCAGCCGTCCTGCGACCGGAAGACAGCTACGAGACACACGCCTACGACACCATCAAGGGTTCCGACTACCTCGCGGACCAGGACGTGGTCGAGGCCTTCGTGCGCGAGGCGCCAATCGAGGTGATCCAGATGGAGCACTGGGGTTGCCCGTGGAGCCGGGACCCGGACGGAAAGATCTCGGTCCGACCTTTCGGTGGGATGACCACGTGGCGCACTTGCTTCGCAGCTGACAAGTCCGGCTTCCACATGCTGCACACGGTATTCCAGACCTCCCTCAAGTACCCGCAGATCCATCGCCACGATGAAGCGTTCGTGACCAAGCTCCTGGTCGAGGATGGACGGTGTCTCGGCGTGGTGGCGATCGACATGCGGAGCGGCCGGTTCGATGCAATTACCGCCAAGGCGGTGATCCTGGCCACTGGCGGCATGGGCCGCGTGTATGCCTTTACCACCAACGGCAACATCTGCACCGGTGACGGCATGGCGCTGGCTTATCGGGCGGGCGTCGGGTTGAAGGACATGGAGATGGTCCAGTTCCATCCGACCGGGCTGCCGTTCACTGGAATCCTGATCACGGAGGCCGTCCGCGGCGAGGGCGGGTATCTGACCAACAAGGACGGCGAGCGCTTCCTAAAGCGATACGTCCCCAACAAGATGGAGCTGGGTCCGCGCGACATCATCTCGCGAGCGATGATCACCGAGTTCGAAGCGGGCCGCGGGTTCGAAGGCCCTCACGGCAAGTACATGCACCTCGATGTCAGGCACCTCGGCGAGGCGGTCATCGATCGCAAGCTGCCGTTCATGCGCGAGCTGGGCCGGGAGTTCGTCGGCATCGACATCGTCCACGATCCGATACCGGTGCGGCCGGTAATGCACTACATGATGGGCGGGGTGGACGCGAACATCTCCGGAGCCACGCCTGTGTCAGGTCTCTATGCAGCCGGCGAGTGCGCCAACGTCGGTTTGAATGGAGGGAACAGGCTGGGCTCCAACTCACTGTCCGAGTGCCTGGTGTTCGGCGCCGCGACCGGACGGGCGGCCGCCGAGTACGTCAGCTCGGCGAAAGCGGTGAGTGCGAATCCCATCGAAGGCATGCTCAAAGACGAGACCAAGCGCATCGAGATGGACTACCTCGAGAAGAAGAGTGGGGAAGAGCGAATCGGCGCCATCCGCGAGGATATGCAGCTCAGCATGGACGCCGGCGCCGGCGTTTTCCGGACCCGCGAGGGACTCGAGGAGCTGACGAAGCAGCTGGGCAAGCTGCGCGACCGTTTCGGCAGGATCAAGATCGAAGACTCGAGCCGTACCTTCAACACCGAGCTGATGTCTGTGCTCGAGCTCGACTACATGCTCGAGGTGGCCGAGGTGATCACGTACTCGGCGCTTGCGCGCGAGGAGTCGCGTGGCGCCCATGCGCGTCGCGATTTTCCCGAGCGGGACGATGAAAAGTTCCTGAAGCATACGGTCGCATTTCGCACTGACGAGATTTCCCCGCGGCTTGAGTACCGCGACGTTCGAATCACCAACTTCAAGCCGCAAGCGCGCGCTTACTGAAGGGAGGACCCAAGTGGCCGAGAAGAGGATCACTGTTCGCGCGACGAGGTTCGACCCTGCGAAGGACTCCGAACCGCGCCTGCAGTCCTACGACATTCCCTTTAGCGACGACAGCATGGTGGTCCTGGACGCGCTGAACTACATCAAGTCGCACGTCGACGGCAGCCTCAGCTATCGATGGTCGTGCCGCATGGGCATCTGCGGCAGCTGCGGCATGACCGTGAACGGGACGCCGAAGCTGACCTGCTCAGCCTTTCTACGTGATTACTGGCCCGGCTCCATCACGATCACTCCGCTCAACAACTTTCCGATCGTTCGCGACCTGGTCGTGGACATGGAGGACTTCATGGAGAAGCTGAAATCCATCAAGCCCTGGATCATCCGCAAGCAGGAGATGCCGCTGGGCGCCGGCGAGCACCGGCAGACCATGGAGCAGATCGATGACTTCCGCCAGTTCAGCCAGTGCATCAACTGCATGCTTTGCTACGCGGCATGCCCTGTGTATGGGCTTGACAATGAGTTTCTTGGACCCGCGGCCATTGCACTTGCGCGGCGCTACAACCTGGATTCGCGCGACCAGGGAACCAAGGAGCGGCTGCCGGTGATAGCTCACTCGGATGGCGTCTGGGAGTGCAGCTTCGTCGGGGAGTGCTCGGTCGTCTGCCCCAAAGGCGTCGACCCCGCCAAAGCCATCCAGCAAACCAAGCTCGATACTTCGGTGCGCTTCATCCTTCCGTACGGAAATCGCGAGTGAGCGCAGAGACCGAAACTTCGTCGCGGGTTGCGACACGCACCTACAAGCCGGCGATGCCGGCGGGCTGGTGGCTGCGCAAGGGCCACTACTTCTGGTACATGGTTCGCGAGTTCACGGCGCTGCCGCTGGCGCTTTGGCTGCTGTGGCTCCTCTACGAGATCCAGCGGGCCGGACGGGGACCGTCCGGCTACTACCCGCCCAGCTCGACACCTTTCGTCGTTTTCAGCGTTATCTGCTTGCTGTTCGCGCTGTACCACAGCATCACGTTCCTCCGGCTGGCAGGTGTGATTCTCCACTTCAAGGTGATGGACAAACCTGTGCCGTCGGGGCTAGTCGTTGCCTCGCAGTTTGGCGCGTGGCTCGTGGCATCGATAGTCATCGGCGCCGTTCTGATCGGGTTCGGGAGATGAGCGCAAAGCCCAAAGCCGTCCAGAAGCCGGCGCTGGCTCACCTGTTCTGGTGGTTCATGTTCTCGCAGGGCGGCCTTTTCGCGGCGGTCTTGCTCCCGGTGCACATCGTGGTCCAGGGGATCCTCGGGCCGCTGGACATCGTGCCGGTCGTGGATCGTCATTACGACACCTGGATCAGCATCCTGGGCAACCCGATCGTGAAGCTTTACCTACTCGTACTGATCTCGCTGCCGTTCTTCCATTTCGCGCACCGCCTCCGTTACCTGCTCGTCGATCTGGGAGTGCCTGCCGCCAAGACCGTGCCGGCGCAGGCAGGCTTCTATGGAGCTGCGGTCGTGGTGACACTGCTCACGATCTATGTGCTCCTCACGACCGCTCCGATCTCGTTGGGGTGAGGCAGTAGTGTTCACAGTCGAAGCAGTCCCTGCGCAGGAGCTGGGTAACGCCAGCTTCTTTGTCGCCGACCGCGAGAGGGGGGTGGCTCTCGTCATCGACCCATTCCGCGATGTCGGCCCTTATCTGAGGATTGCCGATAGGCTCGGCGTCAAGGTCACCAACGCCTTAGACACACACCTCCACAACGACTTCGTGTCCGGCCGCCGCGAGCTGCAGGCCGCGGCGGGGACCGACATCGCCGAGCTGGCGCCCGGCCATGATCTGCGCCTGGGGGAGATCACCCTTCAGGCCCTTCATACGCCCGGTCACACGCCGGACCACCTGAGCTACCTCCTGATCGATCGCGGCCGGCCCCGTGCGCTCTTCTCGGGCGGCGCCGTGATGATCGGCGCCATCGCCCGCACCGACCTGTTCGGCCCTCACCTCGCAGTGCAGCTCGCGCTCGAGGCGTTGCGCACCTTGCAGGTGAGGCTGCGCGGCCTGCCTGACGACATCGCTGTGTTCCCGACTCACGGGAGCGGATCGTTCTGCGGCACTGGAGGACACAGCGGCCACGAGACAACGCTCGGCCACGAGCGCGCCACGAACCCGTTCTTCCAGACCACTGAGGTGATGCAGTTCCTGGCGCGCGCTCTAAACCAGCAACGCTACCCGGCGTACTACCGCGACACGGCGGCGATCAACCTGGCGGGTCCAAAGCTGTTGGGCCTCGATCCACCACCGCCGACGAAGCTGAACGCAGGCGCCGTCGCTACGCTCATCGGCGAGGGCGCCGCTGTGGTGGACGTCCGCCAGGGGCGCGACTACGACCGCGGCCACATCCAGGGCAGCTACAGCGTGGGTCTCGACGGTCCCTTCAGCGCGTGGGTCGGCTGGCTGGTTCCCCGAGGCCGGACGATCGTGCTGGCCGGCGGCACCGACGCGCAGCATCGCGAGGCCCAGCGGCAGCTACACCGCATCGGGTTCGATTCAGTCGCCGGCGCCCTCGACGGTGGAATGGACGCATGGCAGGCCGTCGGCCGGGAGCTGTCCACCTTCCAGACCGTCGATGTCGAAGACCTCGCGGCATGGATCCTGAGCGCCGAACCGATGACTGTCGTCGACGCTCGGGACGAGCACGAATGGTCGGGCGGACACGTCCCGGGCGCGGTCCATATTTACGTGCCCGACGTGCCGTATCGCGCTCCCGAGATTCCGCCTGAGGCGCCAGTCGCTGTGCACTGCGCTTCCGGCTATCGCGCCGGTATCGCGGCCAGCCTCCTGGAGCAGGCCGGACTGAAGCGGATCATCCACGTCAACGGTCCCTACTCGGACTGGGACCGCCTGCACCTCGCGGAGACCGTGCCTTAGGCGTCGGTCGTTGCCGCCTCCAATAAGGCGGCGAACTTTCGCAGGGCGGCTTCGCGCCGAGTGGGGATGTGCTCGCGCGGCCATATGCCCTTCGGCGCCTCATAGCCGGACAGAATCTGGCGGGCGACCGACACGCGGTGGACCTCGTCGGGACCGTCGTACATGCGCGCGGCGCGCGCGTGCCGGTACATCTCCTCCAGGGGCAGGTCGGACGAATAGCCGAGCGACCCGTGGATCTGGATGGCCCGGTCGATGACGTCGTGCAGGACCTTGGCACCGAAGAACTTGATGAGCGAGATCTCTTTGCGCGCTGCCGCAGCGCCCTCGGTGTCGATCACCCAGGCTGCATGAAGGGTCATCAGACGCGCCGCCGACATTTCGGCCGCCGAGTCGGCGATCCAGTTCTGCACCGTCTCATGGCCGGCCAGCTTCTTGCCAAAGGCCTCGCGCTGGAGTGAGCGCTCGCACAGCATGTCGAAGGCGCGGCGGGCCTGGCCGAGCCAGCGCATGCAGTGGTGGATGCGGCCGGGTCCCAGTCGGGCCTGAGCGATCAGGAAGCCCTGGCCTCGTTTGCCGATGAGATTCTCCTTGGGCACGCGTACGTTCTCGTAAAGGATCTCGGCATGGCCGTAGCCGAAGCGCTCGTCGCCGCCCATGGTTGGAATGTTGCGCACCCTCTTGAGCCCCGGCGCGTCGCCTGGAACGATGATCATCGAGGCGCGCTCGTATGGGCCGGCTTCAGGGTTGGTCACGACCATTGCGATGAGGAAGTCGGCGATCATCCCGTTCGACGTGAACCACTTGTGGCCGTTGATCACCCATTCGTCGCCCTTGAGCTCGGCGGTGGTGGAGAGGAGCGTGGGGTCGGAGCCCGCCGTGTTGGGCTCGGTCATCGAGAAGGCCGAGCGCATCCTGCCCTCGAGCAGCGGATGGAGCCAGCGTTGCTTCTGCTCTTCGGTGCCGAAGTGGGCGAGCACCTCGGAGTTGCCAGAATCGGGCGCCTGGTTGCCGAAGATGATCGGCCCCCACATCGAGGCGCCCTCGATCTCGTGCATCAGCCCGAGCTTGACCTGCCCGTAACCCTGCCCTCCCAACTCCGGGGGCAGATGAGTGGCCCACAGCTTTTGCTTCTTAACCTCATCGCGCAAAGGGCGGATGGCACGCATGAAACCGGCCTCGTCGGTGTCCAGCACCTCGAGCGGGTACACCTCCTTCTGCATGAAGCCGCGCATCCAGGCGAGCTTGCTTTCGAACTCCGGCTCAGTTGAGAAATCCCAGGTCATCTTTTCAATCTCCTATGCACCGGGCTCGAGCAGGGCGATGCCCTCGTCGATCATGCCCGTGATGGTATCCGTCAAACCTTCGTACATGGGGTCGGGGCGTTTGCCGCGCCTGTGCAGCATGAGGTTGTAACCGAAGATCGCGGCGTACTTGTACAGGCTCATCGCGAGGTACCAGAGCATTTCGTCCCTATCGGCGCCGTAGAGCTCGTATAGGGCTTCGATCGGGACGTCGATCGAGCCCCCCGGGTTGGGGGCGCCTTCGTATCTGCGCCGGTGGGAAACGATGCAAAGGCAGCCCAGGTCGAGCAGCGGCTGGCCGACCTGGGCAATCTCCCAGTCGAGCACGGCCACCACCTCGTGGCCGCGGAACAGCATGTTGCCGTAGTGGAAGTCGCCGTGGACGAGGGCCGGCGGACGCTCTTCCGGGACGCGCGCTGACAGCAGGCCGCCGAGCTCGCCGGCACGCAGTGTGAGCTCCTCAGGCGCACGGTCCATGAGCCAAAGCCACCGCAGCATCTCGGCGTTCAGGCCAACGGGAGCCTCATCGCGGATGCCAGTCTGGTCCAGCGGAAGCGCGTGGATTCGTTTCAAAACGTCAACCGCTGAGCGCGCGATGTCGAGTGGTTGGTGCTCGACACCGGCCTTCTCGATGCGTTCGCCGGCGACTGCTTCCATGAGGACGAACGGCCGGCCGTCGACCACAGGGTCTGACGTGAGGACCGGGATGGCGGGAACTGGCAGGCCCGCCGCGTGGAGGGCGGCCATAATGCGGCCCTGACGGACGACGTCGGCGGGCCCGGCGATCCGCGCGCCGGGAGGGGGGAGGCGAAGGACAAAGCGGCGCGGGCCATCGCCGTCGTCGATGCTCACGAAGTATGTGAAGCCGGAATGGCCTTCGGGGATGGGGTCCACGGAGATCACTCGCAGCTGCGGGCGTCCCAGCCGCTCGCGACACTGAGCCTCGAGATCTGACTGGATCTGGTTGGTCATTCGAGGTGTGCTGTGTCGGCGACGGTGCCGACCATGCGCACGTCACCAAACGCTCGGACGACGCTGACGCTCGTGTAGTAGGGAAGCACGCGGACCTGGCCGGGTTCGAGATGAAGCACGTCGGAGATGTAAGCCATGAGGGCGATGCCATGTGTAACCACAACCACGTGCTCGCCCGGGTGTGCCGCGACGATGTCGTCGATGGCGGAGCGCATTCTTTCGACGACGCTCGCGGTGGACTCCTTGAAGTGGAGTGTGCTGTCCTCGTCGAGCTCGAGGTCGATCTCTATAAGCCGCTTGTCCTCGCGCACCTCGTCGCCGCCGTCGATGATGTGAGCGGTCTCGACCGCCCGGCGCAGGGGGCTCGCGTAAAACGCTGTGGCGCCAACGCGTTTGACCCGCTCAGCGAGGCGTGCAGCCTGAGTGCGGCCGAGGGGGCTGAGTGGTGGATCGGAGCCTTCGGTCATGCCCTCGTAGCAATCGCCGTGGCGCACGAGCCAGATGGTCGTCACGTCTTCTACGCCGATCAGGAAGGTGGCTTCGAGCGATCTCATGGCCTGGGTCAAACGCTCCGCATCCCCTGCCACGGCTAACATTCGATCACATGCTCCGTGCTGCGGGCATCGTCGCCCTCATCGTTTTCACAGCCTGCACCCAGAACAACCCGCCCGCGATGGCGTCGCCGTCGCCGGTGATTCCTCAGGGGAACTGGTCGCAGAACCTCACGTTCACGGGAGCGATCACCGGCCAGATCAATGCGATCGTGCCGGACTCGGGGGACCAGGTCAGCGCGTGCACGGGGTCCTTGACGCGCACCGGCGAGCAGTGGGCCGACACGTTCTATGGGTCGACCGACGGCGGCGCGACGGTATGGCAGATCGCGTTTGTCGTCAACAACTTCCGCGGCGCGGGAACGTACAGCTCGCGCGATTCCGCGCTCGTCGTCCGCAGTCTTGACCACACGAAGACGTGGTTGAACCTCCCGCGCGACAAGGTGACTTTCACCATGGACGCGACCCAGCAATCAGGGGCCATCAACGCTGCCCTAACAGATGCCAACACTGGCAAGCCGGCCCTCAAAGTCACAGGCACGTGGAACTGCCGGGGCTAGTGCGCCGCACATAGGAGATTCCGATGGAAGTCAGGTTCGACGGCCACTGTTTTGGTTGCGGTCCACTCAACTTGGAAGGCCTGCGCCTGGTGTTCGAGCGTGGCCCTGAAGGATCGAGCGTCGAGTTCGAGGTGCCGGATAAGTACCAGAGCTGGGCGGGGATGGCGCATGGGGGGATCGTTGCGCTGTTGCTCGATGAGGCCGTTGGTTGGGCCGCGTGGCATGCGGGCCACCCAGGCGTGACGGGCCGCCTACAGGTCAGCTACCGCAGACCGCTGAAGCTGGGCGAGCCCATTCGCATTGTGGGGAAGGTGGACAGGATGAGGCGCACGCTGGTCTATGCGTCGGCCTTCATCGAGAACAGGGACGACGGCTCGCGAGTCGCGGATGCGACGGCCATTTTGTCGATGACCGAAACCCGGGTCGATACCGCCGCCGGATAGAATCAGCACTCGAGTCGGGGGCTGGCGCAGTTTGGCAGCGCGCACGGTTCGGGACCGTGAGGCCCCGGGTTCAAATCCCGGGCCCCCGACCAACTGATCTTCCCCTAGAGACGGCACGCTAGACGCCAGGGTCTGCGCGGCAGGACGACGTCGAGCCGGGGTGCAACTAGCTCCGAACCCAAGGCCGCAGTTCTGAATCCAGACTCGTCCCGATGGCGGAAACTAAGGCGACAACCCCGCTGCATCGCTGCAGCAAACCGTCCGAACCTCGTCCCCCATACGTAGAGTGCTGGCCGTGGACTCGACTGAGCTCATCGAGCAGTGCGATTGCCTCGTGGCGCTGGCCGACCGACGTCTTGCGTTTCCGACGGTGAGCCCTGCAGCCGAGGCACGGGCGCGGCAGCTACACGACCATCTCGAGGGCTTCGTCCGTCCGCGTCTCGTGGACATCGACGCGCCGCTGCTGGTGCTGCTCGTCGGACCCACCGGCGCCGGCAAGTCGTCGCTCCTGAACACTATCGCCGGCGCGGAGGTGAGCAAAGTCGGCGTGCTCCGGCCCACGACAACCGACGCGGTTCTTTACGCGAGCCAGAGCGATACGGATCGAATTGTCGCGAGCGGTCGTCTCGGCGCCGTCGCGAAGGACAGGCTGAAGCTGGCGGCGGCGCCCGCAAGCGCTGACGGGGTGGCCGTCATCGATGCGCCGGACATCGACTCGGTCGACCGTGACAATCGAGAGCTCGCCGACCTACTGGTTGAGGCCTGCGATCTATGCGTGTTCGTCACCACGGCGACCCGCTATGCCGACCTGGTGCCGTGGGAGGTGCTGCGCCGTGTGCGGGAGCGCGGTCTTCCGCTCGTCGTTGTGTTGAACCGCCTGCCGGATGATGAAGAGGATCGGCCGGCGGTCGTTGCAGACGCGAGCCGGCTCTTCCGCCAGGCAAGCACACGAAGCGACGAGGAGCCGATGGACCTGATCGCGATCGATGAGGGAGACATCGAGCCGCGCGTGAACGGTCTTGCGCGCGAAAAGGCACGGCCGCTTCTCGAGCGCATCGATCGTCTTGCTGCTACGGCCGACGAGCGCCGTGCAATAGCGACCCGGGCACTTGCGGGTGCGCTCAGGGGCCTCGCGCCGCTCTCCCACGCGGTCGCCGACGATCTCGAGCACGAGGCCATCGACGCTGATGCATTGCGGCGAATCGCCGCGTCGATGTACGCCACAGAGCTCGGGTCGCTGGCCGGCGAGCTGCAGGGCAGTCTCATCCTGCGCGCGGAGGTGCTGCGACGATGGAACGACTTCGTCGGCGCGGACCAAGTGGCGAGATTCATCTCCACAGGTATCGGCAGGCTGCGCGCGATGGTGCTGACCGTGTTCCGCGGCAGGACGGCCGCGCCCGTGACGATCATCGAGGCGGAATTGACGAGCACGCTCGAGGCGCTCGGGTTGCGTCACGCGACCGAAGCCGCGCGGCGGACGGCGATGGCGTGGTCCGACCGCCCCGAAACCGCGGAGGTGATTGCTGGCCATCACGGGCTGTGGTCCGCGTCCGAAAGATTCCGCCCGGCCATCGAGGAGGGCCTCGGAGAATGGATGCGCGGGATCGTCGAGGACGTTCGTTCGCATGCCGGCCGCAAGCGCACGGTCGCTCAGGTCTCCGCGCTCGGCGTGAACGCGGTCGGCGTGGCCGTGATGCTCGCCGTGTTCGTGAACACGGCCGGCCTGACCGGCGCCGAGGTCGGGATCGCCGCCGGGACGGCGATCCTCAATCAGAAGCTCCTCGAAGCGATCTTCGGCGAACGTGCGATGGCAGAGCTCATCGCCACAGCACGCGAACGGCTCATGACGCTCCTGACCACGCTCTTCGAAGATGAGCGCAAGCGTTTCGAGGAGCTCGTGCCCGCGCCGGGAAGCATGCGCGAGCTCGCAGCAGAGCTACGCGCCGCGGTCGACGGTATCGTCGCGTGAGCATCGATCGCTGCCTTGCGAACCTGGACGAGGCGATCGAGGCCGCGAACGCGCTCGGCCTCGACTCCAGATCCGCCGTCGCGACTCGCGACACGGTTCGTGCGCGGCTTGGCTTCCCAAGTAGTGCATACATCCTCGCCCTGGTCGGCGGCACCGGCGTCGGGAAGTCGACATTGTTGAACGCGATCGCCGGCGCGGACGTCAGTCCGGCCAGCGCGCGCCGTCCCACGACCTCGGACGCGGTGGCATGGGTCCCTTCGAGTCGCGGGCGCGAACTCGCGGACCTGCTGCGATGGGTAGGCGTGAGCAAGACGCGAGAGCACGCAGGTGACGCTCTTGCGGATCTCGCCGTCCTTGACCTCCCCGACGTCGACTCGATCGTTCTCGAGCACCGTCAGCTCGTGGATGCACTGCTTCCCCGCGTCGACGCCGTCGCGTGGATCGTGGATCCAGAGAAATACATGGATCACGTCATGCACGGGAGCTATTTGAAGGAGTTTGCGCCACGCATCCGCCGCCAGATCGTCGTCCTCAACCGTAGCGATCTTCTGAGCCCCGCCGACGCGAGCCGCGTCGCCGAGGACATGCGCGGCCAGCTGCGTCGAGACGGCGCGGGCGACATCGAGGTCGTCGCGACCCGCGCGAAAGAGGGCGCGGGCGGCATCGAAGGGCTACGCAGATGGCTCGAGTCCGGGGTCGAGGCGAAGCGCGTCGTCGTGTCTCGGGTGGCCGTGGAGGCGCGCGAGGCCGTGCGCGATCTCGCCGCCGATGCGGGCGTGGTGGGCGGGACGAATGACCCGCTCGTCGAGCCGGCCCGCCGGGAGCGCGCTCTCTCCTCGGTCACGCGAGGCGCGCTCGCCGTCGTCGACATCGCGGCTCTGGAGCGTCAAGCCGTCGCCGCCACACGTTTCGCGGCCCGGCGGCGCGGCGCAGGACCGCTGGGGGCCCTGACGAGCGCGATATACCGGCTGATCGGGCGTAAACGGACGTCGGCAGACCCCGCCGCCTTCTTGAACCGCTGGCAGGTGCGCGGCTCGCTCGCGCCGGCGGTCGAGCCCCTGCGCGAGCTCATCACGGCCACCCTGCCGTCGGTGCCTGCACCGCTCCGCCGCGGGCTTGCCGCCCTGAGTGCGCCCACGTCCCTGGAGCATCGACTCGCTGAGACGGTCGATCGTTCACTGGCGGGCGAAGCGGCCGGCTTCCGGGTGCCCACGAGCGCGCTGTGGTTCGTGATCGGCGCTGCCCAATATCTCGTGACCGCCCTCCTCGTCTTCTCTGCACTCTGGTTTGGGTCGCTCTTCGTCATCCACGACGCGCCGGTCGGCTCCATCTCCGTGCCTTACCTCGGGCCCGTGCCCACGCCCGTCGCGCTCCTCGCCGCCGCGCTTGTTGTCGGCTACTTGCTCGCGAAGCTGCTCCAGCTGCATGCCGGCTGGCTTGGGCAGCGGTGGGCAAAGCGCATCGGCGCGCGTATCACCGGTGAGGTTCGCCAGCGGGTCGTCGATGAGCTTCTGGTGCCCCTGGACCGGTTTGAGGCTTCGCGCGCGGCGCTCAACAAGGCTGTGAGCGCGGCGGACGACTGCCCATGAGCCGCGTGTGATAGACGTTCGCTAACTCAGAAGCGGTGATCAGATCCGACGGATACGTCGCCGGGGTGGCGGGCGGCACAGCTACCGTGTAGTAGTTCGTGTAGTAATTCCGGTGACTCCGGTGGACGAAACCGCACCCAGAGACCTGGCGAGCCTTTCGAATTGAACTCAAAACCGCCGAAAACAGTCTCGGTGGATGAGACAGCCTAGATTTCGGGACCGTGAGGCCCCGGGTTCAAATCCCGGGCCCCCGACCATGTTTGTATTCAAAACCCGCGATTTTCGTGCGATGTCCGGAGCCGACGGATCACAGCCGAGTCACAATTCCGCGGGAACTTCGCAGTTGGTGCTGCGCGGCGCTTCCGTCGACGGCCAATCTGAACTTTGCGCCAGCAGCACTGGGGGATTTTTCAGAGGCTCGAACCCGCGTTGCAAAACAAGGGACCGTGAGGCACCCGGTTCAAAATCCCAAGGCCCATTGGTAGGGAAGATGATGACGAACTAACGGCTCCCCAGGCTCCTAACGATAAGAGGCACATATCCAGATCGAGTTGTTTGTGGCCGGCCTGCAGGCGATTCCACCTGTCCATTTGTAGCAATATCCCCCGACTAGCTCCCGGCCCATTGAATGTGTCGGAGGCCCGGTATTCTCCGACTGTGGAGGACGATCGCGGGCACGTCGTCATTACTCCGTACGATCCGGATTGGCCATTGCGGTTTGAAGCCGAGCGTGCGCTGTTGGAGAGCGTCCTCGCCCCCTGGCTCGAGGGCGGCATCCATCACATTGGATCGACCGCAATTCCCGGCCTTGCCGCCAAATCGATAATCGACATGATGGCTGGCGTACGTGACCTCGACGAGGCACGCGCCGCATTCAGCCCACTGCAGTTTCACTCTTACGAATACACGCCCCACCGACCGGGCACGCACCATTTCTCTAAGCCTCGCGGGCCATGGTGGGCATACACGCATGGCCTGCACCTCACTGAGCCAGGAAGTGACCTCTGGCGGGAGCGCCTCGCCTTTCGCGACGCTTTGCGAGCCGATCCCGCGCTGGCCACCGAGTACGCAGGTTTGAAGGTGCGGTTGGCGAAAGAGCACGGCACTGACGTTGAGAGTTACACAGTAGGCAAGCGTGCCTTCGTCTCGCGGGTGCTGGCAGGCGTTGGGTTAACGCTGCCCCCTACGAGTCCCAGGTAGAGCCGCGTCCAAAGCAGTAGCGGCTACCCGAAACCGTCCGGCATTCGCCCGTCATCAGCCAACGCGCGAGGCCGATTGGAGTGTCGAGAATACAGCGGCGACAAGACAGCGCAGATTTCGGGAGCTGGACCAGGAGCTCCTGATAATGCGGCCATATCGCCAGCGCTATCTGGCTCGATTGGTGAGTGCACGGTCACGTCAAGACACCGCCTTCCACCTACCGCCGGGGCCAGGCTCTCACCCCTACCCCCGCGTCAGGCGGCGCTTCTCTGCTTGATACAGGTGTGCAGTGAAAAAATTCGCGGCGAGGATCGTGCGGGCCCGAGCAGGTGACCAGTTGCGCGACCTTCATGAGCTAGGGTGAGCTTTTGGCTACGGCAACAGACGCGACGGGCTCGTCGGCCACGACCTTGCCGTCCTTGAGCAGAACCAAGCGCTTCGCCTGGTTGGCGACGGCGAGGTCGTGCGTCACCACCACGATCGTGACCTGGTCCTGCTCGTTGAAGCCCTTCAGGAGGGTGACCAGCTGCTCGGCAGTTTCAGTGTCCACGGCGCCTGTCGGCTCGTCAAGCAGGATGAGGGAGGGCCGGTTGACCATGGAACGCGCAATCGCCACTCGTTGCTGCTGGCCACCGGACAGCTCGCCCGGGCGGTGGCGAATGCGGTCCGAAAGGCCCACCCGTTCGAGGAGGTCCTCGGCCCGCTGGCGGCCGTCTTTGCCGCCACCCGCGTAACGCAGCGGCAGCATGACGTTTTCAAGCACGTTCAGCGATTGCAGCAGGTTGTATTCCTGGAATACGAAGCCGAGCATGGTTCCCCGCATGTGTGCTCTCGCTCTGTCCTCGAGCGGGCCGGCGTCAACGCCATCGATGATCAGCCGGCCGGAGGTGGGGCGGAGAAGCAGGCCGATCAGGTCCAGCATGGTCGTCTTTCCACTGCCCGACCGCCCGACAATCGCAACGAACTCACCCTTGCCGATCGTCAGGCTAACTCCGTCCAGGGCCCGGATCACGACCTTGCCGTGCTTGTAATGCTTGGTCAGATTGTCAAGTTGAAGCTCGGCTATGGCTACTGGTTCCTGAGCGCAGTCACGGGATCGAGCCTGGCCGCCCGCCATGCCGGGAGGATCCCAGCCAAGGCTCCCAACGCTGTGGCAAACCCGAGCGCGAGGATCGTGAGCGGGGGGGTGATCAGGAACAACGTGGACTGGCCAGGTGGCGTCAGGGCGTTGGCGATGACCGTGATCAAGACACCAAGGCCGTAGCCGATGAGACCTCCCAATGCCCCGATGACGACGGCCTCGAGCAAGAACTCGCCCATGATGTGACGCGTCGTCGCCCCGACCGCCTTCTTGAGGCCGATTTCGCGGACGCGCTCGGCCACGGCCATGAACATCGTATTGACCACGGAAAGGCCGCCGATGATCAGCGCCAGCAATGCCGCGGCGGTGGTGATGCTGGTGAAGATCGCGCCACCGGACTTGAAGCCATTGACGAGCACGCTCGTCTTGATCGCCTTCACACCGGTGACCTGCGCGTTGATGCGATCCGCGATCTTGTCCAGCTCACTGATTGAGGTGCCCGGCTTGCCGTACACGTCGATGCCCTGCGTGATCTTGGTGACGTCGATCTGATCTCGGATGGCGATCGGAAGGCTGTCCTTCAGGAGCGTCTGCCCGTCGGCCGTGTTGATGTAGGCGAACGTGTCGGGTGCTGTCCGGGTCGGATTGAGGATGCCCACCACCGTGAAGGTGTAGTTGACGAAGTCAGGCTTGGCATCTGCCGGCTTGACCGGGAGGTCGATGGTGTCACCGACCTTCTTGTTGAACTCCTTGGAGATCGTCGAGCCGAGGACGACTCCGCCGGTCGTGATCGCGTCCAGCTGGTGGCCCTGCGCGAACGTGGTCTTGAGGCTGCTCCAGCTGTTTTCCGCCGGGTCGCTGGCCACGATCGTGTCCGGGACTCCGAAGCTGACCACCGAGACGGTCCCGGGCTTGGCCGAAAAGCCATAGGTCGGGAAGGCAGCGGCGACCCCGTCGACCTGCTTGATCTCGTCGATCTTGGAGAGCGGCAGAAGCGACGCCGACTCGCCATCGGGCGGGCCGACCTGGACGCTGGAGCCGTAGTAGAGCACGCCACCGTCCAGCAGGGCGTTGAAGTTCTCGGCTAGGGCTCCCATGGTAGTCAGCGCGAGGACGCCGATGACGATGCCCGAGATGGTCAGAAAGCTGCGCAGTTTACGCCGGGCGATGTTGCGAAAGATCTCAATCATCCTCGGCCAGTTGAGCTCCGCCGACGCTTTTTGATAGCCGCGGGGCGCGTCATGCGCTGATGCGAGTGGCTGGCCTGCTTGGACTCCGCCAACCCAGGGTGAGCTGGAAGCCTTTCGCGACCAGGCTGAGATAAAGTCGGAGGCCTTTGTAGGCGCCTAAAGCAACGGCGGCGCAGGGCACGGCAAGCGTCACCCCGAAGACTAAGCTCAGGTTCGTCGGCACGGGCCCACCGTGCAGATTCATTTCGACCCAAGTCGCGCCGAGCTGCCGGGCCAGTCCGAGGAAGGGTGATGCGACGGCTGCCAATCCGAAGCCAACCACCAGGACGCCGAGCATGGTGACAACAACAAAGGTGGTCAGGCTGCCGCCCGCGACGAAAACGGCGAACAGGACAAGGCGTGCCACGTCACCACCGGACGTCCTGTCAACCCATTGTTCGGCGACCAGACCGCGGGCCAGCTCGCGCGGCGAGCCGAGGCCGTCCAATACCGACTCCACGCTGGCGCCGGCTGCGACGGCATGGGCGACGTGGCTTTGGATCTCACGCTGGGCGTCGATGCGTTCGGCCTCCGGGAGCCGACGCAGCTCCCGCTCGAGTTGTGTCAGATAGACGCGCACCGGGTCACGCATGCTTTCTCTCCTCATGTGGCAGCACTTCGGCCACGGCAAGTGCTAGCTCTAGCCAATCGGCGCTCATTTGGCGCAGGAGCGCCGTCCCTGATGGGGTCAGGGAGTAGTACTTCCTCGGTGGACCTGAGACTGACTCCAACCAGGTCGGGCTGAGATGCCCAGCCCGCTGGAGCCGCCTGAGGAGCGGATATAGAGTGCCCTCGTTGGCGGATAGGACCGGCCAGTGGTCAAGCGCCGAGAGCAGCTCGTAGCCATAGCGTGGTCCCGCCGATAGCAGGCTGAGTATGCAGAGCTCCAGGATCCCCCGCCGAGCCTGGGGCAGCCACTCGCTTCCTTTTGTGGATCCCGTCATCGCCAGTACAGTGTATCACCCCATACCGGGTAGTACACAGTAATTACTCGGGACGAGGCCCGAGGGAGACGCTCGCGTCGCTGCACTGTCCGCCGAGCTCGGCGCCCGTTGGGCTCCGAGTTCAAGCGCGCTGTATATCCAGTCGGAGGCACGTCAAGGAGTACATGGGTTGATAGATATAGGGTCGCGGCGTGTCCCGACCTTCCCCACAGCCGAGGCGAAAGCACGTCACCGTATAAGCGTGACCCAGCGACTGCCGGCGGTTACCGTCGGCAGCTGGCTCGTGCCGTGTAGAAGAAGGGCGGGCGACTGCACCGGACCAAGGGCGGTCACCAGCACTATTTCACCCGGATCGTGCGGCGCTCATTACCGCGCCCGTCCATTACGGGCAGCCTCAAACGCGGCCTGCTCGTCGGCATCCTCAAAACGCCGGAATTCCACGAGAGGAGTTCCTGGAGCTTCTCTGACCGCGCAGGTGGGGGAGGGTGTACGGTGATCAAATCCAGGCCCGCCAGTTCTCACGCAGAAGACGATTCTGCGACGGTTGACGGCCGATCTCCGTCAGCCGATTTGAAGCGGCCAGCCAGGTGACTGCTGGCAAAGGCTGGTTAGGTCCACAGGGGCATCTGCGGTGGTGGCTGGCGTAATCGGAGGTAAATTTGATGAAAAGGTTGCTGATTGGCGCGGCGCTCGGAATGGGCGTCATGTACTTCTTGGATCCTGTCCGTGGGAAGCAGAGACGCCGGCAGGCTTTGGACCTTTGGCATGAGAATAAGGACGACATGCTTGATGGTGTACGGACTGCCACGGAGCAGGTGCAGGTGGCCTCGCGCCAGGCCGCCAGCGCGGCCTCAAAGGTGACGTCGGCCATCGGTGAGCGGGTGGAGCAGGCTACGGCCGCCGACGACGCGAGCACACGAATGCCCCCGAAGCCGCGCTCCGAAAGCTGACGGGAGGGGCCGAGATAATTCGGTTTTCTCGCCAATACAGCCTGTTGGGTGCAAGTATTCATACAGCGGCCAAGTTGGCCCACAAAGTTGCTGATCTTCTTACGCCCGTCCCCTTAAAACAGGGATATGGCAAAGGTTAAAACGAAGCGTCGGCGGCCCGACATCACCGCAGCGGAGCGCGGCGGCGATTGGAGCAAGCGCATGGAACACGAGGGGGTTCCCGGCGACGCCACCATGGAGCAGGCCCTCTACTGGAAGCAGATCTACACCGAGATCCTGACCATGGAGGAGAAAGTCCTGGCCACCATCCGCAACCTGATGGTCGGTCAATCCGAGGAGGGACAGCGCGAGGTCGAGCTCACCAACGTTCCGGTCGTCGTCGCCCAGGCCGAACGATTTCGCCAGCGCCTGAGCTACTGGGACGCTCGGATACACGAACTCGGCGGAGCAGTTCCACCCCAGCGCGGGCGCGCTGCACTGGCCACCACGTAGGGCGAGGTCCTCGTTCCAGTCGTCGACACCGACGTTGGAATAACCGAATCGGATTTCGAAGGAGGTCTTAATGAAGGATCAGGTTCGTGGCAAGGCGGAAGAGGTCAAGGGCAAGGTCACCGGCAACCGCACCGAGGAGACCAAGGGCAAGTTGAGACAGCAGGTCGGCAAGGTCAAGCGCACTGTCCGTGACGTCAAAGAGGACGTACGTAACGCGTGACTGCAACCCCGGCTCCCTCAGAAAACGAATATCTAGGAGATTTACTGGAGTGAAAGTTCCCGCGTATCACTCGACCTTGATGGAAGACGAGCGGAACAAGAACGTTTACCACGATCACGACGACTGTTCGGACGGACTCCGGATCAAGGCGGAGCACAAGCAGCAGGGGACGGCCAATCGACGCCACTGCGACGAGTGCGTCACGAAGGCCTAGATCAGTCGATACCGGAATCGAAAGCGTCCCAAACCGAACCATATTCACTGAGGTACAGGAATGGAAAGAATCACCATCGTTGGCGTGTTCACAGACCGCACCGCTGCCGAGTCAGCGGTCGTGGCTCTCGAGAAGGCCGGATTCACGCACGAGCACATCGGTTTCGCGGGGCATGGCGACTCTGCCTCCACTGAGGAAACCAGCCATGCCGCGGGCGCGTTGGCGGGCGCGGCCAGCGGATCGCTCACAGGCGGTGTTGTCGGCGGTCTGCTGGGCGCTCTGGCGACCGTACTTATACCCGGCATCGGGCCGGTTATCGCTGGTGGCCTGCTGGCTGGCATTGTCGCCGGAGCCGTCGCCGGAGGCGCGGTCGGAGGCATCGGGGGCGCCCTCACCGGCATGGGCGTGACGAAGGAGGACGCCGAATACTATGACCAGGAGTTCCGGGGCGGCCGGACCCTGGTGACTGTCGACCCCGGCGACCGGCGAGCCGAGGCCGAGCAGATTATGCGCGACCACGGCGCCTACGACGCCGTCAACCGCCAGGCCGTCGACGAGAGGACGCGCCGGTAGGCGAACCCATTACGAATTCCCGCAGATTCCTGCGACAGGGCCGGAGGTTGGATCCTCCGGCCTTTTGTCTTTCTTTTCCGTATCCCTTCGTTCCCTTCAGGTCGTGGTCGCTCAAACGGGCCGATCACCGCGTTCGAGCGCATGGCTGGCAGGACCTATCCGCGCTGGCATCGGCGAAATAGAGGCGCACCCGGATTGTTAGCCCGTGGCACGGGCCTGGGCTGTGAGGCCATCCGAGTTCAAGCGCGCTGCATATATCCAGTCGGAGGCAAGTCAAGACATCGCCTTCCACCTCCCGGGAGGACAGATGTCCGAGGTGCTGCCGAGCCAGAAAAGTGACCTGCTACTGGTCTTGATCCGGGCGGCTCTGGTCGCAATGCTGGTTCAGCCGGAGACGGTGCCAACCGAGGGCTCGGACGAGTTTGTGTGCCCCACACCCAACGATCAACAGAGTCTAATGGTGGAGTAGCCGAGCCCGGAAGGTCCGCTGCGGAGGTGGCTATCGCTAGCCCCGGAGGCGGCGGGCAATTGCACTCGATAACTAGTAACTATCGAAAGCAAAGGACGGCGCCTGCCGACGATTGATTGAGCGCTCTACCGGTGGGTTTTCGCCCCAATTACGTGGAGAACCGCACTCCAAGTGGCGGCCATGCCGTCATCCAATTGTCCCTTTAGCAGAGCGAGCTGTGAAAGGGTGCTCGCACAAACAGAGACTGTGTGGCGAATACTTGCGTATGCCTCGCTTCGCGCGCGCGCTGTGGCTCCTTCTCCGGTGTTCGCATCCCGAGCCCGTGGCTGGAGTCACCGTGATCGTCACGATCCTGGCCTTGTCCGCGGGTCGCGGTCCTTTTCGATCTACGATCATGGCGACTGCCGTCTTTTGTGGCCAGCTCCTTGTCGGCTGGACCAATGACTTCCTAGACGCCGATCGCGACCTTGCGAGCGGACGCGCAGACAAGCCAGTGGCCATCGGCCGAGTGCCAAGGGCAGAAGTGCGAAATGCGGCCGTTGTCGCATTCATTCTGGTGGTGCCCCTCTCGTTCCTTGCAGGGCTTTGGGCCGGTGTTGCGCACCTTATCGCCGTGTTCATGGCTACTGCCTACAACTTCGGGCTCAAACGCACTCCGTATAGCGTTGTTCCATATGTCGTGGCATTTGGGCTGGTCCCAGCCTTCATCACGTTGGGCCCGCCCATAACTCATGTGCCGCCATTCTGGGCCACCGCCGCGGCGGCGCTTCTCGGCGCGGGAGCGCATTTCACTCAGACGCTTCCCGACATCGCACGGGAGAGGATCGCTGGCGTTCGTGGCTTGCCTCAACTATTGGGCCAGAAGGTCTCTGCCGCGGTGGGCCCCGTGATTCTGGCCGCTGCTGCGGTCTGCATCGCACTCGGGCCTTCCCACCCTAGGCCGGTGCTCTTCGTGGGTTTGGCGGTTGCTGTGGTGCTTTTCATCGGAATAGTGGGCTTGGCAGCCATGAACCGATTGGAATTGGCATTCCGGTTGAC
>Ga0207929_1000106_pt1 | contig 23198 bp, 22 predicted proteins | sample NGESurdeep072012_FD_184466 | JGI IMG/M metagenome (GOLD analysis project Ga0207929, IMG submission 184466) | Arctic peat soil microbial communities from Barrow, Alaska - NGEE Surface sample 53-1 deep-072012 (SPAdes) | ecosystem: Environmental > Terrestrial > Soil > Wetlands > Peat ... | reverse complement strand
CGGGTCGAGTCCGACAAGCTCGAGCAGCTCCTCGACGCGCGCCTTGATCCGTGCCTTGTCCCAGTCCCACAACCGCGGCACGGTGCCGACGTTGTCGCCGACGGTCATATGCGGAAAGAGGCCCGTGTTCTGGATGACGTAGCCCATCCGCAGGCGCAGCTTTGGCGGATCGATCCCGCTCGTGTCCTCCCCGTCGACAAGAATTCGCCCGCTGTCGGGATCGATGAGCCGGTTGATCATTCGAAGGGTCGTCGTCTTGCCGCAGCCTGACGGGCCGATGAGGACGCACGTCTGGCCACCAGGTATGTCAAGGGTCAAGTCGCGTACCGCGTTGGACCCGCGGGCGAACTCCTTGTTGACGTTCTCCAGGCGGATCACGGCGTCGTTTACCGTAATCGAATGCCAACGGGGTTATTCCTGACATCTGACCCCTGGATCAACTGGGGCTGGCTCTCGAGCCACGTCCCGCTGTTCGAGGACGCGCTCCAGCAGCACCTCACCCTCACCGCAATCGCGATCCTTGGTGGCCTTGTGCTTTCCCTACCGCTTGGCGTTGCCGCCCACCGCTGGGGCGCGTTGCGCAACCCAGTCCTCGCGGTGTCCGAAATCTTCTACACCATCCCGTCGATCGCCCTGTTCTCGCTTCTGATCCCTTACACAGGGCTGACTGAGGTCACGGCCGAGATCGGGCTCATCGGCTATACGGTGCTGATCCTGGTCCGCAACGTGATGGTCGGACTCGAGGCGGTGCCGCCCGATGTCATCGATGCGGCGAACGGGATGGGGTACCGGCCGCTCGCCAGGCTGATGCGAATCGAGCTGCCCCTTGCGCTGCCCGCCATCATCGCCGGCATCCGCATCGCCACAGTAACGACGATCGGTCTCGTGACTATCACTGCCCTCATCGGGCTCGGCGGCCTGGGACAGCTCATCCTGCGAGGTTTCATCGAGAACTTCCACACGCCGCTGGTGGTCGCAACTGTGCTCTCCATAGCCCTGGCGCTCGTCGCTGACCTGACGCTCGCCGGCGCGCAACGGCTCGCCGTTCCCTGGGCGCGCAACACCTAGCCATGGAATTCCTTGGCAGCATATGGCGGTGGTTTTCTGATCCGACTCACTGGAGCGGCGCCGACGGGATCCCTCAGCGCCTTGTCGAGCACGTCCAGCTCTCAGCCGAGTCAGTCGCGATCGGTGCGCTCATCGCGCTGCCGATCGGAATCGCGCTGGGACACTACGGCCGCTTCGGCGACCTCGCGATCAACATCTCCAACGTCGGCCGGGCCCTGCCATCTTTCGGAATCCTCGTCATTGCCTTCCAGGTCTTTGGCCTAGGCGACTTTCCTATCGTGCTTTCGCTCACCGCGCTGGCCATTCCTCCGATGCTCACCAACAGCTACGTCGCGCTGCGCGAGGTCGACCCAGACGTCAAGGATGCGGCGCGCGGAATGGGCTACCGCGAGCTCACCCAGGTTCTCAGGGTCGAGTTACCGCTGGCGGTACCGCTGTTAATGGCAGGAGTGCGTACTTCAGCTGTACAGGTGGTGGCGACTGCAACCTTGGCGGCTCTGATCTCAGGCGGAGGGTTCGGGCGGTACATCATCGACGGCCTTGCGCAGCAGGATCCTATAAAGGGGTTTGCGGGGGCACTCCTTGTCGGGCTGCTCGCGGTGGCCACCGAGCTGTCCCTCGCTCGGCTGGAGAGGGTGCTGGTGCCGCGGGGAATCCGCCTGCTCAAGGCCCCGGCCATGCAAAGGACAGCCACATTCAAGACCGCATAAATGGAAGAATCAAGGCTCGGCTCAGGTTGGATCGGCATATCGGCCCGCTGGAAGGAGAGACTCAGATGAACCTGAAACTCAACTCGTGGCGCCTGCTTGTGGCGCTGACTGCGCTCACCGTCCTGGCGGCTTGCGGGGGTACGACGACCCCGAGCACCTCCAAGGGCACCCTCACAGTCGCCGGCTTCAACTTCCCGGAGAGCAGCGTCCTTGCCGACATCTACGGCCAGGCGCTTGCGCACGACGGTTACACCATCAACTACAAGCTGCTTCTCGGCACACGCCCCATCGTTGTGACCGCGATCAAGGCGGGCCAGGTCGACGTCTACCCGGGCTATGCCGCGAGCGAGCTCGAGTATTTCAACAAAGGCGCCGGTGAGGCTACAAGCGACCCAGCTGCCACCACTGCCAAGCTCAACACCTACCTGCAGCCGGTAGGGCTGGTCGCGCTGACCCCGGCGGCGGCAGTCGACGCGAACGCATTCGCCGTGCCGCAGGCGATCGCCGCCAAGTACCACCTGACGAAGCTGTCTGACATAACCCCGGCAATCGCGGGCCAGCTCACGTTTGGGGCCGGGCCCGAGTGCCCGACCTATAAGTTCTGCCTCCCCGGCCTCACGTCGGTCTATGGCCTCCACTTCAAGGCTGTCAAGACGCTCGACACTGACGGATCGCTCACCCGTGCCGCTTTCAAGAACGGCAGCATCCAGATCGGCCTCGTGTTCACGACCGACGCGGACCTCAAGGCGTTGGGATTGGTCGTCCTCGACGATGACAAGCACATGACCGCCGCCGACAACGTGCTCCCCATCATTCGCAGCGCGGCGGCCTCCGACGAAGTCAAGACAGTGCTCAACAACATCGACGCGAAGCTGACGACCGCGGATCTGATTTCAATGGTCGACCAGGTCGCGAACCAGCACATGGACGCCAGCGCCGTCGCCACGGCGTGGCTGCAGAAGAACAACTACTCGAGCTAGCCGCCGGACCCTTCTGTCGCTCGAGCCCGACGGCATTCGCCGCCGCGCCTGCCACTAGCAGGCCGGCGGCGATCAACATTCCTGTCCGGAACGCGTCCCCGGACGCATTCCGCGCCTGTGCCGCCACCTCGCTTGGAGCTGAGGCGACGGGCGGGTTGAGCGGGCTTACCTCGGCCCTCAGCGCCGTCGATGAGGAATCCGTGCCAGGGATCCGCGACGCCAGCGAGGCATAGAAGACCGCGGACACCGCGACGAAGATCACGGCGCCCGCGAGCTGTGGGCCGATGCGCGAGATGGCGTTGTTGATCGATGACGCCAGGCCGGCGTTGGCGACAGGAACCGAGGACATGAGGGCGGCTGTCAGAGGCGCCACCAGGATGCCGAGGCCGATGCCGAAGACAATCGATGCCGGCAGAAAGTCGATCAGGAATGCGCCAGGAGGCAGGAACGTGCTCGGATCATCGGGGCGCAGCGTCCACGCAGTGCTGGTCGGTGGAATTCGGGCGTAGAGCAAGACGCCGGCGGCCATGATCAGCGGGCCGACGATCAGGAAGAGGCGGGGCCCGTAGCGGCCGGCCAGCGTGCCAAATCGCGGCGACATCACCGCGAGCAGAACGGTGCCGGGAATTCCGACAAGGCCCGCCGCGGTCGCTGTGTACCCGAGCGTGCCCTGGATGTAGAGCGCCGAGACATACCCCACGGTGTAGAGAGCGCCGTAGATCAGCAGCGTCGAGATGTTGATGGTCGAGAACGCGCGGGACTCGAAAAGACTCAGTGGTATCAATGGGTTTCGCCTGCGGGCCATCAGGAATGGCAGCCCGATGGTCGCGACCGCGCCGATCGCGAGCACCACATACGCAACGGGGTCGCGCCACTCGCGCTGCTGGCCATAGACAGTTCCGAATGCGAGGCCACCGACCGCGAGGCCGACTGCTATGGCTCCGAGCCAATCGAAACCAGCAGGTGGAGCGTCGGACTTGCTCTCCGGCACATGACGCCAGGTCGCGTAAAGGGCGACGGCGATGATCGGGATGTTGAGCAGAAATGCCGCCCTCCAGGAGATGGTGTCGACGAGGATGCCGCCGATGGCGGGACCGAGCAGCGTCGTGCCGGAGGACGCGCCCGACCAGATCCCGAACGCTCGTCCGCGCAGGGGGCCGTCGAAGCCGGCGGTGATCAAAGCCAGCGAGCCGGGCACCAGGAATGCACCCGCGGCGCCCTGCAGGACGCGCAGTACGACGAGCGTCTCGAGGTTCGGGGCCAGCCCGCAGAGGGCGGACGTGAGGCCGAAACCGGCCAGGCCGAGCATGAACATGCGGCGCCTGCCGTACGCATCGGTGAGTGCGCCGGCAAGGATGAGCAATGTGCTGAGCGAGAGCAGGTAGCCCGTGTAGACGTAGGTCTGGCCCTCCAGCACGCCAACAAGCGAATGCGGGAGGTCGCGGCCGATTCTCGGCAGAGCGACGTTGACGATGGTCGAGTCGAGAAATACTGTCGCAGAGGCGAGCACGGTGGCGACCAGGGTCCACCGCTGCGAGCGGTTCATTTCGATGTACGTTAGCGCCGTGGTCAAGGACGCAGCGCTCAGCGATTTGGAAGTGGCGCGCAAGGAGTGGGATGCGGCGTTCGGGCAGGTGCCGGACGAGGCGCTCCTTTATCTCAAGCCTGGCGACGACTACGCGCTTGGCGGGCTGCAGGTGCACGTCAACTGGGTCCTGGTCCATTACCGCCGCGTGCTGGACGGCCTTGTCGACCGCGGGTTCGAGCAGCTCCCGCCCCTCGATCCTGCTGGCGAGAACGCCGAGTTCAACCGGCGGGCCAAGGCCGGCCTCACGCCTCTAGGAAGGCGTGAAGCCCTTGCCGACGAGGCCTCCGTGCACAGGGCGGTCGTCGAAACCGCGACTCAGCTCCCAGCCGATAACTGGTCGCGCAAAGCCCCTGTTGTCTATGGGGCGGGCCAGGATGCGTTTCCAACCAGCGCCGAAGACGTGATCGGCTGGCTTGCCGACCACTACCGGGAGCACGTGCAGCAGTGCCCTGAGCTGGTGGCTGACTGGCGGAAGACCCTCTAACACGGGCGGTTTGACCCTGCTACACCCGGCAATTTAATTCGTTATTGAAACCATCGCTGCAGGGTTGGCCGGGGTCCCCTCGGCCATGACTTTGTTTATTAACGCTCCCAATCGTTGCGTCAAGAGACTAATTCGTCATGAATCCAATCCCGGGGGAGAGAGCAGAGCCTGCGGCGAAGCCGCACGCTCGATGAGAGAGGACCGACTGGTCCTTTCTCATTCTGCTAGGGCAGGCGGTTCAACCAGGCCGGGGTCGCGTACTTCTCGGCCACCAACACACGTGCTGCCACGAGTTCATCATCGGAGAGCTCGCTTGCGCGCGTCGTGAATTCCGAGGCGAAGAAACGCTCTAGATGGCGCGTGGTCTCTTCGCAGCTCAGCGGCGTGAACCAAGAGAGAGGCGAAACAGGTTTTTCAGCGCTTCGCACTCCGCGTTCTGACACACGGTCGCGGCCGATTCGAATCAGTCGCGGCAGGAGCTCGACGTCCATCGAGTGGGCGATGGTCGTGTGGTGGAGGACAAATCCCCTGCGCCTTGCCTGCGCAGCCCCTGCGATCTTTCCCCGTGGCGAGATGATGTCGTTGATCTCCCGGTAGCTCGCCGGCACTCCAAGCGCGTTGAACGCGCGCACCGCCCATGCGTCGAGCGCTGCATATGACTGGCGAAAGCTCAGGCCTTCAACGGCCTCCCCCGGTAGGTACATGGAGTAGGTGATGGTCCGTCCCGGCTCGCAGAGCATCGTGCCGCCGCCGCTCATGCGCCGAGTCACCGAGAAACCCAGAGGTCGTGCAGCCGGCAGGTCCACCTCGTTCGACACCGATTGATGAGAGCCGATCACGAGCGCGGGCTCGGTCCATTCCCAAAAGCGGATCGCGGGGCGGCGCGCTCCGTCGATGACGCGCCCGAGAAGCACCTCGTCCAGCGCCATGTGCATGTGGGCCGTGTGCGCCGAGGCGGGAACCAGATCCCAGTCCAGGTTGGTCAGGTGGTCGTTTCGCACTGCTCTGCCAGTATTCCCGATGCGCGTGGCTCGACGAACACTGTGGACGCTCTACCTCGGCAACCTTTTCACGTCGATCGGGTTGTGGTTCTTCCTTCCTCTGCTGCCGATCTTCATCGGCCGCAAGGGGGGGTCGGCCGCGCTCGTGGGCGCTGTCTTCGCCGCCGGCCTGCTGGCGAGCGCAGCCATCCGATATCCGGCGGGCTGGGCCGCAGATCGGATTGGCACGCGACCGGTGATGGTGGGGGCGATGGCGGCGTACGCGCTGCTCTTCCTCGCCTACCTGATTCCCCTCCCTATCGGCGCGTTCATCGTCCTGCGGTTCCTGCACGGCGCCGCCGCCGGCGCATTCTGGCCTGCCGCCAACGGATTGATTGCGGAAATCACGCCTCCGAACCAGCGAGGTCGCGCGTTCGGCATCATGCAGTCCACCAACATGGCCGGCATGCTGTTGGGACCGGCGGTCGGGGGATTCGTCGCCCTCTACAACTTGAACGCCATATTCATCATCTCGGCCGTCGCGTCTGTCTTTGCAACGGTTGCGGTGGCGATGCTGCCCAACGTTCGCGTCGAGGCGCCGATCGAGGCGCCCGCGGGGCCGATAAAGATCGCTCGCAGGCTGCTTCCGCTGCTGCTGCTTGGCGCAGGCACCGCGTACATGATCGGGACCCTCGACACGATCTGGTCGCTCTACCTGACCTACCGGGGAGCCACCACGTTCGCGGTGGGAATCTCCTTCATGGCTTTCGCAATCCCGGCGATGCTGCTGAGCGCGAGAGTGGGCGCGCTCGGCGACAGGTTCGGCACCCGACGCCTCATCATCGTCGCCCTTATAGGCACAGGCGCTTTCGGCGCGATCTATCCGTTCGTCTCGTCAGTGCCCTGGCTGATCGGACTCGGCCTGGTCGAGGGGATGTTCTCGATCTCCGGCGCCCCGAGCCTCAACGCCGAGGTCAGTCACATGGCCGAGGCGGGCCAGCAGGCGCGCACGCAGGGCGTGTTTCAGACCGTGCAGTTCGCGATTCAAATCGTCGGTGCGCTGGTCGGCGGCGCACTGTTCACTGTGAGCCCCACCTGGGCCTTTCTCGCCATCACTGTGGTGTGCCTGCTCGGGATTGCAAGCGCCGTGCTGCCGCAGAGGCTGAAGCTCCTGCGGCTCAGTAGCGCACGCGATCGAGGCTTGGCCACCCGTACGACACCTCCTCCACAATCGCTGGACCGATAGTGGTCGGCTGAGTTCGAACGTACACGCCCCCCAGTCGCTCGTAGAAATCCCGCGCCGTGCTGTTGTCCCGCATGACCCAGATGATCATGTCATCGAGTCCCATGTCTCGAAGGCCGCCGACTATCGCGCGCACCAGCTCACGGCCGTAACCTCGCCGTTGGGCCGACTCCAGGACATAGATGGCGTAGAGCTCACCTTTATAGCCTGCCTCCCCGGCCCGCTCGCGGCCACCGGACGCGAAACCGACCACCTCGCCACTGTCGTCATCCGGGTCTTCAACGACGAAGGCCAGGTTCGACCTTTCAGCGATGAAGCGCCGCCATCGATCCGTGTAAGCGGCCTCGGTCAGCGATTCCAGGAAATCGGCGGGCAAGAAGTCCCTGTACGCCGACCGCCAGCTGGAGACGTGAACACGTGCGATGGCGGCGGCGTCCTCGACGTCAGCGGGCCTGATCATCTGTCATCCAACAATCTATCGCCGAGCGTCCCCTAAGCTGACGTCTGGCGGCGATGGATTCCGACGACGAGCCCCAGTCGCATTCGAGCACCTCGCGCCTCCGGCGAGCGTTGACTCTCGGCGCCTTGTCAATTCTCGCCCTCTCGATCGCCGGGCTCACTTACCTGCATCCAACCTTGGACCTGGGCGAGGCGGGCGCTCGCGCGGCGACATCGAATGTTGGGTCACGCCACCTCGCCGCGGTCGACTTCGTGACACCGGCGACGGGCTGGGTCGTGGTGGAGCATCAGGCGCACGACTTCGTCGTGCTGCGCACGTCGGATGCAGGGGGGACATGGAATCGCCAGCTAGCCGGCCCGGCCGAAGTGATCGGCGAGTACCTGCGTTTCTTCGACGCGTCTAACGGTCTCCTTGTCGTTCTCGGAACCCAGGCCGCTTTGTATCGCACAAACGATGGGGGCAACACCTGGAGCCGGCAGCCGCTGACGCGGGCCGGCGGATACGTTTTGTCAGCCGACTTCATCGACGCCGATCACGGCTGGCTGCTCGCCCAGGCGTCAACCGAGGGAGAGGCATTGCTCCGTACCGATGACGGCGGCAGAAGCTGGATTGGGCTGGGCAGCCCGGTGGCGTACTCAGACTGGGCTTACCGCGTCCTGTTCTCCGACCCGAGCAACGGCTGGCTATACAGCGAGTCGACGGGACCGTATGCATACAAGAGTCAGGATGGCGGCACCAGCTGGCATCGCGTCGATTTGCCGGCGCCACCTGGAGGCTGGCCGGTCATCCCCCGCGGATCCGCCGCGACCGCTCGGATGTTCGTGGCAGCGCACCCGACCCAGGGCGCCGGGGTCAGCGTCACGGTGGGTGTCGCCTCATCCGATGGTGTGCCCCCCGGTGGGGCCCTCCAGGACTTCCCTGTGTACAGGGCCCGCACCTCCGATGGGAGTGGCTCGACGACATCTGTCTACGCCGACGTCGGCCGTAGCGGCGATTGGTCGACAGGCGTGCCGAGCCCATCACCTGAAGGAGAGCTCGTCCAGCAATTCCAGCTCAGCTCGATCGACGGCGGCCTTTCGTGGAAGACGACCTCGACGCCCGCCGCTCAGGGCGCTGTTGCATACATCGATGCGCACAACTGGTGGTGGATCGGCTCGGGTGTGCAGTCGAAAAGCTTCGATGCAGGCGGCACCTGGTCGCCGATCCGGACCCTGCTGGTGCCGGCCCCATTGCCCGAATCCGTGCAAATCATCGACGCCAAACACGTTTGGTTTGGGGCGATGGTGGGGCCAAGGCCGCTGGTGGAGAGCAGCGACGACGGCGGGTCCAGCTGGACCATGGTCCTGCTCCCGGCCACCGCTACCGGCTACGCCTTGACGTAAGCGATCAGCGCGCGCGCCTCGGCCACGACCATGCCATCGTCTTGCTCCACGCTCGCCTCGCAGAACGCGAACCGCCGGGTGCGGTGGCGGACTGTCGCGCGTGCGAGCAGGCGCCCCGGCCGGCAAGGCCGGTAGAAATCGACTTTGAGGTCGGCCGTCGTGGTCGTCTCGCCGTCGTCCGCAAGCGTGAAAGCGACTGACGCGAGCGCCTCGTCGGCGAGCGTTGCGATCGCGCCGCCGTGCACGATCAAGCCGCGGCTGGTCGGGAAACCGTGAGCCTGTTCCGTCATGTTGGCCTCGAGGACGAGGCTGCCGGCTTTGACCTCGACCAGCCTGGTCCCGATGTTGGCCACCATGCCGGTCGAAGACCACTCCTTGTAAAGCTCAGGAAGCGCCTTGGTGCCATACGGTTCGGTTTCGGGCATGAGCGAACTCGAACAGTAGCACCCGATCGCGGGTGCGGCAGGGGATACAAAGGGGGGGTAATCTCTGCGCCGTGATCGCTCGTACGCTCCCCCGGCTTTCGCGCAAGCCGCCAGGACCGCGGATCGCCATGTCGCCCGCGTCGTGGGGCATCAGCGACGTTCCCGGCTGGGGCCATCAGCTCGACGCCGAGCGCGTGCTCTCTGAGGCGGCGGCCGTGGGCGAAGGGGTGATCGAAGCCGGACCGCCCGGATTTCTGCCTGACCGCAGCGACCTCGCCAAACCGATGCTGAAGCGCCACCGTCTTCGCGTCGTCGCGGGCCCGGCCAAGGCCATCCTGCATCACCACGACATCAGTGGCCCCGAGCTGGCGGTTCTCGACGGCCACGCGAGCTGGCTCGCAGCCCTCGGAGCCGAGACTCTGGTCCTGTCGGCGGTCCCCCCCCGGGACGCGGGCGACAAGCACGGCATTGTTTTGTCGAGCATGGGATGGGCCCATCTCCTGCACGTGATCGGCTCGGTGCAGCACGTCTGCTCGAGGCACAAGCTGCGGCTCGCCGTGCAGCCTCGCTACGGCAGCATGATCCAGGGGCCCGCCGACATCGAGCGGCTCCTGGTCGGCACTGAGGCGGCGCTCTGCATCGACGTCGGACAGCTCGTGTTGGTCGGCGCCGATCCGGTGGAGGTCCTCGAGCTGGCCGCCGGCCGCATCCAGCACGTGCACCTCAACGACATCGACGAACAACTTGCCGTACAGGTGCGCGAGTTCGGGCTCGACTACGCGGAGGCCGTCTCGCAAAATCTCTTCAAGCCTCTGGGGACCGGCGACGCGGATGTGGACCGCGTCGTCGAAACGCTGCGCAAGACCGGCTACAGCGGCTGGTACGGGCTCGAACAGGACACCAGGCTGCCGTCAGCGGAGGACAGGCCGCTGGGCATGATCAGCCGGTCCCTGCAGCACCTGAGGGACCTGCTCGGCTCAGCTATCCCGGCACCCAGCCGAGCCAGCTAACGCCCCGCTCCCGGCCGGCCCGCTGCGCGGTCGGGCCACCCTCTCCCCTAAAGGGGGGAGGGTCAGATTCGCCGGCCGCTGGCGGCCCAGTAACGCTCCCTGATCTTTCTCTTCAGGAGCTTGCCGGCGGCATCGCGAGGCATGTCATTGACGAAATCGATCGACTTTGGCTTTTTGTAACCGGCGATCCGCGCGGCGGTGAACGCGATGAGCTCTTCGGCAGTCGCGTCGGCTCCCGGGCGCAGCTGCACCACCGCTTTCACCGACTCACCCCATTGATCGTCGGGCACTCCGATCACCGCCACATCCATCACCGCAGGATGCGCATGCAGGACCGCCTCGACCTCGGCGGGATAGATGTTCATGCCACCCGAGATGACCATGTCGACCTGGCGATCGCAGATGAAGTAATAACCGTCAGCGTCGCGATAAGCGATGTCACCGACGGAGAAGAACCCGTCGTGCAGGCTGTGGCCGGTGGCGTCGGGGCGCTTGTAATACTCCGCGAGCCATGAATTTCGCACCATGAATTCGCCCGGCTCGCCGTCGGCAACCTCGGCGCCGTCAGCTCCCACGAGGCGGATCTCCTGGCCCGGGACCACCGTGCCGCAGGACCCCGGCTTGCGCAGCTGATCCTCCGGCCGCAGCACAGTGTTGATCCCGGTCTCCGTGGCGCCGTAAAACTCCCACAGCACCTGGCCAAACGCGGCCTCGGCTCTTTCTTTCAAGGCATGCGGGCACGGCGCAGCCCCGAGAAGCAGCGCTCGCAGCGATGACACATCGCGCGGCTTTCGAACCTGAGCGTCCACGAGTCGCTGCAGCAGCGTGGGCGCCATGAAGGTGGTGGTCACCCGATGCCGTGCGATGAGGTCGAGAGCTTCATCAGCATCAAACTTGGACTGCACCACCACCGTGGCGCCGAGCAGCTGGTGCAGCGCACTGAACAGCGAGACTGCGCTGTGGTAGCCCGGTCCGCACATCAGATGGACATCTGAGTCGCTCAGCTCGAAGATCGAGATGACCTGCAGGATGTTCTCAATGTTCACGCCATTGGGACGCCATGCCCCCTTTGGATGGCCGGTGGTCCCGGACGTATAGATCATCGAAGCGCCAAGAGCTCCTGACTCCGATTCGTCTGGCGGTTCGTCTGACGCGGCTGCCATCAGCTGCTCATATGCGAGCCAACCCGCCCGTGCGCGCCCGCCGAGAGCGATGAGGCTTCGATCGCCAGCAACCTCGCTGCTTGCCGCATCGACCGCGTCGACGTGTTGAGGGCCGGCCACCACCACGCGGGCACCGGAGTCGTTCAGCACGTACGCGATCTCTGAACCTCGCAGGCGGTAGTTGACAGGTACGCCGACGAGGCCAACCTTGCGGAGCCCGTTCGAGATCTCGAACCCTTCGACCGAGTTGAACGACATCACGGCGACCCTGTCCTGCGGCCCGCAGCCAAGATCGCGGAAAACGTTGGCCGCTTGGTTGGCACGGCGGTTCAGGGCATCGAAATCGATCGTCCTATGGCCAGATACAAGCGCCACCCGGCTCGGGGTGGCGGCAGCGTGACGAGCGAGAAAATCGATGTCGGCCACAGATCCCATCGTAGGTCCGGCCCAGGGGGTGCGCCGGCGCTCTGCCAGGCCCGCCGCCCCAAGGGGGGACGTCCCCTCAAATAGGACCTACCTAAGGCGTTGCTTTGTTACAGAGCTCGTTAGTACCAAGTCCGAAGGTCGAAGCCGTCGGGGGGACGCTGCCCTTGATCACGACGCGGTAGCGGTAGCACCCCCCGAGGAGCGCCCACGATCCCGATGGAGCCCAATGGTGGAACACGACGGTCGCAGGGATCGGTGGGTACTGCTGCAGCACGCTTGGCGTCGCATCGGTGATGGAGGCGATCGGCGATGCCTTGCTGGAGTCGAATTGCCACAGGTAGAACTTGGTCAGGTACCTGCCGGCTGCGCTGTCGGCCGCCGCCGGGAGCTTCGTCGCTTTGAGCAGCGCGTCCACCGCGGTCTGCGGCCCTGGCGCCGCCTTGACCGAAGCAAAGCTCTGACCCTGGATCGGGCCCGACCAGTCCACTCCGGTCACTCCACCGCGGCCGAGGTAGCCCTTGACCGGCGGGGTTCCATCCTTGCCCGAGGCTCGGTAGATCTGGATCCCGCCGTTGACTGCCAGCGCCAGCAGCGTCGCGTCGGGACTCCAGGCCAGCGCGTCGGCGTGGGGCAGCTTCGAGTTGACCGGTCGCGGGGCTGTGGATGGCGAGGGTGTGGCGGTTGAAGGGGTTGTCGAAGGAGAGCTGGTCGCGCCGGCGATCGGCACGTTGACGTCGATGGACTCGATCACCGGTCCGTGGTCGGGTCTGGACACGGCAACGGTCGTGCCGTCAGGGCTGATCGCGATCGGGCCGTCGTCCGGGCCGAGCTTGAGAGGAAAGGCATGCAGGACGTTGGCATCCAGGTTGAGCCAGTACCACAGGCCGGTGGCGAAGGCGCGCACCGCGACCAGTCCGCTGTCCCCTGGCGCCGCGCCTTCGGTGAACAGGGCGGCCTGGGTCGGCGGCTTGGTCATCACCTTGATCCCGGCCGTCGACTTCGTCAGGTCGAGCGCGTCCACCTCGTAAGTGGTGCAGCATCCGACCGTCAGCGCCAGGTAGTGGCCGTTCGCGACGATGCCAAAAGGACCTTCGCTCTGGAAGTCATACGAGGCCGCCAGCGGGGCGATCGTGCCGGCGAAAGGGTCGACGCGGAAGAGCCAGTCATAGGGCACAACACCGGCCGACGTCCGCCGCTCGGCCGGCCGGTCGTCGTGGATCGTGAAGTACAGGACGGGATATGACAGCCCGGGCGCCGGCGCCCATACGGGCCCGGAGATCCTGAACGCGCCTCCTGCCGGTAGAGGAGACACCACTGTGTTCTTGCCGGTCGCGGGGTCGAGCACGCCGAGGCCGTTGGCCGCCACGTAGGCGATGAGGCCCTGGCCCAGCGCCCCCTCGACAGGGGAAGGCGTCACTTGCACCACGGGCGTGCCACCGCCGGCGCACGCAGCCACCAGCAGGATCAGGAAGGTGGCAAGGCTCAGCTTCCTCAAGAGAGAGGTCACCGATAGGGTCGCGGGAGTCATTGCCACTGGTGTGTTACGCGAATTCCGCGGAGAGCGTTACGTTTGAGATGAGATCCGCATTCGTTTCGATGCTGGCGGCGGCCATCCTCAGTGGTTGCGGCGCATCGGGCGGCGGGGCCGCCCCGCCTCCGAGCAGTCCCTTCACGAGCCCCGGAGCGGGCTTCGACGTCACAGTCACCGAGAACACTCATTCCATCACCCTGCGGGTGGGCCAGACCCTGGCGGTCGTACTCCATGCGAGGGCCGGGATGACCAACTGGAACGGTGTGCGGTCCAGCGATCCGTCCGTGCTCGCCCCCGTCGTCAATCCGGCCGCATCGGCCGCCCGCGGCGTCACGCTGGCTGCGTTCAAGGCCATCGCTCCGGGCAAGGCGCAAATCGACGCCACGGCCGGACCCGATTGCTCGCCTGGCCAGGCGTGCCCCGCGTACTTGATCGGGCTCACGATCGACGTAACGGTGAAGGGCGGGTAGGCAAAGTCTGAGGGGAGACTCCCCCTGGAGGCGGCGGGGCTGGCAGAGCCAGATCCCGGCGCACCCCGCCTACTGCCCTGAGGCGTTCCGAATCGCGGAGGCGATGGCCTCCAGCTCGGCGCGGCTCCTGGTCTCCGTGTAGTCCCTGGGAAACGTGAGGCCGAATCCGTCATTCGGATATCGGGGGATGACGTGAACGTGAAAGTGCGGAACGTCCTGAAACGCGATCTCGCCGTCGGCGACGAACAGGTTGACGCCGCCGGCGCCAAGTGAATCGCGGACGGTCTGGGCCATCTGTCGGGCGACTCGAAACGTGCGCATCGCTGCCGTCTCGTTGAGGTCGGACATCAAGACCGCGTGCTCACGTGGGGCGACGATGATGTGCCCGTGGGTGATTGGCTGGATGTCCATGAAGGCGACGACGGTATCGTCCTGGTAGACGAAGGTCGCCGGCGAATCGCCTCGCAGGATCTCGCAAAACACGCACTCGTCAGCCATCGGGCAGAGCGAAGCTTAAAGCGGAGAGTCGGCCTCCGTGGGGGGTTGCAGGTGAATCGGTGCGCCTTGCGCCGCATCCACGTGCGCTTCCGGGATCGAGACTGACGGCTCGGGGCTGCCATTGGACTCGACCTCGCCGTGATCGTCGACCGCGGAAGTCACGAGGTCCGCAAACTCCCCTGCAGCAGCGTCGCCGTTGGTGGCGCCATCGGGAAGCGGGCGCTGGCCGCGCCGCCGGCGACGTGCTCGACGCTCGCCACGATGAGGCCGCGACAGGCGCTGAACCTGCGACCTGATGCCGACGCGCTGGCACGCGGTGACCACAGCGCCAACTCCGGCCACCAGGCCCTCCTGTTTTGCGTGCTCGAAGAGCGGCCCGAACAGCTCGGGGGCGCCGCCGATCACCGTCTTGGAGTCGCCGACGATCACGAGCAGCTTCTTGGCTCGAGAGATGGCGACGTTCACGCGGTTGGGGTCGTTGAGGAATCCGATGGCGGCCCGGTCGTTCGAACGCACGAGCGAGAGGATGACCGCGTCCGACTCGCGACCTTCGAACGCGTCGACTGATTCGATGTCTTCGGGCGGCACGATGCCCTTGAGAGCCGACGTAAGCCGGTTCACCTGCGAGGCGTACATCGCGATGACGGCAAGTTTCGCCTTGCGTACGCGGCGCCGGATGATCGAGGTGATGTCCTTGCAGAGCGCGACCTCGAACTCGTTGGCGACCGATCGCTGAGCATCGCGATACTCGTCCTGCGCACCGGTGTCCACCCAGACGAGCTCACGATCGAACGGCCATGGCAGCGGCATTCGCTGATGCGGAGCTTCGTGGACGAGCTTGCCGCCGTAGAAGAGGTCTGAGACGACGCGGCCGATCGGCTCGCGCATGCGGTACTGGCGCGGCAGCATGATCTTGGAGCTGGCCGGAACCCTGTCCCAGATCCACCCGTAGAAGCTTTCGTCCCGGACCATCTCGTCGAGCGGCTGATCGACCTTGAAGGTCGAGGCGGCCTCCTCCATCACCGGCGGCAACTGCTTGAGGTCGCCGATCATCACCCAGCGCTTCGCGAGCGGCATGAGCGCAAGCGCTTCGTTGGCCCGCACCTTGTTGGCCTCGTCGAGGATCAGCCAGTCGAAAATCTTGAATCGAAGTCGCGAGTCGATCGCCAGGCGGTTGCACGTGCCGGCGACCAGGTTGTAAGGCTCGAGGTCGTCTCCTTCGACGATGGTCGGGCGCAGGCGCCGCGGCACCTTGCCGGGCTCGGCCACACGCGCTTGACGCACGTGTGAGAAACCGAGCAGCCGTTCCTGCCCGGTGTCGACTGCGTCATTGGAGTGCGACGAGAGAAGGATCGAAGAGTTGGGGTTGCGTGCCAGGATGCGCCTGATCGATTCGACAATTGCTGTCGTCTTGCCAGTTCCGGGCGGACCCTGGATGAGGTAGATCTGGCCGGGTCGCATGCCCATCACTCGAGCGACTGCTTCCGCCTGCTCCTCGTTGGGGTCGGGGAGGTGGTGCGCCTTCTTGCCGTCCAGCTGCACCCGAGGCGGGCTGCCCAGCCACCCTGTGTCGGCGAGCTCGGCGGCAAGCGCCCCTGTGCGGGGGCTGCCGATCTGCAGCTGCCTGATCACCGAGCGCTGGGCCTCGAACATCTCGACGCTCGCGGTCGGCAGCACGATCCCCTCGTCCGGCAATGGGTCGTACCGCCTGAAGCTGACCCAGAGGTTGGAGCCCTGGATGCGGTCGAGGGACATGCCCCGGTACTCGGGGTAGCCCGCCGAGCGCACGGTCAGGGAGTCGATGCCGCGGTAGATCCTGCCCTCTGCGTCATCGACCAGGTGGAGCACCGCGCGGACGTACTCACCGCCGCGCATGTCCTCACCGCATTCGGGGCAGTGGATGCTGCTCGCGGTCGGCACCTCGGCCTCGCACTTCGGGCATTCCATCCACTGCTCGGTGGCCTCGTAGCGCCTGACGGCTGCCTCGGCGAGCTTTTCGCGGAAGTCGCGAAGGTGCTCGATGAAACGCATGGTGGAGTCGAGGATCGGGAGCGTTTTCGCTTCCTCGCGAAGGCCGATGGCGGTGAATCCCTCCAGGTCGCCATCCCACTCCTTGACGAGGAGGAGCTCCTGGTATCGGAGCCGGAGGCGGTTCTTCTCCATCTCGAACTCGCCGTCCAGGTCCTGCCAGTCGGTGATCTCGAGAGCCAGGCCCTGGGGAGTCCGTCCGAGCCGGCCGGTCAGCAGGGTCTGCTTGACCTGGCCGATGAACTCGAGCGGCTTGTCGGGCTTGACCACGGTGTAGATGCCGTCGATGCTCTTCTGCTCCTCGAGGACCTGCCGCAGGAGCTCGGCCCCTCCTGCCGCTTCGAGCGCCGACACCTTGAGGGCGGCCGGCGTGCCCGGGCGGACGCGGATGCCAAGCCTGCCGGCCTGGATCTCCTCGCCCGGGATGTCCGGGTTCCAGAGCGGTAGGACGTCGCCGGGGTTGGGCGTGCTCATCTACGCGGACCTAGAGGTTCGCCACAGGTTGGTTAGGCGTGAAATAGGAGTCACCTGAGTTCAAAAAGGAGGTCCGCAGGCGGGACCAAGCACCCAAATGGGCAGGCTTTACGTTAGCACAGGACGCCGCGATCCGATACCTACCGGTTTCCCCGCTGGTGCGCCGACCGGCCTTTTTGCCTCACCAGCCTTGCAGAGTTGGCCGGGGTCCCCCCGGCCATGACGTTGTTCCCAACCACTCCCAGTCGACGCGGCAAGAAACCAAATTAGTTAATCCCATCGATATACCGGAAAAGAGCGCCGGCCCTATGGGCGAGCCAAGGATTCGTGTTTAGTAGGTCAGGGCCGGGTCCGCTTGGCGGCGATGAGGGAAACCATCCGGGTTTCCCTCATAAGCGCGCTTTCGCGCGCTATTGCAAGATTGAGGACCATGTGGAAGAACCGCCTCAAGCCATACGACATCCTTTCCGGCGAGGACGTCGAGGCGATCCACGAGCAGGCGATGACGATCCTCGAGGAGATCGGGGTCGACTTCCTGCACGACCGCCCGCGCGAGCTGTTTGCCAAAGCCGGGATGGCCGTTGACGGCATGCGGGTGCGGTTCGACCGCGGCTTCATCATGGAGATGGCGGCGAAGACGCCTTCGACCTTCAACCTACAGGCCAGGAACTCAGCCCGGACGGTGACCCTCGGCGGCAACAACGTGGTGACCGCTCCCGTGTACGGGCCCCCGTTCATCACCGACCTCGAGCGCGGACGCAGGGGCGCCACCATCGAGGACTTCAACAACTTCGACAAGATGGCGCAGGCGATCGATCAGATCCACTGCGCGGGCGGCACGACGGTCGAGCCCGAGGACCTGCCTCTCGGCACGCGGCACCTCGACATGCTCTATTCGCACATGCGCTGGACCGACAAGCCGTTCATGGGCAGCGTCATCTCGGATCAGAACGCCCGCGACACGATCGAGATGGCTTCGATCCTGTTCGGCGGCCGCGAAAAGATCGAAGAGACCCCGGCGGTGATCAGCCTCATCAACGTCAACAGCCCGCTTCGCTATGACGACAGGATGCTGGGCGCCCTACTCGAGTACACGGAGGCCGGGCAGCCGGTCATCGTCACCCCATTCCTGATGGCCGGCGCGATGTCCCCGATGGGCCTCGCAGGCGCCGTCGCGCAGCAGAGTGCCGAGGCGCTCGCCGGCATCGCCCTCGTGCAGCTGATGCGCCCGGGCACGCCGTGCGTGTACGGATCGTTCCTCACCAACACCGACATGCAGTCAGGCAGCCCGGCGTTCGGTACTCCCGAGTCGGCCATGGGGATCCTCGCAAGCGCGCAGATGGCTCGCCACTACCGCATTCCTTTTCGCGGTGGCGGCGCATTGACGTCGTCGAAATCTCCGGACGCGCAGGCGGCATACGAATCGATGATGTGCATGTGGCCGACCATCCTGGGCGGCGTGCACTTCGTCCTGCATGCCGCGGGCTGGTTGGAGAGCGCTCTGCTCGCGTCCTACGAGAAATTCATCATCGACGTCGAAGCGCTTCGCATGTTCGAGTGGATCCTCGAAAGAGGCTTCCCAGTCAACGAGGAGGCGTTTGCGATGGATGCCATGAGGGAGGTGGGTCCTGGTGGCCACTTCCTCGGCGCCGAGCACACGCTGCGCAACTACAGGACCGGTTTCTACAGGCCGTGGATCTCATCGACCGAAAACTTCGACCGGTGGAACCGCATGGGCGCAAAGACAGCTGACGTGGTTGCTGCCGCGCGTTGGAAGAAGGTGCTCGAGGAGTACCCCGACCCCGGCATCGACCCTGGCGTCGACGAGCAGCTGCGCGAGTACATCGCCAAGCGCAAGGGAGAGATCGGCGACGACTGATCCGCATGGCGCGGAGGGACGGTTGGCCGCGCTCCTCGATGGCCTCGCGTCGGACCGGCCGGTGCCGGCAAGTGGTTCGGCGGCAGCTGCGGTGATCGCGATGGCGTCTGCCCTGCTCGAAAAAGTCGCCAGGCTTTCGACCGCAAAGTGGGCCGGCGCGGACGCAGCCCTCGAGCAGGCGCACGCGCTGCGGCTCCGCGCCGAGAAGCTGGTCGAGGCGGACGCCAACTCGTACATGGCCTACGTCGAGGCGGTGCGGTCGGCCAAGAACGTTCAGGGCAAGGCGCGTGAGCGCGCGATCGCGTCGGCCCGCGCCGCCACCATCGATGTCCCACTGGCGATCGCTCGCCTCGCGGCCGAAACCGTCGAGCTGGCGGACGCGATGGCGGAAAAGGGCAATCCAAACCTGCGGGCCGATGCGATGGTGGCCGCCACTTTGGCCTCAGCGGCGGCGACGGCAGCGGCGAGGCTGATCGCCGTCAACCTGTCAGGCGCTCGAGACTCCCGGTCGACCGAGGCCGATCGAATCGCACGCGCTGCCACCGAAAAAGCCGCGGCTCTTGGATCCCTACGGGTTCATTAGGGTCGCCCGGGGATTCGCCGCGTCGAGCTCCTGGATGACGGTGGCGAGCACCTCGGCGGGAGCGCCGTCGCGTTCCTCGACCAGCCCTCGCTGCCAGCCTTCCAGGTAAGCATCCATGTCGGTCGAGCCCTCGCGCATCGAGTAGGCATCGATCGCCACCTGGAAGCGGTCGGGCATCATGCCCTTGACCTCACCGGTCTCATCCCAGGCTTTCACCTGTGAAGGAATGTGCTTCCAGAAGGTGACCTGGTAATTCGCCATCGGACCTAGGCCTCCACCAGCTCGGCCAGGCGCTCTTCCAGCTCGCCCAGCCCTACGTCGATGATTTCCAAAGGGAGGCCGAGGTAGGTCGCGATGTCGTTCGCCTTGCTCGCCAGCCGCGCCACCGGGACCTGGCGCAGGTAAACCAGAGCCTCGTAGTTGCCGAAGAGCATCGGCTTCAGCTCGGGGTCGCGGTCAAGACCCAATCCGCGCACTACGGCGCGGTCGAAGTTGCGAACGAGCCAGTCGGTGAGAAAGAACGTACCTGGCCTCTCCTCCGAAACCTGGTGAAAGAGATCCTTGCCGGCCAGCATCTCGTAGCAATGCGGCCCTCGGACCTGCGATGCGCCGACCTCTTGCAAGATTGGTTCCAGGCGTCCGTTGGTTCCGCAGTCGCCGTACACGACGACCAGGCGCTCGTACCGCGGCCGCAGCGCGCGCAGCTTCTCGCCGAGCTCCTCGACGATCTTCTTCGGGTACAGGTGGAGCATCGCCGACAGTCCGTAGATGTCGACCTCCCAACCGCGCCGATCCACGATGTCCTTGACCTCGGCTCCGAGCGCGCCGCAGATGACAAAGGCCGTCGCGCTCATACCACCGCCTCGAGGTGAGGAAACTGCAGCACCGACACGAAGGCGTCGTTGAAGTCCGAGCGACCCGAGAGCTCGATGTACTCGATCCTCGAGGGGAGCTCGAAAGCCACCTGGCGCTCGCGATATGAGAGCAGCGCGATCTTCGCGCCCTCACCTGCGGAGTTGCCCACGGCGATGATCTTGTCGACGTCGACTGCGGGCACCAGCCCGATCATCTTCGCGCTCTCGGGATTCAGGTAGGAGCCGAACGACCCGCCCAGCAGAACTTCGTCCAGGTCTTTCGTCTCCACGCCGAGGATGTCCATCAAGACCTTGATCCCAGTGGCAATCGAACCCTTGGCGAACTGGAGCTCACGCACGTCTTTCTGCGACAGAAAGACCCCCTCAGCCAGCAGAAACGCTCGCACGCCGTCGACTTCGATGAGCCGGTTGCCGAGCGGATGACCCGGAACGTCGGATGCAAGCTTCATGCGGCCCGAGTGGTCCAACAGGCCGACGTGGAGAAGCTGGGCCACGGCATCGACGAGTCCCGATCCGCAGATTCCCAAGGCGGGTACGTCACCGCCGATCACCTGAAGCTCGACGGTGTCGCCGAGGGTCACACCTTCGATCGCGCCTTCGGTGGCCCTCATGCCGCAGCGGATCTGGCTGCCCTCGAAAGCCGGGCCGGCGGGTGCGGCGGTGGCGAGAGCTCGCTGGGCGTTGCCGAGGACTATCTCGCCATTGGTGCCGACGTCGACGAAAACTCGCAGCTTGTCTTCGCGCACGACGTTGGTGGCGAGCACGCCGGCGACGATGTCCGCACCGACATACGCGCCGAGGGCGGGAAGCGTCTGGATGTAGCCGTTGGGATGAATGTCGAGGCCCACCTCGCCGGCGCCCACGAGCAGCGGCTCCATGAACGCGGGTGTGAACGGCATGACCGCAAGAGGGGTGGGGTCGATGCCGAAGAGCAGGTGAAGCATCGTCGCGTTCCCGACCACCACTGCTTCATACGTGCGGTCTCGCGACACGCCAGTCTGCAGGTAAAGGTCGGCGAGGATGCGGTTCATGGTGGTCACGACGGCCGCCTGCAGCTCGAGCACAGAGTCGGGACCGTTCATGCCGTGGCTGATGCGGGAGATGACGTCGGCCCCAAATGGGGCCTGGCCGTTGAGGGTGGACAGCACGCCCGCTGCCATGCCGGTGCGAAGGTTCATCAGCGTTCCGACCAGCGTGGTCGTGCCGACGTCAAACGCAACGCCGAAGCATTCGCCCGTCGTGTCGCCCGGCTCGAGCGCCACCAGCTGCTCGCCCCCGAGCACCGCCGTGACCTTGAAGCCGGAATCGCGCAGAGCCCGCGGAATCGTGCGCATGACCGGCACGCCTGCAACCATGTCGTGCCCTTCCGCCGTCAGCGCCTCTCGCAGGCGCATGACATCGCTGCGCTGGTCCTCGAGAGTCGGCTCAGTCAGTTCGAGGTATACCTTGCGAACGTTCGGGTCGAGGATGACGAGGCGGCCCAGGCCCATGGTCGCCGCCTTCGGCACGCGCAACAGCTGCGGCACCTCGACATTCATGTCGTCGTAGATGCGCGTCTGACAGGACAGCCGCCAGCCGCCTTCGATCTCTTCTTTGCGTAGTAGGCGATGGTCGGCCGTGGTGACCTCCGCCGTGCCGTCGATCACGCGGACCTTGCATTTGCCACACGTACCGCGGCCACCGCAGGTTGAGTCGATGGGCAAACCGATCCAGTGAGCCGCGCTGAAGAGAGTCGTGCCGGGCGGGACTCGCGTCGTCCGGTCGAATGGCCGGTATGTGACCTCCAGCTTGCGCTGGATCATGCTGGGGCAGCGCCCTCGCGAGCGGCCTGCGCCACCCGGGCGCGGTAGCTGGCGATCCAGCGCATGGCGTATTCGTCGTGGCCGAGCAGAAGATCGCCGGCGAGCACTGCGCGGCGGACCTCAGGCACGAGCGGGTTGGTGATCGCGCAGGTCAAGCCGGCGTGCATCGCCAGCGGAAGAAAGGCGGCGTTGACCGTCGCCCGGTCGGGCAAGCCGAACGAGACGTTCGAAGCTCCGCACGTCATGTTGTTGCCGAGCTGGTCGCGGATGAGCCGCATGGTCTCGAGCGTGATGAGGCCGCACGTGGGGTCGGCGGCAACCGTCATTGCGATCGGGTCGATGATCACGTCCGATTGCGGGATGCCGTGGTCGGCAGCGCGTTCGATGATCCGGCGAGCTAGCGCCAATCGCTCCTCCGGGATCATCGAGATTCCGGTTTCGTCGTTCGCCATTCCGATGACTGCAGCGCCGTGCTTCTTGACCAGCGGGAGGATGCGTTCCATGCGCTCCTCCTCCGCTGTGACGGAGTTCACCAGCGCCTTGCCTTCGTAGGCCGAAAGCCCAGCCTCCAGCGCCTCGATGATCGACGAGTCGATGCAGATCGGGACGTCGGTGACCTCGACCACGGCTTTGATTGCCGCGACCAGCAGCGCTGCCTCATCAAGCTGCGGAATGCCCGCGTTGATGTCGAGCATGTGGGCGCCGGCGGCCACCTGTGCGATGGCGTCCGCCCGTACGCGGTCCATCCGACCTTCCTTCATCTCGGCGGCGAGCACCTTCCGTCCGGTCGGGTTGATGCGCTCGCCGATGATCACAAACGGCCGGTCGATCGACACCACGACCTGGCGGCCGCGCGAGCTCAGAACCGTCTCCACTGCTACCCCTTCTTCAGGGTTTCGTCGATGAGCTTGACCGCCTGCTCCAACGCCTGTGCGCCCTGCGAGGCTTCGTTGCGTGCTCCGACGAGCTGCTTCGCCAATCGAGTGGCCATCGACGCATCGGGAGCGTAGCTGTCGGCGCCGACATGCTTGGCGTACTCCTCGGTCACCGGCGCGCCGCCGACCGCGATGTGAACCTTGTCTCGGAGCCCGGCCTTGGCCAGGGCCTCGATGTTGACCTTGAACATGGGCATCGTGGTG
>Ga0207929_1000104_pt1 | contig 23956 bp, 26 predicted proteins | sample NGESurdeep072012_FD_184466 | JGI IMG/M metagenome (GOLD analysis project Ga0207929, IMG submission 184466) | Arctic peat soil microbial communities from Barrow, Alaska - NGEE Surface sample 53-1 deep-072012 (SPAdes) | ecosystem: Environmental > Terrestrial > Soil > Wetlands > Peat ... | reverse complement strand
TCGGCTTGCGCCGTGGATCCTGCGGTGGATCCATCCTGTGGATCATCCAGTTCTCGCCGTTGGTTCGAAACAGCACGTACCGTCCCTGCACACGCTTCCCGTGCAGGACGACCATCACCTCGCGGTCTGACCACTTCTCGATGTCGTACGTCCCGCTGTCCCAGATCGACACCTGGCCTGCGCCATAGTTGCCGGCCGGGATATCGCCCGCGAAGTCGATGTAGCTGATCGGATGGTCCTCGACGTGGACCGCGAGGTGGTTTGTCTTGGGGTCCGCCGGCACGCCTTTTGGCACTGCCCAGGAAACGAGGACACCATCGTGCTCGAGGCGGAAGTCCCAGTGGAGCCGGCGAGCGTGGTGCTCCTGGACCACGAACCTCGGCGCCTTGGTCTCCTTGCGCGGGACCTTGGCGCCGGGTTCAGGCGTCTGTTTGAAATCGCGCTTCGCCTCGTAATCGGCGAGCTTTTTCGCCACACTCTCAAGGTTAGGCGGAAGGCGGCTTATGGAGCCGGGCTGCGCCGCAGACGGTACAGCGGGTTCCGCACGATCCGGCCTCCGCGGCGCCGGCGATAGTGCATGGCGAAACGGTCAAGGTGCGGCGCCTTCGCGGAGTCGGCCTGAGAGTGATCAAGCTCGACAGCGGCGCGGCGAAGGTCGAATGCTTTTTGCCTTGCCCTCGCGGCGCCTTAACCGGCTGGGTTTACGTTCGCGCCCGAAATCCGTAGCTTCCGTCAAAAAGCTCTGGAGGCGCAAATGGTTTTCCTCGCTGGCGACCCCGACTTGAGTGCGATCACCAATCTGATCAACAACTGGATTCACATCGGCCAGGCGCTGGTCGGGTCGATCGGCGCCCTGGCTTTCATCTTTGCCTTCTTATGGAAGATCACCTCCGTGGAGGCAAAGTCGGCGCTGGAGGCAAAGCAGTGGATCCAGCGCATCGTCGTCGGCACGATCGGTGTCGAGGTGGCGGGCGCCTTGGTGAGCATCCTTACGAGCTCAGTGCCGCCGTCAAGCCACTGACGCCATGGATTGGATCCCGTCGCTTCTGCAGGAACTCGGCCAGCTACGAGACCTACTGTGGCCCTTAGTCCACCCCGACAAGGTCATCGCATCGCTGCTCGAAGACAGCCTCGGCCTGCTGCTCAAGGTCTGGTTCGGATTCATCCTGCGCACCACCGACTTCGAAACCGGAAAGGACTTTGTCTCCAACGTGACGATTCACCGCTTCGAGCCGGCGCTCCAGCTGGTGGCCAACTCGGCTCTGGTCCTCGTGGTGGTCGTCGCCTGTTACAAGCTCATGTGGGGCCAAGGCGTCCGCAGCCAGTACACGGTGCGCATCATGCTTCCGCGTTTGTTGATGGGAACGATCCTGATCAACTTCGCGATGCCCCTCTTCCAGGTCGCCGTCCAGGCCAGCAACGTGGCGTGTGACGCGATTCAGAGCTTCGGCACCATCCCGAACTGGAACACCTGGTGGGACAACTATCGTCTCGACCAGACGCACGGAGTCTGGCAGTTCATCACGACAGGCGCGTTGGTAGCGGGCTACGACGTCCTCGCCGTCGCGTACCTCGTGCGCTACGCGATTCTCATCGTTCTGGCGATCACAGCGCCGATCGCCGGCCTGCTGTTCACGTTGCCGGACACGCATTACCTCGCCAAACACTGGGCGTCGTTGTTCGTGACGAACCTGTTGATGCAGCCCGCTCAGCTGTTCGTGCTGGCAATCGGATTCGCGCTCGAGAACGGCGGGCACACACCGGTGCACCACCTGTTCGCGCTGGCGTCGCTGCTGATCGTGTTCAAGGTGCCGGGTGCGCTCGGCGGGGCTGAGAAAACTGCGCACAAGCTCGAATCTGCGCTCTCGACCGGGCTGCATGGGCTGCAGCACGTCGTCGCACGGGCCATGTGATGGGTTGGCTGCGCGTTGGCGGCGTGTGCCTCGCCGCGGCGCTGATCTGGATGGTAGGAGCGTCGAGGGTTTCGAGCCACGAGAAGCTCGCCCTCGCCGCGATAGTTCCCGGCGCTGCGATGACGCAGCCTTTCGGGTGCTCCAACCTGGTCCTCGAACCTTTCGATCCTTACTGTCCGAGCCGCCACGTGCATACAGGGGTCGACCTGGCCGCCCGGGCAGGCACTCCCGTCCACGCTGCCTCAGGGGGCACCGCCAGTGTTGGCTTCGACCCTGAAGGCGCGGGCCTTTACGTGGCCGTGTCCTCCGACAACCACGTTCGCGTCCTTTATTGCCATCTCGCCGTTGCGTTGGTGGTGGGCACCGAGCAGGTTACGGCCGGCCAGGTTATAGGCCAGGTCGGATCCACCGGACTGGCGACAGGTCCCCACCTGCATTTCGAGGTCCAGGTGGACGGGCGCGCGATCGATCCCATCACATGGCTCGCCTCTTAACAGGCTGGCTAGGCGTCGCGAACCGACGCGCCTACGCTGCAGGCAATCAAATGGAGGTGATCGAAATGATCAACAAGGTGCTACTGATCGGCCACCTGGCGGCGGACCCGGAGGTCAAGGCCACGCCGAAAGGCGTGTATGTGGCGAACCTGCGGCTGGCCACCAATACCTATGCAGGGAAGGATGAAGGTGGGAACAGCAAAGAGGAGACCGAGTTCCACAACCTCGTGGTCTTCGGCAAGACGGCAGAAGTCGCCGGCGAGTTCCTGCGAAAAGGTCGCTTGCTGTGCGCGGAGGGTCGCCTCAGGACGCGCACGTGGAGTGACAGCGCGGGCTTGAAGCACTACAAGACGGAGGTCGTGGTGAACTCCCTGACGCTTCTAGGTCCGAAGCCGCAGGAGATCGCCGCCTAGCCGAACGCTGCCTATCGAGGTTGCGTTCGGCGCGCCGGGGGGTAATGATGTAATCGATGGCTGAGGATCTAGGCTCCTGGTTCGCCGGTCGCGTCCCCAAAACGTGGTTCGTGGGGCCGCCCGAGGTGACCGCGGACGGCGACGAGGTGCTCGTCCTGGGCACGCTTCCCGACGTCGAGCTGGCGAAGGGCACCTCAGCTGATGGGCGCGCGGCAGCCCGTGCGGCTCGCATCGACCGCTTTCGCGAGGAGACCCGCGAGGAGCGCGTCAAGATCGCCCGGGAGGCCGAGCGCCACTTCAAGCGGAAGGTCGCCTGGGCGGCGCGATGCGGCGACGAGACGAAGATCTTTACCACCCTCAGCGTGCCCGTGATGACGCGCCTGCGGATGTCGGAACGCTCGATCCTCGATACGCTGGTCGCGGGCGGCGTCGCACGCAGCCGTAGCGACGCGCTGGCCTGGTGCGTGAGGCTGGTCGGCATGCACCAGGCTGACTGGATCAAGGGCCTTCGGGACGCCCTGGTCAAAGTCGATGAGGTCAGGAGCAAGGGCCCGCTGAACTAGGCCCTCGGGACACGATAGGCGCAGGTTCCGAACCGGAGCCTCGTCAAGACCGTTGATACCCTGTGGGCACTTTGACAGTCGAGGACGATCGCCGGCACGTCGTGATCATGGGCGCCGGCCCGGCAGGCTTGACCGCCGCCTACGAGCTCATGAAGCACGAGGTCCCGATCACGGTCGTCGAGAAGGACACCGGCTACGTGGGCGGACTTGCCCGAACCGTTGAGCACAAGGGATACCGCTTCGACATAGGCGGGCACCGTTTCTTCTCCAAGAACCAGGAGGTCGAGGACCTTTGGACCGAGATTCTCGGCTCGGAGATGCTCACGCGAGACCGCCTGTCGAGGATCTATTACCGCGGTCGGTTCTTCGCCTACCCGCTCAAAGCCGCGAACGCGCTCTGGAACCTTGGGCTGGTGGAGACCATCAGGTGCACGGCCAGCTATGCGCGTGCACGGATGTTTCCAATCCGCAATCCCCGCAGCTTCGAGGATTGGGTCCGCAACCAGTTCGGGTGGCGGCTGTACAGCATCTTCTTCAAGACATATACCGAGAAGGTGTGGGGTATCCCGACTACCGAGCTCTCAGCGGACTGGGCAGCCCAACGAATCAAGAGCCTCGACCTGTGGCTGGTCCTGACGAGCGCGCTGCTGCCGCACAGAAAGCCGACTCATCGCGACGATATCGTCACCACTCTGATCGACAGCTTCCGCTATCCGCGCCTCGGGCCCGGACAGATGTGGGAGCGAGTCGCCGAGATCTGCAAGGAGAAAGGCCAGCCTGTGATGTTCGGGCAGGCGGTCGACACGATCAAGCACGATCGTGGCCGCGTTCGCTCGGTGACCACGCGCGCGACGTCAGGAGAGATAAAGGAGCACGCCGGCACTGATTTCGTCTCGAGCATTCCGATACGCCAGCTGATCGAGCGTCTCGATCCGCCACCTCCCGCCGCGGTGCAGAAGGCAGCGAAGAGCCTGTCCTACCGAGACTTCATCAGCGTCGCGCTGATGATCGACCGAGCAGACGTTTTCCCCGACAACTGGATCTACATTCACGACCCAAGCGTCCGCGTGGGACGCATCCAGAACTTCAAGAACTGGAGCCCCGCGATGGTGCCCGACCAGGCCAAGACGTGCCTGGGCCTCGAGTACTTCTGTTTCGAGGGCGACGGGATGTGGACCTCCGACGATGCGACTTTGATCAAGCTCGCGACGAATGAGCTGGCGCAGCTGGGGATCTGCACGCCGGAACAGGTGTTCGACGGAGTCGTCGTGCGCCAGCCCAAGGCCTATCCGGTTTATGACGATGCATATCAGGCGCATGTGGATGTCGTGCGCGATTACCTGCGCACTCAGCTCAGCAACCTTCACCTGATCGGCCGCAACGGCATGCACAAGTACAACAACCAGGACCACTCGATGATGACGGCGCTGCTGGTCGCCAAGAACATCGCAACAGGCTCGAGCTACGACCCGTGGAAGGTCAATGCCGAGGCCGTTTATCACGAGGACGTACACATCGGCGAGCGAGATACAACAGGCAGGCAGGTCCCGCAGCGCCTGGCCGGCTGAGCGGTCGGGGTCCTTAGACAGCCCTCTTCGATCGTGCGAAGTTCGCACCGATCAAGCTGGCGATGGCCAGGACGCCGAACAGGACTGCATGGGTGGTGTGGTGAGCCGCATGCGTGTCGCTGACGAGTATCTGCAGCACGCCTTCGTAATAAAGGCCTGCCAGAACCAGGAAGACGACAGCGAGCACTACGAGTCCGATAGCCAGCGAGTTTCCTTTCACGGTCGGAAGGTTAGCAAAGCGAGACTGATGGCCCCGGCGGCGGCGCAGTACCAACCGTAGGGGTCGAGTCGTCCGGAGCGGAAATAGCGCAGAAGGAAGCGCGCGCTGAGGTAGGCAGCCACTCCGGCGAGGACCGCCGCGGCCAGGTATTCGACGATGGGCACATTGCTCGACAGCAGCTGCGGGATCTCGAGCACGCCGGCTGCAGCGATGATCGGCGTCGCCAGCAGAAACGAGAACCGCGCGGCCTCCTGGTGTCGCAGTCCTGCCAGCAGGCCGCCTCCGATTGTGACACCGGATCGTGAGATGCCGGGCAGCAGGGCTAACGCCTGGCACGCGCCGACCAAGGCAGCAGCTTTGAAGCTGATCTGCTCGGCCGCCGCGAAGCTCTCCTCTTGCTCGACCCTGCTCCGAGCATCGGGCGCGACCCGTGCCTCCGCACGCCGCCGGAGCGCCTCGAAGCCCAGCATGAGAAACCCGTTGACGACCAGAAAAATGGCCGCTGCTTCGGGGCTCGCAAAAAGACTCTTGAGCTCGTGCTCGAGGAAGACCCCGAGAATGCCGGCGGGGATTGTCCCAACCAGCAGGAGCATCGCCAGCCGCTCCGACGGCCGCTCGATTCGGCCTCGCACTGCGGCCGTGAAGAAGCCCTTGATGATGTCCACCCACTGCGTCCTGTAAACGACGAGCAGCGCACCCGCCGTGCCCAGGTGCAGAAGCACGAGGAACGGGACGAAAGAAGGGTCGGATTGTTTGAAGCTCCAGTGCAGAAGGCTCGGTATCAACACCGCATGCCCGAGCGATGAGACCGGGAAGAGCTCGGTAGCTCCCTGCAATAGACCCATGAAAAGCGCTTGCGCTAGCGACATCGGGTGACCAGATGCAGGAAAGGCAGCTAGCGGGGACTCAGCTTTGCGATGGCCTCGCCAACAAGGCGGCGAGCGGTGTCGAACTCGCGGCGGACGGCGGCGTCCTCGGCGCGGTCCAGGGTCGCGACTACATCCTCCCAGCGCTCAGGATCGCGCTCGTGCAGACCGGCCTTCACCTGGCCGATCGTCTGGGTCGCGAACAAGAGGCCTCCGCCAGGATTGTCGAGGATCGAGCTCGCAATCTCGAGCTGGCCTCGGGCCCACAAGACAATCTCCTCTCCGGGGTGGGTGTCGAGCTTTTTCGGACGCAGCACCTCCATCGCCTGACTATTCTCGTCCAAGCGCGCTGAGCGCTTCGCCCGTCAGGCGGTAGATGGTCCATTCCGAATTGGGCTTGGCGCCGAGGCGCTCGTAAAAGCGGATGGCTTCCTGATTCCAATTGAGGACCGCCCATTCCAGCCGGCCGCAACCACGTTCCACGGCGAGGTGGGCAAGGTGGGCGAGCACCGCTCGACCGACGCCTCGACCCCGGTGGTCGGCAAGCACGAACAGGTCCTCCAGGTAAAGGCCTGGGCGGGCGAGAAACGTCGAGAAGGTGTGGAAGAACAGCGCGAAGCCAATGGGCCGGCCATCCTCCTCGGCGATCACCGCCTCCGCGTACGGTCGCGGACCGAACAGCCCGGTCCTCAGGAGCTCGTCTGTCATCACGACCTGATCCTCGAGCTTCTCGAATTTCGCAAGCTCGCGAATCAGGTTGGCGATCACCGGCACATCGGCGGGTTCGGCAGCGCGAATGCTAAGTGTCAATTGGTGCGGCCACGCTCGCGCGTGGTTGCAGAGCTGCGCTTGCGCGCCACCCCCGATCGTTGCTGTCGCAACGCTCGCGGCCGGTCTCGCAGGCGAAAAACCAGCCGCATCGCGCCGTGGGTCTCCGAGAAGCTTGCGATCTTGTTGTCAACGAGTCCCGCGGCGAGACCCGCCGCGATTACGTCGGTGTCGCGCAGCGCGCCGCGCCCTGCCTTCGTTCTGATGACCCAGATGGCGCCGTTGGGCTCGATCCAGTTCTTCATCTCGCTGACTCGGCTCAAGTCCTCTGGGGTCTCGGCGCCAACGAACACCAGGTCGCTTGGTGTCGATGGCTTGCCCTTGACGATGTCCCGGGTGCGCGTGCGAAGGAGCGCAACGAAGCTCTCGTCATCTAAGTTGACGATTGCCACCTTGGCGCCGGGCTTCACGCCGAGCTTATCGAGGAGAGGCCGGGAGCTTGCGACGTCCGGGCTCATTCGCCTTCTTTTCTCTTCTCATGCCCGTTCTCTTGCTGGTCGGGGCCGCCGCGAACCGCGCCAAAGGCGATGACTCCAACGAGCCAGCCGGCGTAAGCGCCTGCGATGGCCAGGATGATGACCGGAAGCGGGCTGGCGACACGGTTGAGCAGCGTGAGCCCAAGGCCGATGAACAACGCGAAAACGATGATGCCTGCGATCGCTCCTACCAACGTCCCGGCGACGGTCCGTGGGCTCAGACCTCGACCACCTCGAGGTCGCTCACTGCTCCGTCGACGGTTCCCGAGTAGAGATGGTTGAACATGAATCGCGTCTTAGGGTGGCGCGCCTTCAGCTCTTTGGCAGCCTCCCAGCTCATGTGGCTGAAGACGTCTCCCGGACCCGTGGCCTCGACGATGGCCACGTGAGCGCCATCGACCAGCTTGTCCAGCGGGGCTGTCGCTTCGGTATCGCCGGAGTAGGCCAGGATCTTGCCGTCGACCTTGATGCGGTAGCCGCTCGAGCCGCTGGTGCCGTGATCCAGCTTGATCGCCTCGTACTTGTATCCCCCGGCGGTACCAGATGGCGTCGCTTCCTGGTACGTCACCTTGAACCGATCCTTCATGGCCAGCCCCCAGTCCTGGCCCCAGCTCACCTCCCACAAGGCCTCCATCCTCGCGGCGAGGCCCTCGGGGCCGACGAAAGTTATGGGTCGCGGGTCGACGAACACCCGATAGAGAACAAATGGCGGCAGGCCGAGCGTGTGATCGCCGTGGAAGTGGGTCAGGAAAACGGCTTCGATGTCGCCGGGATCCACGCCGCAGCGGCGCATGTGAGGTAGAAGCGGCGCGCCACCGTCCAGGAGCAGGCGGCCGTCCACGACCACCGCCCCGTTGTAGCGCTCCGGGGAGAATGCCGCGCCGGTTCCCAGGAAAGCTAACCGCATTTGTGGTCCTTCGCCGCCTTCAGGCGACGGTGACCGACTGATTCAAATAGACGTCCTGGATCGCGTGCAGCAAATCGACGCCCTCCTTCATCGGCCTCTGAAATGACTTACGCCCGCTGATCAATCCCATGCCGCCGGCGCGCTTGTTGATGACCGCCGTGCGGACAGCTTCTTTGAGATCGGAAGCCCCGTGGGACTCCCCACCCGAGTTGATCAGGCCCGCGCGGCCCATGTAGCAGTTCACCACCTGATAACGGCAGAGGTCGATGGGATGGTCGGTGGTGAGCTTGCTGTAGACGATGGGAGAGGTCTTTCCGAAGTTGAGCACCTCGAAGCCCCGGTTGGTGTCGGGCAGCTTCTGCTTGATGATGTCCGCCTGGATTGTGACCCCGAGGTGGTTGGCCTGCCCGGTCAGGTCAGCCGCCGTCTCGTAGTTGACGCCGTCCTTCTTGAAGGCGTTGTTGCGGACGTAGCACCAAAGGATCGTCGCCATGCCCAGCTCGTGGGCCCGGGCGAAAGCGACCGCAATCTCCTGAAGCTGGCGATCCGATTCGGCGGAGCCGAAGTAGATCGTGGCTCCAAGCGCCACGGCACCCATCTCGTACGCCTCCTTCACGGTCCCGAACAGGATCTGGTCGTACTTGTTCGGATAGGTGAGGAGCTCGTTGTGGTTGATCTTGCAGATGAACGGAATGCGGTGGGCGTACCGGCGCGCCACCGAGCCAAGAACGCCGAACGTCGACGCCACGGCGTTGCAGCCGCCCTCGATGGCCAGCTCGATGATCTTCTCGCTGTCGAAGTAGATCGGGTTCGGGGCAAAGGAAGCACCGGCCGTGTGCTCGATGCCCTGGTCGACGGGCAGGATCGACAGGTAGCCGGTACCCGACAGGCGCCCGTGCTCGAAGAACGACTGGAGGCTCCGGAGCACCCGGGTCGGCCGGTCGCTGTCCTTCCAGATGCGGTCGACGAAGTCGGGTCCGGGCAGGTGCAGCTGCGCCTTCGGCACCGTCTCGCACTTGTGCTCGAGGAGGCCTCGGGCGTCCTCGCCCAGAATCTCCTCCAGCTTGCCGAAAGATCCCCGTGTGGCTGTAGCCATGCCTCTTACACCTTTATTTAAATGGGCCCTCCGCAGGTTCGCGGGCGCGCAGGCGTCACTCTATAGTGGCACCTCATGACCGAGCGAGCTAGCGATCTGCTCAGCAAGCTCGCCGAACGGCTCTCGGCCGACGTTGGCGAGAGCGGCCTGGTGGCCGCCGAATCGGTGCGTTCGCTCGCTCCGGAGATCCTGAAATCCCAGAAAGGCGGGTCGGCGGATGAGCTCCTCAAGACGTCTGGAAAGTTCCTCGAGCTGCTCTTCCGGTCCCTGAACGCCGACTCCCGCATCCCGTGGGTCGAGTATTACGCCATCGCCCGCGAGGCCTCCCGCCGCTACGCGGAAAAGGGGATCCCGCTGGAGGCCCTCATGGAAGGGCTTTCGGTCTTCCGCCGGTCGGTGATCGACAGGGTCACCGAGGAGGTGACGGGTGACGAGGGTGCAGAAGCGGTCATCCGCCTGGCGCAGGGGCGCGTGGGCGAGGTGATCGAGCACATGAACTCGAGCTTCATCCGCGGCTACCTCGACTTCACCGAAGCCCGCCACATCGCGCGCCAGACCGAGCTGCACGGTCTGTACCACATCGCCAGCGCGCTCGGCCGGTCCCTCGACGTCGCCGAGATAGCCGAGGTCGGGCTGCGCGAGACCCTCCAGGTGCTGCGCCTACAGGCCGGCGCCGTGTGGGTTCGCGAGGGCGCGCGGCTCAAGCTGGCCAAGACCCTTGGCATGCAGCCCGGCGAGGAGGAGGAGTTCACCGAGTCCGGTCGCTCTCGCCTCGTCAAGGTGGTCGAGATCGCCTCGGGCCCCGCGGAGTCGCGCGTCGACCGGATCACCGGCGAGTGGAGCGCGATCCGCGCTGAGCTCAGGACCAAGGGCGTGCTACTCGGCGCGATGACGGTTGCTACCCGGCTGCCCCGCACCTTCGAGTCAAGCGACCTCGAGTTCGTCGCAGCGGTGGCCGACCAGATCGCTGTCGCGCTCGACCGGGCGCGCCAGCACACGCGAGAGGCTCGCACCGACTACCTGACAGGGCTCGCCAACCGGCCCGAGTTCGAGCGCGCTATCGACCGTGCGGTCGCTGCCGCCCAACGACACAAGCGCCGCCTCGCGCTGATGATGATCGACCTCGACAACCTCAAGGACATCAACGACACCCACGGCCATCACGTCGGCGACGAGGCGATCCGGGTGCTGGCCCAGGAGCTCCAGCGCGCGGTGCGCGCGACCGACACGTGCGGCCGTCTTGGTGGCGACGAGTTCGGGGTCGCCATGCCTGATGCCGACGAGCGCCACGCAAGCGAAGTCGCGACGCGCGTGCGCCAATCCCTCGAGGAGCTAAACGGTGCGGGCAAGTCGCCGGTGCCGGTCCAGTTCAGCATCGGGATCACGTCGTGGCGCGCGGGCATGGACTGGCAGGCCATGTACCAGGTCGCGGACAAGGCGTTGTACGTCGACAAGCGGCGCCGCCACGCCGGTCGCAGAGCGGTTGGCGAAGCCCGAGCCTGACCAGGCGGCAACCCGACCAGCTGGTCGCCTCCTGGGTTCGGAGTTCTTCGATCGGGACACGGTGGCGGTGGCGCGCGACCTCCTCGGGAAGGTTCTGGTGCGGGAGGTCGGCGGCAAGCCGTTGTGGGGCAGGCTGGTCGAGGTCGAAGCCTATCTAGGGCCCGAGGACCTGGCAGCGCACTCATCCGGTGGCCGTCGGAGCCCGCGCAACGAGGTGATGTACGGACCGCCCGGCCACGCGTACGTCTATTTCACCTACGGCATGCACCACTGCCTGAATTTCGTGACCCGGCAGGAAGGAGTGCCACAAGCGGTCCTGGTGCGTGCGCTCGAGCCGGGCCCCGGTGTCGGTCGGTGCAGCGGGCCGGGCCTTGTATGCCGAGCGTTGGACATCGACCGAGACCTGAACGGGGCGGCCCTCGTGCCTCCCTCGATCTACGTCATCGACGACGGCTCGCCTGGCCGCTGGGTGTACGCCACGCCAAGAATCGGCATCGGACAGCAGGGCGACTGGACCGACCGTCCTCTACGTTTCTGCTGGGACTCGCTCTTCCTCTCGAGGCCCCTACCTAAAAAGACAAAGCCTGGCGTCTAGGCCGGATTTACTCCGCCTGCTCTGTCCCCGGCGCGACCCTTATCAATCTCAAGGCGCAGCGTCCATCAGGGGCCCCCGCGGCGTCGCCGCGGGGCGAGGCCTGCGTCCTCACCCGCGCCTTACGGCCACCTGCCGGGCGAGGGGGCTTCACGTTTCAACTCTGCCCAGTCCGCGCGCACCGGCGCGAACACGTCGACAACACTGGCGCCCTCATGACCTGCTGCCGCCTCATGCGGGACGTTGCTCGGAATCGTGTACGTGTCACCCGCATGCAGCTCACGTTTCTCTGATCCGACCCGCATCGTGATCGATCCCCTGATCACGAAGCCAAGCTGCTCGTTGTCGTGCTTGTGCTCGGGCACGGTGGCGTTTGGTTCGAGGTCCACGACGGCCAACGTCATCCGCTCGCCTGTGACCACCCGCGCCGTCACCCCATCTCGCAGTACATGGGGCCTGATCCCATGCAGCCCGAGGAAGGTGCTCATTCGACGACGCGGTCGATGATCGTCGCGGTTCCGATCCCGCCGCCGCAGCACATGGTCTCGAGGCCGTAACGAAGGTCGCGGCGCTCCAGCTCGTATAGGAGCCGGTTCATCAAGATGGCGCCGGAAGCGCCGAGCGGGTGACCGACCGCGATGGCGCCACCGTTGACGTTGGTCTTATTGATGTCGGCGCCGGTTTCCTTCTCCCATGCGAGCACCACAGAGGCGAACGCCTCGTTGACCTCGAACAGGTCGATGCTCTTGATATCGAGCCCGGCCTTTTTTAGCACTGCGGCGGTGCCTGGGATCGGACCTTCGAGCATGAGCACCGGGTCCGTGCCGACCACTGCCTGTGCCCGGATGCGAGCGCGGGGCTTGAGGCCGAGCTGCTTCGCCTTCTCGAGTGACATCAGCAGAACGGCGGCGGCACCGTCCGCGATCTGGCTCGCATTGCCCGCTGTGATCGAGTGCTCCGGGTTGAACGCCGGCTGCAGCGCCGCCGTGGCCTCGTAGCTTGCGTTCGCCCGGATGCCTTCGTCCTTGCCGAAGAGCTCCGTGTGGCCGTTGCCGTTGAGCGACACCTCGACAGGCATGATCTGCGACTTGAAGTAGCCATGCTCGGTGGCCTCATGCGCGAGCTTGTGGCTGCGCACACCGAACTCGTCCATCTGCTGGCGCGAGATGCCGTACTTCCGAGCGATGAGCTCGGCCGAGATGCCCTGAGGGACGAGGTCGTAGAGCTCCATCAGCTCCGGCGGGAATGGCGATCCCGGCGACATCGCGTTGGAGCCCATTGGAACTCTGGTCATCGATTCGACTCCGCCCGCGATCGTGATGTCGCAGACGCCTGACTGGATGAGGTTGGCCGCGAAATGGATCGCTTGCTGGCTCGACCCGCATTGCCTGTCGACAGTGGTCGCAGGAGTCGTCACCGGGAAGCCCGCGGTGAGCCACGCGCTGCGCGCGATGTTCAGACTCTGCTCGCCCGCTTGAGAGACACATCCAAAGATGACGTCCTCGACCTGGTCCGGCGTAATGCCTGCTCGCTTGATGATTTCTTTGAGGACGAGCGAGCCGAGGACGACAGGGTGAATGTCCTTAAGCTTTCCGTTTCGACGGCCGATCGGTGTCCTCACGGCCTCGACGATGACAACTCCGCGCATGTTCATGGCTTCATTCTAGGCGCGCGCAATAGTCGGTCTCGATGTGCTGTGTCAAGCCACAAACATTTGCCAGGCATGAGGAAAATTTTCGCAGTTGACGTAGCCTTAATCCGCTGATAACTTTCGCCACGTCCCAAGCGGCTGAGTACGGTAAACCTGAGGATACCGAACGTCGAGTAGGTGGAAGGTCCGGCGCAAGCCGGGATGGAAACCGAAAAACGCATAGGGGACTTCAGGGTAAACAGGAAGGTCGCTTGGAGCATCTTTTTCCACAACCCCTGCACACCCACCCCTCAATACGAAAAGCCGTGTTTCGAGGCATTCTTGCAGACTTTGTCCACAGCATCGGGGTGGATTTCCGCAGCCCTCTTCGCCAGCTCTTTCAGGCCGTCCTGAAGCCGGACCACTGGCATCGGATCCTCAAAGCGAAGCCATCTGTATGCCATCGACTTGGACCACTCGCGCCCCTCGCGTGAATAGAGCCGGCGGTGGGTCTCGATGACGATCTCCTCGACCTGGCGAAGCAGGCTGGGCTCCCCGGCGCTGATGGTGGTGAAGTCCTGCCGCGCCATCCATTCGAGCAGGCGAGCGAGGCGGGAGCCCGCCGTGGAATCCGTCTAGTTCACCGGGGGCGGCGCGGCGGCTGTGGCGCCTAGCTCGTAAAGGCTCGATCGCAGGGTGCATATAAAAGGAAGGTTGCGATAGAGCTCGCGATAGTCGAGGCCGTAACCGACGACGTAGTCGTTGGGGATCTGGAAGCCCACGTAGTGCACTGGGACCTCGACCAGACGGCGCGTCGGGCGATCAAGCAATGTCACGACCTCGATCGATGCAGGATTTCGCAGGCGCAGCTCCGACAGCAGGTAGTCGAGCGTGAGGCCTGTGTTGACGATGTCCTCGACCAGGAGCACGTGGCGGTCTTGGATCGGATAGTCGATGTCGCGCGCGATGCTGACGCGCTCGCGCGGCTGAGCGCCCGCATAGCGTTTGAGGTCGAGATAGTCGATGACGAAAGGGACCTTGATCTGGCGGGCGAGGTCGGCCATGAAGAAGGTGATGCCCTTCAGCACTCCGACGAGGACGATCGAACGTCCGCGATAGTCGCGCGAGATCTTGGTCGCGAGCGATCGGACCCGCGTCTCGAGCTCCACCGGGGACACGACGATGTCGCCAATATCCTGCTTCCGGAGGTTTTGAACCTCGACGGCGCCATAGCCTGCCTTCGCGAGAAGCTGCTGGTGGTCCTTTCGGTACAGCAGCCGGACGCTGACGTCGGGATACAGCTCGCGCAGCATGCGGACCTTGCGGTTCTTCGGAGTGACCAGAGATTGCTTCATCGTCGTGACCTCGACGTACAGGTCGTGCTCAGGTAGGTAGAAGTCGGGCGTGAACATCTCCGCGATACGCTCGCCGTCCCAGGCGATTGGGAATGACAGGGGCTCATAGACCCATCGGATCCGGTAGTAATCAAGGAAGCGCGCAAATTCCTGCTCGGATGGATGGGCGAACTCCACGCGCGCGTGGGCCGGACCTGTACGTCTGACCAGGCGCGAGCGCTGCCTGACGGGGCGGCGCCACTTCTGTGGAACGTGGAGTGGAGCGGACGACGCCAAATAAGCTTTGAAATTGTACTCTCGATCTCGAGTGATTCGATGAGCACGCCAGCGCAGAGGATGGTCGCGGAACAGCTGCTGCCGAATGGGGTTACCGATGGGCGGGTGCTCGAAGCGATGTCTTCGATCCCCCGTGAGGAATTTCTATCTGGCCGGTTGCGGCGCTATGCCTATGAGAATCGCGCCCTCGCGATCGAGTGCGGGCAGACGATCTCGCAACCGCTGGTGGTGGCGTTGATGACCCAGGCCCTCATGCCTCAAGCGGGTGACATCGCCCTCGAGATCGGGACCGGGTCGGGCTACCAGGCAGCCGTGCTCAGCCGGCTGTGCAGGAAGGTGGTGACGCTGGAGAGGGAGCCGGCCCTCGCCGAGCATGCCTCCGAGACGTTGATGCGGCTCGGTTTCGACAACGTCGAGGTTGCCGTGGCGGACGGGAGCCAGGGTTGGCCCGCGTCCGCCCCGTACGACATGATCCTGGTCGCATGCGCCACGCCGGACCTCCCGGCGCCGCTCGTTGACGAGCTCGCCCCGGACGGGAGGCTGATCGTCCCGCTCGGTCGCGCCGAAGACGAGTACCAGGACCTTCGCATTTATCAGCGCCACGAGGGCGAGCTGACGTCGCGCTCGTTGTTCCCGGTGAGATTCGTCCCGCTCAGGACGGGGTAGCGCCGGTCGTCAGGGGCTGGGTGAGGCCGAGGGAGACGGCGTTGGCGTTGTGCCCGGTGTCGGTTTCGGCAGGGTGCCTTCGGTCAGTGCCTTCAGCTGGTTGAGCAGCTTGCCCACCTGCGCCATCTCCGACGCGTAAGTGCTGAGGTCTCCGGACTTCAGCGCCGTGTAAGCGGCGGCGTAGTGCACGTTGGCCTGTGTGACCAGGTCGGCGATCTGCGCGAGCACCGCCGGCGTGATCGTCACGGGGGGGTTAGTCGACGGCGGCCCCGTACTGGAGCCCACCAGCTGGTTGATCGCGAGTTGGAGGGTGTTCGCGTAAGCAATGCTGTCCTGGTCCGCCAGGATCACCCTCTTGAGCTCCGGAAGGCTGGTCGCCTGGTTGGCGCGCAGATAGATCGGCTCGAAGTACAGAAACGAATTGCCGATCGGGACGACCAGCAGGTTGCCTTGCACCACCGTCGACCCGGCCTGATGGAACAAGGTGAAATCAGTGGAGATCGTGGTGTTCTCGTTGATACGGTTGGCCACCTGCTGCGGACCGAAGATGACCTTGTCCTTCGGCAGCACGTACGAGACGTATTCGCCATAGTGCGAGCCGTCGCTTCGCGCCGCGATCCAGGAGACCATGTTGTTCTTCAGGTGAGGCGTAAACGGCATGATCAGTAGGAATTCCGGCTTCGTCTCTCCCGGGAGGCGGAACAGCACGTAGTAGGGCTGAACCGGGGTCGCCAGCGCGCCGGGTGCGGTTTGAGCGGTCGGGATGTCCCACACGTCCTCGCGCGCGAAGAAGACGTTCGGATCGCTGATGTGATACGTGGCGTACATGCCAACCTGGACGTTGAACAGGTCGATCGGCACGCGCAGGTGATCGCGCAGTCCGTTCGGCATCGCGTCGATGGGCTTGAACAACGAAGGAAACGTGGCAGCGTACGCCTTGATGATCGGGTCCGTCGGGTCGATCACATAGAAGTCGACGGTCCCCTCATATGCATCGACCACGACCTTCACGGAGTTCCGGATGTAGTTGATGTTTGGCTCGGACGTCGAGTCGACCGGGAAGGTGCTCGCCTGCGCGTATGGGTAGGTGGTGCCCGTGGTGTAGGCGTCCAGTATCCAGTACACGCGACCATCGACCACGACGGCATATGGACGGTTGTCGAACGTCAGGAACGGGGCGAGCTCGCGCGCACGGTCAACAACACTTCGGTTGAAGAGGAGCTGAGTCTTGTCGGTCACCTGCGGTGACACGAGCAGGTTGTATTCCTGAAGCCTCAGCGCCCACAGTGCACGGTTTACCGATGTCATCGGGACCCCGTGCGTGCCCTTGTAGTTGGTAAAGGCGTCCAGGTTGCCCTGTGGGAAATCGAACTCGGGGGTGTTGGATGGTGCCAGTGCGTAGCTGCTCGTGAGCGTTCCAAAGTAGATGGCCGGCTGGGTGACCGTCAGGGGTCCTTTGGGCGGCACGTCTCCGACCACGTAATCGGGCAGCCCTTCGCCCACCACCGCGTTGACGGGGCTGGCCGCGATCCCATAGCCGTGCGTGTAGAACAAATGCTGGTTGACCCAGTTCTGCGCCGCCTGCGTCAGCTTGCTGAAGTCGAACTCCCGCGCGCTGATCTCCAGCTGCGTGTACTGGCCGAGAATCGTGTAGCGGTCGAAGTTGATGTTGTTAAAGCTGTAGTAGGTCCTGATCGTCTGCTGCTGCTCGTAGGTGTCTTGCAGCGGCGCACTGTCCCACAAGATCAGGTTGTTGACTGTCACCTGGTCGTTCTGAACATCCTTGGCAGTGAGAGGCTGATCGCCGCTGAAGTTGCTCACCGTGACGTTGCTCAGCCCGTAAGCTGCGCGCGTCCCGGCGATCTCGCGCTCGATGTAAGGGATCTCATAAGAGCGCGCGCTGGGAGTGACAAAGAAGTACTGGAGGGCTGCGGGGTACAGCTGGCCCACCAGCAGCAGCGCAACCCAGATCCCGGCGGCGGTCACCGGAAGCCACAGGCGCCTTAGCCAGATATTTGCGATCATGGCGCCCGCCAGGACGATTGCCGCTCCCGCCTGGAATGTGAACAGCGGCAGCCGCGCATTGACGTCTGCGTAAGCGGCGCCGAAAACGATCGGGCTGTTGTGAGCGAAGAGCAGGTCATAGCGGCCAAGCCACATCCATGCCCCGAGCACCAGCGCGAAGATCGCCAGCAGCCCGGAAAGGTGGGCGATCGCAGGTGGACTGAGGCTGAGGTCGATCGTGTCCCCGCGCCACACGTAAAGCCCGGCGATGACAAGGATCGACAAAAACCCGAGTCCCAGCGCCCAGCCCGCGACCGCGTGGAGAAACGGAAGGGTCAGCAGGTAAAAGGCGATGTCCATCCCGAGGACCTGTTCGGTGGTGCCTGTGGGCGAGTAGTGCTGGAACAGCGCGAGAGCCTGCCATTGGCTGCCCGCGCCGCCGGAAAGGATCAGCGCGACAAGGGCGGCAGCGATGAGCGCGACGCGGCCGACGGGGGTGCGGACCACCGCGCGCCTGATACCCACGGCACGCAGGCCGGGGCCTGACCGAATTTGCAGCGCGATTACGACGTTCACCGCCAGGTACACAAAAGAGATCACGAAGCTGCCGGCGAACAGGAACAGCTGCAGGGACCATTGGGTCGTGAACACATCGAGGTATCCGAGGGCGCTGAACCACTGCCGTTCGGTCGCGAACCAGACGATTGGGCTCGCAAAGATGAAGATGAGAAACGCCAGCCCGAACAGCGAGGCGCCAATCCAGAAGCGCCGCGGAGGTCGTGGGAACCGAATCTCCCTCGCGCCCTCGAATGGGCCGCCGCGTTCGAATGGATCAAAGGGCCTGTAGCGGCGACTCATTAGTTACAGATCAGGTTAGCGACTCCCATGCGGGGAAGTTTCGTGCGCTCTCGCTACCGTCCTGCTCTGGAGAAGGTCGGCCCGGGAGGCGCGGGCACCGCAAGCCGCTCCGCGTCGGTCTTCGCGCGCCGCCTCAGCAGCTCCCTAGCGGATCGCCAAGCACTTCCGCGACCTCGTCGGCCGTGGCCCTGGATCTTCCAGTTCGTGACGAAGTGATACTCGGCGGCCATCAGGTCCACTTTTATTCCTTCAGGTTGTTCGGGTCCAGCAGCTCTTGCTTCGGGCGCTCGATCCGCTGGCGCGAGCGCATGATCTCGATCAGCTTCTTGCGGCCCTTTGGCGGTCCGATCATGATCGCGCCCACCAGCTTGTCGTCCTTGAAGAACAGCTTGCGGTAGAACTTCTCCTCCAGGCTGTAAGTCCGCACCGACTCCAGGTCCGGCTGCACATCAGGCGTGACGCCCATCACCGCCAGGGTCGACCCGAACATCGTTGTGGTGTACGTCGGAACGTCAAAGAAATCCTCGGACGCTCCAGTCATGTTGCGTGCCGCGACCTTGCCGTGCGCCTCCGCGTTGTCCCACGTGCCCATCTGGTTGTGACGCCCGACCATCAGGTCGTAGAAGACAGCGATGTCGCCGGCCGCGTAGACGCCGGGGACCGAGGTCTGCAGCTTGGAGTCGGTGACGATGCCCTTGTTCAGCTCGATGCCGGTACCGCCGGCCGGTTCTGTGTAGTAGTCCAGGCCGACTCCGTAAGTAAGGACGTCGAAGTCGACGTGGTGACCGTTGACAGTCTCGGCTGCAAACCGGCCGTTTTTCCGGCTGAACTTCTGGACCTCGTCAGAGGTGATGAACTCGACGCCCTGGGCCTCTCCGAGCTGCCGGCAAAGCCGGCCGCCCTCTTCGTCCAGCACGTAGCGAAGGAACCAGGGCCCGCGCATGATCCAGGTGAGCTTTGCCTTCTTGCGAAAGCTGACACCCTCCGCCAGCTCATATCCGATGAAGCTGCCGCCCATCACCAGCACCCTTTCCGCCGTGTCCGCTTTCTCGATGATCGCGTCCGTGTCGTCGAGCGTCTGGAACCCGACGGTCTGCGAGACCTCCTCTGAGCCAGGCCAAGGCGGCGGCTTGGGACGGCCCCCCGTCGCGATGAGGATTGCGTCGTACTTGAACTCCTGGTCGCGGTTCGTCCGCACGACCTTGGCGCCGGTATCGATCTCGGTCGCCCAGGTCTCGAAGTGGATGTCGAGATTCTGTCTCGCGTAGTCCTCTGGGGTGCGCATGAACACCTTCTCGCGCCGCACCTGGCCCCGCAGATATCTCGGCAGCGCGACGCGGTTGTAAAGAGGATGGCGCTCGGCCGCGATCATCACGATCGACGAGTCGGGCTCGAGCTTCCGCAGCTCTTCCGCGGCCGTCTGCCCGGCAATGCCGTTGCCTAGGATCACGTAACGACGCGACACTGGCTAGACCTTCAATCCGTAGATGTAGCTGGTGTCGTCGTCATTTGCGAAATCGTATCCGCTTGCTCGCAGGTCATCGCCCGCAGGGTGGTCGCGTGGCAGAGGCAAGGTCACGTCGTCGAGGCCGTCGGCGTCGGCTTCGAAGCGCAGCGCGAGCATCAGCTCACGCAGCGCGCCACCCTTGCCGGCGACAAACGCTACCGAGATGTTGTTACCCCATGGCTCCCGCAGCGCCACGATCGCGCGCCCTCCCGGTCCCGACCTGAGCATCCCGATTCCGGCCAGCCTCGACAGTTCTTTGGCGCCCAGGTCCTGGGCGCCCTGGAAGTCGGCGGTGACGCCACCCCACAGCTCGAGCCCTGGGCTTGTGGCGATGCCGGACCATAGCTTCTCCGCCTCGCTTGGGCCGGGTATCCGGGCCGACTCGCCACCCTCGACTCGAAGGCCTTTCCACCACCGGTTGTCCTGGAGCCGGACGAAGCCTTCCTCCTCGAACAGCTTGGCGGCGGCCGGGTTGCCGGTCGCCAGGCGCAGCTCGCGAAAGCCTTGCTCGCGGGCCTGGGCGATGGCGAACTGCAGCATGTGGCGTGCGAGGCCCTGCCGGCGGTGGGTGCTCGCGACGCGCAGGCCCTCGTACCAGAGCAAGCCGGGCGCATAAGGGCGCAGCCGCTGCAGCCCGACGACGGTGCCATCGAGCTCGATCGCCTGGAAAGCAGAAGCTGAGTCGGACACCCAGTCGTCGAACACGCGCGGCACGTAGTCGTGGCCGTTCCAGACATCGCGTGTGAGGTCGACGACGCGCTCGCGATCGGCCGGCCTGACCGGCCGGATGAGGAGATCGCGGCCACGGAACTTCAGCGAGTCTGTGGCTGCCAATGCGCGATCCCGGTGAGCGTGACCGCTCCTTGGAACAAGAGCCCATCACCGTCAGCCTCGAGCAGGCCTTCGACGAGGGCTCGACCTTTCTCTTCGTCCCAGCGGTCTCCGATCATCGCCTGGCAGTCCGCAAGCGCCTCCTCGATAGCGGCGTATCTCTGCGGGTTCGGATAGCTGATGAATGTCACGTCCGGCGCGATGCCCATCTGCACCAGGAGCATGAAGAGGTCGCTAAAGCGCGGCAACCGAGGTTCCTGGCCCAGCATCCGCTCGCGGACGAGTGCCCCAAGGTGGGCCATCGGCGACTCGCGCAACATGATGAAAATCCGCTCTCGGGCGGATGCCTCCATCTTCGCGATGAAGGGGACCGGGTCTTCGACTCCGTACAGGACGTGGCTGCAGATCAATAGGTCGGCAGGCGCCACCGCGGCGTCCTCCCAACTGCTGGCGACGACGGTCATGTTGTCGAGATGTGGGATCTGGGCGCGCATCCCCTCTGACGGCTCGACGGCGGTGACCCACTCGAGGCGCTCGGCCAGTGGAATCGCGTGCCGCCCCGCGCCCGCGCCGACGTCGATCAGCGTTTTGCGGGGGGAGAGGTACGGCGCCACGACCTCGAGAAAGGCATCCGAGCGCGCTTGCGTGGATCGCGCAAAGGTCGGCGCGCGGCGGTCCCAGTAGCTGGGATCGCTGTGGCCCTTGGCGGCTGCCGCCCGCTCCGCGACCAGCGAGCGCCAGCGCTCTGCCCAGTCGATGGACAAGGGGGACTCCCCCCTGGAGGCGGCGGGCCTGGCGGAGCCAGATCCCGGCGCACCCCCCGTGGACAAGGGGGACTCCGCCCTGGAGGCGGCGGGCCTGGCGGAGCCAGATCCCGGCGCACCCCCCTGGGAGGTGGTTCGGCTTGTGGTGTCCTGCACTGTGAACCGAGGCTACCGCATCCCCGAAAACGAGATCGGCCGCAGCCCTCTCTGTCGGGGTTTGGCAGGCAGTTCTTAACATGGCTGTGGATAACTCGGGGACAAAGTCGGGCCGCATCAGAACCAGAGCCAGCGTGGCGAGACGGCCGGGTTCAACCCGGCCGTAACTTTGTCCATCAGTCACCGAGTCGTGGCCTGGAGTCTCCTTTTAGATAATCCCATCGGCTCGGAAAGAGCGCAGCCGCGCGCGAAGCGCCTGGCGATTCGGGGGCTAGGATACGGGGCACTGTGGCCGACAGCCCCACCGAGTTCAGCGCCGCCGAGGCTGCCCTGCTGGCCAGGTTTTTCACCAACATGGACCGGCCGGTTTTCGCCTTGCGCAACCTGCCCGAGGTGGTCAAAGGAGCCCTTTTCTCCCGCTACTCGCGCACCGAGAAGAGCCTGCGGCGCGTGCTCCTCGACGAGTTCATCAACGAGCCCGACTCAGGCTTCGAGCGGCTCGCCGGGGCCGAGGCGGGAGCCGATGACATGGTGGCGGTCCGCCGCGCCGAAGAGTTCTACGAGCGCGTGCTCGTCGGCTATGGGGACGATTCCGTGGCCGAGCTTGCGGGCGCCCACGTTGCGGTGGAACGCGTCTCGACACTGGCGGCCAAAGCCCTCGAGGACAGCCGCATCGGCATCTCTCCGCTGGAAAAGTCGACGCGCTACGTGCGGTTCGACAGGCCCGGACCCGACGGCAAGTACCTCTACCATCGCGGCCCCGAGCTGGCGCACCCGGCATACGAGACGGCCTGCGACGCGCTCTTCCAGGCCTACAGCCGTCTGATCGATCCGCTCACGCAGTCGATACGCGAGCGATTTCCCATCGAGGATGGTGAGACCGATCGGGCCTGGAAGGCGGCCACCCGCGCGAAGGCACTCGACATGCTGCGCGGGCTGCTCCCGGCCGGCACGCTGACCAACCTCGGCCTGTTCGGCAACGGTCGCGCGTTCGAATACCTCATCACCAAGCTGGCGGCGAACGAGCTGCCGGAATGTCGTCGCCTTGCGACCGACCTGCACCGCGAGCTGGACCTTGTCATCCCGTCGTTCGTCAAGCGGGCGGTCGACGAGCGCTATGGAGCGCCGGCAGCAGACCGCATGGCCAAAGGTCGGTCGGAAACAGCACGGATGACGCAGCGTTTGGGTCGCAAGGGCACCGGCCCGAGCGTCACCCTCCTGGAGCACGACCCCGATGCCGAGCGCAAGGTCGTGGCCGCGGCGCTGTTCCCTCACTCGGATGCGGGTTGGAACGATCAGGACGGCGACCCGGCGGCGGTTCTCGGAACGATATTGGGCGACCGCACCAACCGGCGGCAGCGACCTCCGCGCGCGCTCGAGCACGCGCAATACAACTTCGAGATCGTCGCCAACTTCGCTGCCTATCGCGACCTGCACCGGCACCGGATGCTCACCCAGGACCGCCAGCTGCTTGGGACGGCGCTGGGCTACGACATTCCGGCCGGCCTGGCCGAGCTCGGCATGGAAAGCGAATTTCGATCCGCGGTCGACGCCGCCGCCTCAGCCCATGCGCAGCTCGAGCGCGACTCCGGACCGGCGCTGGCCCAGTACGTTGTGCCGCTCGCCTTCCGCCTGCGCTGGTACTTCAGGGTCAACCTTCGCGAGATCTACCACCTCTGCGAGCTGAGGACGACGCCCCAGGGCCACCCGGACTATCGCTGGGTCGCCCAGGAGATGTTCCGGCTGGTCGCCGAGGTCCATCCCCGCCTGGCGCGCTACGCCAAATTCGTCGACATGGGTCCCGGCGACGAGCTGGAGCGCCGGCGCTCGGAGCGGCGCATCGACGAGAAGCTCAACGCCCTGGACAGCAACCAGCGGGTCCAGTCGTGACGGCCGGCCTCTTTGAGGGGAGACCCCCCTGGGGGCGGCGGGCCTGGCGGAGCGCCGGCGCACCCCCCTGCCGGCGCGCGTCCCTTAGCATTGAGCGCCATGAGAAACGAGGGTGAGGGCGACATGACGACAGGCGATCTTTTGGTGCCTCGCGGCAACGAGCGGCGGGACGAGGATGGACGGCGCGCCACCGGCGAGCGCAGGTTTGGGGAGAGGCGCGATCCCGTTCGCGCGGCAGCTGGGCGCCGGGTGCTGTTTCCTTTCGACCGGCGGATTGCCGAACGCCGCACGCTGGAGCGGCGCGAATCCTGGCCCGGGCCACGCCTTTAGGACGCCGCGCGCGGCTCGCGGGCTCAAGCTGCCATCCGGCAGCCACGCCTCACTTGTGACCTCTCGGCGAAAGATTGGTCAAGCTTTAGGCCAGATATAGTGTCCCGCTCCAGAGGCTCAACCGAAATGCCTGGGCCAGCGCTTCGCGGTGGCCGAGGGACCTACGGCTTCATTGAGGGGGGACGTCCCCCCTTGAGGCGTCCGGCCCGGCGGAGCCGGTTCCGGACGCACCCCCCTGCGGCTAGGCGCC
>Ga0207929_1000101_pt1 | contig 24342 bp, 19 predicted proteins | sample NGESurdeep072012_FD_184466 | JGI IMG/M metagenome (GOLD analysis project Ga0207929, IMG submission 184466) | Arctic peat soil microbial communities from Barrow, Alaska - NGEE Surface sample 53-1 deep-072012 (SPAdes) | ecosystem: Environmental > Terrestrial > Soil > Wetlands > Peat ... | reverse complement strand
AGCGACTATCAATTCTCGAAGACGCGCTTCACCAATCCCGCCGCGATGATCAAGGACCTGCGGAAGGACGGATTCCACGTCAGTCTCTGGCAGTACACCTACTTCACTCCGAAGAATTCGCTGTCGCGCGAGCTGATCGATCAGGGGCTCACCGTGCGCGACCAGGGCGGGCGACCCACGGCCGACGACGCGGTAGTGGACTTCAGTAATCCTGCCGCGGTCGCGTGGTATCGCTCGAAGGTCGGCCCGCTGTTCGACATGGGCGTCGGCGCCATCAAGGCCGACTTCGGCGAGAACGCGCCCGTGGAGGGACTGTATCACTCCGGCCGCACCGGTTGGTACGAGCACAATCTCTATCCGCTACGGTACAATGCGGCGGTCTTCGATCTCACGAAAGAAAAAACCGGCGAAGGTATCATCTGGGCGCGCAGCGCATGGGCTGGGAGTCAGCGGTATCCACTCCACTGGGGAGGCGATGCCGAGAACACCAACTCGGCCATGGCCGCGGAACTGCGGGCGGGTCTTTCATTCGGAATGTCCGGCTTCACCTACTGGAGTCACGACGTCGGCGGATTCGTCGACCGCGCACCGCGTGATCTCTATCGGCGGTGGCTGGCGTTCGGCGTGCTCACGTCGCACACGCGCACACACGGTGCGCCGCCGCGCGAGCCGTGGGAGTACGACGAGGCGCTAGTAGCGGATTTTCGGCGCGCCGTGGAACTCAAGTACACGCTGATGCCCTACATCTATGCTCAGGCGCAGATATCGTCCGCCCATGGATGGCCGATGCTGCGCACGCTGTTCTTCGAGCATCCCGATGACCCAACGTCGTGGCTGGTCGAGGACGAGTACATGTTCGGCTCCAGCCTGCTCGTGGCCCCGCTGTTCGAGGAGACGACTAGCCGGCGCGTGTACCTGCCGCCCGGAACGTGGATCGACTATCAGACGGGTCGCGCGTACGAGGGTGGCCGCTGGCACGAGATGACGGCGGGTCCCATCCCGATCGTGTTGCTGGTGAAAAACCACACCGTTCTGCCGCACCTGGCCGTGGCGCAGAGCACGTCAGCAATGAACTGGAATGACGTTCAGCTGCGCATCTTCAGCACTGACGGCGGAATTTCGGAGGGGAGTTTTGTTCTTCCGGGCGGCGTAGTCCAGTCACTCCGGGTGGATGGTACGCACCTAGTGACCGATCCGTTCGAGGGTCGCGTGAAATGGCGAATTACGCGGTAGGCAACGAAGCGAATTCCAAATTTCGATCGGGATCATCACCGTTCGGCCACCACGATCCGCATCACGCGACCCGCTCCCATATCGACCGTGCCCGCCACGAACCGCTTTGCCCAATCCTCGGCGCCCGAATCCTCGATGACGCCGAACCCAGCCGCGCGAAGAGCCTCGGCCATCTCCTCTGGTGACCATTCGCTCTTGACCGGCTCGCCCAGCGCTCGGAACAGCAATCTTACGAGCCGGCCACGCATGGTGGTATGGTAATTCACGATCAGCGTCGTTCCCTCCGCGCTTCGCTTCGCAATGTTGGCCAGCGTCGACCGCACCACTCCGGGGGTGAGGTACATGACGACGCCTTCCCAGATCCAGCACGTCGGCTGTGTCGCGTCATGCCCGGCGCGGGCGAGCGCGGCATCAAGCGACTCGTGCTCAAAATCGATCGGCACGAAAGTCACGTCGGCGATCGAAGGAGGCAGCGCGCCAACGTGCCGGCGCTTGAACGCCTGGGTTGCGGGATGATCGACTTCGAACACGCGAGACCCTGCGAGCTCGGTCATGCGCCAAGCGCGCCCATCGAGTCCCGCTCCGAGGATAACGACCTGCAACGTACCGCGCGCCACCGCTGCCCCCACGGCGGCATCGATGGTCGATGTGCGCAGCGCCATCAAGTCCGTCGGCACGCGGGCGAACCCGAGCGTCATCGTCTCGCGACCACTCTTGACCTGTTCCTCGATCTTTGCCAACCGCCGCGACCATTTTTCGTTCAGGAAGACGCGCGCCGTCGGATCGCGGAAATCGCGCACGTCCGATGCGCCCACGTCCGCGACGGCGCGCATGTAGGCGACCATCATCGCGGTTCTGCTGGCGCGCTCGGCTTTCAGTAGAACATCGCCTCGGCAGCCAACAGCATGGCGGAGTTCAGGATTCGTTTCATCTCACTGCCCTCCGACATAAACCCTGAGCGTCACCGGTCCGATTTGTTTCCCATCAGCATCAGCGGTCCAGGAAATCGTTTGCCATTGAGATTTCTCTAGCCGCGGCGCGACGAGGCGGATGCGTACCGGGAAGTCGTCGTGTGGAGCGCCAGTGAAAGCGCTCATTGGCCAGGGATGCGAGTGCTGTGCTGAGGTGCTGTCTACTGCCCAGCCTGGCGGAAGCTGCGCTCGCAATCGGAAGGTGACAGGCTTGTCCGTGGCGTTGTGAAGCAGCAGAAGCACGGGAAAATGCTCTCCGCTTCCGACGCCGAGCTCCGGCGCGAGGAGCCCGGGCATGACGTCGAGATTGTGCGCCGGGTAGAAGCGCCTGTAGAACGCCCATCCTTCGCCCAGCTCAATCGACAAGCCGGCCGGATTCTCGGGCGGGCGGTATCCGCGCACGGGTGCGAATGCTATCGCTCCTGTGCGAACGCCGTCCATGATGTCGCCGGTGACGGCGCCGCCCACCAGTGACTTGGCTAGCACAAACGGCAGCGGCTGTTCGTAGTCCTTCAGGTTGTTCGTCGCGAGAGCCTTTGCCGGATCGTCGCCGTACTGAGTGCGATGGAACGACAGCTCTGTAGCCGCGAGCCGCGCGTATGAGACGTGCCGCGACGGCGACATCGCAGTCATCGAATACTCCGGGCCTTTGCCTTTTACGAAGTCGAGGTGCGACGCATCAGTATAGTAGTAAAGCTTCTTCGGCTGCCAGGTGCGCAATCCTTCCATCAGGTTGCCGTACCACATGTGGTCTTCCGGCGCCGCGATTTGTTCAGGAAACCACGTCGGGTCGCCCGCGAGGTCGAATGCCTCGGTGGCAATCACGCCCGCCGCCTGATGGTCCTCATGGTTTTCGCCAACAACTGTAGCGGGCAGCATGGTGATCACCACTTCCGGGCGAGTCAGTCTGATGAATCGCACCGCCTCGCCGAGTGAGCTGCCGTGGTTCGACGTCTCGAGCGAACGGAGTACGTCGGAGACATCCTGCGCCCACGTGTCCGGCGCGCGCAGGAACCAGACGTCGGTGATGCCGATCGACGCCAGCGCCTGTCGCGTCTCGGTCTCGCGTATCTCGGCCAATGACCGAGCCTGCTCGTAGCCGACCAGGTTCTGCCCTGCGTCGCCGCGGGTGGTGACTACTACGGCGACGTGCCGGTGCTCGTCGAGTGCGGCTTTGGCGAGGTAACCCGCGATCGTCGACTCGTCGTCCGGATGCGGCGCGATGACGAGGATATCGGCTTTGAACCGTTTGTCGGCAGGTGGATTTGTGGGCGCTTGTTGCGACTGGGCAACTTGCGCAAGCGTTATTACTGAAACCCAATTGATCAGCGCCAAACGACGAGATAATGGTCTCACAGCATTCCTCCATCTGAGGCTTCGCGCCGCTCACGCGCGGCGCGCGGCACGGTCATCTCTTGGCCGGGTAGTGGCGGCCGAAGCCGATGCGGTACAGCGGATGCGCGGTATCATGCGGCAGATACGACCGTTGCGCCTCCACCTCCTGCATCGACGATGGCAACTCGAACGGCAATCTCCCCTCCGGCTGCGCGACTCCAGTCAACACATCGAGCAGCGCGGCATCACTGACGCCGAAGTTTGCGATGAGAGCGCCACCTCGATCCTTCAGTGAGGTTAGAATGGCTGGTCGATCGAGATACACGGTCACGATCGTGGGCACTGCCGCGGTGATGCGTGTAATCTCCTCGAACTCCGGGTTTCCGTTCTGGAAGTCGAGGCTACCCTCGTGCTGCATCGCACCAAATACGTAATTGGGATGGAGCGTCTGGAAGGGTGCCTTGGCTCGGACGATGGCAATCTCCGCCTGCGACAGATCGGAAACGACGTTGAAGCCATAGCGCGTCGCTGTCGCGGAATCGACGCCGTGCAGGAAGACGCGCTTGCCGCGCGCGGCCAGTGGAAGAATGTCATTCCTGTTTTCCAGCAGCACCAGCGACCGGCGCTGAGCCGCGATGGCCTCCAACTGGAACTCCGGACTCCCCACGATGCGTCCGGCTGCCGCGGTATCGACGTACGGATTCTCGAACAAACCGAGCTTGAATTTCAGCAACGCGATGCGGTAGACCGACTCATTTAGACGACTCTCGGTGATCTTCCCCGCACGCACACCCAGAACGACGAACTGCGCCTCTTCGGTGCCCCCAAACTGATCGACGCCTGCGTTCACCGCTTTGGCGAAGCGATCGACTTTCGGCAGATCCTCGACGCCCCACGGCATTGCCACCGACGCGAATGAAGGACGCTCACCGGGCGGGGATCCATTGCGGCATAGATCGGAGCAATCGTTCGTAATCGCCCAATCCGTGAGTATCACTCCGTCAAATCCGTAGCGCTTGCGGAGCAGATCGGTCAGCAGCTGGCGATTGAAGCCGGCGCCGACCTGCTCGAGCGGCCGTCCATTCAGTTTCGCGCCCTCGAGAATCGAGTACGTCGGCATCACACCCGCGACGTGCGCGGCGAAGGCGCCGAGGAACGGCTCGATGTGCAGGTCGAGATTGCCACCGGAGAAATTGGCGAACTTGCCGTAACTCGAGTGGCTGTCGAGCCCGTTCTTCTGCGCTCCGTATCCGACCCAATGCTTGACGACGGCGATCACGCCGGCGGAATCGACACCGCTTGCCCCGTGTTGAAATCCCTCGACGTACGCCTGGACGAGTCTCCGTGCGAGGTCGGGATCTTCGCCAAACGTCCCGTTGATTCTGCTCCAGCGCGGCTCGGTTGCGAGATCCGCTTGCGGCGAGAGCGTTTCCTGAATGCCAACGGCGCGATATTCCTGCCGCGCGATGTCGGTGAATCTCCTTACCAGGCTGGCGTCTCGTATCGCCGCGAGTCCGAGTGTCTCCGGCCACTGCGAGAACCGGCCCGACTGGGTGCTCGCACCGAGGACGTACTGGAAGTGATTTCGCGGATCGGTGCTGATCGTGAGCGGAATCCCGAGCCGCGTACCCTCCGCAATTTCCTGCAGCTTGTTGTCCTCGGCCGCCAGCGCGCGCGGATCGCCGCCGAGTCGGGTGATGAAGCTGTTGACGCCGACTTCGCGAATCATTTTGCCGGTTGCGACGGTATCGTAGCCGGTTCCGACTCCGGCGACTCCCGCGGGGCCGGCGCTGCGCGCGGTGCCGTGCATCATCATGCCGGCCTTTTCCTCGAGCGTCATCCGCCCCACGAGATCCTTTGCGCGCGCAGAAGGAGTGCGGCGCCAGTCCTCGTATGGATCGAGGACGCCGTTCCTGTTCAGATCTCGGAAGCGCCGCCCCTGCTGCTCGATGATTTTGGACGAGCGAGATACGACAACCGGTTGCTTCTGTTGGTTGGCGCTGGCGTCCTGTGCGCCGGCCAACGGTGGCGTCATGAACAGGATCAAGGCGCCGGGAATGACAACGACTTTCGATTTTAGCATCACGCTACCTAACGTCCGAGTTGAGTTGCGAGCGACTCAAAATAGAATGCCCCCGCGCAGCTGGCGCGAGTCCGAAGACGAGGACGGTCTTCTTCACGCTGTGGGCGGCGCGGTAAGGTTGATTTGAATCTCTTCCCCGGCCAGCTCCACGCTCAAATCGGCCAGACGCGCGACAACCGCGTATGCAGCGCTCAACCGTTCGGGCGGATATGTCGTTGCGATCGCAATCGCTCGCATCTCTGCCGCTTGCGCCGACTCGATACCGGCGGGCGCATCCTCGATGACGATGCAGTCCGCCGCGGAAAAACCCAGGCGTGCCGCGGCTGTCAGATAACCTTCCGGATAGGGTTTGCCACGCGTGATCTCATCGGCGCAAATCATCACGGCTGGCAATGGCAGTCCCGTGTACCGGAGCCTGAATTCCGCGACCGCGCGAATACCGGAGGTGACAACACCCCACCGGCTCGCGGGCAGCAGTTGGAGAAGCTCGCGGGCTCCGGCGATCTCGTAGACGCCTTCCGGGTTCGTCGCTTCGCTCGTCTCCAGCACGGCGAGTTCCGCGTCGGTGCTGAGTTCCGGTGCGACCAGGCGTACCGTTTCGATCGTGCGCCGCCCGTGCGCCATCGCAATCACGTGCTCCGGATCCAGCCGATGACGCGTCGCCCAATCGCGCCATGTTTTCTCCACGCGTTCCGCCGAATTGACGAGCACACCGTCGAGGTCAAACAGGATGGCGCGGCAGCGGAACGATCGTACCCCAGCTGCAACCATCACGTCAGTGCAAAGACGACAACGGCGACGAATAGGGCGCGCAGAATAGTCATACTCACAGTGTGTTATAGCCCGCTGAGTCTGCTTACCGGAGTCAGCGAGAGCTTCCGAAACTCGACCTCGGAGCCTTCCGACTGCACGGCGATCTGGCCGTGATCGGCGGTCGCGTCAGTGCCGTCATTGACCAGATCTCCGTTGACCCAGACTCTGATCGAGCGGCCGACAGCCTCGATCACCATGGTGTTCCATTCGCCGAGTGGCTTCTCTGAGCTGTCGGTCAGGTTAAGGATGCGCCGCGCCTTGCCCTCGGTGGTGCCCCACTCCGCCCTTGGTCCGCGCCGACGCTCCATGTCGGGAACGCGGATGTCTTCCAGGATGCACCAGAAATCGCCGGCGTTCCCGTGTTCCATCTGCACCTCGATGGAACGCGGGAACATCCCGTAGAGCGCGCGCGGGGTCGATGCGTGCACCAGAATTCCTGCGTTCCCGGGCGCCGCGGGGAAGCGGTATTCGACCGCCAGCCGGTAATCGCGGTAGCTGGCATCGGTGATGAGATGCCCGCGCGGCTCACCAAGGGTCACGAGCATCCCGTTGCGCACGATGAACGGATTGCGGACGCGTACGTTGGAGTCTGCGGGAACGTCGACGTGCCAGCCGGAGAGGTCTCTGCCGTTGAAGAGGCTTTGTGGGTGCTGCTGCTGCGCGCAGCGAGACGACGAGCCGAAGGTCGTCGCCACCCCGACCGCGAGGATCAGGAATGATTTCATCGAGCGCCCGGAGTCACGGGACCAGTAGGGAACGGCCGCTCGGGTACGCCGTTGGTATTCTGAAAGCTCGCAATCAACCATTTGCCGCCAGACTTCTTCAGGACCTGCAGCTGGATCCCTTCTCGAGGCTCCGGTATGCCGGCCGGTGTCTTCGCACCAACCATGGTCCAACGGACATGAGCTAGAGCGATGTCGGGGGACAGTAGCCTGACCTGCACGTCCGTTATCGTCATCGTGCTCTCCCGGAAAACGAAAGCGAATGCCGCAGTAAGCTTGCTCTCGATTTCAGCCCGCCCCTTCCACCACCAACCGACGACATTCACGACGTCCCCGTCCTCGGTGAAGAGGCTGGCATAAGCCTTCGCGTCGTGGCGGTTCCAGGCGTCTGCTTGTCGCACCTGGACGTTCCGGATTTCTGCTTCCAGGGTTTGCGCCGCGCCAGCGGAGGGCACCGTCGATGCAGCGATGAAAACGAAAAGCCCAAGTCCCAGCTGCCGTCTGTTCATGGAATCTCCTCGTGAATTTTTCCAGCCTGCCACAATTTAGACTTCAAGGGGTGCTGTAATAATGGGAGATAACCGCCTTGACTGACGAGGACGCCTCACTGGTATCAGGTCCCGGGCGTGCGCCCGCCTCAAGCAGCTCTCTCGCCACACCCGCGTGATCATGGCTGGTGTTGCCAAACCGGGAACCGTGACAGCACCAACCGAGTGGTGTCGCATTGTAGTGAGCATCCCTGATCACGACCAAATCACGCGCGTCGCGACGCCGTAGTAATATCGCGAGTGTTTCCGCCGAGCCCTCCCACGCCGCGCAGTGCAACGCCGTGCCGCTATCGTGGCCGGGAGTTCGCGGATCGAAGCCGAGCTCGCTCATCAGCGCGACGGCGCGCGCGTCGCCGTGCCACGCGGCGTCGCTGATTGCCCGATGATCGTTGGGCGTCATCGCTTCGATGATTCCGGGATGCTCGCGCAACAGAGCGCGTGCCGCGGCTTCATCGCCGCTTCGGCACACGAGAAGGAGACGCTGGATCGGAGACGCGAACTCCACCATTGTTCGCAACGTGTCCTGTTGCTCGAATTGCGCCGCGACATCCAAAGGCGACCGACTGTCGCCGATCGTCCAGAAGTAGATGTGATAGCTGCTTGGCGCCCGCTCGGCGTAGTCACCCTGTCCGATCCGCAAGCCGAGCAGTTTGGGATTGGCCTTCAGCATCGCGCGCACCTTCTCGCTGAGTCCGAGCGCGGCCGCGAGAAAGATGTCCGTCGATGCCCCGCGCTCGACGAGATAGCGCGCCAGCTCGAATCGGCCCGCACCGCGCGTGCGGTCGAGCATCCACTCCGCCGCCGTAGAGCGATGGTCTACGTCTCGCGCGTCGATATCCGCGCCGGCGGCGAGGAGCAGATCGACGACAGTGCGCGATTGTGCGAAATGGAGCGGAGTCTGTCCGTCGCCACCGCGCTCGTGCACGCGTGCCGGATCCTCGGCGATCATGCTGGCAAGCAGCTCGGGGCGATCGAGGTGCGCTGCCGCGCAAGCGTCGGGGATGGCGCCGGCTGCGATCAATCTCTCTGCGGCAGCACCGGTCGCGGAGTAAAGCGCGTGAAATGCGCCCGCCCACCAATCGCTGCGGCGATTCGGATCGGCGCCGTAGTCGAGCAGCACGTCGATCATTGCTGGGTCGTCGGCGTAGGCCACGATCGCCGGCGAGTCGAACGAAAATACCGGCTCGTTGATTCGCTGGCGAAGCCCCGGGTGCTTCTCGAAAAGGATACGCACCGCTTTTGCGTCGTGACTTGTAAACGCGTCGTGCATGCGCTCTTCAGGCGAACGTTTATCCTCGGCGCGCGCCTCGATGTGCTGCTTGAGCGCCGCCCAGTTGTTGAATCCGTACTCGCGCGCGATGACGAGTTGGGCATCTGCCAGGGCGATCTGCGCTTTGTCCGGCAATACGGAGCGGACGCGGGCTCGTGCCTCAGCGTCGCCGGAAGCGAAGGATTGAAGCAGCTCCTTCGCAAGCTTTTTCTGCTGGGCGAGATCCGGGCGGGATGGTAGCGAACGCGCGAACGGTGAAGACATGGGACGCCTCCTTCGATATGGCCGGCGTCCGCACAATCGGCCCGAAGAGGGCGCTGAGAATCACGCTACAATAGAGATGGGCGCAGCCCTTTCCGCGGACCGGTGGCGTCCTTTACGCCGAAGCAAAAACTAATGCGCCGCGGCGAAGCTGCAAGCCACGTCCGGCAGAATGTGATTCAGATGCGCGCGCGAATCATGACGCTCACCGATGGATTTCCAGAGTCATTCCGCCGAGCATCACCCAGCGATCCTCGTCGACGTAGGGTGCAGGATCAAAATTGTTCTGTTTCTTCACGTGCCCCGATGCGAAGCCGCCGTGGAGATGCAGCGACATTAAAGCCCCAACGGGCGCTTCGACAGTCAACCAGTTCACAAGTGCGTTTTCCCAAACTGTGTAACTGGTCCGCGAGGTTTTGTCCGCGTAGCGCCCGACTGCAACGTTGAACCCGAAGCCGCTGCTACTCGTCACTCCCGCTTGCAGATACGGCATCAGGCGACCGTCGTGAAAATCTGCCAACAATCCAACTCCGGCCGCGACCGGACTTATCCATTTGCGCGGTGCCTGCAGGTACAGGTCAGCGGCAGCTCCACGTTCGGTAGGACCTTGAATCCCGAGCCTCATCGCCGGTCGAGAGTCTTTCGTTGACCGAAAGCCATAAGCGGCACTCGCCGCGAGCCCGCCGAAATAGAACGGCCCGGGGTCGTCACCGTTCTCATAGCGGGGACCGTTTCCCAGGACGGCGCTCAAGCCCGCGCTGAATCCGGGATGAACGTCCGGCCCATGGGCAATCACTGGAGCACACGCCTGGATTGAAAGCACGAGCACCGCAAATCGAAACCATTTGGGCATGTGTGCGCTCACGAGTGCGTATTAGAAGAGACCGACCTTGCCCCTCACCGATTCGATCAGCTTCGCGGGGTCGTACCCGATCCCCTGCTTGAACACAATCTGCACGTTTCTCAAATCGGCGATGCGCGTCGCAGGATCCCCGACGACCACCACGAGGTCCGCGTCCTTTCCCACTACGATCGACCCCGCGCGATCGGCGTCAAACAAAGTGTGGCCTCGCGCCCAAGCCGTCCAGGCTGCAGTCTATATGGTATGCGCAAATCCATTGGTATGCACACATCCCTACGTACTTTCGTCGCGGTGGCGCTGGCCACGCTCGCGCCACTCTCGGCGCAATCTCAGAACAGAGCCCCCATCCTCGCCGTCTTCGCTCACCCCGACGACGAGCGCGTCATCGGCCCGCTCCTGTCGAAGCTCGCGAGAGAGGGACGCGAGACGCATCTCGTGATCGCCACCGACGGCTCCAAAGGCGTTCGCGATTTCGCCCACATCCCGGCCGGACCGGAGCTGGCCGCCGCCCGCACCAAAGAGGCGACCTGCGCCGCCAACCGGCTCGGCGTCAGAAAGCTCCACTTCCTCGGTCTTCCGGACGGCGGACTCGCATCGTTCGAAGTGCTGGGCAAGCTGCGGTCGGGGCTCGCGGCGATCATCGATTCCCTCAGGCCCGCGGCGATCATCACCTTCGGTCCGGAGGGAGGCACCGGGCATCCCGACCATCGGCTCGTTGGCGATGTCACGACCCAGATCGTGCAGAGCGACGCGCGCTACGCGAATATCGACTTGCTCTACGCGTCACTTCCAACCGAGCGTCTGCGCACCGCGCCACCAGCCGATCCCACCGTGAACGGCGTCGCGGAGGCGCTACTCACCGTGCGCGTGCCGTTCGAGGAGCAGGATCTCACGGCTGGACGCGAGGAGTTCGCGTGTCATCGAACCCAGTACGCGCCGGCAGAGATGGACGCCGTCAATAAGTATCTCGCGCACGCATGGAACGGAACCGTGTGGATGCGTCCGTGGAACGGGACGCTGCACGATCCCGGAATCTTCAAGCCGTAGGCGGGCGCAGTCGCTTGCGCAGGTAAAACTGTCGGTACCCTGGCGGATAGCCATCGAGAGTTCCGAACAGTTGATAGCCGAGTTTTCAGCTATCCCTCTTCTCCGTGTCATCTAAGGGACAGCAGCGACGATTAGGTTCATACGATGTTGATTCAATTCAAGGAACTTTCCTGACGCTGCTGGAACGCGCCATTGCAGTCGCTGCTGTTTCTCTCTTTGCGATTCACACGCGGGTCGAGGCCCAGGCCACTCCCACCATCGGCGTGATCACCGGCCACGTGATCGACTCCGCCACGAACACACCGATCAGCGCCGCGACCGTGGACGTTAAGGTCGCTGGAGCTGCGGCTTCGGCGGCGCACGCCGTAACCGGCGCCGACGGATCCTTCCGTGTCGAAGGTCTCCAGCCGGGGCACTATAGCGTCCGCATTCGGCGCCTTGGATACACACCACGACCGCTGCCGCCGATCGAAGTTGGTCCATCGTCGTCGAGCATCGACGTCGGCACAGTGTTCCTCAATGCCGCGCCGGTCCGGCTGCAAGCGCTCCAGGTAACCGGCCAGAAGCAGGAGGTTCTGCTCGCTCCCGATCGCAACACGTACATCGTCCACGACATGCCGACCACTCGCGGCGGCACCGCGCTCGACGTGCTGCGCAACGTTCCCTCTGTCGATGTCGACATCGACAACGTCGTGAGCATGCGCGGCAACACCGGCGTGATCGTTCAGATCAACGGCCGTCCGAGTCCGTTGAAGCCGGCGCAGCTTGGAAATTTCCTCTCCCAGCTACCCGCTGACATCGTCGACAAAGTCGAGATCGTGACCAATCCATCGGCGCGCGATGACCCCGAGGGAGTCGCGGGAATCATCAACATCGTCCTCAAAGAGAAGCCCGAGGCCGGCAAGAGCGGCGCGCTCACCATCGGCGGTGGCACCACGGGACACGTCGATGTCGGCGGCAACGTCGGTTACGAGCGCGGGCCGCTGTCCTTCTACGGCAGCTACGGATTCCTGCGTGACAGCCGTCCGAGAAAGGAGGCGCTCTTTCGCGAGAATCTGTATCAGGATCCAGTGACTCTGCTCGAGGAAGCAGCGACACGCACCCAGATTCCGCTGGTCCACACCTTGACCGGCAGCCTCGACTACGCACCGGGCGCGAGCGACGCAATCTCCCTGGAGACGGTGTACAGCACACGCATCGAGCTCGAGACGTACAACGTCTTGTACAATGATCTGAGTGCGACGCGCGATCTCACCGCGCTCAGCGACCGATTCACGCGCGGCACCAATCATGAATTCAGCTTCGAGTCAGCGCTCGCGTACAAGCACAATTTCGCGGATAAGGGACACAAGCTGTCGAGCGAGCTTCGCGTCACCCGCGACGGCGAAGGTGGGCCGACGAGCACAATCGCGCGTGATTTGGCCCTCGACGGGACACCCGCCGACACGTCCGCTCTCGAGAACCAGACTCCATGGGAGCACCCGCGCGAATACTCATTCAAGGCGGATTACGTGCGGCCGCTCGCGAGCGATCTGCGCCTGGAGACCGGATACAAGGGATCGCTGCAGCGCTTTCATACGACTCTCGATACCAACGTCTTCGACTCGACGCAAAGCGCGTACGTGCCGGACCCGACACGCATCAGTGATTTCACCTATCGCCAGCTGGTCAACGCCGCGTACGGAATGCTCGGCGCGGACCGCGGCAAGTTCCAGTTCCAGGGTGGAGTCCGTGTCGAGCGCGCGTCGACGCAGTTTCATCTGATGAACAGCGGCACGCAGTACGACAACCAGTACAACAGCTTTTTCCCGAGCGGGCTCATCGCCTACCATATAGACGACGAGCATCAGATCAAGCTGAGTTATTCGACGCGCATCAGACGGCCCGACGACACCGATCTGCTCGACCCGACGCCGCACCTTCTGGATCCACTCAACATCTCCCGCGGCAATCCGTACCTGAAGCCGGAGTACATTCGCGCGCTCGAGTTCGGAATTCAGCGCTCGACCGATCGAATGACCGTTCAGGTCACGCCGTTTTACCGCCACACGCTCGATGCCATCCGAACGATCCGCACGATCGACACCGCGGGCGTATCGACGAGGACATTCGCGAACATTGCTTCAACCGACGCCTATGGGACAGACGTCACCGTCGCGATGAGTGGCGGAAGAGTGAGTGGATTCGTGGGTGGCAGTGGATTCAGGCAGGTCAGTGATGCCGCCAACCTGTCGCCGGGCTTTTCCGCCAGAACCTACGGCTGGACGGCGCGGACCAACGCGACGTTCCGCGTCTCGAGCACGGTCGATGTGCAGACGCTGCTCTCCTATCAGGCGCCGATGATCGTGGAGCAGGGACGGAATGCCGCTCGTACGCGCATCAGTGCTGCTGTGCGACAGAAGCTGATGAACGACCAACTGAGCCTGACGCTTCGCGTGATGGACCCGTTCAACACTTCTCTCGAGAGATCTACGACAATCGATCCGGCCTTCTATCAGGTCTCAGACCGCAGGCGACTGATTCGCGGAATGCTATTCGGTGTCAACTGGATTTTTGGCAAGTCGAAGAAGGAGAAGGAGAGCGAAGGGATCGACACGGGCGACAGCGGCCCACCCTGACCCTTCTGGAGTCTTCAAGCCCCAAGCACCGCTTGAGCAACGTCCTCGCTGCTCATGCGTCCATAGGGCATGAACATCATCTCTCGACGCATATTGGCCTCTGTTATCGCCTCGGCTCTCATTGCCTGTGCGAGCCAGAAAAACGAATCACCATTCGAGTCCCGCGGACTGCGCGCGGGAATGCGGTTCTCCGATCTCGATCACAGGACGTCTGAGCGCGGTGGCCAATGGAAACGCGATGATCTCATGATGGGCATCGTCCACTTAGAGCGGACGCAGCAACCGATCGGCGACAACCCGCGCGCCGCTAGAATTATTGCCCTCGTCAACACCGCCGACAATCGAGTTCTAGAGGTGACGTACGCGCCGATCTACATTCCCGCGGATACCGCCGCGTTCACAAAGGAAATGGCTGACGCCGCCTCCGAGTGGGACAAAATCACGGGAGGCGTTCGCGATCAGAACGGCCAGCCTCCGGGACCATACTTCATTCAATGGACGAGCCCGGACAGCGTGTGGACCGGAACCATCAACTACTTCGGGTCGCCGCGAGGAACCGGCGGCAAGCCGGATTCGTTTGAGATCAAGGAGCGAAAATGGGAAGATCGCCAATTGCTTCTCCTCGACTCCCTCCAAAGCGCCGGTAAGCTTCGCTAAGGCGAAATTCGTCCGCCCGGAAGAATCGCTCGCGATGATTCGGCTAACGCGATCGTACACTCATTGAAAATCTCGGGAGCCTCGCAACCAAAGACCAGCGGATCATCAATGGTGGCGTCGCGGTGCTCGCTCGTGAAGTGGACGGCACCGGTGGTGTCGGCGAAAAAACTGCGAATGCTCTGCCCTCCATAAGCCACCGGCCGCATGCTCACCGAAAAGGTTGCCGGAATGTCGCGGCGAGGATCCACTTTCCCAGCTGAATAGTTCACCACGAATGTCGCGGCGCCGGCGCGGTTTCCCTCATCGGTCTCGACCGTCCCCGCGTTCCGATCCGGAAACGCAATGCATCTCCCCGCCGGCTGTCGATGTTCCGCCCTGCTCAGATCGACTGGATATCCGCCCCCGTACATCTCGTACGTGGACTTTATGCACTCCCAGATGTACCTCAACGGTTTTACAGCACTGCGGAGCGGCAGAAGCTTGGCGGCGCTGTCAGGTCCCGTTTTTTCCCATCGCGGATCGTAGCGGCCTTCGAAGACTTGCCCGGTCTGGTCGCCGAGGTAGGCGGGCGTCCCGGGGCGCCCCGTGGTGTCGCGCGACATCACCCAGTAGCTATGGACACGTCCGCTCGAATCGAGACCTCGAGGGAAGTAGCGCATCACCGAGCCGGCAGTATTGCCGAGTGCAACAGCAGAATCGAGACAGGCCGCCCCGCGCGATCCGCACATCTGCACGCGGACGACTGCGCTTACGGCGGCCGGCAAGTCACGCGCTGCGGTCGATTGATCATTGGGCACGCGACCGAAAAGGCTCGCGGCCGCGGCTGTCAGCTGGGCGAACGTCTTCCTGACAAAGGGTCGAATAGCGCCAAGACGCGTTTGGGCTTCCTGGGATATCTCTCTCGACGGAGAAAGGCGGCGTTCCGCTCCCTTTGTCACGGTGAAGCTGGCGCTTTTTACTTCCTTGCCATTCACTCGCATGGCTAGAGTGTACTCCCCCGTATCCAGAGCCACGAGGTGATAAAGAGGGAATAGAGTCGATGTGTCGCCGGCGGGTCTGATGACGATGTTGTTCGAACTGATCTCGTCGCCGCTCGGATTCTTCCAGCGCACACCGAGCACCGTTTTAGACGACGAGCCTTTTGTCCTCACCGACGCGTAGATCGTGTCCTTGGGGGCGAACGCGTCAGTCTCGTTTGTAACGCGCTTCAGCGAATCCACTGCCGGTCCGAAATCAACGCCCACGACCCGCACGTTGGTTTTCTCCACGAGCTGCCCGTCCTCGTTGTACTCGTCGCCGCCGCACGCGGCAATCACCAGCAATAGAGCGATCGCCATTGTCAGCGTACCGCGAGTCGTTGAGCTCATGGTTCGTAGGGCCTGGATGCAGGGGGTGATACTCGTCACTGTTGGAGGACGATTTAAATCCCGTGCGGTTAGATTGGCAGAATGAAAATCCTCGTTGCCGGTGGCACTGGGGCAATCGGCAAATTCCTGCTGCCGTTGCTGCTCGAGAATAAACACGAAGTCGTAGCACTCACGCGCTCTGTCACCAAGGCGCCGATCCTCGAAGACAACGGCGTGTCCGCAATCATCGTCGATCCGTTGGACAAGCCGCGACTCACAGCGGCGGTTCGGCGCGCCGAGCCGGAAGTGATCATCCATCAGCTCTCGGCGCTCTCCGGCGTTGGTAACTTTCGGAAATTCGATCAGGAGTTCGCGCTGACCAACCGGTTCCGCACCGAAGTCACCGACACACTGCTCGCGGCCGCGCGCACCATTGGCACTCGGCGATTCATCGCTCAGAGCTACTGCGGCTGGCCGTACGCGAGGAAGGGCGGGCCGGTCAAAACCGAGGAAGATCCTCTCGATCCAAAGCCGCCCGAGAGCTTTACAAAGACTCTCACGGCAATTCGCTACCTCGAGGGCAAGGTTAGCAGCACGACGTTCCTCGAAGTGCTCGCCTTACGATACGGAATGTTCTACGGCCCAGGCACCGCAATCGGCAAAGGAGGCGCGACCGTCAAAATGGTTAAGAAGCGGCGTTTCCCCATCATCGGTGGCGGCGGGGGAGTCTGGTCCTTCATTCACCTGCTCGACGCGGCGCGCGCGACCGTCGCGGCGATCTCCCGCGGCGCGCCGGGCATCTACAACATTGTCGACGACGAGCCCGCCAAAGTCGCGAGCTGGCTACCGGTTCTTGCCAAGGCCGTCGACGCAAAACCCCCGTATAGAATTCCCTATTGGGTGGGAGAGATCGTGATTGGCAAGGCCGGCATGCCGATAATGACTCAGGTCCGTGGCGGCTCGAACGCGAAGGCGAAGCGCGAGCTCAATTGGACGCCAGTTTATCCGAGTTGGCGAATTGGTTTCGTCGACGGCCTCGATTAGGACTGCTTTCGCGGCCGTTCTACTGTGTGGGGTCGCTTCCATCGCGAGCGACGCCCAAGGCCAGCGGCTACCGCAAACGGTGAGGCCTGAGCACTACAAGCTGTCGCTGACACCGGACCTGAAGGCTGCAACATTTACTGGCGACGAGAGCATCAAGGTAATACTGGCCCAACCTGCGAAGGCCGTCACGCTGAATGCAGCCTACATCACCTTCAAGAGTGTCAGCGCGACTGCGGCAGGAGCGCCTTCGGTATCGGGTGCGGTAACGCTTGATACTGAGAAGGAGCAGGCCACTTTCACCTTTCCGACCGCGCTCCCCGCTGGCAAGGTCACCCTCGCTATCCAGTACACGGGCATCCTGAACGACAAGCTGCGCGGTTTCTACCTCTTCAAAACCGACAAGCGCAGCTATGCCGTTACCCAGTTCGAAACGAGCGACGCGCGTTGGGCCTTTCCCTCCTTCGACGAACCGGCGTTCAAGGCAACCTTCGACATTGCCCTGACCGTCGATGCCGGCGACATGGTCATCTCGAACGCGAGTATCGTCTCCGACACGCCCGCTCCGCCGGTTGACGGAGTCTCGAAGCACACCGTCGTGTTCGCGAGAACGCCGAAGATCTCATCATACCTGGTCGCGTTCCTGGTGGGCGATTTCGAGTGCGTCTCGGGTGTGAGCGACGGGACCTCGATTCGCGTGTGCACTATGCCCGGCGCTGCGGAGACGGGACGCTTCGCATTATCGACTGCACAGTACGTTCTGAACTACTACAACCATTATTTCGGGATCCGCTATCCACTGACCAAGCTCGACATGATCGCGCTGCCCGACTTCGGGCCCGGGGGAATGGAGAACTTTGGCGCCATCACGTATCGGGAGACGTTGTTGCTGGTCGACGAGAAGACCGCGACACTGGAGCAGAAGAAAGACGTGGCGCTAACGGTGGCGCATGAGGTGGCGCACCAGTGGTTCGGTGATCTGGTGACGATGCAGTGGTGGGACAACCTCTGGCTGAATGAGGGGTTCGCGACCTGGATGGCGAGTAAGGCGATGATGAAGCTGCATCCAGATTGGCAATACTCCGCCGACAATGCCGTTGGTCTGGATGAGACGCTTGATCTTGACTCACGGCCGACAACGCATGCGATCCGCGCGAGAGCAGACACGCGGGCTGAGATCGCAGAGCTGTTCGATGGAATTGCGTATGGCAAGGCAGGGGCAACGCTGTCGATGGTCGAGAACTACCTGGGGGAAGAAACTTTCCGACGGGGAGTCCACGATTACCTCGCGGCGCATCTATACGCGAACGCGACGGCAGAGGATTTCTGGAAAGCACAGGCGGTGACGTCCCGGAAGCCGGTGGACAGAATCATGTCGTCACTGGTGATCCAGCCCGGCGTTCCACTATTGACCTTCACCGGCGACGGGAGCGGCACTATTGGCGTAACGCAGAGCCGCTTCTTCTCGGATCCGACTACCAACATACGAGGCACACAGACCTGGACGCTTCCCGTCTGCTTCAAGACCACAGGCAAGCCAGCGTGCGTATTGCTCGGCTCCGCCGATCAGCAGTTCAAGTTGTCAGCGTCGAAGTTTCCGTTCGCGAACGCAAGAGCGAAGGGGTATTACCGGAGCTCGTACCCAAGGGCGATCTACCAGGACATTCTGGCGCGCGCGGAAACGCTGACTCCGGAAGAACGAATCATTCTCATGGGCGATCAATGGGCTCTCATGCGGTCCGGTGCCGCGACCGTCGGTGACAACCTGAACCTCGCGGCCGCCTTGCGGAACGATCCTGATCCGGTCGTTTTGGGGAAAGCTCTGGCGATGATCAGCGAGATCGCCGATCGAATCGGGACCGATGATGAGCGCGCGGACTTGAGGGCGTGGATCCGCGAGCAATTCACGCCGGTGTATCGCGCGCTCGGACCCGTCCCCGCTAGCAAGGACATCGAGCCTCAGAGTAAGCAGCAAATGAGAGCGTTGCTTTTTGTCGCGCTGGGCGATGCGAAAGACTCGTCAGTGATGGCCGAGGCGAGAACGCTGGCGAATAGATACATTGCCGACCAGACGTCAGTAACCCCATCGCTCGCACCCTACGCCCTATATGTTGCCGCGACTAACGGAGACGCGGAACTATACGACAAACTGCTCACGCTACGGGCGTCCTCATCGGATCCTGAGGTGCAGGCGACCTCGCTGTTTCTGACGACGCATTTCACCGACTCGGCGCTGATTGCCCGCACGCTCGACTCAGTTGCGGTCGGCAAGATGCGCAACAAGGATGGTGCAACGATGCTCGCAATCCTGGTTCGTAGTCGCGATACGCGTGATCAGGCCTGGAACTACATCACGCGCAACTGGGACAGGATTCAGGTGAGCTCTCGTTCGCGCCTCGTGCCTGCGGCCGGCAGTTTCTGTTCGGCCGAGAAGCGTGATGAGATACTCAGGTTCTTCAACGCGCACGGAGTGGCGGCCGATGGGCCACTGAAAATGGCGGACGAAGCGATCAACAGCTGCATCCAGTTACGGGATGCCCAGGAGCCGCACCTGCGGGAGTGGCTTGCCACGCACAACGTAGCTCCATGAGCAACGAGATACGATGAACCGCCGCTCATTTCTTCACGCCACTACCAGCGCACTTGTCGCGTGCTCGCTGCCGCCGCGCGCACCAACGCGCTTGACGCCGTCCCGCCCGCGTCCGTCGCCGTCGCAGCTCGCCTGGCAGCGTGACGAGCTCGCTCTCTTCCTTCACTTTGGTGTGAATACCTTCACCGATCGCGAGTGGGGCGACGGGCGCGAGGATCCTTCGATTTTTTCGCCTTCGGCGCTCGACGCCCGTCAGTGGGCTCGCGCCGGGCGAAACGCCGGCGCCCGGGCGCTCATCCTGACGGCCAAGCATCACGACGGCTTTTGTCTGTGGCCCACGCGCACCACTAGTCACTCGGTCGCAGCGAGTCCGTGGCGGTCGGGGCAGGGCGACGTCGTCCGGGAATTCGTGGACGCTTGTCATGCGGAAGGATTGAAAGCGGGACTGTATCTATCGCCGTGGGATCGCAACAATCCAGCGTATGGCGACTCACCCAAGTACAATGATCTTTACTGCGATCAGCTCTCGGAGCTGCTGACCCGGTACGGCCCGATCGCCGAGGTGTGGTTCGACGGCGCCAATGGAGAGGGGCCGAACGGGAAACGACAGATCTACGATTGGCCCCGTTTCTTCCGTCTCGTGCGGCAGCTCCAGCCAAATGCCGTCATGTTCTCCGACGCCGGGCCGGACGTACGCTGGTGCGGAAACGAGAATGGAACAGCCGGCGACCCGAATTGGTCGACGGTGAATCCGGACGCGGTCACGTTTCCGGGTGAGGACGGCCCCGGTGTCAGCGATGCATTGCAGCATGGCGATCCCGCCGGGACGGTGTGGCGACCCGCGGAAGTCGACGTCTCAATCCGGCCCGGATGGTTCTACCACCCCGCCGAGGACGACCGAGTTCGCACGGTGGACAACCTCGAGAAGCTCTACTTCTCATCGGTCGGTCGAAACGGAAAGCTGTTGCTCAACGTTCCGCCGACGCGGGATGGTCTCCTTCACTCTACGGATGTCGCGCGGCTCGCCCTGTTCCGCGCGCGACTCACTTCGCTGTTCGAGCGCGACCTCGCGCGAGATGCGCGGCGCACCTCTTCGGTGATTGGCCCGGGCAGGGCCGAAGTGGAGCTGGATTTGGGCCGCCCGGTGACGATCGCAGTCGGACGCCTCGAGGAGGACATCACGCGCGGACAGAGCGTCGCGCGATATACGCTCTACGGCGCGGCCGACCGCGACTGGCGGGTGATCTCACAGGGTTCGACGATCGGTTACGCGAAGCTGGATCGTTTTGAGCCCGTGAATGTGCGGCGCGTCCGCCTCGCGATCGAGGACGCTGCTGGCGTGCCGCAAGATATCGCGGTCAAGTTGTACAGCCCGTTTGGACCAGTGGCCATTTGAGTCTGCCCCAACTCGGCTAGCGCGGCCCTTATTTGTTCTACAAATTGAGAGTAATGTCGACTACAACTCTCGGTGCACTCGAACTCGTCGTCCTGCTCGCGGTCGCCCGGCTCAAGGACGACGCCTACGGCCTCGCCATCAGACGCGATCTCGCCGCCCGAACCGGCCGCGACTACTCGGTCGGCGCCCTATACACGACGCTGCAGCGACTCGAAGACAAGGGTCTGCTCACCTCGCGCCATAGTGCGCCGCTGCCCGTTCGTGGCGGACGGTCGAGGCGTCACTTCACACTCACCGGCGCCGGAGCGCGCGCGTTGCGCGAAGCCGAGCGGCACGCGGCGTCCATCTGGGCCGGCATCGGCAAGCCACTCCGCCCGAGGCTCGCGTGATGCGTTCCAGTCCTTCGCGTCAGCCCTCGGTCACAACTGCGTCGAAGACCAATTCCGCGCCGGTCACCGAGCGTGCCCTGCTGGCTCTCGGCGGCGATCCGGCGTTCATCACCGACCTGCTCGGCGATCTGAGCGAGGAGTACACGTACCGCGCCGCGCACGACGGCGTTTCCGCCGCAAGATTGTGGTACGTTCGCGAGGTGGTGCGGTCGACGCCGCATCTGGTTTGGAACGCTATCCGGCACGGGCCGCCGAGCGCGCGTGCCCGCCTCGCGGGGTCCATCCTCGCAGTCGTGGTCACCTTTTCAGTTCTCACATTGGCGTGGCTCACGCGCAACGGTCCCCCAGCAAGCCTCGTTTTCGGCGGAGGCATTGATTCAGATGGGATCGTCGTAAATAATCTCGGCCCGGTGCAGCTCTCCATGAGCGTGCTCGACGCGCGCGGGCATCGTCTCGAGCGGACGGACGTGCGCTATCAGCGGGTGTCGGGTGTGCTAATCCCAGTCTCAACCCGTGGCGTGATAAAGTGCACGCAGCCCGGTGACGCGATCGTGCGCGCATCACTCGCTCCACTGCACAGAGACTTCGTCATCCACTGCCAGCCGGTGCGGACGATCCGCGACGCCGGATGGGGCAACTTCGTGGTCGGCGACCCCGCGGGCACGCTTACTGTAGACGCTATTGGTCTTGACGGCCAACCAGTGACGCGGATTGCTGCCAGGCTACGCGTTGAGGATAGCACGATCGCTACACTCGACTCCAGCGGACGGCTACGGCCGCTAAGACCTGGGGAGACCTGGATCGATATAGAGATTGGTGATCGCCGAGCGGGCGCGTTTGTGACGGTCTACGAGCCGGTGCGCACATTCGAAGGCCTCAGACCCGACCAGCGTTTGGTCGTCGCACCGATACGCCTCACGCGGGGTGCATCGATACGCTGGCCGCTACCGACCGGTGTTTTCTTTCTTACGTTCAGCGCGGACTCGAGCGAGGCGCCGCCGACGAGAGGATTCGTAGGATTGGGTTCCAGTTCCAGCCCGACCGTACAATCTCCCGTTAACATGAGCGTCGCTGGCCTGATCATGTGCACGCGCATGCCCGAGCCCCAGCCAGGCGTGCTCGGTGCGTACTGCCTTGCCCGCGCGCCGGGCGCGACACTGATTCTCACGTACTCGGGACCAGGAGGTCCGAACGAGATCGTCGGCAGCCTCGCGCTCGAACGACAGGACCAACATTGAATCGCGCTACCTGTTACTTCTTGTGGCTGACCGTCATCGCTTCGACAATTCCCATCGGCGCTCAAGTGCCCGCGACGCCGCCTTCCCAAGGGGTCGCCACCACGATTCCGAAAACGCCGGCTGGCGACGCGTTTCGTGCGTGGCTCGACGCATTCAACAGTGGCGACACGGCGCGGCTTGGCGAGTACTTCCGGAGATTCCAGCCGGAGATGTCGGCCGATGACGAGATCGGATTCCGTGTGCAATCCGGCGGCTTCGACCTGCTCACCATCGAACGGAGCGAGCCACGACACCTGGAGTTTACGGTACGCGAGCGCAACAGTCCGATGACAGGTTACGGCGTGCTCGACGTGTCAAGCGCCGAGCCGGTGCGCGTGATCACACGCCGTCTCCAGGCCATGGGGCCGAATGCCTCGGCGGCCGCGCTGCGCATCGATGCGGTTGCTCGCGCACGTGCAGTGGCCGGTGCCGCCGCACTTCTCGATTCATTCTACGTTTTCCCGGAGGTAGCCAGGCGCATGGGCGATTCGCTGCGCGCCCGGCTGGCCCGCAAAACCTACGATTCGTACACGAATGGGATCATGTTCGCGACGCGGCTCAACGACGATCTGGCCGAGATCGCGCATGACAAGCACCTACGTGTCGATTACAGCGCGCGCGCCTTGCCGCCGGACGAGTCACTTCCGGTCGGTGCGCCACCGCCCCCTCCATCACCCGAGGATCAAGCGCGGGAGCGAGAATTTCTGGACAGGATCAACTGCGGCTTCGTCAGGGCGGAGCAGCTTCCGGGAAATGTTGGCTACCTCAAGTTCAATATGTTCGTCGACGTCGATCTGTGCGCCACGACGGCGTCCGCGGCGATGACTTTTCTGGCGGGCACGCGCGCGTTGATCATCGATTTGCGCGAGAACGGTGGGGGCAGTCCTGGCATGGTCGCGTTCGTGTCGTCGTATCTGTTCGACCGGCGCACGCACCTCAACGATCTCTGGACGCGCCGCACAGGCAAAACCGAAGAGTTCTGGACCCGGGATAGCGTTCCCGGCCGTCGCTTTGGGGGAGAGAAGCCGATCTACGTGCTCACGTCAGCCCGCACTTTTTCGGGAGCCGAGGAGTTCACGTACAATCTGAAAACCCTGAAGCGTGCGACCATCGTCGGCGAGACTACCGGCGGCGGCGCGCATCCCGTCGCCGGGCATCGAATTGACGAGCACTTCATCATCGGCGTGCCCTTCGCGCGCGCCATCAATCCAATCACTCACACGAATTGGGAAGGCGTGGGTGTGAAGCCGGATGTCATAGTGCCAGCAAACGACGCATTGGCGACCGCGCAGAAGCTAGCCAGCGAGAAGCCGCGTCAGTAGAGCCGTGATTGTTGGGGACGCGGGGACTCTTGTTCTCGATCGATGCCATCGCCGTCGTCGACGGCAGGACCTAGGTCGACGAAAGCGCTGCTGTTACTGTGTCGTGAATAGGCGCTAACACTCCCGCCTCGTCTGCATACCGGGAAACAGCGCCGCTCAGAATGTCCAGCTCAGTTGGCCCGCCCGCCTCGAGATCGAGCAGGAAACTCGGCTTCGTTCCCCGCGGCAGCGCGTCGATGGCGCCAGTGACTTGCGTCGTTTCGTCGTCGGCGAGCGGGATGCCGCGGGCGCGCGCGACATCGACCACTTCCTGCACCGCACGCTGAAACAATCGGCGGCCGAACGGGCGCTCGCGCAGGACTCCAACCGGAACGCGGGCGAGTCCGCAAGCTCCAGCGATTGCGGCAAGGAAGATGAACTTCTGCCAGAGATCGACGTCGATCCGGCTGGAGACGCGCGCGTCGGTGCCGGCATCGCGGAACGCCGTAGCAATCCGCGTCACGCGATCAGTCGTCTGTCCATCGAGCTCGCCGATGATCACGCTCCGAAAGGGGCCGCGTC
>Ga0207929_1000099_pt1 | contig 24453 bp, 15 predicted proteins | sample NGESurdeep072012_FD_184466 | JGI IMG/M metagenome (GOLD analysis project Ga0207929, IMG submission 184466) | Arctic peat soil microbial communities from Barrow, Alaska - NGEE Surface sample 53-1 deep-072012 (SPAdes) | ecosystem: Environmental > Terrestrial > Soil > Wetlands > Peat ... | reverse complement strand
CCACGAGGTGATCTCACGCCGCTCGTGGAACGCGAAGCTCAACGCATTTACCGCGACCATGGATGGGGACTCCCTCGACGCGAGCCTGTTGCTGATGCCCCGCCTGGGATTCCTCGAGGCAAAGGACCCGCGCTTCGCTGGAACTGTCGCCGCCATCGAGAAACAGCTCAAGCACGGCGACTTTGTATATCGCTACGTCGAGCGTGACGACTTCGGTTATCCGGAGAATGCGTTTCTCGTTTGCACCTTCTGGTACATTGAGGCGCTGGCTGCAATGGGAGGCAAGCGGCGCGAAGACGCGCGCGTGCTGTTCGAGAAAGTGCTCGCCGCGCGCAGCCGGCATGGACTACTGGCGGAGGATCTCGACCCCCGCACCCTCGAGCAGTGGGGGAATTTTCCGCAGACCTACTGCATGGCCGGAATTATCGACTGCGCACTCGGTTTGACCGAGACTGCTTCGAACTGAAAAACAACAAAAGAAGAGGGCCTGATGCTCGCCGACGCGACTCGCAATAAGCTTTCCGCCGCGGAATCCGCGCGCCAGGATCAGCAGTGGCGCATCTGGATTCCTCTCGCGGCTGTAGTATTCGCGCTCATCGCTCTGGTCGTGATCCCGGTAATCCGTACGCGACTCGTCGAGCCTTTGCACGAAGACCTGCGATCAGTAATCGAACCCGGGCGCAGTCTGGTGACGCGTATCCACGTCGCGCTCGCGGTCGAAGGGGTTCTGGTCCACCGCATCCTCGAGCAGCCGGACACCGCGCTCACGGCTCGGTACCGCAGCGCGGTCGCCGACGAGCTGGCGGCTTACGCGGGACTCCAGCCGTTGATGGTCCACCTGGGGCCCGACGCCAGGACGGAGTTCAGAGACCTGAGCGCCCTACAATTGGAATGGCACTCGGCGATCGACCGGTCAATGGCAGCAGCGCCTGGAACGAGTCGGGTAAAGGATCCTTTTTATAGCGCCAAATTTGAGGAGCTGCTGGTGGCTGCCTCCCGCCTCGACCAGGCGCTGAGCGTAGGAGCGCAGCGACGATGGGTCGAAATTGCCGCTATGAATCGCACGCAGGGTTGGGTGGCTGTGCCGGTCGGCATTCTCGCGCTGGGTGCAGCCCTCATTGTCGGATGGCTCGCCCGCCGCCTTCGCCTGTTTGCCGTCACCGCCGAAAGCAGGCGCGCCGAGCTCCAACAGGCCATCGAGGCGCGCGCTCGCATCATGAGAGGAGTGAGCCACGACCTGAAGAACCCGCTCCACGCAATCCTTGGCCACACTGAGCTTCTCGAACAGGGAATCAAAGGCCCTCTCACCGACGAACAGAAAACAACGCTGGTCCGGATACGCAAATCCGTCGATGCGTTGCTCTCACTCATCAACGACATCCTGGATTTATCCCGGGCGGAAGGCGGCCAGTTGAAGATCACCCCCGGCGAGACGCGGATCTTGCCCGTTATCCGCGAGATCGTCGACGAACACTCGGCGAGCGCCGCCGCAGCTGGACAACGGTTGGATCTCCAGCTTCCCAGCGATCTGCCGCCGTTAACCACCGATCGGCGACGCGTGCAGCAGATTCTCGGAAACCTGCTGTCCAACGCCATCAAATACACGCCGGCAGGCGGACAGATCAAAGTGCGGGCGGAGATAAGAACGCGCGACGGCGCCACGGGCGGCCAGCGTTGGGCCGCGATCGAGGTAATCGACACCGGGCCTGGCATCCCGAGCGATCAGGTCGACCGAATATTTGACGAGTTCTCCAGGTTGAAGATCCATGAAGACAAGCCTGGGGCAGGCCTCGGCCTGGCCATTGCGCGTCGGGTTTCACGCCTTTTGGGGGGCGACCTCACCGTGACGAGCGTTGATGGACGCGGGTCAGCGTTCACTCTCTGGCTGCCGCTCGAGAGCGACGCGTCGGGAGAGAAAACGCCGGCGTAGGCGGCGCGGCGCAACCGACTGCAAAGCAAAAGAAGAAACCTGCCCGGAGCCACCGGCTTTTAAGGTGATGGCTCCGGGCAGGTCGGCTTCCTTCTTGTTAACCCGGAAGGACCTGTCTTACGCTCAAACCGGTCCTACCTGAACACTATCCAAAGGGTGCCGATTATCGCGGCAAGCAGCACCGACAGCGCGATTTGCAGGCTCCTCTCTCGAGGACTTGTCTTTACGGCGTCCGATGGCGCCACGGTCTGAAGTGTGAGATCCGCGACGCGCTCAGTAGCCGGAGGTGGAGTCATCATACTCACCACAATAAGGATTGCGCTGCACAGGAGGAAGAGAAGTGCCGCGAAATGGAGAAAGTTGATCCCTGCGAGCCACGACCAAAACGTCCCGCTCGGCAACTTGGCCCTCGCAAGCTCCAGCACCAGACGCGAAAAACCGATCACGAAGCCTGACCATAATGCGGCGAGAGCACCCTTCCCATTCAGCCGCGGGCTCAGGACCCCCAGGAGGAAGACCGCCGCGATCGGTGGTGCGATGTACGCCTGGATGCTCTGTAGATAGATGTAGAGCTGCGACGAAACGAATTTCATGGCCGGAATCCAGGCGAGTCCCACGAATACCAGTATCACCGTGGTCACACGCCCCACGAACACCAGACGCGCCTCACTGGCGCTCGGCCTCCACTTGCGGTAGACGTCCCATGTCAGCAGGGTCGAGACAGAGTTGAACGCGGAAGCGAGTGAGCTCATTAGTGCCGCGAGCATCCCGGCGAGGACGAGGCCCTTGAATCCGATCGGGAGAAGGCGCGTGACGAGTATCGGATAGGCAGCGTCGGTCATGCCGCCTCTAACGTCCGCGTACAACGCATAGGCGATGATACCGGGGAGCACGAAGATGAAGACCGGAAGAATCTTCAGATAGCCGGCGAAGATCGTCCCACGACGGGCTTCCTCGATGTTGCGGGCCGCCAGGACGCGCTGGACTATGTGTTGATCCGTACACCAATACCAGATGCCGAGGATCGGTGCTCCGAAGACAACTCCTGTCCAGGGGAAATCCTTGTGGTTGGACGGTTTCCACATCGAGAAAAAGTCAGGCGGCACTCTGGCTTGAAGCCCGGACCAGCCGCCCACTGCATGGAGACCGATGAACATCAGGGTAACTGATCCCACGATCAGCACCACGGCCTGCATCACCTCGGTATAGATCACCGCGCGCAGTCCACCGAAAATCGTGTACAGCCCGGTAATGACGATGAGGATGGCCGCGCTGGTCCAGAAATCGAACCCTGTCACCGCTCGCATCACCACGCCGCCGGCGTACAACGTGACGCTGATCTTCGTGAGCACGTAACCGACTATGGACACCCAGGTGAAGTATGAGCGCGCGGCGGGGTTGTAGCGGCGCTCGAGGAACTCCGGCATGGTGTAAACGCCGCTTCGCAGATAGAAGGGCACGAACAGCCAGCCCAGGAGCAACAGGATGAAGCTCGCGAGCCACTCGAAGTGGCCGACGGCCAGGCCGCTCGACGCTCCGGTTCCGGCGAGCCCCACGAGATGCTCGCTCCCGATGTTGGATGCGAAGAGGCTGGCTCCGACCGCAAGCCAACCCACATCCCTACTCGCGAGAAAGAAGTCCGAGCTCACGTTTTTCTCTTTGCGCGCGGCCCAGTAGGCGATCCCCGAGAGCACGAGGAAGTACGCGACGATCACGAGGATGTCGATGATGCTGAGGTTGCTCATGGCGTTTCTTCGGTGAGAGAGAAGTGGACGGCCGAGCCCTTTTTGCGCTACGCTCCGCGACCTCTAAATCGGAGTCCGCGAAGAATCTGGAGCATTTCGGCGTTGAGCGCTACGGATGCCTGGCCGACGGGCGATCCTGCCCCGCGCTGGTTCGCTTGACACCAGGCGGGCTGACTCCCACATTCGCCACCACCGCAGAGGAGGCATGAATGAGCAGTGAGATCACTCGGCGGACGTTTCTCGTTGGAGCGGGTGCCGGAGCCGCGGGACTCATCGGGCTCAAGCCCGCACCCGCTGAAGCCACGGTTCTTACCACCGCATCGGCGTTCAAGCTCTCTGTAACACGCTGGCCCTTCCACCAATTCACCATCGACCAGCTGTCGCAGATGGCGCGGGAGCTGGGACTCGATTCGGTGGAGCTTCTCGAGCCGGACGAGTGGGCTATCCCAAAGCGGCACGGACTCACGTGCGCGATGGGATACGCGACGGTGCCGAACCCGGAAACGCGCCTGACGCAGGGATTCAACCGCGTCGAAAACCACGCCTGGCTCATCCCCGCCTACGAACGGGCGATTCCGCTCGCGGCCGCCGCGGGAGTGCCGAACGTGATCTGCTTTTCCGGAAACCGCGCCGGTCAGAGCGATGATGAGGGTCGCGCAGTCTGCGCGCGCGGACTCGCTCCTCTCGTCCCAATCGCGCAGCGGCACGGCGTGACGCTGTGCATGGAGCTGCTCAACTCGAAAATCGATCATCCGGATTACCAGTGCGATCACACCGCGTGGGGCGTGGCGCTCGCAAAGCAGGTCAATTCGGACCGATTCAAGCTCCTCTATGACATCTACCATATGCAGATCATGGAAGGCGACGTGATCCGCACGATCCGCGACAACCACCGATATATTGGCCATTACCATACAGGCGGGGTACCAGGGCGTCACGAAATCGATTCCTCCCAGGAGCTGAACTATCCGGCAGTCATGCGAGCGATCGCCGAATTGGGATTCACGGGGTACGTTGCGCAGGAATTCGTACCCACACGCGATCCGCGCACTTCACTCGCTGAAGCTGTCCGGCTCTGCCGTGTGTAGCGCGTGATGGCCAACCGCGCGTCAGAAAACCCGATCATCACCCCGGCGATGGTCCTGCCTTCGAGGCCGGACTTCGAAGTGCTGGGCGTATTCAATCCCGCTGTCACTCGACACGACGGACAGGTAGTGCTGCTGCTGCGCGTGGCGGAGGCTCCACGGAAGATGTCGAGCGCGCTGGCGGCCGCGCCCATCTTCAATGCGGACACTGGTCGCATCGAGATCAAGCGGTGGCAAGTCACCGAGAAAGGTCCGGATGTGAGCGATCCGCGGCTCGTGGTCGACAATGGGCGCACCTGGCTCACGTCGATGTCGCACCTGCGAGTCGCGCGCTCCACTGACGGCATCCATTTCGATGTCGAGGGACTACCGGCACTCGTTGCCGCAACCGCCTACGAGTCGTTCGGAATCGAAGACCCGCGCATCACGCAACTCGACGGCGTGTACTGGATCACCTACACCGCCGTGTCACACTACGGAATCGGGACTGGTCTCGCCTCGACCCTGGATTTCAAAACGTTCGAGCGGCACGGGGTCATCTTCCCGCCTCCCAACCGCAATGTCACGATCTTTCCTGAGAAGATCGGGGGGCTATACGCGACGCTGCACAGACCCATGCCGGAAGGTCTGGGACAGCATTCGATCTGGACCGCAAGATCGTCGGATCTGAAATCGTGGGGGAGCCACCGCCTCGTCGCGACGCCGAGGGAAAGTGGCTGGGATGACACGAAGGTGGGAGGCGGGGCGGTGCCGTTCCGCGTGCACTATGGCAAGGAAGATGGCTGGCTGGCGATCTATCACGGCGTCACTGGCTCGCCGCCCACCTACTCGCTCGGCGCCCTGCTTCTCAATCGGCACGATCCCTCGCGAGTGAGTGCGCGCTCGCGCGAGCCGATTCTCAAGCCCGAAGCGCCGTACGAGCGCGAAGGATTCTTCGGCAGCGTCGTGTTCACGTGCGGCGCCCTGACTGACGGCGATCTCGTGCGCGTCTACTACGGAGCCGCCGATGGCGTCACGGCCGTCGCCGATCTGTCACTACAGGAGATTCTGTCGGGACTGGTGGAGGCGTGACCTTCGAGCTGGGCATCAACTATTGGCCTCGCCGTAGCGCGATGTACATGTGGGAAGATTTCGACATGGGCGAGGTGCGCGAGGACATGACGCACATGGCCGACCTCGGCTTCGATGTCGTGCGGGTGTTTGCGCGGACGAAGGACTTCCTCCCCGCTCCGTCGACTGTGGACGGCAGCATGATCGCGCGGCTGGTTGAAGTAGTCCGCGCGGCCGCGGACACCGGGCTCAGGGTGGTGCCAACGCTCATAGTCCTCAACATGAGCGGCACCATCTGGTGGCCGGCCTGGATGCTCGACGCGCAGGGCCGCCCGGGTGACCTTTTCTCGGATCCGGTCATTCTCCGTTCCCAGGCGGTGCTGGCGCAGACGTGCGCGGGCGCCTTCGCCGGGGATGCGGCAATCCGCGCGTTCGACCTCGCGAACGAGATCGATGACGCCCAGCTCCCTCGGTCGCGGGAAGCGGCCTGCGCCTGGGGCTCGATGCTCGCGAGCACGATCCGCGCAGAGGCGCCGGGCGTGCAAATCCGGATCGGCGCGCACCTGCCATCGCTGACTACCGATAACAAAATGCGCGTGGACGATCTGGCCGACATCGTCGACGAGGATGTGATGCACGCTTACCCACTGTATTCGGACTTCGCCCGCTCCTTCCTCGATCCGGAGCTGGTGCCGTTCTCGTGCGCACTGACGGCCGGACTCGGGGGTGCAGGGCGTCGGCCGCTGATGCAGGAATTCGGGATGTGCACCGCCCCGAGCGGATCCGCCGGGCGCACGATCACCGACGATTTCCTGGGAGTCCCGAGGTCGCAGTACCTGGCGTCGGAGAAAGAGCAGGCGGCGTACTACGAGGAGGTGCTGGAGAGATTGGTGGCGACCGGCGCTGCCGGTGCCTACGCGTGGTGTTACGCCGACTACGACCCGCGATTGTTCGAACGACCCCCGCTCGCGACCGCTGTCCGGGAGCGGACGTTCGGGCTCGTGCGCGCGGACGGGAGCGAGAAGCCCGCGGCGGATGTGTTCCGGAAATTCCGGCAGCGTCGCGACGACGGCACATTGGTGCAGGCACCAATCGCTCGTGTGCTCGACGTGAGCGCCGATGAGTACTACCTCGAGCCGGCGAAGCACTTTGGACGCCTGTATTCGAAATGGGTGGCGCGGGGAACTTCATGATCGCGCCACTCGAGCGTCTTGCGACCAACCCACTCATTCGCCCCTCGGACATTTCGTTCGTCAAGGCGAGCGGAACGTTCAATCCTGGAGTGACAGTCGACCGCGCAAGCGACAGAGTCCTTTTGCTCGTTCGGGTGTTCGAGGAAGCGTCACGCAGATCGTGTCTCGGCCTGGCGCTGTCGGCGGACGGAAAGCGAATCGACGAGATATGGGATCGCCCGGCGGTCGCGCGCGATGCGCCTTACGAGCAATGGGGCGTCGAGGACGCCCGCATCACGTATTTCGAGAGCGAAAAACGCTACGCCATCACCTACACCGGGTACTCGCGGGACGGACCGCGGGTGTGCCTCATCACGACGGACGACCTGCTTACTCCAACGAGCTACAAGCGTCACGGCCCGCGCATCGACGGTGAAAACAAGAACTGCGTGATCCTGCCAGAGAAAATAGACGGCAAGTACGTCATCCTCCATCGGCCGATGCCGCGCATGGTTTGCATCAAAGTGACCAAGCTCGAAAAGAAGTGGCCGGCGGACGGGGTGGCTCTCGTTGGACCGCAGCCAAATACCTGGCGGAGCTCCCGCGTCGGCGCCGGCGCGCCGCCCGTGCGCACGGACATCGGCTGGCTATTGCCATTTCACGGTGCGACATCAATCGAAGAGGGAAACGTCTACTCGATGGGCTGGTGCGTGCTCGACCTGAAGAATCCGGAGAAAGTTCTCTACGTGTCAGATGCGCCCGCGCTCACGCCCGAAGCGCCCTACGAGATCCAGCGCGAGTCGATTCCGCAGGTGGACATGGCGAACTTCAGGACAGGGGTGCGCGTTGTCTTCCCCCAGGGTCTCGTCGAGCGAGGGGAAGATTTCCTGGTTTACTATGGAGCCGCTGATGTCTCGGTTGCGGCCGCGCGCGTCAACAAGCGCGAGCTGATCTCGTCCCTGGGAGAAGCCATCAGATTGAAGCAGGGCGGAATTCCCCTGTGACCCATGCGTTTCACACTGGACCAAATGGAGGTGCAGTCCCCGATCCTCGGCCGCGCTTTCTCCGAATTCTGATCGCGACGCTGGGCCTTTCTTGCTCTTTCCTCGTCGCGTCATGTGGCCGCAACTCGGAAAACCACGCTTCGCCTCGAGGGCCGGCGCCCACTGCTGTACGATTGGACCATCTCCAGCACCTAGGCCGCAACGCGGTGGTCCGAGGTCGGCCGGTTCGGGTGGTCTCTCTTTATGCAGAGGCACCTGACTATCGACCGACCGGCTCTCCGGCGCGCGACGGATTCGAGGGAATCGCCAGCCTCGACGATGCCGCGCGCGCGGCGGTGGTCTATCTCCGCGAGTACGAAGCAACCGGAGACACCGTTATCCGCAACGACGCCGTTCGACTCTTGCGCTTCGTCACGGCAATGGAACAGGGTGACGGCGAGTTCGTCAATTTCATCGACTCCGCCGGTCGGCTGAATCGCGACGCGCCGAGCAGCCGGCAGAGCATGTCGTACTGGGCCGCGCGCAGCATCTGGGCACTCGGCGAAGCAGTGCGGGTGCTTGGCCCCCAGGACTCGACATTGTTGAAGAGCATGCGTCCGGTGCTGAATCGCGCGGTTTCGCGAATGGCGGAGGAGATCGACGCGGGGCGCCTCATCGGCGGATCGACCACGGCAACTTCGGAAGCGCTGCTCGGTCTGCTCGCGGCGCAGCGCGCCGATCCAGCGAATGCTCTCGTCCCGTTGGCGACGCGCACCGCCCGACTGCTTGCGGCGCACTCGGAAGGCGACAACAAGACCGCCCCGTGGGGCGCGTATGTCGATCGAGCGGGTGTTCCCTGGCACGCGTGGGGAGCGCGATCTCCGGAGGCGCTCGCGATGGCCGGCAGCGCCCTTGGTCACTCCGAGTTTACGGCTTCGGCCAGAAAGGAAGCGGATGGACTTTGGGGCAGATTCCTCCTCGCTGGAGGCATCCCTTCGGCGGTCGCCGCCAACGGGACAGCTACGTGGTATCCCCAGATCGCGTACGGCATCGGCCCGATCGTCGAAGGGTACCTCGCATTGGCGGAGGTGACTGGACAGCGTCGCTACGCAGTCTTTGCCGGACTCGCCGCAGGCTGGTTCCTCGGCAACAATCCCGCGGGCGTGAGCATGTACGACGAGAAGACCGGCAGAACCTTCGACGGAATCGACGGCCCGTCGCCAGTGAAGGTGAATCGGAACTCGGGTGCCGAGTCGACCATCGAGGCGCTGCTGGCAATTCAGAAGGCCACGAGCAACCCGGATGCGGCGGAGTACCTGCATTACCGTCCGGTCGGCAATCAATCGCCGTTGCTTGCGAACGTTCCGGAACGGCGAGAATACACCGGGCCCGGTGGAAGTCGCCTGGTACTTCGCCGAGGGCCCGCCGGCGTTGAGATCGCGCTCGACGATCAGTCAGTCGGCGACAATGAGGTCGCCCCAAGAGACGCTGTCGCCGGATCGGACAAGCCGTCGACACCAATCACGCTGACGTATTGGCCGGCTGCAAACCCCGTCGAGACCAGTGTCGCCAATCGACTCGCGTCGCAGTGGAATCAGGAGCACCCCGATGTGCAGGTGCGAGTGCAGCCTCTGCCCGCGGGCCGCTCGTCCGAGGAAGTTCTGCTGGCGGCGATCGTCGCCAAGGCGACGCCGGACGTCAGCTCGAATGTCTCGTCGGCGCTGCTGGCGCGGCTCGTTCGAGCGGGCGGTGTCGTGCGCCTCGACAATCGCGTGGCGACGTCGGCGCGGCTCAGGGAGCGCACGAACGCGGCGATGCTCGCATCTCTTCGCCTGCCGGACGGCGGGATCTACGCGTTCCCCTGGAAGACGAATCCGATGATGCTGATGTACAACGTCGACCTGTTCAAAGCGGCAGGAATCGGCCCGCCGCGCACCCAGAGCGAGCTGGTGCAGGCGTGGCACAAGCTCGCCCGCGACACCGACGGCGACGGCCGCCTCGATCATTGGGCGATGTGGGCCACGCTCAAGACGACGTGGTACGAGCGCTTCTACGATTTCTATCCACTGTATCTTGCCAGCTCGGGCGGCAGGACGCTGGTGAACAACGGGAAGATCGTCTTCGACAACGAAGCAGCGGTCGCGGCGCTCGACGTATTGCGCCGCGGCTTCGCCGAAGGCGTGCTACCCAGGTCGAATTTCGCGCTGGGACGCGATCCTTTTGCCGATGGCACCGTGGCAATGAAGATCATCGGACCCTGGTTCGTGAAGGAGCTGACCGACATCAAGATTCCCAGCTTGCACTACGACGTCGCGCCTGTGCCGGGCGCGGATGGGACGGATCCGGCCAATCGTTATGCTTTCGCCGACTTGCGCAGCATCGCGATTTTCTCGACGACACGTTATCCCGACGCCGCGGCGAGCTTCGTCGCATACCTCACGTCGCCTGCCGCCGACCGCATGCTGATCGAAGAAGCGAGCCAGCTGCCGTACCGGCGCCTGCTCGCGACCGATCCGCGATTCACGGCTTCTCTCGCGAAGTGGCCGACGCTCTCGACCTACGCCAACTATGTCGAGCGATCGCGCGACCTGGACCTCGATCCTGACGTGGTCGAGATTTTCGATCTTCTTTCGGAAGCCTACGAGGAGTCCGCGATCTACCAGACCACTACGGTGAAGGATGCATTGGCGAAGGCCGCCCGCGAGGCAAGGAATATTGTGAATGCGCGATGAACGGAAACCGCGGAGGAACATGGTGAATGCGCGCTGAGCAGAAGACTGCTTCGCTGATGGCGGGGCCGTACGCGGCGTTTCTGCTCGTATTCGCCGTGTACCCGATCGCGTTCGCACTCGTCCTCGTCTTCCTGCAGTGGGATCTCGTCACGGCGCCGACGTTCGCTGGTGCCGACAATATTCGGCTGCTCGTCCACGATGGGCGATTCTGGAGCGCCGTCGCCAACACGTTCGTGTTTCTCAGCATCCACGTGCCGCTCCAGATCATCACTGCGCTTGCGCTTGCCCTCGCCCTCAATCGCCAGCTCGTGGGTCGTTCCTTCTGGCGCGCCGCGTTTTTCCTGCCGGTCGTCATCTCGGGCGCAGTGGTCGCGATTCTCTGGAGTAATCTCTACGCCACGGATGTCGGGCTGATCAACCACCTGCTGGTGAAGATCGGGCTGTCGCCCGTGCCCTGGCTCACCGATCCGCGAACTGCAATGCCCGCGATAGCGGTGATGGTCACCTGGAAGAACGTCGGTTTCTACGTGATCATCTACCTCGCCGGGCTCCAGTACATCCCGCGCAGCTGCCAGGAGGCGATCGAGATCGAAGGCGCGTCCGCGTGGCAGCGGTTTCGGTACCTGACCCTGCCGTCGCTACTGCCGCAGACGATTCTCGTCGTCACGCTCTCTACCATAAACGGCTTCCAGCTCTTCATCGAGCCGTACGTGATGACTGGAGGGGGCCCGCTCAGGCGCACGTACTCGGTGGTGCTCTACTTGTACAACAACGCCTTCGCGTACCAGAAGATGGGCTATGCGGCAACGATCGGTGTCGCGCTGGCGCTGATCATAGGCATCGTCGTCTTTGCTCAACGTCGGCTGATTGGGAAGGCTGAGGCCCTATGAAGCTCCTGCGGCGAATAGCGCTTTATGCCGGCCTGACGGTTGCGGCGATCACGTTCATCTATCCGTTCCTCTGGATGGCGTCGAGCACCTTCAAGCCGCCCGTCGAAGTCGGCTCGCTGGCGCTGATTCCCCACGACTTCACCCTCGACAACTACCGCACCATGTGGGCACGTGCTCCCTTCGGGCGCGCGCTCGTGAACAGCACGTTCGTGGCAACCACGATCACGCTTGCGGTGCTGGTGTTCGGCTCGATGACGGCGTACGCGATGGCGCGACTCAACTTCCGGGGCCGGCCCGCACTCAACGCCGCGACGATCGCGGTGCTGATGGTGCCCGGCCAGCTGACGCTGATTCCGCTGTACACATTGATCGTGCAGCTCGGATGGGTCGACACCTACGCTGCCCTCATCGTTCCGTACCTGTTCAACGCCACGGCGATCCTGATGCTGCGGCAATTCTTTCTGCAGATCCCGCAGTCGCTCATCGATTCCGCCCGCATGGACGGAATGAGCGAGCCGCGCATTCTCTTCACCATTTTCTGGCCATTATCCAAGCCCGTGCTGTCGATCGTCGCGATATTCACCTTCATGGGCGCGTGGAACGAAGTGCTCTGGCCGCTGCTCGTGGTGCGGGAGCAGAACCTGATGACGCTTCCGCAGCTGCTGACGGTTTTCGCGCTCGGTGGCGGCGCGGGCTCGGTCGGCGTCTCGCTTGCCTCGGCGATGGTACTGGTAGTGCCGGTGGTGGCCGCGTACGCATTCCTCCAGCGCAACTTCATCGAGAGCATGGCCGGCTCCGGGATCAAGGGCTAACGATGCCATCAGTCACGTTCGAGCACGTCACCAAGCGCTTCGGCGACGCAACGGTGATCGAAGATTTCGATTTACAGGTCGCGGACGGCGAGCTGCTCGTGCTGGTCGGCGGATCTGGATCCGGGAAGTCGACGATCCTGCGGATGCTCGCTGGCCTGGAGACAGTGACCTCGGGCAGGATCCGCATCGACGACCGCGATGTGACCGACCTCGCTCCGCGTGACCGCGACGTCGCGATGGTGTTCCAGGACTACGGGCTGTACCCTCACATGACCGTGCGCGACAACCTCTCGCTCGGACTTCGCCTCAGAAAGATTCCGCGCCACGAAATCGACCGCCGCGTCGCGTGGGCAGCCGGCATGCTCGGCCTCGAGCCCCTGCTCGATCGCAAGCCGAAGCAGTTATCCGGAGGACAGCGCCAGCGGGTGGCGATGGGCCGCGCAATGGTGCGCGAGCCCAAGGTGTTTCTGTTCGACGAGCCGTTGTCCAACCTCGACGCCGGCCTTCGCGCTCAGATGCGCATCGAGATCGGCGGCCTCCAGCGACGGCTGAAGACCACGACCATCTACGTCACGCACGACCAGGTGGAAGCGATGACACTCGGCGACCGCATCGTCGTGCTCGCCGACGGACGCATCCAGCAGATTGGCCGGCCGATAGACCTGTACCGTGCTCCGATCAACCGCTTCGTCGCGGGCTTTATCGGCACCCCGCCAATGAACTTCGTGGAGGGCACCCTTCGGGAGAGCATTGGCCAGGCGGTCTTCATCACTGAGGGCATGAGCATCGGAGTGCCCCGGGAGAAAACACTAACGGCAAATCCCACGCAGTCCCTGACGCTGGGGATACGTCCCGAGGACCTCCGCGTCGAGTCTTCCGCGGCTCAATCAGTGGACGACGGATCATCGGCCGGAGTGCTTAGAGGGCGCGTCGTACTGGTCGAACGACTCGGCGGCACCAGCCACGTTCATTTCGACGTGGCTGGTGGCGGCAGCCGCATGATGGCATCGGTCTCGAACGATCGCCTGCCCAGCGTTGGCGAGACGATCGTGGTTCGCGTGCCGCCCGAGCGTGTACACCTGTTCGGCGCGGACGGAAGAGCCATCGGACGAACAGCGGAGATCGTCTGACAACTTTCCCACCTGCGCTCGGCCCTCTGCGGGCTAAAGCTCTCGTCGCGATTGCGCTCGCGCTCACCGCTTGCGCCAGGATCTCTCAGAGGACACCGCAGGTTATTCCCGTCACATCCGGTCGGACAGGCCGGAGCGTCTCGGCCGATAGCGCTCCGGTCAGGGGGCAAGGTGCAGATCTATTGACGATTGAAAGCGTGAAGGAAGTTGGTCAAATAGAAGTCGGCAGCCCATATGTGGGCATCGAGATTCACAAGAGCTTTCCGTTGTTGAATCGGATAAGCTTTTACTACCCGGTAGCAAACAGTATCGATATCAGTGACGATTACTGGAAGCGTGAGAATTTCAGAATCATGTCCATCGGACTAAGGGTGGGTGGTTCCCCAAAACGCTTTCTCGAGCATCAGGTTTATAAAGTCTCTCAGACACCATACTCTGTTTCCTTCGATGGAAACGATTCTGGCAGTCACGTCAGGATCACTTATGAGTTTTGCAGGAACGAGCCAGCTATGGTGGTTACCTACGAGATAACCAATACATCTGCGACCACGAAAGACTATGAAGTGTATACCCGACTGGAAACGACACTTCGAACAAGCCACACTTACAAACTTATTGATAGCGCATACACCGACTTTCAGACCAGCGGATCAATAATCAGGACGAACTATCCTTTTGTGGAAACCGGGAATGCGCAAATATTTGTCATGAACTCAGGGCTGCAGCCGTCGAGTTTTACAACGAGGCAGCCAAAGAATACTGGATTCTCAAGCCTCGACGATTGGTGGCTGAACACCGACAGCCCTCTTCCGGCAACACTAATTCCGCGAGAGAAACCAGACAAACCCCTCGCTGCGTTCACGTACAACAAACAGTTACTTCCTGATTCATCAATCACGATTATCCAGATTGTTGGATCAGCATTGATTTCAGAAGCGGCGGCGAAGACGGCTTTCCTGCTCACGCACTACCAGCGTGAAGTCAAAGCGTACAAGGATTACATCATCAAGGAGGCTTTGGCCCGGCCTGACATCGTTACCGGCGATAACGATCTGGATTTGACTTCGCGGTGGTCAAGGGCAGTCCTGGCAACGAACGCCCATTACCTGCATGGCCGAATAGTTCCTATGCCTGCCCAGGCGGAATACAATTTCTACTTTACTCACGATGCATTGCTCACCGATTTGGCGGCGGTGAATTTCGATCTGCCAAGAGTCAGGAACGACTTGGAGTATATAGTCAGTTTAGCCGACACAGATCGAACCATACCCCACGCCTACTATTGGCAGGATACAAAGTACACGACTGAATATGCGGGGCCGGAGAACTGGAATCACTTCTGGTTCACGCTTGTGGCTGCACGTTATCTGCGCCACTCGGGGGATCGTGAGTTCCTGGCGCGCCTTTATCCCTATATCGAGAAGAGCATTCAGACTGCGCTGAAGAATAAAGGCGCAGACGATCTGATGTGGTCCTCGCGGCCGGACTGGTGGGACATTGGTCGTAATGTGGGACCACGGGCGTACATGACGATTCTGGCCATTCGTGCATTGAGGGAGTTCGACTTTATATCGAGCTCATTGAACCGTGATGGGTCGCAATTGGAGGCCTATGAGAATCTCGCGACTCGAATGAATAAGCAGCTGGTCGACAGGCTCTGGGATGACCAGCTGAACTACCTGATAAGCTATTACGAGGATGGAAAAGAGGATCGCCACATATATATGGGATCTCTGTTGGCCTCACATTTTGGCTTGCTCGATGATGCCAGGAATCGAAAGCTGCTAACGACTGCCAAGGCAAAGCTATTGGATGAACGACTAGGCCTGTACACGCTGTATCCAATGGACCTACATCTGCTTATCGATTACATGAGATTTGCCGGTAATGAGGCCGGCCAACCTTATCACTATGCCAACGGCGGGATCTGGCCTCACGGAAATGCCTGGTACGCTCTCGCGTTAATCAACAATGGATTGAACAAAGATGCTTTTGAATTCATGAAGCGGACTATGACCCTGAACGGGATAACAAATAGTCCTAATGGCCAGCCTGCTTTGTATGAGTACAGAATAAGTGACAAAAGCGATCCGGCCGTTTATGGAAAGATTGACAAACCTCAATTCCTGTGGGCGGGCGGCTGGTACCTCTACACTCTGTATAATCTGTTCGGCCTGAGGGAAAATGAATGGAATATCTCGTTCAGCCCTTTTATTCCCAAAGGTGTGGATTCCGTACAGTTGACCGTGACCCTCAAGGGCGTCCCTGTAAGTGTCGAAATCAGGGGAGAGGGGAGCACGCTATCCTCCATCTCATTCGATGGAAGGGACATCCCATCAGCTGTTGTGCCGGAGGATATCAAGGACTTGAGAAAGATCGGCGTAACATTAGGGGATGCCAGAACGCCGTATCTAAGTTCGGCTAATGCTTTAGTAATTTCTCCAGTCTATGACAGAGAAACGAAGAAACTTGAATTTGATCTCGAGTCTTTTGCAGGCCATTTGATCGAGGTGGGAGTTGTATCCCCGACGGCAAAGCAAAGTATTGCGATAAATGGTCGTTATATCAGCAGTGGGATTACGGAATCAAGAACCAACGGGAGCTATAAGATTCATCTGCGGCACGTTTCCAGATCGAAGAGAAATCATTATTCAGTAACAGTGAAATAGAGTTCTCCCCGCTTCTTTGACGATTCTCACGCCTGGGCTCTCCGCCGCAAAAGATCCCACATACAATAGTGATTGTTGGTGTCCATAGTGATTGTTAGCGTCCAGACAGGTTTCGCGAGCAGGCAGTCTTCAGTTGCAGTTCACGTTACAAGGCTGAGACACGGTACAAGTCACTAAGTCGCTCCGCGAATCGTCAATTGGTTGACACGCTTCCCGTGCATCAATTAGGTTGCATGTCAGAGCGTGATTGCGCTCTCAATCAAATCAAACGATCGCAAAATGATCCTCATCGCCCACCGCTTCACGAATAAGATGCTCGGCGCCGCAATGAATTGCGGCGACGGGACGCGTGGCGCGCGACGGCGACGGGGTTAACACACCTTGTACTTGCCAAGATTCGCCCCCGCGTCCTGGATCGATGCGGGGGCGTTTTCATTATTGATCATCGGTGAGCGTGAATCTGACGACCGTCAGAAACCCGCCGCCCTGAATGGAGGATAGATGAGGAAGTATTACCTGCTGGTGAGCGACTTCGATCAGACCCTGAGCTTCAACGATTCCGGGCTCGTCCTGGCTGAGATGCTCGGCATTCCTGATTTTCAGGAGAAAGTCGCCAACCTATCGCGCCTCAACCTGGTGCAGTCTGGCGCGGAGCTCACGTATCTGCTGCGGCACGATCCGGATTTTCGCCGCGTGCGGGAGGACGACCTCGTCGAGGTGGGCCGTCAGATCCGGCTCAAGCGCAACATCGCGCTGCTCGCCGAGTTTCTGAAGGACGGGATCGAGGGCTTCAGGTTCGATTTCTATGTCGTGTCGGCCGCTCCGTGGCTGGTCGTCCACTCGGCGCTGCAGGGGCTCGTGCCCCCCGATCACATCATCGGCGCGCACTTCGGCTTCAGCGCCGAAACCGGTGAGGTGGAATCGATCATTCAGGTCCCCGCGGGTTACGGCAAGGTCGCCGCGGTCGATTCGCTGCGGGTGCGCCTCGGCGTTCCCAGCGATCGCGTCGTTTACGTCGGCGACGGAAGCTCCGACATTCACGTGATGCTTCACGTCAATCGCGGCGATGGCCTGACGATCGCGGCGTCTGAAGCGCGGCACATCGCGCAGATCGCGCGGCGCACGGTGATCAGCGACGACGCCCTGAGCGTTCTGATTCCGATCCTGGAAGAGATCTGCGGTTACGACCCGTCCCAGATCCGACTGGTGTTCGAGGAGCAGGGACTGCTGATTCAGGAGTGGGACCGGGTGCGGACCGACTGGCTGACGATTCGGGATGGTTCCGGATTAGCTGTGGAGCCTGCTGCGTGAGACAGAACTGCAACTGAACGAGAAGGGGGCTGGAAGCTTGTAAGCTTATGGCTATCAAGCTTCGAACGTCGGGACGTTACGAGGTGGCGCGAAGGTACAGGCAGTTGCTTTTGCCCCGGCCGCGCCGGTAACGTCCCGGCGTCGTGCTGCCTGTAGCTTTCAGCTTCAAAGCTTCCAGCCTCCCTCTCGTTCAGTTGCAGTTTGCAGTTTCCTCGACCTCCTCTACGATGATCCATTATCTAGGCTACTTCGCCGGCACTCTCACCGTAGTGTCGTTCGTCCCGCAGGTCATCCGAACCTGGAAGACTCACCACACCCGCGATCTCTCATTCGGGATGTTCGCGCTGCTCGTTACGGCGAGCTCGCTCTGGATCGTCTACGGGATCGTCATCAAGGATTGGCCGGTGATCCTCACCAACACCGGAATGGTGTTGTTGACCGGCTCGATCGGAGTCGCCAAGCATCGATTTGGATGACGCAAAAGCGGGTGCTTCTGAGCTGGAGTGGCGGCAAGGACAGCGCGCTTTCGCTATAGGAGCAGTTTGAGGCGCGGCCTCCAGCACCGGCACCGCGATCTTAACGGAGTCTTTCGCATTGTTTGCCCCAACGCACCGCGACGGTGGCAGTGATCCGCTCACGTAAGGCGCGTATTGAGGCGTGAGCTGCAGGATCTTAGATTGAAGGTCCCTGCCATTCACTTCGAAGGTCCGCCGTCATGTTTGATAATCTGAGCCTTTCGCATATCCTGATGGTTTTGGTGATCGTTCTGCTTTTCTTCGGAGCTAAACGGATCCTTTGATGCGACCGCTGAACATCACAGATTCATCACATTGCGCAGCTTACGGTAATCTTGCGACGTTGAGAAAAGCCGCGGCATTTCTCGCGCTCACGATTGTGGCGCACCAGCCGCTCGCGGCGCAGGCAAACGCGAAATCGGCTGCCCTCCCACCGGGTGGACTCCTGGCGCAGCAGGCCGCCTACACCTTCCTGGGAAATTCACGGGGGTACGACCGCGTTCCCGGCGGCATCTTGATACGCGCCGATCACGGCGCGGTGCTGATCGAAGCAATAGCGGGAATTGGGGCGCGAATTCGCGTGCGCTTTTCGGATGGAACTCCCTCGTTCCCGACGCCGCACTCTCTGGCGACTGGCGACACCGCGCCGAGACTGGGTAATGCTGTCGTTCATGAGGCGGGTGATACCGTCCTCGTTTACGCTGAGGGATTGGTCGTGCGCGTAGCGCGGCATCCAGTCCGCCTGAGTGTCACCGACAGTGCAGGACATGAGCTTCTCGCCGAGTCTTTCGGCGCCGGGGTGTGGCAGGGGAGGCTCGCTCACGTTCTCCGCGATCTGCCAGCCACTCGTTACTACGGACTCGGCGAGCAGCCGATGCCATTGCTTCGCAACGGCTCCGTGTTTCCGCTCTGGAACACCGATCGCTTTGGCTACCGCCCCGGTGACATGCCGATCTACTCCTCGATTCCGTTCTACCTCGGAGTTCGCGACGGCATTGCGCATGGGATTCTGTACGACAATCCGTTCCGGGCGGAATTCGATTTTTCCGCCAGAATGCGATCGGCGCTCTCCTACATGTCCGAAGGCGGGATCGATGGCGGAGAGCTTCGATATTACGTGATCCCGGGACCGGGACTCGACAGCACGCTCGCGCGCTACACGCGACTCACCGGCAGAACGTCGCTGCCTCCTCGCTGGTCGTTGGGCTACCACCAGAGCCGGTACAGCTATTTCCCCGACACGATGGTCGAGAACCTCGCGCGCGAATTCCGCCGGCGTGACATTCCCGCTGATGTGATTCATCTCGACATCCACTACATGAATGGATATCGGGATTTTACTTTCGACCCGGAGCGTTTCCCCCAGCCGAAGCGCTTGCTCGACACGCTCGCGGCGGAAGGATTCAAGGTGGTGACGATCGTCGACCCTGGTCTCAAGGTCGACAGCGCCTGGTCCGTCTATCGTGACGGCCTAACGCGAGGCGCGTACATCACGCTTCCTGATGGATCTCCGTACGTAGGTATCGTCTGGCCAGGCCGAAGCGTCTTTCCCGATTTCTCCCGAGCCTCGGTGCGCGACTGGTGGGGCGCACAGCACCAGGCGCTCATCGACGTCGGCGTCCGCGGCGTGTGGGACGACATGAACGAGCCGGCATCCTTTGGTGGTCAGACGATTCCCGATATCGTCCAGTTCGAGGGCGACGGCCACCCGGGGACTCATCTCGAGTACCACAATCAGTATGGGACGCTGATGGCGCGCGCGACCTTCGACGGATTCCATCGGCTCCGACCGGAACGCCGCCCCTTCGTCATCACGCGTGCCGCGTACGCCGGCGTGCAACGCTACGCGACTGTCTGGACCGGCGACAACAACTCGACCTGGGACCACCTGCGGATATCGATCCCCATGATCCTCGGGCTTGGGCTCTCGGGCATTCCGTTCGCAGGGAGCGATATCGGCGGGTTTAATGGATCCCCCGGCGCCGAACTCTATTCGCGGTGGCTGCAATCGGCGACGCTCGTACCGTTCATGCGCACTCACGCGATGATCGGAACTCCGAGGCGCGAGCCGTGGAGCTATGGCCCCCAGTACGAGCGTGCGAATCGGGCGACGATCCGGCTCCGCTACCAAATGATGCCCGCTCTGTACACCGCCTACTTCCAGCACACCCAGAAAGGCAGTCCGGTTGTGCGGCCGGTCTTCTGGAATGCACTCACCGATTCAGCCGCGCTCGGCACGGACGACGAATACATCCTCGGCGATCATCTGCTCGTGGCCCCAGTCGTTGATTCGGGCGCAACGAGTCGACGGGTCTACCTGCCGGCGGGCCACTGGTATCGAGTGGGAAGCGGCGAGGCCTACGACGGCGGTCGTTTGGTGACGGTCCAGGCACCAGACGCTCTCAACGATGGCAATGACACTACTGGACTCCGCGGCTTGCCGGTATTCGCTCGCGCGGGGGCAGTGATTCCGTCGCAAGCCGTGGTTTCCTACGAAGGGCAGCGGCGGCTCGACACCCTGAGCATCGATATCTATCCGGGGTCGGCCACGAGCGAGCTGTACGAGGATGCGGGGGATGGATACGCGTATCAGCGAGGGGAGTATCGGCGGACGACGTTTACAACGTCTGGCGCTCCGCTCTTGTCGATGACTTTGGCGCAGACGGGATCTTACGCGGGTGCCAGCTCATTCAAGGTCACGATTCACGATGTCTCACGCCCGCAGCGAACATTGGTCGACGGTCGCCCGGTGCGAACCGACTACGACAGCGCGCGACGCGAGCTCCGCTTCGTAATGCCTGGGCGCGCCCGACTTCTGCAAATCGAGTAAGACTCATTCGCCTCGGCGCAGTCCTTCCCGCCATCCTGCTGTATCTGATCTCGCGGGGTGTCGATTCCGCGACGCCCCGCCAATCGCGGCCGCCTAGAGCTCACGTCGATGGAGGTGTGGTCGAAGGGAGCTATTACGACGCTCGATCGACCGATGCGGTCTTCAAGGGAATCCCGTTCGCCGCACCGCCTGTCGGCGAGCTCCGTTGGAAGCCGCCAGCACCCGTCCCGGCGTGGCGAGGAATTCGGGCTGCAAAAGAATTCCCACCTATCTGCCCGCAACGGCTCTACTCTCCCGAATACTACGCCGGCATCGCCGAGCGAGTCGGGGGTCGGCCACCGAAACAGAGACCGCTGACGACCAGCGAGGACTGTCTCTACCTCAGTATCTGGACCTCGAATTTCGGCAGCGCTGATCGCCGCCCGGTGATGGTGTGGATCCATGGCGGAGGGAACAACGGCGGTTGGGGAACCCAGGGTACCGACAACGGCGAGTTTCTGGCTCGCCAAGGCGTGGTCCTGGTGATGATCGAGTATCGCGTCGGCGCGCTCGGCTTTATCGCCGATTCGGCGCTCACGGCGGAATCACCCCACCACTCGTCGGGAAACTACGGGCTGCTCGATCAGATCGCGGCGCTTCGCTGGGTGCAGCGAAACATCGCCGCGTTCGGGGGTGATCCCACGCGCGTCACAGCGTTCGGTCAGTCGTCGGGCGCGCTCGACGTCACCTGCCTGATGATGTCGCCGTTGGCGCGCGGACTATTCCAGCGCGCGATCTCTGAAAGTGGAACTTGTACCGGACCATTCGCTGCGCTGAAGGAGCCAGTCACCAGCTTCAGCGAACACCCAGCGGCAGAAGAGAGCGGCAGACAGCTGGCCAAGGCGCTCGGCATCTCCGGAACGACTGACGTACTCGGCGCAATGCGCGCCAGGAGTGCGGACGAGATACTCGCTGCGATGTCGCGCGACCCCGGCATTGCGCACGAGGTGATCGTCGACGGATGGGTAATCCCGGAGCAGCCCGACAGGGTACTGGTGGAAGGCCGGCAGCTCAGCGTGCCGTTCATGGTTGGCAGCAACCAGAACGAGTTCGGTGGGTTCGTGAGCTCCTTTCCTGTGCCGTCCATGGCCGGATACTCCGAGCAGCTGCTCAGCGCGCTGGGCAGCAGCGCTCCACTTCGCGCGTTCGTGCCGCGTCTGCTGGACGCATACCCTGCGTCCGACACGGTCGAGGCCGAGCGAAGGCTATTCGAGGTGAACAACGACGGGTTTGGCGCGCCTGCCCGCTACTTCGTGCGTGCGATGGCGAAGGCGGGGCAGCGCGACGTGTACTTCTACTACTTCACTCACGTCGTTCCCACACCCGGCGGCCAGGCGCTCGGCGCTTTCCATACTGGTGAAATCCCGTTCGTCTTTGGGAGTGATATGGGTTGGCCGAAGGGTCCGGATGATTTGGCGCTGAGGAAGGCGATCAGTAGCTATTGGGTTCAGTTCGCGACGACAGGGGATCCGAATCGGCGCGGTCTTCCCGAATGGCCGAAGTATGAGCCCGCATCCGATCGATATCTCGAGTTAGCCGACACGATCCGCGTCGGCCAAAGGCTGCGGCAGCGGCAGTATGATTTGCTGGATGACGCGCAGGCGGCGCTCGATGCGAGACTCAGACACTAAGTTGTCGCCTTACGCGCCCCCTCCCCACGACTATATAATCGTCCCATGTCGCACCTTATTTTGTGGCGCTGCGGAGCGCTCGTCTCAGCTCTCCCTCTGCTCGCCGCGTGCAGCAGATCTTCCAGTACCGAGCGCTCGGCGGCCGGCGCGGCCCCGGCGTGGCTGGTCGAGCGGGGCCGCCAGGAAGCCGAGATGGCCGCGCGGTCGAGCGTGCTTCACGACTTCAAGTTCACGGATCAGAGGCAGGCCAGCGGCATCACGTTCGAGAACCGGGTCGTAGACGACGCGGGCAAAGACTACAAGCTGGCTCACTACGACCACGGAAATGGAGTGTGCGCCGCGGACATCGATGGCGATGGGCTGCCCGATCTCTATTTCGTCACCCAACTCGGCACCAGCGAGCTCTGGAAGAACCTGGGCAACGGCCGGTTCGTCAATATCACCGACCAGGCGGGGCTCGCAATGCCGGACACGATCGCGGTCGCGTGCTCCTTCGCCGACATCGACAACGACGGCCTTCCCGACCTATTCGTCACGACGGTGCGCCACGGGAATCGGCTCTTTAAAAACCTCGGCGGTGGGAAGTTTCGCGACATCACCAAAGAGGCAGGAGTGGGATACGTCGGCCACTCCTCCGGCGCGGTGTTCTTCGACTACGACGGCGACGGCTTGCTCGATCTCTTCGTGACCAATGTGGGTGTGTACACCAGCAACGAGCGGGGGCCGGGCGGCTACTTCGTAGGTCTGCCCGACGCTTTCATGGGCCACCTCCACCCCGAGCGCGCCGAAGCAAGCATTCTCTATCACAATCTGGGCGGCGGCCGGTTCAAGGACGTTACGGGCGAGGTCGGGCTCGTGGACAATAGCTGGAGCGGCGACGCGACGGCGCTCGACATCAACCGCGATGGGTTTCCCGACCTCTACATCCTCGACATGCAGGGAGGGGATCACCTCTGGCTCAATGAAGGCGGTAAACATTTTCGCGACGCGACAGCGAAATATTTTCCGAGGACTCCGTGGGGCTCGATGGGGGTAAAGGTCTTCGACTTCGATGGGGATGGCCGGCTCGACATCTTCGTCACGAGCATGCACCCGGACATGTGGGTCAGCATCCCCGCCGGCGACTGGGCGGCCGAGGGGCGCAAGGCGGATTCATCGACGGTGGCTCCCGGGATGATTCCCGGAGGGAAGTCTGGCTTCTTCTTCGGAAACGAGCTGTTCGTGAACCAGGGCGGCGGTCGATTCAGGGAAGTGTCGGATTCCGTCGGCGTCGAAACGTATTGGCCCTGGGGGCCCAGCGTGGACGACTTCAACGCAGATGGATGGGACGACATTTTCATCGCCGCGGGCATGAACTTCCCTTACCGATACGGGATCAACTCCCTGCTTCTCAACGACGGAGGTCGCCGTTTTTTGCCGAGCGAATTCGTAGTGGGCGTGGAGCCGCGAACGAACGGCGCAACGGAGCAGGTGTGGTTCACCCTCGATTGCAAGGGAGGGGACGCGTTCAATCCTTTCTGTCGCCCCTGTTCCAAGCCCGGGGCGATCGACATAAGGTGCCACGTCGATTCCGCGGGCAAGGTGACGATGATGGGCTCGCTGGGATCGCGCTCCGCGGTCGCACTCGACCTGGACGGTGACGGTGATCTCGACATCGTGACCAACGAGTTCAACGGGCGCCCGCAGGTTCTCGTCAGCGACCTTGCGCAGCGACACCGCATCCACTTTCTCAATGTCCACCTTCGCGGAACGCGCTCGAATCGGGAGGGGCTCGGTGCGGAGGTTACCGTCGTGTTGCCCGACGGGCGTCGGATTCTGAAGCTCCTCGACGGTAAGTCAGGGTACCTCTCTCAGAGCGACCTGCCACTTTATTTCGGCCTCGCGGATGCTGACCACGCCGGATCGATCGATGTCCGCTGGCCGTCGGGT
>Ga0207929_1000098_pt1 | contig 24537 bp, 24 predicted proteins | sample NGESurdeep072012_FD_184466 | JGI IMG/M metagenome (GOLD analysis project Ga0207929, IMG submission 184466) | Arctic peat soil microbial communities from Barrow, Alaska - NGEE Surface sample 53-1 deep-072012 (SPAdes) | ecosystem: Environmental > Terrestrial > Soil > Wetlands > Peat ... | reverse complement strand
GAGCCGACCGGTTCTGCTTTGGCGGCGGAGCCGACCGGTTCTGCTTTGGCGGCGGAGCCGACCGGTTCTGCTTTGGCGGCGGAGCCGACCGGCTCCGTATTGGCGGGCGAGCCGACCGATCCCGCATCCTCTGCCGGTGTCGCGGCGACGGGCCTGGCGGCCTGGCTGCACCGGCCGGCGGGCACCTCCGCCACCGGCGGACCGATCGCCAGCCGGCTCGGCCAGGTGTCGTGGGCGATGTTCGAATGCGCCCGCATTCCCTATGTGCTGCTGGTCACGATCTACCTCTTCGCGCCCTATTTCTCCAAATACATTGTCGGGGACCCGGTGCGCGGCCAGATCATCTGGTCGGCGATCTCGTCCTGGGGCGGCATCGCCACCGCGGTCTGCGCGCCGTTCCTGGGCGCCATCGCCGATATCGGCGGACGGCGCAAGCCCTGGATCATGGTCTATACGGCGATCATGGTCGTGGCGATGATCTCGATGTGGAACGGCGTGCCGCATTCCACCGGGTTGCAGCTCGTCCTGCTCGGCGTCGCCATCGTGGCGGCCAATTTTTCCTACGAATTCTCCTCCGTCTTCCACAACGCCATGCTGCCGACCATCGCGCCGCACGAGCGCGTCGGGCCGCTGTCGGGGCTGGGCCTGTCGCTCGGCAATTTCGCCGGCATCCTGCTGCTCGGTTTCATGATGATCGCCTTCTCAGCGCCGGCCCAGGTGCATTGGCCGTTCGCAGCGCCCTTGTTCGGCGTCGACGCCACCATCCATCAACCCGAAAGGCTGACCGGCCCGATCTCGGGCATCTGGCTGCTGGTCATGAGCCTGCCGCTGTTCCTGTTCACGCCCGACAAGCCGAGCAACGGCATTGCCCTGCGCAAGCAGATGATGCTCGGCGTCGCCGCCGTGTGGCGCACGGTCAAGAGCCTTCGGCACTACCGCAACGTCGCCAAATATCTGATCGCGCGCATCTTCTTCAATGACGGCATGAGTGCGGTGCTTTTGTTCGGCGGCATCTACGCCGCGGGCACCTTCGACTGGGGCCCGCTGACCATGATGGTCTACGGCATCGAGCTCAGCGTCTTCGCGGTGTTCGGCGGCTTCTTCGGCGGCTGGCTGGACAACAATCTGGGGTCCAAGCGCGCCATCTTCGTGTCCATCGGCGGCACGCTGGCGTTCTTCGCGCTCAGCCTGACGATGGCGCCGGACCGCATCCTCTGGTTCATCCCCTACGACACCCACCTGCCGCCGATCAATTCCATGCCCTTCTTCAACACCTGGCCGCAGATCATCTACCTGCTGATCGTCAACGGCGTCGCCGTGCTGATCACCGCCGGCTACGCCAACGCACGCACGATGATGGCGAGGCTGGCGCCGCCGGAGAAGATGACGGAGTTCTTCGGACTGATGTCGCTGTCGGGCACGTCGACGACGTTTCTGGGCAATCTGGCGGTGACGGCGGTAACGGCGTGGACCATGAGCCAGCGCGGCGGCATGATGGCGATCATGGGCTTTCTGGCGCTCGGCCTGTTCCTGATGATCTTCGTCAAGGAAGAACGCGCCATCGCGGTGTAGCGCGGCGAGAGTTTTTTTGCCTCATGGCGGACGGAGTCCGAGCGCGGCTTGAATCGCAGGCGCAAAAATGTGGTCGTCGAAAATCGATCGCTTCTCCTTGGATGCAATTGTGGGGATTTACGGGAAATGGGGTTTGGACCGACTCGGTTCAAGGGGTCGGCGAAAATAAATTTTGCCGTTGGCTATCCAATAAAGATTTCACGCAGAGGCGCGGAGGACGCGGAGAACACTTCTCGCGACACGGGATAGGCGCGTGGGTGCAACGCAGCGAACGATATTTTCTTTCAACGCAAATAAATATTTCCAGCCTGCACGCGCACAACGCAAGCGTTTGCATTCGCCGCAGCCTTCGCGTTACCCCTGCCATGGCGGCGGGCGCTTCTGATAGGCTGTGGACGCTTACGGAGTTGGTGGAACAGACTTCCAAGCAGAGGCGGCTATCGTGGTGGAAGCGACGGTGAATCCAACCCAATGACAAAGCCTGTGGTAGCCGTTGGAGCCGTCGCACTTTGGGTATTGTGCTTGACCGCCTTCTATTGGTTCACTTGGCATTGCGGCTACGGCATAGAGCTTTGGTGCCCGGCGACAACGGGCGGCGACTATGGTTTAGACGCCTACAGTTTGCTTGGCCATATATCCGTTCCGGCGCTGGCGGGATCGGCGGTAATCATCGTTGGGCATTTCATTCTGCGGCGTCGGGCAAATTAGGACACTACCACGGGGTCGGGAAAAATAAATTTCGCGATTGCTTGTCCAGGGAATATGTTCACGCGCAGGTGCGCAGAACGCGGAGAAAGTTTTTCGCGACGCGGGATAGGCGCGTGGGTGCGCCGCGGCGTTCAGTGCGGCGTTCAGTGCGGCGGTCCGGGCCGGCGGCAGTGGCCGCCGCGTTCCATGCAGTCCTGATACCACTCCGCCTGCGTATGGTATTTCGCGTTGTCTTCGTCGAACTGCGCCCGTTCCTTCTTGAAGGCGTCGGAGTTGCCCCAATAGTCGCGCATCGCGTCCTCGTAGGGGCCGCGCCCGATCGGCGCGAAAGGCGGCCAGCGCCCGCCGTCGTCGCAGGGACAGGGACGATAGCAGCGGTCGTGGCAGCCGCCGCCGTCGTAGCCGCAGGTGTAGAGACAGCCAAAGTCGCGGTCGTGACGATAGGCGCCCGGAGGCCCGCCCGCCGAGGCGCCGCCCGGGACGGCGAGCGCCGCGAGCAGCAGCGCCGCGACAAGGCCGGCAAGGCGGAGCGTGGTGGTTTTCATCGCGGCCGGTCCATCAATGCGCCGGTTTGTCGGGCGTTGCCGCAGGCGCTGGCGTCGCCGCCGGCGTGGACGAATCGTCGTCGTCATTGTCCTCGGTGTCATGGTCCGAGCGGTGCCAGTTGTGCGGGCGATGGCCATCGCTGCTGTCGCGCTCGCGATAGCCGCGGTCGTACCACTCCTGGCCGAAATGGCCGCCATTGCGCCAGTCGCGCTGCCAGTGTTCGGTGACGTTGCAGCGCCCTTCGCAGGGCGGCCGCGAGTCGGACGGCGGCGCGCCGCCGCGATCGCAATCGGTGTCGCAATTGTCGCCCCGGTTGCAATCGTGGTCGCAGCGGTCGGCCCGCTCGCAGTCGCCGTCGCAGCGGTCGTGGCGGCCGCAATTGTCTTCGCAAGGATTGCGCGGGCGGCAGCCATCGCCGCAACGGCTGTGGCGGACGCAGCCCTGATGGCAGCGGCCGCAGCTGTCGCCGCAGCGGCCGCCGCAGCCTTCATCGCAGCGATCGTAGCCGCCGCAGCTTGTGTCGCAGCCGTAGCCGCCGAAGTGCCGGAACTGGATTTCCGGAACCGGATCGAAGGGATCGAGCAGCACCGCGCCCGCCGTGGCGACGCCGGCCGTGGCCGCGCCGGGAAGGACGAGGACGGCGAACAGCAGGCCGATTGCGGCGAGAAGTCCGGACCGCTTCGCAATGCGCAGGTTTGTCATCGCAGCACCTTTCAGTTCTGGCCGGGACGCGGCGGTTCGTTGGCGGCGGCGTTCAGCAATCCGCCCAGCTGGTTCATCGTCGGCCGGAAGCCGGCGATGGCCGAATTGGTCATGTAGTCGTTGGATTTGTGCAGATCCTGGTCGATGCCGGGCGGTCCGGCCTTGTAGAGCACGCCCAGATGATAGAGCGCCGCCGGATAGCGTTGATCGGCGGCCTTGGTGAACCAGTATTCGGCGCGCACATAGTTCGTCACCACGCCGAGCCCCTTGGCGTACATCACGCCGAGCGTGTTCTGCGACACGGCATCGCCGTTGACCGCGGCGTTCTGAATGGCGCGCACCAGCTGGCCGGAGGTGAGGCGGCCGGTCACTTCGTCCGGAATGGAGGCCTGGTATTGCGCGACGGCGGCGGGACCTTTCCAGCCGAGGAAATAGAACGCATGCCGCACGGCATCGCCCGGGATCGCCGCCGCCATCGCCAGCGCCCGCTGGAGCTCGATACCGGGGACGCATTCGTCGCTCAGCGGCACGCCGCCCGGCGAATTGCCGGAAGGATAGAATTCGAGCGGCGGCGACCAGTAGTGGAACGCCTTGGCCTGCTTCTCGATGATGCGCGGGCCGGGCCAATTGCCGCGCATGGCGTCTTCCTGGGCATGCAGATAGACCGAACCGAGCGGGTGGCCCTTGCTATCGGCGATATGGAAATAAATCAGCGCATCGGCGTCGTTCGCCTGCATCACCGTGGGCATCGAACGGTAGTCGTAGCCGCGCCCGCCATAGGAGTCGCTGTCATCGCCGCCGCGGCGGCGGGTCGAGGTGGCGCGGCCCAGATCGAGGAAGCCTTCGGCGCCGCGGCAGGCCTGGATATAGATGATGCGGTCGCGCGCGTCGCTGCGATCCTGCGTCGAGAGTTCGAGCAGGATGTCCGACTGCCGGCCGAGCGCATGGAAGCGCCGCGTGCGCATCACATTCGCCGCGTCGTCGTCGCCGTAATGGGCGCGGCCGTCGCTGTTGCGGCCGGCGAGATAAAACCAGACATAGGCTTCGACCGGATCGTAGAAGCGGCCGTCCGCCGGATTGGAATAGATGTCGCCGAGCTTGACCTGGGCCAGAAAGTCGTTGTTCTGCCAGGCTGCCTTGCGCCAAAGGCTGACGGCGGCTTCGAGGCTGATGTGATTGGCGGCGTAGTTGCCGTCGGCATAGTCGGCTGCGGCCGGCGCGAGCGCGGCCAGACTCAGCGCCGCCGCCAATCCGGCGCGCCGCAACACGGTGCGAAGAGAGCCCAGAGCAATCACGGCCAATCCCCCGACCGGCAAACCCAACGACTGGCGATATCCGTCCGAAACGCAGACAGGGATTAACGTTACCAGACAAAGCGGAACTAAGCGACCCTTGGCGCCCGGCTTGTGGTTCGCCGGCAAGCTTTTGGCGTGGACAAGTCTCGCTTCAGTGGCGGAAATGGCGCATTCCGGTGAACGCCATGGTTAATCCGGCGTCATCGGCGGCGGCGATGACGTCCTTGTCGCCGATCGAGCCGCCGGGCTGGATCACCGCCGTGGCGCCGGCTTCGGCGACCGCGATTAGGCCGTCGGGAAACGGGAAGAAGGCTTCCGACGCGGCGGCGGAACCAACCGTCATCGGCTGCGCCCAGCCCGCCGCCTTGGCCGCGTCCCGTGCTTTCAGCGCGGCGATGCGCGCGGAGTCGACTCTGGACATCTGGCCGGCGCCGATGCCGGCGGTGACGCCGTCCCGCACATAGACGATGGCGTTCGACTTCACGTGCTTGGCGATCGTGAAGGCGAGCAGCATGTCGACGACTTCCTGCTCCGTCGGCTGGCGCCGGGTGACGATCTTCAGATCGCTGCGGGCGATGCGGCCGTTGTCGCGGCTCTGGACCAGAAAGCCGCCGGCCACCGTCTTGAACGTCAGGCCGGCGCTGTGGGGATCGGGCAGGCCGCCGGCGACCAGTAGGCGCAAATTGCGCCGCGCGGCGAGAATCCTGCGCGCGTCGGCGTCGGCGTCCGGCGCGATGATCACTTCGGTGAAGAGCTTGGCGATCTCCTCGGCCGTGGCGCCGTCGAGCGTGCGGTTGAAGGCGAGCACGCCGCCGAAGGCGCTGACCGGATCGCAGGCGAGCGCGCGCTTGTAGGCCTCCAGCGGCGAGGCGCCGAGCGCGACGCCGCACGGATTGGCGTGCTTGATGATGGCGCAGGCAGCCGCCGCCGCAGGCTCGAATTCGGCGACGAGTTCGTAGGCGGCGTCGGTGTCGCTGATGTTGTTGTAGGAAAGCTCGCGGCCCTGAAGCTGTTGCGCGTTGGCGACGCCCAGGCGCTTCTCGCCGGTGACGTAGAAAGCGGCGTCCTGATGCGGGTTCTCGCCGTAGCGCAATGGCTGGCGCAGCGTGCCGGCAAAGCTGCGGCGGCGCGGCGGGGCCTTGTCGCCGTCCCTGGCGAGTTCGCCGGCGAACCAGTTGGAGACGGCGCTGTCGTAAGCCGCGGTGCGGGCGAAGGCGATCTGGGCCAGGCGCCGGCGCAGGGCGCCCGACACCGCGCCGATGTTGGCATCCATCTCGCCGAGCACGAAATCATAGTCCTCGGGATCGACGACGACGGTGACCCATTCGTGATTCTTGGCCGCCGAGCGCGTCATGGCCGGGCCGCCGATGTCGATCTGCTCGATGGTGTCTTCGAAACTCGCGCCCTTCGCGACCGTGTCCTCGAACGGGTAGAGATTGGAGACCAGCAGATCGATGCCTTCGATGCCGTGGTCCTTCATCGCAGCGGCGTGATCGGGCTTGTCGCGCAGCGAGAGCAGCCCGCCATGCACGCGGGGATGCAGCGTCTTGACGCGGCCGTCCATCATCTCGGGAAAGCCGGTGAGCTCGGCGATGTCGGCGACCTCGAGGCCCGCCTCGCGCAGCGCCCTGGCCGAGCCGCCGGTGGAAATCAGCATCACGCCGTGGCGGTCCAGCCCGCGCGCGAATTCGACCAGGCCGGTCTTGTCGAACACCGAAAGCAGCGCGCGGCGGATGGGGCGGAGCGTCATGGCGACTCGGGGCACGTTTGGGGTTACGGGAGGGCTTAGCGCCGGAACCACCAAATGAGAAGGGCCAGAACCGCGGTCGCCCCCAGCGAATAGAGCACGGGGATGTGGATATGCCAGTTTTCCCGGTCGTACAGGATGTCGCCGGGCAGCGGCTCAAGGTCCATCATGGCGATCGCCTGGCTGAACAGCAGCGCGCCGAGCACCAGGATTCCCAGATAGATCAGCCAGCGCATGGCGCAACTCCCTCGCCGCGAATATCAGGTGGCCCGCGCGCTGGGCCTGGCGGAGACGCGCGCATGCCAGGCCGTCAGATGGGTGAGCTCGTCGGGGATCGGCATGTTGACGAATTTGGCGAAGTCGAGGCCGCAGAGCAGCACGATGTCGGCCATCGAATAGTAATCGCCGACCAGGAACTGGCCGCCGCCGGAGATTTCCTTGTCGAGCCATTTCATCGCGCCGCCGACGACGCGGCGCATATGGGCGCCGTAGTCCTTGAACTGGTTGGGATTGACGACGGCGGTGCGCGCATCGTCGTTGATCCAGACCTGGCCCATCGGCGTCCACAGGCGAAACTCGCTGCGCCGGATCCACATCTCGACCTCGGCCATCTCGAACGGGCTGCGCCCGAACAGGGGCGGGGTGGGATGAAAGGCCTCGAAATAGCGGCAGATGGCGATCGACTCCGAGAGGAAGCGGCCGTCGTCGGTCTCCAGCACCGGCACCTGGCCGAGCGAGTTCTTTTTCATGAAGTCGGGCGCCTTGTGCTGGCGCTCGGCCATCCGGGTGTGGACGCGCTCGACATTGGTGATGCCCTTCTCGGCGAGATAGATGTGCACCTTGCGCGGATTGGGGGCGGGATAGTTCTCGGTGTAGAGCTTCATAGCGTTTCCTCGCGGTTTGGGCTGGGATCAGCCTAGAGGGCGGACGCGCCGCACGGCAACCGGCCGGCGGCGTTGACGCACCGGTTTTGCCGACTATATTCGCGGGCCTTCCGGTTATTCCCTTTCAAAGTGCCCGAGTGGTGGAACTGGTAGACGCGCCGGACTCAAAATCCGGTACCGCAAGGTGTGTCGGTTCGATTCCGACCTCGGGCACCAGTCTTCGCTGCGCAGCAGCGGAGACTGCCACGGCGCAGCCCGCAGGGCGAAGCCGGGCCGGTGATGGGGTCGCGAGCTACGCCTCGGCAGGCCGACCTCTCTTTGAACGACACGCGCGCAACGGTTTGTTCACCAACATCTCGATCAATCTTCGTCAAACGAGCCACGAATGCGCGGCCGGTGCGTAGTCGGAAGGCAACCCTTCGAGAATGCCGGCTTTGGCTTTTCTGCCGTCGACGCAAGCGCCAGCCCGTGCGCAGCGCGCTCCGCCAATGGCTTCGCCGCTGGCGGATCTGGCGCGCAGTGGCGTTCTGGCCGGCAGCAATCTCGAGTTGCGCTTCTTTCCGGTCTACGACGTCCAGCGCCAGAGCGTGGCGGCGCTGTTCTGCACCCCGATGGATGTGGGCGCCGGCGTGGAGGCGATCTATGGCCACAAGGCTTTCCACGATTTTTCGGTGTCGGACTGGGCGGGAATCGATTGTGCCATCCTGGGCCATGCCCTGGGCTTCGCCGGCCGGCTGACGCAGAACGGCATCGTGGCCGCGGTCGGGGCGTCGGTGAGCTTTACCACCTTGTGCGATCCCAATGGTCGCGTCGCCTATCGCGAAGCGCTGCGTATCGCCCATGCCCGCGAGCAGAACAACCTGGTGATCAAGATCGAAGACGTGCCGCCCGGGACCGGCGGCCAGCGTATCGCCGAGATCGTCTCCTGCGTGCGCGCGCTGGCGCCGCGTGTCTGGGTGCATTTGCCGGGGAGCGAAATGCCGCTCGCCGGCCATGAGCAATTGCGCGCCACGGGCCTGGTGCTGTCGATGCCGCCGCGGCTGCCGGCGCACGGCATGGCGACCGAGGCGCGCTGGCTGGCCCGCGCCGCCGCGCTGCAAACCGCGCTTGCCTGCATGGACCATGTCGACAGCGCATCGGAACTCGACATCGTGCGCACCGCCGGGATCCGCTTCGTTGCCGGTCACGCGCTGAAGCGGCCGGCGCTCTGCGCCGGTACGTCGCCGGAAAGCATCCGCGCGTCGCTCTATGCCGCCCAGCCGGCCGATGCCCTCCTGGACTATTCGAGCGGACCGAACATCGCCCAATCGGGACTACGCCTACAAGCGGGCGAATAGCGGCTTACGCCCTGCTTTGCCTTTGCGGGCGTGCTGGTCAAGTCCGGTCAATTCAATTCCGCTGACATGCGTGCCACCATCGCTGGCCACCGGCGGCGCGCGGTGGAGCATGCCGCACCCGAACTTGCCGCTCGCCGCGTGTGGCACTACTCTTCCCGCCACTTTTCCGGTCGGATCGACGTTCTGGGAATTGTCGGCGTACCGCCCCTGGACAGATTGGGGAGGAACACCATGTGCCTCATGCATGACACATCACACGGCATCAGCCGCCGCGGCTTCGGATTTTTGCTGGCGGGCGCGGCGGGTTTGAGTCTGCTGCCGCTTCCGGCGCGCGCGGCGACGGTCGACACGCTGTGCGTCACCTGCATCGACTACCGCTTCGTGATGAAGGACGTAACCTGGCTGAACACCCATCTGGGTCTCGCCTTCAACAATTACGACATCGTCGCGCTGGCCGGCGCGGCGCTGGCGGCAACGGTGCAAGATCGGGTGCCGCAGAATCCGCAAGCCTTGTTCGACCAGCTCAAGCTCGCCAAGACCCTGCACACGATCAAGAGAGTGATCTTGCTCGACCACATGGATTGCGGCGCCTACAAGACGGCATTCGATGACGACGAACCCGGGGAGGGCGTCGAACTCGGCTGGCACAAGACCATCATGCCGCTCGCCGTCAGAGAGATCGATAAGCTGGGTCTGGACGTCGAGGTGGAAGGCTATCTGATGTTCAAGGACGGTCTGCCCTTGAAACTCCTGGGCTGATCGCCGGCGCTTTCAGCCGTTCACATAAATCGGATTGCCGACCAGCACCGTTCGCCCCTTCGCGTCCTTCACATCGGCGCGGAGCCAGTGGCGGTTGGCGTCGAAGGTCAGCGAGAAGGTTTTGTGTACGTCGGCGCCGGCGATTGAAGAGCTGGCCAACGGCGCAATCTTCTGGCCGTCTTCGACGATGCCGACCGTACCGCCCGCGACTCCGGCGACGTGCACCGTGAACGTGATGCGCTCATGGGCGCGGACCTTCAGCGTGTCGCCCATCGTCACCCGTCCGCCGTGGGCTGTGAATTCGAGGAGGCGATCCTTGCTGCCATCGACGTCGACGAAGACATGGCCTGAGCGGATACCGTCCAGGATGGCGCGGTCGGAGAGGTTCGCGGCGTAGACCACCGTCGTGGGATAGCCGACCGCGTCCTGCGCGGCCGGGCCGCTGTGGTTGTCGCTGCCGCCGATGGCGGTGAGGCGGTAGCCTTTGTCGAGCAGGTCCTCCCAGAACGGAATGCCCGAGACCGGATTGTCGGCGCTGCCGAACAGCGCCGTCGCGCCGCCATTGACGATCTCGATGGCCTGGATGCGCGCGTAGTCGGTGCCGGCAACGGTCCAGCCGCAGCCCATGCAGATCTCGCCGCTGGGAAGCCTCGGATGGTTGATCGAGATCAGGCCGTGCAGGGCTTCGACCTGGTCGAGCAGGGTGCCGAAGGCCGGCACATCCGCGCTGCCCAGCCGGAAGTCGATGAAACCGGTCGGGCCGAAAACGTTGGCGTGGCCGTTGAAGGTGGTGATCTCGCGGCCGGGCAGCAGCAGCAGGTTGTCGAAATAGGGCTGCAGTTCGCGCTCCGCGCCGAACTGCGAAATGGCGTTGTGGTCGGAGATGGCGATGAAGTCGAGGCCGCGCGCGGCGGCGGCTTCGACCGTCTTGTACAGCGGGCAGGGCACTTTGCGTCCCGCCTGGCTGGTGCACTCGCCGTCGCTGTGGGCGGTGTGCATGTGCAGGTCGCCGCGATACCAGGCCGGCCCGCTCTTCAGCGGCGCGTTGGAGAAGGCCGACACCGCGAAGGGCGCGCCCGGCCGGTCGAGATAGATGCGGGCCTCGTAATCGGCGTGCGCATCCTTGCGGATGTTGGGGATGCCCAGGATCAGCTTCCACAGTCCGGCGCGGATCGGGCCGGGCAGGTAGGACGGCGTCGCGTCGGTCTCCGACAACGTGAAGCTGTCCTTGTTGCCGCCGCTCCAGCCGCGAAAGCGCTCCGGATCGAACAGGCCCAGATCGATGGTGGTGTGCTGCTCGTGGCCGCTGTAGCGGAAGCTGACGGAAATCCGGCTGATGCCGTCGGGAACGGTGAAGGGCAATTCGCGATAGGTCTGGTTGTCGGCGCCGGTGACGGTGCCGGTGATGAGATAGTCCGGCGCGCGGCCGGGATCGGGCGCGGCGGCATTGAGGCCCGTCAGCACGGCAGCGGCTTGCGCGGCGCTCGCGAGGCAAAGACCCAAGAGGAGAGTGGCGGCGCGCAGCATCATGCGGCACGCACAGCGGCGATGGCGTGATCGGCGCTCTTGGCGATCACCAGATCGGCGGCGGCGCGGTCTTTCACGATGTGCTCGCGCAGGTTCGGCAGGTTGATGTTCTGCCAGACGCTCTGCGCGAAGGCGCGGCGGGCGGCGTCATCCATGTCGCGGAAGCGGTAGTAGAAGCTCTTGGGATCGTCGCGGCCGGCCAGCATCAGCGGCAGCAGCCGGTCGGTGAACCATTTTTCAATCACGTCCTCGTCCGCGTCGAGGTAGATCAGGCAGTCGATCAGGCGCTGGCTGCCCGGCCGTTCGATCTGCGCCAGGTGCAGGCCGTCCAGGATGACGACGGCGGGATTGTTCACGATCAGCGGATTGTCCGGATCGCTGTCATAGGTGACGTGGCTGTAGCGCGGCACGGCGACGCGCGCGCCGCCGCGAATGGCGGCGAGGGCGGCGCGCAGGGCTTCGACGTCGAAGGATTCGGGAAAGCCCTTGCGCAGGGCGATGCCGCGCTCGGCCAGCACGCTGTTGGGAAAGAGAAAGCCGTCGGTGGCGATGTTCAGGGCGCGCGGCCGGCCGGGCCACGCTTCGATGGCCTCGCGCAAGGCGGCGGCAAAGGTGCTCTTGCCCACCGCCACGCTGCCGGCGACGCCCACGACATAGGGCGTGCCGGCGGCCCGGGCCGCGGTGGAGCGCCGGCGCAATTCTTCGCTCACGGGAAATCCGGCGGCCATGAAAGCCCTTCGAAGCAGCGGCGCGGACTATGGCATGGGCAGCGGCGGTGAGGGAACGCGGGGCCGGCGAATTCGGCGCGGTGTCGCATGTCCCGCGGCGCCCGCGACCTTTATCACTGCCGTCATCATGCGGATTCTCGTAACAGGCTCGTCGGGATGGTTGGGCGCGGCGCTGGTGCCGCTCTTGCGGGCGGCCGGTCATGCCGTGTTCGGCCTCGATTCCCGCCCGGGCGCGACGACGAAGCTGCTGGGCTCGGTGGCGGACCGCGGCTTCGTGCGCGCCGCCATCGGCGACAACCGGATCGATGCCGTCGTGCATGGCGGCGGCCTGCACAAGCCCAATATCGAAACGCACGCCAGAGCGGACTTCCTGAGCGTGAATGTGCAGGGCACGTTCAACCTGCTGGAGGAGGCGGTGGCCCTGGGCGTGCAGCGCTTCGTCTTCACCTCCACGACCTCGCTGATGGTTTCCAGGGAGATTCGCGCGGCGACGGCGCCGGAGGCTGTGTGGCTGACCGAGGAATTCAACGCCTGCCCACGTAACATCTATGGCGTGACCAAGCTGTCGGGCGAGCACCTGTGCCGGCTCTATCACGAGCAATTCGGCTTGCCGGTCGCGGTCTTGCGCACGGCGCGCTTCTTTCCGGAGACCGACGACATGGCGCGGGACATCGCGCAATCGGGCCCGAACACCAAGGCCAACGAATTGCTGTTCCGCCGCCTGACCAGGGCCGACGCCGCCGCGGCGCATGTCGTGGCGCTGGAGAAAGCACCCGGGATCGGTTTCGACGTCTTCATCGTCTCCGCCATGCCGCCCTTCGCGCGCGAAGATTGCGCGCAGCTGATGACGGACGCGCCGGCGGTGGTGGCGCGCTATTTCCCGGACTATCCGGCGCTGTACGCAAAGCACGGCTGGACGATGTTCGACAGGATCGACCGCATCTACGATCCGTCGCGCGCGCTGCGACGCCTGGGCTTTCGCTGCCGCACGGGTTTCCGCGAAATGCTGGACGAACTGGCGGCGGGGCAGGTGCCGGACTATCTCGCGACACGTGTGTGGCCTTAAGGTCGGGCAAACGGGGAAAGACATGGACAGCACGGTCGCGGGCATCGCGGCGCGCCTGGAACGATTGCCGGCCGGGCGCGCGCTGTGGACGCGCGTGGTGCTGCTGTCGCTGGGCGGCTTCTTCGAATTCTACGACATGTTCCTGTCGGCCTATGTCGGGCCGGGGCTGGTCAAGGCCGGCATCCTGACGCCGACGACGCCGGGCCTGTTCGGCACGACGGGCCTGGCCGGCTTCGTCGCGGCGTTTTTCTTAGGCCTCTTCATCGGCACCGCGCTGTTCGGCTTCGTCGCCGACCGCTTCGGGCGGCGCACGATCTTCACGGTCTCGCTGCTCTGGTACACGGTCGCGGCCAGCGTCATGGCGTTCCAGACGACGGCGTTCGGCCTGGATTTGTGGCGCTTCATCGCCGGTGTCGGCATCGGCGTCGAGCTCGTCACCATCGACACCTATATCGCCGAGCTGGTGCCGTCGGGCGTGCGCGGCCGCGCCTTCGCCTTCAACCAGGTGGTGCAGTTCAGCGCCATTCCGGCGGTGGCGTTCCTCGCCTGGCTGCTGGTGCCGCTTGCGCCGTTCGGGTTCGACGGCTGGCGCTGGGTGGTGCTTTGCGGCTCCAGCGGCGCGCTCATCGTCTGGTTCATCCGCCTCGCCGTGCCCGAAAGCCCGCGCTGGCTGGCGCATCATGGCCGCCTCGCCGAAGCCGATCGCATCGTGGCGCAGTTCGAGGCGCAAGCGATTGCCGAAAGCGGATCCTTGCCCGAGCCGATGCCGGCGCCGTTCGAAGCGCCGCGCGGCAGCTTCGCGGAGATCTGGCGCGCGCCGTATCTGGTGCGCACCATCATGCTGATCGTCTTCAACCTGTTCCAGACGGTCGGTTTCTACGGCTTCAACAACTGGGTGCCGAGTTTTCTCATCAGCCAGGGCGTCGGGGTGACCAGGAGCCTGGGCTACACCTTCCTCATCGCCATCGCCGCGCCGTTCGGACCGCTCTTGGCGGCGCTCTACACCGACCGGATCGAGCGCAAATGGATGATCGTGGGCGCCGCCACCTGCGTCGCCCTGTTCGGCCTCGCCTTCGCGCAGATGCGCGGCGCGGCGCTGCTCATCCTGTTCGGGGCCCTGGTGACTCTGGCCAACAACATCATGTCGTTCTCGTTCCACGCCTATCAGGCCGAGCTTTATCCGACGCGCATCCGCGCCCTGGCGGTGGGCTTCGTCTATTCCTGGAGCCGGCTGTCGACGGTGTTCAGCGCCTTCGTCATCGCCTTCTTCCTGGGGCGATTCGGCGTCGGCGGCGTCTTCACGCTGATCGCCGCCAGCATGACGGTGGTGGTGCTGGCGATCGGCATCTTCGGCCCGCGCGTGCGCAACCTGTCGCTGGAGCAGATTTCGAAATGAGGCGGGCCGGCGAGCGCCGGCGACGCCTCGGATTGATGTGGATTGGCGGGAAAATCCGGGTTTATCCCCAGGATAGGCCAAGGCGGCGACCCGGCGCTTCGAACAAAATGCGCCGGACTGAGCGATATTGCTCAGTATTGCCGATCTCATTCCTATGTACTCGCCTCGTATTAGACCGCCCCAGCCAGCGGGAGAACCATATGGCAACGATCCATGAGCCTTCACGGCACCGGGAGCCGCTGACCTGGCACGAGACCATATCGCGCGCCAGCTACTATTCGTTCGGCATCGCCGCCCTGTGGGCGATCGCCTTCGTGCTGTTCCAGCTCTTCGGCCCGCATCATCCTTGACCGCTTCCTAGTTCGCATCGCCGGCAAAATCCCGCGGTCCCTGGGCGAAGGCCTTGGCGTCGAGGATCATGATCAGCGCCGCCACCGCGACGAAGACGGCGGTGACGATGCATTTGGTGAACTGCTCCGCGGCGAAGCCGATCGCCACCGCATCGAGCATGAAATGAAACAGGATGGCGGCCGGAATCCATCGCCGGTGTTTCTCGTAGAGCCAGTTGGCGATGATCGCCGCCGGGACGACGCTGACGAAGAAATTCGCGACATAGAGCGGACTCTGCAGCCAGAGCCCGTGCTGGTAGGTGCCATCGATGAAGAACAGCGGCACGTGCCAGATCGCCCACAGCATGGCGAAGAGCAGCGTGGCGCCGCGCATGCCCAGCCCGGCCCTCAGCGCGTCGACGCCGTAGCCGCGCCAGCCGAGTTCCTCCAGCAGCGGCGCGAGGAGCATCAGCGGCAGCATCGCGAGCAGGTTGGGGATCAGGCTGAGTTGCGTGGCCGGCCTGCCGAGCCGCACCGACAGCCAAATGGCGCCGTAGGTCGCCGCCGGCATCAGCAGGATGGTGACGGGCAGATAGCGCCAATTCAGCCGCCGCGGATTGACGAGCCGGTCCGTGAAGTCGCGCCACAGCGCCTGGTTGTTCGACGTGCGCAGCAGAAGAAGCGCGCCGGCGAACGGTCCGCACAACCCGATGAGCATGAGAAGCTGAGCCGCTATTTGCGGCACCGGCCGGTAGCTGAACCAGGCCGCGGCGAACCACGGGATCCAGGTCAGCGCGTAGGTGAACGCGAAGAACCGGACGGGGTGATAACCGCTGCCGTGCCGCATGTCGCCCTCCGAAAGATGCCTAATAGTTTCAATATCTTGTCTCATAAATTGATAAAATCAATATTTTTTACTTGAAAAATCAATTTTCTTGATCCATATCTGAGGGGCAACGGAACTTCGGCGCCCGGACGATGGCCAAGGCCAAGGATTGGCAGGAACTGACCCAGCTCACACAGGGCGCGCCCCTGGTGGTCGAGCGGGTGCGGCTGGCGGACCGGGACGTCGCCATCGAGGGCGCTTTCGAGCTGCCGCAACTGGCGCGCCTGCCCATCGAGGACCAGATCTTCATCGCCGCCTTCGTCAAAAGTCACGGCTCCATCAAAGAGATGGAGAGCGTCTTCGGCGTCAGCTATCCCACCATCAAGGCGCGGCTCAACCGCATCGCCGGCGCCCTCGAATTCATCGACACCAATCCCCAGCCCTCGCGGAGCGAAGTGCTGGACCGTCTTGCCCGCGGCGAGATCAGTGCCACGGACGCCATCAACGAGCTGGAGGGAAAATCATGAGCTGGCTGCCGCCCATGTTGGCCATCGTTCACATCCTGCCGACGCGCATGCGCCGCGGCATCCGTCTGTGGATACCGTTGTTCCTGGTGTGGCTGTTGCTGCTGCCCTTCGTGCTGGTGCTGCTGCCCGTCTACTTCGTGGTCTGCGCCGTGATGGACATCGCGCCGTTCAGGACGCTGGCCGGAATCTTCGCGGTGCTGGGCAGCCTCAACGGCACGCATGTCGAGGTCGAAAGCCCCGACGCCTACGTCTTCATCCACGTGTATTGAAAAAGGAATTCAGCCATGAGTGAGAACCGCCGCCAGATCCTGGAGATGCTGGCATCCGGCAAGATCACCTCCGACGAGGCCGAGCGGCTGCTCTCGGCCGTGGAGCGCGAGCCGGCGACGCTGGTCGCCGGAGCCGCCGGCCGCAACGAGAAGCTGAAATATCTGCGCGTCCTGGTCGACGGCCATGACGAGCATGACGGGTCGGTCAAGGTGAATGTGCGCGTCCCGATGATGCTGCTGCGCGCCGGCGTCAAGCTGACCGCGATCATCCCGCCCAGGGCGCGCACCGAGGTCAACGACGCGCTGCGCAAGGAAGGCATCGACGTCGACATCGGCAAGCTGACGCCGGAAAGCCTCGAGGACGTCATCGAGCAGCTGCGCGACCTCCAGGTCGACGTCGACAGCGAAAAGGCCAAAGTGCGGGTGTTCTGCGAGTAGGTGGGCATCCGCGGCGATGGTATAGGCAGACGCTGCAGACGCCATTGCCTACGGGACCATGAACTATCGCCACGCCTATCACGCGGGAAATTTCGCCGACGTCGTCAAGCATCTGGCGCTGGTGAGCATCCTGCTGCACCTGCGCAAGAAGGACGCGGCGTTCGCGGTGATCGACAGCCATGCCGGGCGCGGGCTCTATGATCTGGCGGGCGAGGCGGCGGCGCGCACCGGCGAGGCGGAACGCGGCATCGGCCGTCTCCTGACGCCGGACGTGGTCGGCTCGGCGTTGCCGGAGGCGCTGCATCGCTATCTGGCGATCGTGCAAGGCTCGAGCGCGCGCTTCTATCCCGGCTCGCCGTTGATCGCGACGATGCTGCTGCGGCCGCAGGATCGCCTAGTCGCGATCGAGAGCCAGGCGGATGAAGCCGCCGCGCTCAAATCCGTCCTGGCGACGTTCCGCAACAAGGCGCTGCGCAGCGAATGCGCCGACGGCTATGGGCGGCTGAACGCGCTGCTGCCGCCGCCCGAGCGGCGCGGGCTGGTGCTGATCGACCCGCCGTTCGAATCGGCGGAAGAATTCCAGGCGCAAGCGCGGGCCCTGGGCGAGGCGCTCAAGCGCTTCGCGACGGGGATTTATCTGTTGTGGTTTCCGATCAAATCGGCCGGCGAGGCGAGCGCCTTCTGCGGCGAGGTCCTGGCTGCCGGCGTGAAGAAGGCGCTACGCATCGATATCGATGTCGGCCTGGCGAAGGATGACGACAAGGAACGTCTCCGCGCCGCCGGGCTGATCGTCGTCAACCCGCCTTTTGGCTTCGCGCAAGACATGCGCGACTGCCTGGCACGGGTCGCGCCGCTCCTGTCGGACACGGCGCGCGCCGAGCTGCGCATGCTGGCGGGCGAGGAGACATGACGCAACCAGAGGCGCAGACCGCGCGCGATCCGGCGCGGATCGTGGCGCTGTGTTTCCTGATCGCGATCCCGGAAGGCTTCGATTTGCAGGCCATCGGCGTCGCCGCGCCAAAATTGATTCCGGCGCTCGGCCTTTCCAGCGCGCAGGCCGGCTGGGCCTTCAGCGCCAGCCTGATCGGGCTCATCGCCGGCGCGGCGCTGGGCGGCTGGATCGCCGACCGCGCGGGGCGCAAGCCGGTCCTGATCGGCTCGGTGGCGGCCTTCGGGTTGTTCTCGCTGCTGACGATGCTGGCGCATGATTTTTCCGCGCTGTTCGCGGCGCGCGCCGCCACGGGGCTGGGGCTGGGCGGCGCGCTGCCGACGCTCATCGCGATGGCGAGCGAGATCAGCGCCGCGAAACGGCGTTCGATCACGGTTGCCGCCATGTGCTGTGCCCTGCCGGTCGGCGGCGCCGCGGCGGCCCTGTTCGCCCGCTTCGCGCTGGCGGCGCATGGCTGGCAATCGATCTTCCTGGTCGGCGGCGTGGTTCCGCTCGCGCTGGCGGCGGTCGCGGCGCGGCTGCTGCCGGAAACCTGGCGGGCGCGCGACGAACGGATCGACCGGCGGGTCCTGCGAGCCCTGTTCGGCGAAGGACGCTTCGCCGCCACGCTCCTGCTGTGGACCGGATTCGTGCTGACCAACACCGTCGTCTACCTGCTGCTGAACTGGCTGCCGACGCTGGTCGTGGCCAAGGGACTGCCGCCCACCAGCGCCTATCTCGCGTCCCTGGCCTTCAATCTGGGCGGCGTCGCGGGCGCGCTTGGTATCGGCCTGCTGGTGGACCGCTTCGGTCTTCGCAGGCCCGGCACCGCCGCTTACGCGCTGCTCGTCGCGGTGATGGCGGGACTTGGCGTCGCGCTGGCGAACGGCACGATCCTCGCCTTGAGCGCCGCCGCCGGACTGCTGGTCCTGGGCGTGCAATACGCGCTCTATGCGGCGACGCCGATCTACTACGCGATCGGGGTGCGCGGCACGGGCGTCGGTGCGGCGGTTGCGGTGGGCCGGCTGGGCTCTATCGCCGGCCCGCTGGTCGGCGGACAATTGCTGAGCGCCGGCGCGGCCGCGGGTCAGGTCCTGAGCGTGATGGCGCCCGTCACGTTCGCGGCGGGTCTCGCGATTCTATTGCTGACCGTTATCGGCCGCCCGCATCCGGAGGATTGAGCGACATGGCACGCAGCGAAGCCGAAGACATCCTGGAGCCCGAACTGGCGATCTGCGATCCGCATCATCACCTGTGGGACTTTCCGGCGGGCCGCTACCTGCTGCCCGAACTGCTGGCCGATCTTGGCTCCGGTCATAACATCGAGAACACCGTGTTCGTCGAATGCGGCGCCTTCTATCGCGCCGGCGGCCCCGAGGAACTGCGCGTCGTCGGCGAGACCGAGTTCGTCAACGGCGCCGCGGCGATGGCAGCGAGCGGGCGCTATGGTCCGATCCTGGCCTGCGAAGGCATCGTCGGCCGCGCCGACCTGGCGCTGGGCGAAGCGGTGGGCGCCGTGCTCGATGCGCATATCCACGCCGGCAACGGACGCTTTCGCGGCATCCGCCACGCCGCCGGCTGGGACGCCAGCCCCGACGTGCGCAACAGCCACACCAATCCGCCGCGCGGCCTCTATGCCATGCCGGCATTCCGCCTCGGTTTGAAGGAATTGGCCCGGCGCCATCTCTCCTTCGAGGCCTGGCAATATCACCCGCAGCTTGCCGAGGTCACGGCGCTGGCGCGCGCCGTGCCGGAGGCGCAGATCGTGCTCGATCATGTCGGCGGCCCGCTCGGCGTCGGCCCCTATGCCGGCCGCCGCGACGAGATCTTCGCCGCCTGGTCGCGCGACATTCGCGAACTGGCGGGCTGTCCCAATGTGTTCGTCAAGCTGGGCGGGCTGGGCATGGCGATCTGCGGCTTCGATTTTCACAAGCGCGACATCAAGCCGGGATCGGCGGAACTGGCAGCGGCCTGGCGGCCCTATCTCGAAACCTGCATCGCAGCGTTCGGGCCGGAACGCGGCATGCTGGAGAGCAACTTCCCGGTCGACGGCGTGTCGTGCAGCTATTCTGCGCTGTGGAACGCCTTCAAGCTGGTGACCAAGGGCGCCGGCGCGGCCGAGAAGGCGCAGCTCTACCGCGGCACCGCGCGCCGCTTCTACCGGCTGGACAGCTGAACGGAATCGTAGGCGACGGCGCGCTCGAGGAGCGACAACCGCATCTGGCCGCGTTTCAGGACGGAATTGTGGAAGGCGATCAGGTTGAAACCGGCGCTTTTTTTCGCGCTCTCGCGCAGGTCGAGGATGGTTTTTCGCCCCAGCGCCGGGCCGGCGGTGAAGCCGGGCTGCACGACGATGCGGTCGACTTCGTTCTCGAACGTGTCGGGCGCGTCGCCGGCGATGGCGGCGAAGCGCGCGATGGCCTCCTCGCGGCTCCAGCGCTTGAAATGGATGCCGGTGTCGATCACCAGCCGCCCGGCGCGCACCAGCAGCGATTGCAGCAGGCCGAGCCGCGCGAGGTCGTCGCCTGCGAGCAGGCCCAGCTCGTCGGCGAGCTGCTCGGTATAGATGGCCCAGCCCTCGAAATAGGCGTTCGGCATATAGCGCAGGCGCAGCGGCGTGGGATTGGCACGCTCCTGCAGCGGCAGCTGCAGCAGATGGCCCGGCAGCGTCTCGTGATGCACGACCGTGGGCAGCGACCAACTCGGTCGCCGATCTATGTCGCGCAGGTCGACATAATAGGTGCCGGGTTTGCTGCCGTCATAGGACGGCGCTTCGCGGTAGCCGATCCTGCCGGGACCGGCGAGCCGCACCGAGATCGCGCCGGACGACAGACCGCTGAAGGCTTGCGCAAGTACAGGCCGGACACGCGCCAGCTGCGCATTCATATCGGCGACCACCTTGGCGCGGCCGCCGTCGTCGTCGCTGTAGAGATAACGTGGGTCCTGCCCCAGCGCATACAGGCGCGCGCCAGCCGAGCCTTGGGTCAGTCCCTGTTTGCGCAGCAAGACGTCGGCGCGCGCCGACAGCTTGCGGACCTGTTCGAGGCCCTCCTCATGCGCGGTTTTGGGATCGATATTCAGCGACACGCCGGCCTTCAGCGCCAGCGCGTAATAGGCATCGCCGTCGCGCAGCCGCCAGACGCCGGCATCGTGCGTCGCGCGCGCGGCGACCGCCTGCAGCACCGCGATCTGTGCGTCCAGCGCGTGGGAGAAATCATCGGCGTCGGTGCGCAGGGCGGAGAGCTTGGCGCGTGTGGCGTTCGCAATGAAGTCGGGCGGCACCACGCTCAGGGTTGCGTCGGATTGCAGGCGTTCGTTTTCACCGGCCATGTCGGCGAGGATTTGCCGGCGTTCGTCCTTGCTGGCGGATTTGCGCGCCTCGGCGATTCTGAGCCAGGCACCACCGCGCGGGCTGACGACATAGGGCGAGAGCGTCGCGCCGATGGCGCCGAAGGGAAATTGCCTGGCGAGCGCGGCTTCAAGCGCCAAACCCTCGGCGATGCCGTCATAATCGAGTCGCGCCTCGAACGAGAGCGGACCAGGATCGAAGCCGCGCAGCGTGGCGAGGTCGCTCGCCAGTTGCGCCCGCGCCGCCGCCGCGTCGGCACGCGATTGCAGCGTCGATGCGCCGGCACGCAAGCCGCCGAGAAGGGCGTAGAATTGCGCATCCCCGGCCGGCGTGCCGGCCAGGCCGCGCAGCGGCGGCAGCACCGCGATTGCCGCCCCGAATTTGAGGATTTCACGCCTGCTCGCCATGGCGCCAGTGTGCCGCGACGGGGAAATTTCCGCCACCGCTTGCGATTTTGCCGCCCGCCCAGTATCAGGTCGCCCACGGACAGGTGGTCGAGTGGTTGATGGCACCGCACTCGAAATGCGGAGAACCTTTACGGGTTTCGTGAGTTCGAATCTCACCCTGTCCGCCACCCTACGCTCCTTCGGAGCTTCGGGTGGCAGGCCATTCTTTCTCAGCCAATGTTCGCCAGCGAGTCCCTTTTTGGATGTCGAAGCTTCGAAGGAGCGCAGGGTGCCTCCCGAAGTTTTAGCGTAGGGAGGCGGGCGACAATTGAGGCTCATCACCATGCCCCGCATCTCCAACCCTGCCGTCGCCGAGGCGTTCGCGAAATTTCCCGCGCCGGCGCGGGCGCGGCTGATGGCGCTGCGGGCGCTGATCTTCGACGTGGCGGACCGGACAGCCGGCGTCGGCGCGCTGGAGGAGACGCTCAAATGGGGCGAGCCGGCCTATCTCACGCCATCGGGCAGCGGCAGCACGATCCGACTGGGTTGGAAGGCGAAGGCGCCGGACGAGGTCGCGATGTACTTCATCTGCACGACGGGCCTGGTCGACCAATTCAAAGAACTCTATCCGCGCGCCTTCCGCTTTGGCGGCAACCGCGCGCTGCTGTTCGACATGAAAGGCAAGGTGCCCGAGAAGGCGCTGAGGCACTGCATCGCGCTGGCGCTGACGTATCACCGCAAATAGGGCGTTAGCCGCGCTCCAGTTCCTCGCGCAGCATTTCCAGTTCCAGCCAGCGTTCCTCGCCCCTGGCGTGCGCGTGCTGCGCTTCGGCGAGTTTCTGCGACAGGGCGGTGAATTTTTTGGGGTCGCGTGTGTAGAGACCGTGTGCCGACAATTGCGTCTGCAGGTCGGCGATCTGCCTGTCGAGTTCGGCAAGGCGCGCCGGCAGTTTCTCCAGATCGTGCTTGTCGGAGAAATTCATCTTGCGCCTGGTCGGTTCGCCGCGCCGGCGTTCCCTGGTTTCGGCGGTCTTCGTTGCTTTCGGCGTGGCGTCCGTCTTGGCTTCGACGCCACGGCCGCGCTGGGCCAGCATGTCGCTGTAGCCGCCGGCATATTGGATGAAGCGGCCATCGCCCTCGGCCATGAGAATGGACGTCGCGACGCGGTCCATGAAATCCCGATCATGGCTGACAACGAGCACGGTGCCGGGATATTCGTCGATCATCTCTTCCAACAGGTCGAGCGTTTCGAGGTCGAGATCGTTGGTCGGCTCGTCCAGCACCAGGAGGTTCGACGGCTGCGCCAGGACCTTTGCCAGCAGCAGCCGCGCCCGTTCGCCGCCCGACAAAACTTTCACCGGTGAGCGCGCCTGCTGCGCGGTGAACAGGAAGTCCTTCATGTACGACACCACATGGCGCATCTCGCCGGCGACCTGGATGTGATCGCCGCGCCCCCCGGTCAGCACGCTGGCCAGCGTGTCGTTGGGCTCCAGCGCGACGCGGTTCTGGTCCAGCCGCGCCATCTGCACCGCGATGCCGATCTTGACGTTGCCGGCGTCGGGTGCGAGCAGGCCGGTGAGCAGGTTGACCAGCGTCGTCTTGCCGGCGCCGTTCGGACCCACGATGCCGACGCGCTCGCCGCGATGGATGCGCAAGGAGACCTCGCGCACCACCATGTTGTCGCCCCAGCTTTTTGAAATGCGCTTGGCGTCGATGACGCGGGTGCCGCCTTCTTCGGCTTCGCCGACCGTCATCTTGACGCTGCCGGTGACGTCGATCTGCTCGCGCCGTCCGCTGCGAAGCCCGCGCAATTTCGCCAGCCGCCCCTGGTTGCGCTTGCGCCGGCCGCTGACGCCGTAGCGCACCCAGTCTTCTTCCATGGCGATTTTGCGGTCGAGCTTGTGGCGCTCGATCTCTTCCTGCTCCAGCACCTCGTCGCGCCAGGGCTCGAAGGCGGCGAAGCTCTTTTCCAGCCGCCGCGTCGTGCCGCGGTCCAGCCATACCGTGGCGCGCGACAGGTTCTCCAGGAAGCGGCGGTCATGGCTGATGAGGACGAGGGCGGATTTGAGTTGGGTCAGTTCGCCCTCCAGCCATTCGATGGCCGGCAGGTCGAGATGGTTGGTCGGCTCGTCGAGCAACAGGATGTCGGGCCGGGGCGCCAGCGCCCGGGCCAGCGCGGCGCGGCGCGCTTCGCCGCCGGACAGCGTCTGCGGCGCCTCGGCCCCGCTGAGCCCGAGCTTGCCGAGCAGGTAGTAGGCGCGGGCCGGATCGTCGCCCGGCATCAATCCCGCCTCGACATAGGCGTGGGTGTCGGCATAGCCGGCCAGGCTCGGCTCCTGCGGCAGGTAGCGAATCGTCGCGCCGGGTTGCACGAACCGCGTGCCGTCATCGGCCTCCATCAGGCCGGCGGCGATCTTGAGCAGCGTCGACTTGCCCGAGCCGTTGCGGCCCACCAGGCACAGCCGCTCGCCCGCCCCGACGGAAAGTTCCGCGCCGTCCAGCAGGGCGGTGTTGCCGAACGTCACATGGATGTCTTGCAGGAGCAGGAGCGGGGCGGCCATGGCCGCCTTATGTCATATTTTGCGCCGTTCGCACGCACTTCCGGCTTGATAATTGGCCGCATAACGATAGGTTCCGCAACTCCCACCAAGACGAGGCCGAGACAGGACTGCATGCGCGGATTTAAGGAAAAAGGATTTGAGGACCGGCTGGAAGTAGCCGCCAAGGCCAAGCAGGCGCAGTTGGAACGGGCGCGCGCCAAGTCGCCGCAGAACGACCCGGAGTTCGCCAAGCGCCAGGCCGAGCGCAAGAAGCTGGCCGAGGAGCGCGAGGCGCGCATCGCCCAGCGCGCCGCCGAAAAGGCCGAGGAAGCCAAGCGCGACACCGCGCGCAAGGCCGCCGAGACGCTTGCCAAGGCGGAAGCCGACAAGCTGGCCGAGGAAGAACGCCTGCGCCTGCGCCGCGAGGAAGCCGACCGCCTGGTCGCGCTGGCCGCCGAGCAGAAAGCCGCGCGCGACGCAAGGTATGCGGCACGGAAGAACAAGAAGCGGTAGCTTTTCCTCCCCCGTTGTTACGGGGGGTCGGCTTGACGGCGCTCGGACCGATGGCGCGCCGTCGCCGACGGATTGCGCGCACTTTCGCGCGCAAGACGGAGGGGGCGACGCCCCGTACCGGCCCCCTCCACCGCTTCGCGGTCCCCCTCCCCCGTAACAACGGGG
>Ga0207929_1000096_pt1 | contig 24624 bp, 20 predicted proteins | sample NGESurdeep072012_FD_184466 | JGI IMG/M metagenome (GOLD analysis project Ga0207929, IMG submission 184466) | Arctic peat soil microbial communities from Barrow, Alaska - NGEE Surface sample 53-1 deep-072012 (SPAdes) | ecosystem: Environmental > Terrestrial > Soil > Wetlands > Peat ... | reverse complement strand
GAGATGTCGCTGCTGGAGTCGATCCACGGCATCGCGATTCATCCGAACTCCGACGATGTCACCGTCGAGTCTGCAGCCGACAGGATCATCCTCGGCAGGCCCGGCGGCCTGACGCTGTCATCCGCCGACACCTCCGCCGATCGTGCGCCGACCGCGGTGCGGCCGCCGACGACGCTCGGCGATGTCGGCGTCGGCCTCGCCGTCGTCGCCGCCGTACGCTTTCTCGTTCCGCGCCTGCTGCGTCGCCTCTGAAGATCGCGACCTGGAACATCAACGGCGTCAACCGCAGGCTGGCGTTGCTGCTGCGCTGGCTGGCCGAAACCGAGCCCGACGTCGTCGCCCTGCAGGAGCTGAAGACGAGCGATGCCGAGTTCCCGCGCGCGGCCCTCGCCGAGGCCGGCTACGGCGCCATCTGGTGCGGCCAGCGCACCTGGAACGGCGTCGCGCTGCTGGCGCGCGGCACCGAGCCGATCGCCTCGGCCCACGTGTGGGCGCCGAGCTCAGCGGTCAGATCGGCAGCCGCCTGCGCGGAGCGGGTGTCGTTCCACAACAGCGCCGGGCGCACGACAGCGCCGCTCTCGTCGAGACAGACCATCCCGTGCTGCTGAGCGCCGATGCTGAGCACGGCGACATCGTCCAGACCGCCAGCACTCCCTATGGCCTGTTGCAGCGCTTGCCACCAGAACTCGGGAGCGACCTCCGTACCGTCCGGATGGCTGGCCCGCCCCTGGCGTACCAGCCGTCCGGTTTCGGCGTCACGGATGACGACCTTGCAGGACTGGGTGGACGAGTCCACCCCCGCGACCAGTGTCATCGTTGGCTCAGCGCGCGCCGGCAAGATGCTCGATCGCCAGCTGGTTCAGCCGGACGAAACCATAGCCCTGCTCCGCGGTCACGTCCGGTTCGAAGTCCTCGAAGGCTGAGGTGTCCTTGAGGAGATCGGCGTAGGTCTCGCCGGCGTTCAGGGTGGGCTGGGAGAGCTCGGAAACCTTGGCGTACGCGAGCGCTTCCTGAACCTCTGGGTCGGCGCGGAATGCCGCGGCGCGCTCCTTGAGCAAGAGGTACATCCGCATGTTCGCCGCGGCCGACTCCCAGACTCCGTCGTAGTCCTCGGTGCGTGACGGCTTGTAGTCGAAGTGCCGCGGCCCGTCGTAGGACGGTCCGCCCTCAGGGCCACCGTGCTCGAGCAGGTCCACGAGGCTGAAGGCGTTCATCAGGTCGCCGTGACCAAAGACCAGGTCCTGGTCGAACTTCATGCCGTGCTGCCCGTTGAGGTCGATGTGGAACAGCTTGCCGTGCCACAAAGCTTGAGAAATGCTGTGTACAAAGTTGAGCCCGGCCATCTGCTCGTGGCCGACCTCGGGGTTCACGCCGACCATTTCCGGACGATCCAGGGAGTTGGTGAAGGCGATGGCGCTGCCAACCGTGGGCAGCAAGATGTCGCCGCGGGGCTCGTTCGGCTTGGGCTCGATGGCGAACCGGATGGGGTAACCGCGATCGACGACGAACTGGGTCAGCAGGTTCATCCCCTCGCGGTACCGCTCGAGGGCCGCCTGGACATCCTTGGCCGAGTCGTACTCAGAGCCTTCGCGTCCGCCCCACAGCACAAAGGTCTGGGCGCCCAGGTCGGCAGCCAGCTCCACGTTGCGCAGCACCTTGCGCAAGGCGTAGCGGCGGACGTCGCGGTTGTTGCTGGTGAGGCCGCCGTCCTTGAATACCGGGTGGGTGAACAGGTTCGTGGTGATCATCGGGACCACCATGCCGGTCTCGGCCAGTGCCTCCTTGAACCTCGTGATGATCTTGTCGCGGTCGGCAACCGAGGACCCGAACGGCACCAGGTCATCGTCGTGGAAGGTGATGCCATAGGCGCCGAGTCCGTTGAGCTTGTGTACGGCCTCGATGGGATCCAGCGGCTTACGGGTGGGATCACCGAACGGATCGCGGGCTGTCCAGCCGATCGTCCACAGTCCGAAGGAGAACTTGTCAGCCTTGACGGGCGCTGGGGCCATGTCGATACACCTTGTCTCACGTGCCGATGGATTGATGTAGTGCCTGAACCTATTCTTCGACCATATGCCTGTCCGGCTCGGGGGCAAGCGCCCGGATCAGGTGGTCACGCCTCGCCAGCCTCGTCGCCCGACGGGTGGCGAGGCTGGCGATGGTGGCCGGTACCGTTCCTCAGCGGTGCGGGGCACCGCTCGCGAGCATCAGGGTCTGCTGCAACGCGAAGTACGACGCCTTCGGCTGCAGGTTCTCGTCGTAGATGTCCGCCGCTCCTTCACCCTTGAAGACGCTGGGTACCCACGAGAAGGCATCGCCGAAGCCCCAGACGGTGTAAGAGATGCACGCTCGAACCAGCAAGCACGCCTCTAGCATCTGGCTGTAGTCGGCATTCTGGGCGAGCTTTTCGGGGGTGGTGACAGGCAGCGTCGTACGAACGTCCACCTCGGTGAGCGCGAGCTTGAGCCCGAGGTCGGCGAACCGCTGCAGGTTCTGCCGCATCTGGTTGGGGAAGCCGTACTTGGTGTCTAGGTGCCCCTGCGCCCCGATACCGTTGATCGGCACGCCCTGAGCGCGCAGCTGCTTCGCCAGCGCGTAGACGGCGTCGCTCTTCGCGCCCAAACCTTCGATGTTGTAGTCGTTGTAGAAGAGCAGGGCCTTCGGGTCGGCCTGGTGCGCCCAGCGGAAGGCGTCGGCGATGTAACCGGGACCCATGGCGCGCAACCAGATCGTGTCCCGCATCGTGCCGTCGTCGTTGAACGCCTCGTTGACGACGTCCCACTGCCAGATGTGGCCCCGGAAGTGGGTGACCTCGTCGGTGATGTGCTTACGCAGCAGGTCGCGCAGCTGTGCTGACGTGTAGGTGCCGGCGGTCAGCCAGGCGGGCAGCTGGTTCTGCCACACAAGCGTGTGACCCCGCACGAGCTGCCCGTTGGTCTTGGCAAACTTCAGGAGCTGGTCGGCCGCCGACCAGTCGTAGGTGCCCTTCGTCGGTTCGACGACCTGCCACTTCATGACGTTCTCGGGAGTAACGCTCGAGAACTGGTCGGCGGTGATCTGCCGGTATGGCGCGTTCGCGGCAAGGACATCGGTGTTGACTGCGGTGCCGATGCGTATGCCGACCTTCGACCCCAGAGCACGAAGAGAGTCCTGAGGTACGGCGCCGGCGCCAGGGGATTGGCCTGAGTTGTGGCGTGACGAGGCGGTCCCCCCTGTGGCTGCGGTCTGGGCGACGAGCACGGCCGTCAGGCCGAGCGCGAAGACAAGAACAGAACGGCGGAGCTTCATAGCGTTCTCCTTCTTTGGAGGGGCGATCGGATGGAAACGTGCCTTGAAGTGGTGTCCCATAGGAGGCGACCTACCGCTTGAGACTCTCGGGCGGGCCGAAGTAGCTCGACGCAACGCCGCCCATGTCGACCGCCAGCTTTTGCAGCACGACGGTCGGGTCGACCATCCAGAACTTCACGACATGCACCCCCGGCTTGGCAATGACATGGGTGCTCACCGTGAGGTTGACGTTGTTGGAGGTGTTCCTCTCCCACTGCCGGTTCATCTTGGCGTCGCTGGCCCCGGTTGCCGTGTTGATGTTGACGAGCTGGGGTACCTGGTCGTCGATCGAGACGGCGTACTGCAGTCCGCCGTGAGCGAGGACGTCGTTGCGCGGTGACAGATAAGCCCAGACCTTCACCGATCCGCTGCTGAATGTCGTCATCGTGTACTCCAGCCGCGGGCTGTTGCCGCCCGGTGTCTGGCTTGACGCGGTGACCGGGAATGGCTCCACCCCGGAGTCGGTCCGGCCGATGTCGGGGATGCGGGTCCAGGTCACCCCGTTGCTGTTGACTGCACGGGTGTAGTCCGCGGCGTTCATCGAGACGCAGCCGTTCGCCTCGACGAATCCCCTGAGGTCGTGACGTGACACGTCCGGGTTCTCAACGACCGCCTGGACGACGACGCTGCTGCCAAGTGGACCCGTAACCGTGATCGGCACGTGCGTGGTCCCCTTGGGCACATGACGCCAGTTGACGTGCAAGGTGGCGCGCACCTGCCTGTCGACCGTGCCTCGGCTCGGCGTGACGCTCAGCCATGACGCGTCCGGTGTGATGGTGTACTTGAACGATGCCGAGCCTCGGTTGAAGACGTCAATGAACTGAGCCGGCTGCGTCTGGTACGGGCTGAAGGCCGGCAACACGGCACCTGTTTGTGCCTGCGGCCACCATTGATCCGAGCCGTCGATCGACACGCCCATCTCAGCACTGCTCGGTAGCTGGATGCGCTGGACCGCGGGGAAGATCACGTCCAACAGCGCGACGTTGTTGAGCTCGGGCTGCTGCCAGGGCGCGTTGGGGCCGTAGCGGGCCACATCGCCATAGTCAATGTGCGGCTGGGTCTGGAATCCCTTCCACTTCCCGCCGGCGAGGGCGTTGTTGTAGTACGCCGACATCGCCTGGTCGTCGGCGAATCGCGCCTCGGCCGTGTCGGCGAGCTGGTTGGTCAGCGCACGGCCCTGCTTGGCATACTTGATGTTGGTGAACTCAGCGTCGCGCAGCGCATACAGATTCGCAGTCGCCTTCACCTCATAGAGCACGAGCTCGTAGTAGGCGTCCTGCTTGCTCGCGGGGAGCTGCCGACCGATGGCCTCGGCTCTGGCTGCCAATCGCCGCCAATCAGCTGTCGCGCGGTTGAGCTCCCCGTAGTGCGCGAGGCTGAACGGACTGGCCTGGTCGTCGTACACCACCGCCGACGAGTCGGTTGCGACGTCCTTCGTGGGGTCGAGGGTGATCTTGCGGTTGAGCAGCTCCGGCTTGCGGCGCGACTGCAGCTGACCGTAGGCGTTGAGCACGCCTGCGATCGGCGCGGCTTGACCCGAACCGAAGTTCTCGGCGGCGTACTGCCTCTCCCAGTCTCCGATCTTCTCAAGGGGTATGGCGCTGGGGTTCCATGCGTAGTCGAGGAAGAACTGCAGGGGCTCCTCGTTGCTCTTGATGTCGCCGACATTGGCCATCCAAAGCCGGGAGTCGCCGTAGCTGTACGCCTGGTGCAGCTGATCCCAGGTGTTCTGTATCGAGGCGGTGTCGACCCACTTGTAGTTGCGGCCCCCGCCCACGTAGTCGAAGTGGTAGTACAGGCCGTGTCCCCCGCTTCGCGCCGGCAGCTTCTGGTCGGGCAGCTGACGGATGTTGCCCCAGTTGTCGTCGGTGAAGACCACGGTCACGTCGTCCGGCGGACGCAGGCCGTTGTCCCAGTATCGCAGGACCTCTTTGTAGAGGGTCCAGACCTGAGGGATGGTCGTGACGTCCTTGCCCGTCACATCGGCCAGTATCTGGCGCTGGGTGCTGATGATGCTCGTCATGAGGTCGCTGCCGGTGCCGTCGGGCAGCGCCGTGTCGCCGTTGCCACGCATGCCGAGCGTCACCACGCCCTCGGCCTTCTCCTGCACCATGCGCTTGATGCCGTCGGCCCAGTAGGCCTTGATGGCTTCGGCGTTGCGAACGAAGCTCCACTCGCCGGTGCCGCCGTACGGGTCATGCCCCACGGTCGTGATGTTTCCACCGCTGTCGCGCACCGCGGCCACCGCGTGGCGGTTCCACTCCTCGATGCCGCGCATCATCGGTGCCTCGTGCGAGGTGCCCATGACGATGCCGTATGCCGTCGCCGTGGCCTGGTTCTGCGGGTCGTCCTCTTCAAATGCCCTGCCCCAGACGGCAGGCCAGACATAGTTCGCCTTGAGCCGAAGCGCGAGCTCGAACGTCTTCGCGTAGAAGTCGTGGTTGAACCCACCGGGGTAGTTGGGGGCCTTGCCCGGGCCGAACGCGCCGGGCACCCATTCGCCGAGCGCAGGGTTCTCGTCATTGATGAAGAACCCGCGGTAGTCCACCACTGGTGTCCCTTGGGTGTAGCGCCCCGGCCGAACGTAAAGAGCGTTCTGGTGGTTCGGCACGACGTCGTCCCACCAGTACCACGGTGACACCCCGATCTTCCTGGACACGTCGTAGATCCCGAAGATGGTGCCGCGCTGATCACTGCCGGCAATGACGAACGCGCTGCGCACACCGGGTAGCGGGTTCTGCACAACCTGCTGGAGCGACGTCTCCCACTTGCCGGCGATGCCCGAGACGTCGAGCTTCTTCGCGGCCACGAGCTTGTCGATGAGCGGGCTGTGCCCGATCGTCCCGATGATCACCACGTCACGACCCGGCGGGACCTGGTCGTCGAAGCCCACCGGCTGGACGCCTGTGACCCGTTTGATGTCGGCTTGGAGGTCACCCGCCGCCCGCACAACTCCAGGAAAGTCGCTGGCGCTCACGGCGATCGGCGCGGCTGATCTGCTCGCCACGAGGGTGAAGGCGGCGCCCCGAGGGTCGGTGGAGATGTAGCTGCCGAGACCAGTCGCGCTTCCATTTCCGGCGGCCAGGGCAGGCGAGGACGCGGCGGTGGCGATGCCGCCGGAGACGAGCACCCCCCCGACGACGAGTCCACCTCCGCGCAGTAAGTCGCGTCGAGTTGGTTCGGTTGCCATGTCCAGCTCCTCTTCGAAATCGTTATTTAGAAATCGTTATCTAACGAAGCACGGTAAACCTCGTCCCGCGCTGCGTCAACGTTCTGGGTTGACTCACCTGGACGCCCGCGTAAGCAGGGATCAAATACGTGACCTCGTTGGGAGCCGACCGGACCGCGCCACGGCTGGCGGAGCGAGAGGCGTTTCCGCGGAAACGTCAGCGGACGAGCCGTCTACCTGCGGTGGAGCGCCATGGTGGCCGAAATTTCCGGATCCCGCGGACGAAGGGCTCCTACAGCAGGGCCGTCGCCAGCCTGCGGTAGTGCTCGCGGGGGAACTGCGTCGGTCGCTCGCTGATCACCTGCACGCTGACGGAGTCGGCACCGGCGTCATGGTGGGCGCGAACCCGTTCGGCGATTCGGTCCAGGTCTCCCCACGCGACGATCGCGTCAACGAGGCGGTCACTGCCGCCACCGCCGAGGTCCTGGTCGCCATAGCCCAGGCGGCGCAGGTTGTTGGTGTAGTTCGGGAGCTGCAGATAGCTCTTCATGTGCCCCCGGGCCAGCCCGCGGGCCAGCTCGGGGTCGGTCTCGAGCACCACCGCCTGCTCCGGCGCGAGCAGCGGGCCCGGCCCGAGCGTCTCGCGTGCGAGCGCCGTGTGCTCAACGGGGACGAAGTACGGATGCGCGCCTGCGGTTCGCTCGGCGGACAGCCTGAGCATCCGCGGTCCCAGTGCGGCCAGCACGCGGCGCTCGCGCGGGACGCCCGGCCGCTCGGCGTCCAGCTCGTCGAGGTAGCCCACCATGCGGCTCCACGGCCGCTCGTAGCGCTTCTCGACGGCATCCACTCGGCGCGCGTGACTTGCACCCAGGCCCAGCAGGAAACGTCCAGGATGTGCACGCTCGAGCGCGCCGAAACCCTGCGCTGACTGGGCCGCCGTGGCATGCCAGATACTCAGGATGCCGCTCGCGACACTCATGCGTTGCGTCGCGTCGAGCAGCTCACCGAACAAGTCCGGCAGGCCCTGGCCGAACCCGGCAGACAGCCACAGCGCCGCGTATCCCAGCTCGTCGAGCTCCGCCGCGACGTCCATCGCCTCGGCCCGCCGCGACTCCTCCAGCCACAGACCCGTACCCCACACGCCCACCGAACCCAGTTCCATGAGAGCCGACTGTAGCCGCGGGTTGATAGCCGACGAAGCCCGGCCGAGGCGCCGGTGCGAGCCCGGGGGACCACGCCAGTCCCGCTACCACCTGTGCAAGGAGACCTGGGGTTCGCCTTGACCAAGGGTCAGTGGCGTGGGCTAATTTCGGCATGACCTTCGCCCTGTCCCGCGATTTGTATGACCGCTACATGGGCCGCTATTCCGATCAGCTCGCCTCCGCCTTTGTCTCCTTCGTCGGTGTGACGCCGGGGATGCGGGCGCTCGACGTGGGGTGCGGGCCGGGTGCGCTGACCGAGGCGCTCGCGGGCCGCCTCGGTGCCGCAAGAGTCTCCGCCGCGGACCCGTCGGAGTCGCTCCTGGCGGCTTGTGCGGAACGGGTGCCCGGCGCCGACGTTCGCCAGGCTGCGGCCCAGGGGCTGCCCTGGCCGGATGCCACGTTCGACGTGGTCGTTTCGCAGCTGGTGATGAACTTTCTCCCCAATGCCGATGCGGGTCTTCAGGAGATGTGTCGGGTCACGCGGCGTAGTGGTGCGGTTTCGTGCTGCACGTGGGACTACGCCAGCGGCATGCAGATGCTGCGCACGTTCTGGGATGCCGCGCTCGAATTTGACGCAGCCGCGCCGGACGAGGGTCGGGTCATGCCCTTTTGTAGTGAAGGCGAGCTCGCCGCGCTGTGGGCACGCAATGGATTGGCCGAGGTCCAGACCAGCGCGATCGACGTGAGGGCCGACTACGCCGATTTCGAGGACTACTGGATCCCGTTCACTCTTGGGGCTGGACCAGGTGGGGCGTACTGCGCGTCGCTGGACCCCCAGCGACAACAGCAACTGCGGAAGAGCTGTTTCGGTCGACTTGGTGCTCCAGACGGACCGTTCACTCTTGCCGCTCGCGCCTTCGCCGTGCACGGCCGGCGAGCAGCATGAACCAGGTCAACCCGAAGTCAGACGCAGAAGCTCGCGACCTGACTGACGTTTGTGCCCGCAACCGCGGCTCAGCCACGGATATGGTCGTCACAACCAACCCCAACTCCGGAGGGCAGCAGCATGGATCCCGTCAAGCCCGCATCGACGCAAGACAGCGACATGATCGGCACCGTGGCTTGTGAGCCGGGAGTCCAAGACCTCGGGCTCTACCAACTGTTCGGGCTCGATTCGACGACTCAGAGCATCGTCGGCTTCGAGGTCTACAACGAGCAGGGCTACACCATCGCCAGTGTCCACGTCGTTGAGACGACGACCGAGGAGTTCGCGCGCCTCGGAGGCTTCGATGGCATCGCCGCCCAGCACGGCGGCCACCTACCGGTGAGCAAGTACGTCCTCGAGGGCGGAAGAGTCAGCATCGGAGACTTCATCGACAAGCACTTCAAGCGATTCCACATCGTCGCTGCGAACCGGCACGACGCATTCCTGCTCACTGTCGCGCGCCGATACGACCAGGACGAAAACGGCGACTGGGTCGCCGAGGACGACTAACCACGTGTGGCCGGTCGGTCGACCGGCTCATCGCCCTGAATGGTCGGCTCACGCCCGTTGACGATCATCTCGGCCCGGGCACGCTCAATCACACATTGAAGCGGGAAGTCTCCGCAGGGGTTGGACGCCGCCCAAGAACGGGTCATTGTGGCCTGCGGCGATGCCTATCAACAGTTCTCGTCAGTGATCGCGGCGAGGTGAATGACGATCACGCCATGCTCGTCAAACGCCAGTTAGGGGTTCTTCGACCAGGGCATCGCAAGTTCGGACGTCCACAGGCCAACAAACCGCCATCTGGACCCAAGTGGAGACCAGCTGTTCAACGCACTCAGTTAGCCGCTTTTGCGGGGAGGGCGTTCTTGTCCAGTGAGGCATCCTTCAGGGGCTGCTGGCGGGGTCGACCTCGGGTTGGCCGTGGCTGCTGACTCTGTTCGCCAACGGAACGAAACTCACGACAACTCAACGGCGGTATGTGCTGTGGCAGATTCGAACGCTGCGTCGAAAGACTTCTGAGGCGGGTCGAACACCAGGTCGGCCACGAAGCGCCGCGCCTCGGGCGCGCCGACCAGCCTGTCCATCCCGGCGTCCTCCCACTCGACCGACAGCGGCCCTGCATAGCCGATCGTGTTCAACATCCGGAAGCAGTCCTCCCACGGCACGTCGCCGTGGCCGGTGGAGACGAAGTCCCAGCCCCGCCGAGGGTCCGCCCATGGCAGGTGTGAGCCGAGCACGCCGCGACGACCGTTGCCAACGCGCAGGCGGGCGTCCTTGCAGTCGACATGGTAGATCCGGTCACGGAAGTCCCATAGGAACATGACCGGATCCAGCCCCTGCCAGATGAAGTGGCTGGGGTCCCAGTTGAGCCCGAAGGCTGTGCGGTGCCCGATCGCCTCCAGGGCCCGCTCCGTCGTGTAGTAGTCGTAGGCGATCTCGCTTGGGTGGACTTCGTGGGCGAACCGGACCCCCTCGTGGTCGAAGACGTCCAGAATTGGATTCCAGCGGTCGGCGAAGTCCTGGTACGCCTGGTCCACGAGGTCCTGTGACACCGGCGGGAACATAGCGACGTACTTCCAGGCCGCGGAGCCGGTGAAGCCCACGACCGTGTCGACGCCAAGCCGCGCCGCCGTGCGTGCCGTGTCTTTGAGCTGCTCCGCCGCGCGCTGGCGCACGCCCTCGGCGGCACCGTCCCCCCATACTTCGGGGGCGAGCATGTCGCGGTGCCGGACGTCGATGGGGTCATCACAAACCGCTTGGCCGGTGAGGTGGTTGGAGATCGCGAAGACCTTCAGCCCATAGCGGTCAAGGACGTCCCGGCGGCTCTGCAGGTACGCGTCGTCGACGGCGCCTCGCGAGACGTCGAGGTGGTCCCCCCAACACGCGATCTCGAGCCCTTCATAGCCCCAGCTCGCAGCGAGCCGGGCCACCTCCTCGAAGGGCAGGTCGGCCCACTGGCCGGTGAACAATGTGATGGGCCGGCGCATTGGGAGTCTCCTCGACGTGTCGTTTCGCTGAATGTTCCGATCGAGCGGCCGGTCGAGGTGATGTCAGCGTCGACCTCGACTCGGCCGCTCGGCCGCCTTACTAACTAGTCCCAACCGAACTTGGCGTACTGGTCGACATTTTCCTTCGTCACGAGCTCCGAGTCGATCAGCATCTGGCTTGGCATCGGGAGTCCGGCCAGATCCGAGGGGAGTCGGCCCTGTGCGATGAGCCTCGCGAGCGACACGGCGGTCGCAGAGATAGCAGGGGTGAAGGTGATGTCGGCCGCGATGCGCGCGTCGCCGTCCTTGATGTGCTTGAGCATCGTGTTGCTACATGCGGTGCCGACGATGAAGAACTCGGTGCGGTTGGCCTGTTTGGCCGCCGCCTCCGAACCAATGTTCTGGTCGTCGTCGTGGTTGAAGACGGCGTCCAGGCGTGGGGCTGCGGCCAGTAGGTTCGCCATGGCCTGCTGTCCCGACTGCACGGTGAACTGCGCGTTGACCTGGCGGGTCACCTTGAGCCCGCTGATGGCAAGAGCGTCCTTGAACCCCAGCGAACGCTCGCGGGTGAGCGCGAGGGTCTGGATGCCCGTGATCTCGCCGATGACAGCGTCGGACTTCCCCTTGAGCTTCTGACCGATGTACTGGCCGGCGTTGAAGCCCACCTTGTAGTTGTCGCCTGCAAGGAACAGCCGGTAGGCGCTCTGGTCGTTGAACTTGCGGTCCAGGTTGATCACCGGGATACCAGCCGCCGTCGCCGCCTTCCCGACGCCGGTCAGCAGGTCGCCGTCCTGCGGAAAGATGATCAGCGCGTCCGGCTTCTCGGCGATTGCTGTCTGGACCGCAGCGATCTGCGACGGTGCGTCGGCCGCAGCCTCGAGCGCCGTGAACTCGACGTCGGTGTAAGTCGCCGCCTGCTTCTTGGCGAAGGCAGCCACGGCGGCGAGGAAGCCATGGTCGGCCACCGGGCCGGAGAACATGATCCGCACCTTCTTGCCCGGTTTGGAGTTCTCGCCACCGGCGACCACCGGCGCGGCGCTGGTGGCCGCCGCGGGAGCCTCGTTGGAGGTGCAGCCAGTGAGGACGACACCGGCGACAACGGCCCCACCGCCCATCAGTATGCGCCGCCGCGACATGTCAAACGTCTCAGTCCTGGGCTCGTTCACTGGTCCTCCTTGGTTGATGTGGCCGTGCGGTGGCGTGTGGTGGCGTGTGAGCCACGCCGGGCAGTTGTCATGGAGAGCTCTTGCGACGCCGCAGGGTGCCGACTCGGAACTGCTGGATGAGGACGGCGGCCACGATGATCACGCCCTGCGCGATCAGCTGGTACTCGATCGCAAGGTTGTTGACGATGAAGAGGTTGGTGATTGAGGTGAAGACCAGGACGCCAAGCACCGAGCCGACGATCGTGCCTCGCCCGCCGGTAAACACGGTGCCTCCGATGATGGCGGCCGCGATGGCCTGCAACTCGTAGAGGTTGCCGTGGTCGGAGGAGCCGGCGTTCGCCTGCGCCGTAACCATCACGGCGGCGATGCCGCAGCACAGACCCGAGAGCACGTAGATCAGCACCTCGGTGCGGCGCACGCTGATCCCGGCGAGCCTGGCAGCTTCGCGGTTCCCGCCGATGGCGGCGGTCCGCCGCCCAAAAGTGGTCCGGTTGAGCAGCACCCACGCGAGAGCCGCCACGGCAGCGAAGATAAGGACCAGCCACGGGATGCCCAGCAGCGTGTTCTGTGCGATGTTCGTGATGTCCTCGACCTTGACGACCTGGGTCGTCTTGCCGGAGATCTTCTGCGCCAGCCCACGCGCTGCCACCATCATCGCCAGAGTCACGATGAACGGTGCCATCCGCCCGTAGGCGATGAGCACACCGTTCACCAGCCCGGCGATCGCCCCGACCAGTAGGGCGGTGACGACCATGACGCCCACGCCGTACTGCTGGGTGGCGACCGTGCTGCACCAGACACTCGCCAGGGCCAGCAAGGCGCCAACGGAGAGGTCGATGCCGGCGCTGATGATGACGAACGTCATGCCGATCGCGATGACACCGACGCTCGACGCGAGGGTGAGGACGGTCAGCTCGTTGGTCCACAACCGTTCGGCGTGCAAGAAGATGTCGGGGCGGCTCCAGGCACCGATCGCATAGAGCACGAGCAGGACGGCCACCAGGCCGAGGTTGCGGCGGACGGGCTCGCTTGCGTCGTCGCGGAACCATTGCTGCAGCGAAGATCGGGGCCCATGCCCGCCCTGCAGCGAGGAGTCCTCGTTCTCCATCGCGACGTCTGTCAGTCCGGTCACAGCTGATCCCCTTCCAGGAGCGAGCCCGCCATCACGAGGTCGAGGACGGTCGCCTCGTCGAGATCCTGAGCGGCTGCCTCGTGCAGCAGCCGGCCTTCGCGCATCACGAGCACCCGGTCCGCCAGGCCCAGCACCTCGGGGACCTCGCTGGAGACCATCAGAACGCCGAGGCCGTCGTCGGCGAGCCCCCGGATCACCCGGTAGAGATCAGCGCGTGCTCCGACGTCAACGCCACGTGTGGGCTCGTCGAGGAGCAGCAGCCGGGTCCCGCTGGTGGCGTGCCGTCTCCTGCTCGACGCGTCGGCGTCGGCGTCGGCGTCGTCGGCGGACTCTGACGGGTCGAGCAGCCAACGGCCGAGCACGACCTTCTGCTGGTTGCCGCCCGACAGCGTCTTGACCGGACGCATGACGCCGCGAGGGTGCAGGGCCAGCACCTCGGACATGCGCAGCGCCGCCGCCCGCTCGTCCGAAGCATGGGTCAGCCCTCGGGACGCGTAGCGGGAAAAGGTGGCGAGCGTGACGTTTCTGTAGACGCAGTCGTCCAGCAGCAGAGCCTGGCTCTTGCGCTCCTCGGGGGCCAGGCCAAGGCCGCAGCGGACCGCGAAACCTATCCGCCCCGAAGGCAGGATGGTGCCGTCCAGCCGCACCTGTCCGGCGTCTGACGCCCGTGCGCCGTAGATTGTCTCGAGCAGCTCGGACCGACCGGAGCCCCCAAGCCCTGCGATGCCGACGATCTCGCCAGGTCGGACGGTGAACGACACGTCATCGAACTCGCCGTGCCGGGACAGCCCCGTCACCTCGAGCAGCGGCGCCACATCGGAGGACACCGGCTTCGTGCGGTCCGGAAAGACGTACTCGATGGTGCGCCCGGTCATCCGGTTGACAAGGTCCTTCGTGCTCGTCGTCCGGGCGGGCAGGTTGACCGCAGAGGTGCGCCCGTCCTTGAGAACCGTGACGCGGTCCCCGATCTCCCGGATCTCGTCCAGGCGGTGTGAGATGTAGACGACGGCTATGCCTCGGGAGGTCAGCTCCCTGACCACCCGAAAGAGGTTGGCCACCTCGTCGTGCGCGAGCAGGGCGCTCGGCTCGTCCATGACGATCAGGCGGGCTTCGTGCGACAGCGCCCGAGCCATGCTGACAACCTGCTTGGCGGCGGCGGGGAGACGTCCCATAACCCGCGCGACCGGGATGTCGCCGTGGCCCAGCCGGTCGAGTACGACCTGCGCCTCACGGCGCATCTGCCTACGGCGCACGAAGCCGCCGGTCGACTGCTCGTGGCCGAGGAACACGTTCTCGGCCACCGTGAGGTCGTCCACCAGGTCGAGTTCCTGGTAGATGGTCGAGATCCCGGCCTTCGTCGCGGCCTGGGGCGTGGCGAAGGTGACCTCTTCGCCCTGCCACAACATCGAACCGGCGTCCGGGCGGTGTACGCCGGCCATCACCTTGATCAGGGTGGACTTGCCTGCGCCGTTCTGACCGAGCAGGCAGTGAACCTCGCCGGCCCGAACCTCGAGCTGTACACCGTCCAGAGCACGTACGCCCGGGAACGTCTTGACGATCCCAGATAGGCGCAGGACGACGGGCTGCTCGTTGGCAGGTGTCATGACGGCACCTCCACCCAGCTCGTGGACGCGGCGGCCTCGACAACGGCCGAGGTCAGGACAGCGGCGCGCAGGCCGTCGGCAAAGGTCGGCAGGCCGTCGGGCTTGTCGCCGTCGATCGCCGAGTAGACGTCCGAGACAAAGGAGTTGAATGCGTCCTGGAACCCTTGGGGGTGGCCGGACGGCAGCCTTGAGTAGCTCTCGGCCGCCCGGCCGAATGTCTCAGGGCCGCGCATGACGATGCGGTTCTCGGCCATTCCACCAACCCACAGCGAGTCGGGAAGCTCCTGGTCGAATGAGTAGGACGCGTTCTGTCCGTCGAAGGAGAACCACAGCCGGTTCTTGCGGCCTGGGCTGGCTTGGGAGACCACGACAGACCCGATCGCGCCCTGGTCGGTCTCGAAGAGAACCACGGCGCCGTCCTCCGTGCCGACGGAGGCCATGCCGTCCGCCGTACGACGCTTCGCAAAGGCCGAGCCCATCCGCGCGGTGAGGCGGGAGATGCGGTGCCCCGTGGTGAACTCCATCAGGTCGCACCAGTGGACGCCGATGTCGCCGAACGCACGGGAGGGGCCGCCGAGAGCGGGGTCTACCCGCCAGTTGGTCAGGTCCGGTGAAGCCAGCCAGTCCTGGAGGTAGCTCCCGTGAAGCACCCACAAGGGGCCGGCCGCCTCGTGCGCGATGCGTTCGCGTGCCTCGCGCACCGATGCGTAGAAGCGGTAGACGAATGGTACGAAGGCGAGGACGTCTGCGTCGGTCGCCAGGTCGGTCAGGCGCTGCGCGTCGGCGACGGACGTCGCGAGGGGCTTCTCGCAGATGAGGGGCTTGCCCGCGGAGATGACCGCTTGCGCCACCTGCACGTGAGTGTGGTTGGGCGAGCAGATATGCACGACGTCGATGTCGTTCGCCGTGACCAGCTCGTCGAGGCAGGAGGCGCCACGTCCGGCACCAAGTGCCCGCACCCCTCGCGCCGTGGACTCGCGTCCGGAGTCGAGCACGGCCACGACTTCGCCCCCGGCCGCGCGCACCGCGTGGGCGTGTACACCCGCGATGAAGCCGGTCCCCACGAGCCCGGCACGGAGTCTACGGCTCATGTCCGCTCCCTCCCGGTGCTTCGCCTTCCGGCTCCTGTATGCCGCCCCTCTGCGAGAGCAAGTGCGGTGAAACTAGGTCTAATGCACAGATCGTGCCAAAGTCAACCCCTTGGGGGACGAAGTGAGTGACACGTCTTCCGCCATGACCGCATCTTGCTTGCCGCTTCTGCCTGCATACAGGTTTACTGTGATGTAGCACCCACCGACATGGAGCACGGCAGGGGTGCAGCAGGGCAGCAGGGGCAGCAGGGTGCAGCATGACGCAACAGGGAGGCGGGCTTGGTGGGCACGGGATCGGCCGGAGTCACCTCGCTGGCCTTCGACCAGCTTGACTCGTTCGCCCTGGTGCTGGGCGGGGTGCGGACGGGAGGCTTGCGGACCCGCCCCGAGCTCGTTCGAGTACTCGGCCTCGGCCGCAACCTGGTCAGCCAGCGGGTGAGCGATCTGATCGAGCTCGGGCTGCTCCAGAACGGCCGCATGGCCCCCTCCACCGGTGGCCGGCCGTCGCGCGAGCTGCGCTTTCGCTCCGCCGCCGGCTGCCTGCTCGTGGCCGATCTCGGCGCGACTCACCTGCAGGCCGGCCTCACCGACCTCGACGGTGAGGTGATCGACTACCGCGTGGAGCCGCTAGACATCTCCACAGGGCCCGAGGCGACGCTGGACCGGATCGAGCAGGTGTTCGACAACATCCTCGAAGCCCGCCCTGGATCAGCCAGGGCGCTGTGGGGGATCGGGGTCGGGCTTCCGGGACCTGTCGAGTTTTCGCGCGGCCGCCCCATGGCCCCGCCGATCATGCCGGGGTGGGACGACTACCCGGTCCGGGACCGGCTGGCCACCAAGTATGCCGCACCGGCCTGGGTGGACAACGACGTGAACGTGCTCGCGCTCGGGGAGCTGCGCGCCGGCATCGGCCGCGGCGAGCAGGACCTGCTCTATATCAAGGTCGGCACGGGCATCGGGGCAGGTCTGATCTCCGGAGGCCGCCTGCACCGAGGAGCGCAGGGCGCCGCCGGCGACATCGGCCACGTGCCGGTCCTTGATGACGACAGCGTGATGTGCCGCTGCGGGAACACCGGGTGCCTGGAAGCAGTGGCCGGCGGCTTCGCCCTCGCGCGCGACGGTCTGGCGGCTGCACAGGCCGGGCACAGCCGCCTGCTTGCCGAGGTTCTCGACGCCAATGGCGCCATTGCCACTGAGGACGTCCTACGGGCTGCCGCCCTTGGCGACCAGACCAGCCTGGGCCTGCTGACGCGCGCAGGTCGACTCGTCGGGCGGACCCTCGCGACGCTGGTGAACTTCTACAACCCCTCGCTCATCGTCATGGGCGGGCAGATCAGCGCGGCAGACGAGGCTTTCCTGGGTGAGCTGCGGCGAACGGTGTACGGGCGCTCGATGGCCTTGGCCACTCGCGACCTGCGCATCAAGACCTCGCCGCTGGGCGACAGAGCTGGGCTGTTGGGCGCGGCGTTCCTCGTCGCCGACGAGCTGTTTGCGCGCGACTGCCTCGGTCGATGGATCTCAGAAGGCTCACCGTGTGGCCGAACGAACCTTTCGACGCTCGTAGCAGGGTCATAACCATCATCAAGCCCGCGAAAGCCGGCCCAAGCTTTACGGTAGGCCGAGGCGGCCGCCAGTCTCGTGTGTGAAGTGGCGGGCCAATACCGGGCCACGCACGGTACTGCGAGCCTCTGGCCTGCGGAAATGCCCTGAATCACACGTTGAAGCGGAACTCCACCACGTCTCCGTCGGCCATGACGTAGTCCTTGCCCTCGATGCGGACCTTGCCGGCAGCCTTGGCCGAAGCCATCGAACCCGCCGCCACGAGGTCAGCAAAGGAGACCACCTCGGCCTTGATGAACCCGCGCTGGAAGTCTGTGTGGATCACGCCGGCTGCCTGGGGGGCCGTCCAGCCCCGGTGGATCGTCCAGGCTCGCGTCTCCTTGTATCCGGCGGTCAGGAAGGTCTGCAGGCCGAGACTCGAAAAGCCCACTCGCGCAAGCTGATCCATGCCGGCCTCGTCAACACCGACCGACGCCAGGAGCTCGGCCGCGTCCTCGGGCTCAAGCTCGGCGAGGTCCATCTCGAGCTTGGCGTCGAGGTAGATCGCGTCTGCAGGTGCGACCAGCGCGGACAGCGTCGACCTGAGCGACTCGTCGGTCAGCTGGTCCTCGTCGAGGTTGAACACGTAGAGGAACGGCTTGGTGGTGAGCAGGGACAGCTCACGGATCGCCTCGAGGTCCACGCCGGCAGCCGCGCCCGCGGCATACAGGGTGTCTCCGGCCTCGAGCACCTTCTGTGCGGCAAACGCGTTGTCCAGCACGGCCCTCTTGTCCTTGTTGACCCGTGCGTCCTTCTCCATCCGCGGCAGGGCCTTCTCGAGGGTCTGCAGGTCGGCGAGGATCAGCTCGGTGTTGATCGTCTCGATGTCGCCCTCGGGGCTGACCTCGCCGTTGATGTGCACGACGTCGTCGTCCTTGAACGCCCGGATCACCTGGCAGATCGCATCGGCCTCACGGATGTTGGCCAGGAACTTGTTGCCCAGACCCTCACCCTCGGAGGCGCCACGAACGATGCCGGCGATGTCCACGAAGGACACCGTCGCCGGCACCAGACGCTGGCTGTCGAAGAGCTTGACCAGCACCTCGAGCCGGGGGTCAGGCAGCGCCACCACACCGATATTGGGCTCGATCGTGGCGAACGGGTAGTTCGCCGCGAGCACGTTGTTCTTGGTCAGTGCGTTGAAAAGGGTGCTCTTGCCGACGTTGGGCAGGCCGACGATGCCAATAGTGAGTGCCACAAGGACAGGAGTTTAGTGGCCATCGAGGCTGTATGCCGCCACGCACCTCAGCTGTCAGGGAAGCAGCACCAAAACATCATCGAGGACTTGTCGCTGGAGTGGTCGCCGCCGTGTCGTCCAGCGGTTGTCGGTCCCATCTGGCACGGTGAGGCACATGGAGATCCTGATTGCTGCCGTCGTGGGGTTGTTGCTCGGCGTTGGGGCGGCGACCGTCGTGGCGCGCGTCCTGTTCGCAGTGCGCTCCGCCGCCCTGTCCACCGAGCGTGACCTGTTGCGTGAGCGGGTGATCGACCTCGAGGCCGCAGTCTCCGACGATGCCCAGACGGCAACGATCCTGGCTCCCCTGCGGGACGCCTTGGTTCGTGTCGAGCGACAGGTGGGCACCCTCGAGCGCGACCGCCAGGCTCAGTTCGGCGAGCTCGGTGAGCGCCTCGGTCACGTCACCTCCACCACAAACGCTCTGCGCGATGCCACCGCGTCCTTGGCTGGGTCACTCAACGCCTCGACCGTCCGCGGGACCTGGGGTGAGGTGCAGCTGCGTCGGGTCCTCGAACACTCAGGCATGCTCGCCCGCTGCGACTTCGACGAGCAGGTGAGCGCGGTGAGCAGTCACGACCGTGGGGTGCGCCCTGACGTGCTGGTCCGCCTCCCCGGCGACAAGTGCCTCGTCGTCGACGCCAAGGCTCCGATGACCGCCTTCCTTGCGGCACAAGCCGATTCGCTCGACCCGATCGAGCGCACCCGTCTGTTGGGCACCCATGCAACCTCGCTGCGGGGACACGTCGAGTCTCTCGCGGCGAAGGCCTACTGGTCTGCGTTCACGACGACGCCTGAGATGGTCGTCTGCTTCGTCCCCGGCGACGCGATCCTCGCCGCGGCCCTTGGCGCCGACCCGACGCTGTATGAGTACGCCATGAGCAAGAAGGTCGTCCTGGCCTCCCCAGGCACCCTGCTTGCCCTGTTGCGCACCGTCGCCTTCACCTGGCAGCAGGACGCCCTGACCGCCAACGCACAGGCTCTGCTCAAGCTCGGGAACGAGCTGTATGCACGGCTGGGCACGTTGGGCTCGCACGCCACCAAGATGGGGGCGTCGCTGCAGAAGTCCGTCGAGAGCTACAACGCGCTGGTGGGCGCACTGGAGTCGCGGGTGATGGTGACGGCCCGAAAGATGCATGAGCTCGGTCTGGCGGATGGGCCGATACCCGCAACCGAGCCGGTCGAGACCGCCCCCCGGCCCCTGACGGCCGCGGAGCTGGTCGTGGTGTTGAACTCAGAGGTCCTGGACCCAGACGTGGCCCGGCCCGAGCTGGACCTGGGCCAGGTGCGTGAGCTGGGACCGGGCCGCACCGGTGGAGCCCACCCCCGGTCCGCCTGAGTCCGTCTAGTGCAGTGAGCCCGCGTCGTGGCGCAGCGGGGTGGCCTCGACACCGGAGCCGGACTTGAGATCGTGTCGCAGCTCATGCGGAAGCGAGAACAACACGCTCTCCTCGGCGGCAACGATCGGCTGCACATCCTCATAACCACGCTCGGCCAGGAAGGCCAGGACGCCGCGCACCAGCACCTCGGGCACGCTCGCGCCACTCGTGACGCCGACCGTGCGAACCCCGTCGAGCCAGGAGGGATCGATCTCCTCGGCGTAGTCCACCAGATGGCCCGCTGCCGCACCGTGCTCCAGCGCAACCTCGACCAACCGCACGGAGTTCGAGGAGTTGCGCGATCCCACGACGATCATCAGGTCGGTGTCCGGCGCCATCTGCTTGACGGCCAGCTGACGGTTCTGGGTGGCGTAACAGATGTCGTCACTGGGCGGGTCCTGCAGCTGGGGAAACTTCTCGCGCAGCCGGCTCACCGTCTCCATGGTCTCGTCGACGGACAGCGTGGTCTGCGACAGCCAGATGACCTTGGACGGATCGCGGACCTCGACGTTGGCGACGTCATCAGGGCCGTCCACCAGTGTCACGTGGTCCGGGGCCTCCCCCGCCGTGCCGACGACCTCCTCGTGGCCCTCGTGACCGATCAGCAGGATGTCGTAGTACTCGTCGGCGAAACGCACGGCCTCACGGTGGACCTTGGTCACCAACGGGCACGTTGCGTCGATCGTCTTCAGCGAGCGCGCCCGCGCCTCGTCATGCACGATCGGCGCGACCCCATGGGCCGAGAAGATGACCGTGGCGCCCTCCGGCACCTCCTGGGTCTCGTCGACGAAGATCGCGCCACGTTTCTGCAACGTGGTGACCACGTGCTTGTTGTGGACGATCTCCTTGCGGACGTAGACCGGCGGCCCGTAGAGCTCCAGCGCCTTCTCGACCGTCACGACGGCCCTGTCGACGCCGGCGCAGTACCCCCGCGGAGCGGCCAACAGCACTCGTTTTGTCGTCACGGTCACCCGACAATGGTAAGTCGCCTCCTACAGTGACCTCGTGAGCAGCCCCAAACCCCTCCCTGAGCGCGCTTCGGACACGACCGCGGAGGATCCCTGGCCGATACGGCTGCTCAGTCTGAAGATCGCGGACTATGTCGACAAGATGTCGGTTCTGTGGGTCGAGGGTCAGGTGGTCCAGGTCAACCGCCGTCCGGGACAGGCCACCGCCTACCTCACGCTGCGGGACGCAGACGTCGACATGTCGCTCAGCGTTACCGTCCGCACCACCACGTTGGATGCCATGTCCACGCCGCTGGCCGAGGGTGCACGCGTCGTCGTGCAGGCCAAGCCGGCGTTCTGGACCAAACGCGGCACCCTGCATCTGGACGCCCGCCAGATCCGCCCTGTCGGGATCGGCGAGCTGCTCGCCAGGCTCGAGCACCTCAAGCGCGTCCTGGCTTCCGAGGGGTTGTTCGACCAGGACCGCAAACGCCCGTTGCCATTCCTGCCCGGCAAGGTCGGGCTCATCTGCGGCCGGGCCAGCGCAGCGGAGAAGGACGTCGTCGAGAACGCCCGACGGCGTTGGCCCGCAGTCCAGTTCGAGATCCGAGCGGTCTCGGTCCAAGGCCCCAACACCGTTCCTGAGGTCAGTGCGGCCCTGCGTGAGCTCGATGCCGATCGCAGCGTGGATGTCATCGTGATCACGCGCGGCGGCGGCTCGTTCGAGGACCTGCTCCCCTTCAGCAACGAGGCCCTGGTCAGAGCGGTCGCCGAGGCGGTCACCCCGGTCGTGAGCGCCATCGGCCACGACGTCGACACCCCCCTGCTCGACTTCGTCGCGGACCTGCGCGCCTCGACCCCGACCGACGCGGCGAAACGGATCGTCCCCGATGTCATCGAGCAGCGGGCCGCGATCGAGCAGACCCGACAGCGGGTATGCCGGGCGCTCACGTCGCGCGTGCACGGCGAACGACGTCTGTTGGTCTCCTTGCGGTCGCGGCCGGTCATGGCCGATCCGCGCGCCATGATCACGGTCCGAAGGCAGGAGCTGGACGCCCTCACCGACCGGGCTCGCCAGCGCGTGCGTGCCAAGGTGCACCGCGCTGGTGACCAGGTCGACCACCTTCGAGCACAGGTTCGGTCATTGTCGCCGCTGTCCACGCTCGAACGCGGATACGCGGTCGTGCAGCACGCCGACGGCCGGATCGTGATGGATCGCACCGACGTCGACCCCGACGAGCTGCTGCGCGTGCGGGTGGCCCGCGGCGACTTCGGGGTCCGCCCCGTCAGCGAACGGCAATAGGGTGTTCAGGTGGCAGCCAAGGACACCGGGACCCCGCCCTCAAAGACGGCCGACTTCCCGGACATCACGAACCTGACCTACGAGCAGGCTCGCGACGAGTTGATCTCGATCGTCGCCCAGCTCGAAGGCGGCCAGATCGGGCTCGAGGACAGCATGACCTTGTGGCAGCGAGGGGAGGCGCTGGCGGACCACTGCAACACATGGCTCGACGGTGCTGAGGCCAAGCTGACCGCGCAGGACTGAGCCAGCACGCGTCAGCTCGCGGGCACCGGCTGCAGCGCCTCGGCGAACTGGGCCAGCTGGGTGTAGGGCGCCGTCCCGCTCAGAACCGTTATCAGCCCACTGTCACCTGAGCCCCTCGACACGAGGCTGCGCTGGACGGTGTCCCGTGAGCTGAGCTTCTGCCACACGGTTCCTGCGGCGGACAACGTGCCCTCTGCGCGGCCGTTCGACGTTTCGGTCGAGACCCACAGGTCGGTGGCGCCGGCCAAACTGGTCTGGTCCATCGAGACGTAGTTGCCCTCGGGCGAGAGGTAGCCCGCATGCCATGTCCTGAGCCCGCCACCGGCCGCGGTGAAGCGCACGCTGGTGGCCTTCCACCCGGCAGGCAGCCGCGGCTGGGAGATCGCCCACGAGGTCTCCTGGCGCACCTGCCTGGCCACGGAACCGACATCGACCGCCGGCTGACTGATCTCACGGGTCCGCGGCACCATTGCCACCCAGACAAGCACCGCGGCCAGGATCACGACCATCGAGATGACCATGCTGCGCACAGTGCCCATGCCCCGCCTCGCCGCGGGCGGCTGCATGGCCGGGGCTGGCACGGTGTCCGGGGCACTGGTCGCACTCACGCCCCCATGGTGGCTGACCGTCAAGCTGTCAGGCGAGCCGCCCTTGCTCAGCGACGTCGCGACGGCCCCCACCCCGCACCGATAGAGTCATCTCCCCGCCCATCCCTGAGCCTGAGGACGCCTGCATGTCCGAAGAGAACCTCCCCGCAGCGTTGACGTGAACGGTCACACGCTGGTGGTCGGCGAGTCGCTGATCGACCTCGTCAAGAGCCCTGACGGCTCCACCCAGGAACATGTCGGCGGCAGCCCGGCCAACGTGGCTGTCGGTCTGGCCCGCCTCGGCCAAGACGTCGCGTTCGCCACACGCATCGGCGACGACGAACGAGGTACCAGGATCGCCAGGCACTGTCAAAGAGAAGGGATCTCGCTGACCGAAGGCAGCGTCGGAAGGTGGCCGACGTCTGTTGCCACCTCGACACTGGACGCGACCGGCGGCGCGGCATACAGCTTCGACCTGGCTTGGGAGCTGCCGGAGCTGGCGTCCCTCGAAGGGTTCACGCACGTCCACACGGGCTCCATCGCCGCAACGCTCGAACCCGGCGCCTCGGCCGTCCTGACCACCATCCAGAGCGCCCGTCCGAGCGCCACCATCTCCTACGACCCAAATGCACGCCCGTCCCTGATGGGTGACCCGCATGAGGTCCGCTCCAAGATCGAAGCACTCATCGGGCTCAGCGACGTGGTCAAGGCCAGCGACGAGGACATCGCCTGGTTGTACGGCGGGGCGCCGATCTCCGATGTACTGCGCCTGTGGGGGCAGCTCGGTCCCTCCCTGACCGTGGTGACTCGAGGCGGCAAGGGCGCCGTCGCCGGGCTGAGCACCACCGGCGAGCTCACCAGCGTTGACGCGCCCGTCGTCCGCGTCGTCGACACCGTCGGTGCCGGAGACTCCTTCATGGCCGGCCTGCTCTCGGGGCTCATGGATGCCGGGCTCCTCGGTGGCCTCCAGGGTCGCGAGCGCCTGCGGACCGCCTCGCTCGCCGACGTCCTGCCGGCGGTGGACCGCGCGCTGGCCTGCGCGGCGATCACGGTCTCGCGCGCAGGCGCCAACCCACCGCGCCGGGCCGAGCTCCCGCCGACCCCTCCGAACACCGCTCCGGCACCGTTTTGACGTCTATGGCAGTCGGAAACGGTGCCTGCGAGGTGTTTGGTGGGATTGATCGGCGGCGTGAACGGGTCAACCGACCTCGGCGGCTTCCCTTTCCCGCACCCGCTCCAGAGCGCGCTTGCGATCAGCTTCGCTCTCCTCGGCAATCGCTGCGGCCTTGGCCTCGTCCCGGGTCAGGCAGTCGCCGGAGTTGGGGTCGAAGACATGCATGGTTGCCGGGTCGAAGGTCAGCCGGGCCTCTTCGCCCTCCCTGATTCGCGAGCGAGCGTCGAGGTTGACGACCATCTGGGTCCGCATGCCCTCCCCGTCGAGGTCGCGGTCGAGCTCGTCCAGCTTGGCCTTGACCGCAGCGTCAGCCTCGAAGGGAATGTAGGCGTACTGCTCGTTGCCAAGCCACTCGGTGACATCGACCACTGCGGTGAAGTCCACGCCCTTGCTGCCGTCCAGTGAAGCGTCCTTGAAATACTCCGGACGAACACCGACGATGACGATCTCGGCGCCCTGAACCTTCTGGGCAAGCTCGCCGCTGACCGGGACGTCGCAGAACGGGAGCTTCAACGTGGAGCCGTCGACGCGCGCAGGAAGGAAGTTCATCG
>Ga0207929_1000095_pt1 | contig 24906 bp, 16 predicted proteins | sample NGESurdeep072012_FD_184466 | JGI IMG/M metagenome (GOLD analysis project Ga0207929, IMG submission 184466) | Arctic peat soil microbial communities from Barrow, Alaska - NGEE Surface sample 53-1 deep-072012 (SPAdes) | ecosystem: Environmental > Terrestrial > Soil > Wetlands > Peat ... | reverse complement strand
GGTCTCCATGTTCTCGCGCTCCATGTAGGCGGCGCCCTTCGGGAAGACCTCCTTCGCCGCGATACTGGGCGGGACGTTCCAATATGGGCGAAAGACGACAGTCTCCAGCGAGTCCGCGAATACCGGTGTGGCCCTGTCCTGGTATTCCTGACCGACGATGACTTTCATGTCGAGGGTTTTCTGCCCGCTGTCGTACGCCTCGAGCTTGAACGCCGACACGTTCACGAAGATGTAGCGTGACCCGAAGCTTCTCGGGAGCCAGCGGTACCGCTCCATGTTCGCCGCGATCTCGCCGAGCCTGTAGCTCGCTGGGACGTTCATGGATTCGATCGTCTCTTTGCCAAGGGAGCTGTCGACGTTGATGCCGTGACGCTCCTGAAAGAGCGCGACGGCAGCCGCCAGCTCACGATCGTAGCTGCCCGCTGGAGATGTATTCGCGCCCTGGGGAGACGGAACCATTGATGCCTTGTTGGCGCCGCTCGCGGGGACGATTCCCTCGACCGCAAGCCTGTTGCGCACCGCGGCCAATAGCGCTGGATTCGCGGACGCTCCCGGTTTCAGGTTCTCGGTCGCAGGAACTTGTTGCCAGCCGCCCTTTGCGACTATGAGGCGGTAGTTCTGAAGTTGTTTGCTCAACCCGGCGTAGTCGTCATCCGTCGGACGCATCGTCGCCAGAGCCCTATCGAGGTGCTCGTAGCGCAGATTTCTGACGAGAGCGCTGTCGATATTCTCTTCCTCGGGATCGACGTGCCATGCCTGCGCGACGGTGCGCGGATCCACCTGTCCAGTGAGAAGGTCCTCACCAAGAGACGTGTAGGAGGCCGTGAGAATGACGTCCGCGGTCGCAAGCTGCTCGGCGGTCGGAGTCTTGGTCTGCTTGAGCGTGCCGATCGCCTGTGCGAGGGCGCCGACCGGGTAGTCGTCGAGTCGCATGCCGTCGCCGTTGGCGGCGAGAATCGCATCGGTAAGCGCTTTCGTGCGAGTCTGATGGAGCCCGTTGCTGGTGAGCCAGAGCGGATTGCTTCCGTAGATCTTGTAGAGGCGCTTGGTGTGACCCCACTGGTCGTCGTCGATCCGGTCCAGTTTCGGACCGTCCAGCTTTTTTTGGATCAGTGCTTCGATGTCTGTCGCTGGAACCCCCTGAACCGACGTGAGCTTTTCCGGGGCCCACGTCTGTGGGTTCTCATTCTTGGCTCTTGCGGACTCGCCGCGCGAACAGCTCGCGAGAAGGGCGAGCGCGGTCAGCGGACCTGCAACAGCCGCTCGCTGGCGCGCTAGGCGGAGAGCTGCAATCAATAAACTCATTTGGGCTTACGTATCCCTTAGGCGGACGTTGTGATAAAACTCGCCGCCACAACTAGGCGAAAGTCGGGCCAGCTCGAACGGGGATGGAGCCCGTCAACGACTGACGCGAGTCGACATGGTGTTGCCACAAACCTTACCACGCAGCTCGTGACATGCTGCTGTTGCTAGCGTCAACTTACCCTGTTCTTGCAGTAGCGAACACTTATTTTTATGCGCCGTTGTCGGCCGAATGCCTTTGTCCGGCAAGAGCGGAGGCGGAGAGATCAGGATGCCTAAATGCAGGAAATGACGCGACTGCTGCGCCGTCTCGTATGGTTCTCTGTCGGCGCATTGGCATTCATCGGGGCGTCGGTTGCCGGATTCTATGTTTTGCAGGAGCGGGCCCAACAAACGTTCGTGCGAACACGAGAGGTCGCGCGGGTCGGCCGGAGCGCCGCGGCGCTCGCCACCGATCGCGAGACCGGAATCCGCGGCTACCAGCTGACGCACGATCAGAATTCGCTCGTTCCAGAGGTCGTAGGGCGAGCGCAGCTCCCGCATAAGCTGGATTCACTGGCAGCGTTCACGAGATCCGATCCCGGTCAGCGGGAAAGGCTTCGCGCGATAGTGACTGCTCTCACTCGATGGGATAAGGAATTCGCCCAGCCAGCCATAAGCGGAGAGGCCAGCGGGAAGAGCATGCTTGCCGGCAAGCCCTTGTTCGACGAGGTACGAACGGCCTTCGACGCCTTCGATGCCGCCAGCGAGCGGGAGCTGCGCCGGGATGCAGCCCGAATCAGGAACACGCAGCTCGCTGGCGTCGCAGTTATCCTCGCCGAGCTGCTCGCGTTTGTCGGACTTCTGCTGCTCATGATTCGCGGGAGACTCATGCGGCAGGCCCGGGATCTCGTCCACCAGCAAGAGCTGCTCGAGCAGCAGGCAATTGAGCTCGAGCTGCAGATGGCTGACCTGGAGATGGCGAACCAGTCGCAGGCTGAGAGCGAGGAGACCCTCCTCAAGAGCGAAGAGCGCTACAGATACGCAGCCCGCCTGAGCAACGACGCGATTTACGACTGGGATGTCGCCTCGAATCGATTCGAGTGGAACGAAGGGCTGGAGGAACTATTCGGATACGCTAAGGAAGAGATAGGAACCACTATCGAGTGGATCGTGAGTCTCCTGCATCCGGAAGACACCGAGCGCGTGATGGGAAGCTTTTACGCAGTGTTCGAGAAGGGCGGCGGCAGTCAGTGGAAGACCGATTACAGACTGCGACGGAAGGACGGAAAGTATGCCTTCGCCGAAGGACGCGCCCGTATCATCCGGGGGGCCGATGGCAATCCGCAGAGAGTCATCGGAGCGATCAGTGACCGGACCCAGCAGCAATCACTCGAAGGTCAGCTCCGTCAAGCGCAGAAAATGGAGGCGATCGGTCGCTTGGCGGGTGGGATCGCGCACGACTTCAACAACATCCTCACCGTCATCCGGATGTCGAGCGAGTTTCTCCTCGCCGACATGCCTGAAACCGACGAGAAGTATCACGATGCGCAGGAGATCATGAAGGCGTCCGACCGCGCTTCGAGGCTGACGAGACAATTGCTCGCCTTCAGCAGGCACCAGGTTCTGAACCAGACTCTCCTATTGCTAAACGACATCATCGGCGGAATAGATGGCATGATGAGACGCCTCATGCCGGAAAACATAGAGTTGATCACAGATCTGGACCCAGAGCTGTGGCCGACCAAGGCGGATGCGGGCGAGATGGAGCAGGTGATTCTGAATCTGGTGATCAACGCCGCCGATGCGATGCCCACTGGAGGCAGACTGGTAATTCGCACTTCAACCGCCGTGGTAGATATGACATTCAGCGCTAGGCATCTCGACTTGCCGCCCGGTCAATACTCGTGCCTGATGGTCAGTGACACCGGGGTGGGGATGGATCAGGAAACGGTCGCGCGCATCTTCGAGCCGTTCTTCACTACCAAGGATCTCGGCAAGGGAACGGGCCTCGGCCTGTCGACTGTTCACGGCATTGTTACCCGGAGTGGTGGAAAGATATGGGTGTACAGCGAGCCGAGCCTGGGAACCACATTCAAGATTTTCCTTCCGCGTGGAGAAGGAATTGCCACTCCTACAAAAACGGCGGCCGCCATCGATCAAACCGCACCGGCGACCGAGACGATCTTGCTCGTCGAGGACGAAGCCCCGACACGCGATGCCGTTTATCGGAGTCTCGTACGGGTCGGTTACAGAGTGCTTGAGGCGAGCAATGGCGTCGAAGCCCTGCGGATCGCCAGCTCGCATTCCGGGGCAATCGACCTAGTGCTCACCGACAGCATGATGCCGGAGATGGGCGGCATTGATCTGGTGAGACAGCTCAGAGAGAGCCGCACCCAGATAGGCGTGCTGATAATGTCCGGCTACTCGGAAGATGTCGTGCCGACGAATCCGGACATCAACGGTCAGCTTTTCATCGAGAAGCCCTTCAACACGGCCGAACTTCTGTTGGCGATACGTTCAGCACTGAGAATGCAGAATCGTCATTCCCCCACGATTCGCGGCACCGAGAGATCATGATCCTTGGCTGCGCTCCCCGTGCCGAGCACGCGCTCCACGAATCCAGCCACCAGTGAAGGGTGGGTCTACTGCACGCATTGTCCGTGCGGATCCGGCTTGGCCTTGTCGACGACCGGACGGTGATCGTTGTTCGCGACCTTCGTTGCGAGATCGGCAACGTACTGCGCTACTCGCGCCATCCGATCGTAGTCGATGTATTGCGGCTCGTCGGTCACCTGATGGTAATCGGCGTGTCCGCCCGTCGTGAAAAAGATGATGGGAATGCCGTAGCGCGCATACTCGTAGTGGTCGCTGCGGCAATAGATGTTCTGCGGATGCCCGTTCGCATCCATCGAGTAGTCAAAGGCCAGAGGACGCTTCTCGGTGCGATTCACCGTCTCGGCCATGTCGCCGAGCTCGGTTGAAAGACGCCGCGATCCGACCAGCTGCACGTAGTCGGGATTGCCATGGTTTTTCACGCCTGCAATCGTCATCCCGGTGTTGTCGGCGGCGGCCCCGCGACCAATCATGTCCATGTTGAGTTGCGCGACGATCGATTCGCGCGGGACCGTAGGATGATCGGTGTACCACTCCGATCCATAGAGACCGGCTTCCTCACCGACGTGCCACACGAACAGCAGCGACCGCTTGGGCTTGACCTTTTGCGCCGCGAAATACTGCGCGATCTCGAGCGCGCTCACGCTGCCCGAGCCGTCGTCGTCGGCGCCGTTGTAAATCGAATCCGGTCGTGCTGACGCGCCGTTCGAGCGCTTCCTGATGTCGGCGATCAGCGCGTTGACCTGCGCCTGCTGCGCGGCATCGAGCTGCGGCGGACGATCGTCCGCGCCACCGGTGCGGAAGAGATGGTTGACGACGTAGATGGAATCGTGCGCGACTGGACGCGTGCTCCAGCCGATGTGATCGTTGTGCGCGCCGATCGCGACGAACTCGTCGCGCAGCTTCGGATCGCTGCCCCGGATCACCGCCACCACGTTCCGCGCCGGATACTCGGTTGGGGACTCCACAAAGCGGGGCGTCGATGTGACAGTCGATCCGACAGCGCCGACTTTCGCGCTGTCGATGTTGGCGCCGAGCAGCGCGTCCGCGACACGGCTATTGATGTAAAGGAAGGAAGGCAGCTCGGGATCAGTTCCATCCCTGAGAAGCTGATTCGGCTGCTGAAAGATCTGAATCATCTGCGGGGGCATGGCTTCGAGACTCGCGACGGCGATTCCGGCCGCGTTGGCGAAGTGTTGTGTCGCGATCCCGCGGTTGACGCCGCCGCCCGAACCCTGCGTAACGCCGGCAGCATTGAGTCTCAGCACGACGAGCTTTCCCGCGGTCGCCGCAGGATCGATGAGCGATGCGGAATCGCCCCACGTTCCGCCGAAGATCGCCTGCACTCCGTTGAGGGTTCGGGCAGCTGAACCCTGATCCCGCAGGACATAGTCCGTCCATGGAGCGAATGCGGTCGTCCCGACCACCAGCTTGCTGGCCGCGTCGAACTTGCGATCGACGACGTTCACCGCCTGGAAGAAGGTGCCGTTGTCACCCATCGGAGTGAGGCCCATCCGTTTCACTTCACTCGCGATGTACTCCACGCCTTTCACGTTGCCGGCGGTCGCCAACAGACGACCCTGCATGGAATCGTCGGCGAAGATGTAAAGGCGAGTCTTGAGGTCGGCGGGCGAGATGGCGGCGGTCGTAGGCGTCGGCGTGTGAACACGACCGCGCATCAGCACATCCCAGCTCGGTGGCGCGCCGGCGTCGGAAGGAGCGGTCGCGGCTTGTTGAGCGGCAGCCGAGCCCGCAATAAGGGACACCGCGACTAGGGCGGTGGTTCTCAGGAGGGTGGTTCTCATGTGGTTGGGAAGGAGAGAGAGATGCCTGCGCAGGGAATCGAAGCTAGGGGAATTAGACACCGGCGGGGTGGGATTTGTTTGCCCTGCCGGACGATTCAGGCCTTACGGCGGCCCGGGTGGAAAGTGTCGACCGCGCGCTTGAGCAGAGCGATCTGGCCCTCGTGATACGTGTGGTGCTGGAGCAGTCCCCGGATCAGAGTCCCGACGGTCACGCCGGCCCCGAGCGACGGATCGCGCTGGTCCCCGATCCAGCGAAGCAGGTCGTCCGGCTCGAGCGAATCAACCACGGCCTCCAACTCCTTGTGAGCGGCTGCGAGATCTTCCTGTGCCGAACGCCAGGCGGCCTTTCCTCCACCGAGATTGGGCGTTGGCCAATCCTCGGGCGGAGATTTCGGGGCGGAGCCCCGGACGCGGGAGGCAACCTCGTGCGTCCACGCCGTCATGTGAAGCACGATCTCCCAGATCGTGTGGCCCCGCGGGATGTTCCTTAGCGCGGCGGCGTCGGCATCGATGCCCTTGAGCACAGTGGTGATCGACGAGCCGTGCCACGGGTCGCCGTCGTAGACCCGATGCAGGTCTTCCCGCAACGCTTCGAAATCGGATTTGGGGCGACTCATGTTCGTTCCTCGCTGGATCACGCCGGCTTGCCGCGCATGCTCGCGACCACGTCTCTCACAAGCTGAACCCCTCGGCGAAGCTCCGCCAGCTCCCTCGTTTTCATCTGCCCGACGGCACTCGCCAGCTTTTCGACCCGGCGAGCGCGCCCGGCTGAGAGAACCTTATGGCCTTTCGGCGTAGCCTCGATGTGCGTCAGCCTCCTGTCGCGCGTGTCGCCTTTTCGCCTGACGAGACCATCCTTCTCGAGGCCCGTCACGATCCGGGTCATCGTCGGCGGCTTCACCTGTTCGGCCCTCGCGAGCTCACCGAGAGTGAGAGGTCCGCCAAAGACAACGACGGAGAGGGCCGAGAGACGGGGTGCCGAGAGTCCGCCGGCGTCGTCCTGCTTTCGCAGCTGGCGCAAGAGGTGGATCGCCGTCGAATGGAGCTGGTCTGCGAGCGCTTCCGCGTCCTTACCCTTCGTCACGCTTCCGGGACTTCACTCATCAGGCCGACGACGTTTCCCTGGCCGTCCGAGAGCTCGCAGACCCAGATCTCTTTTCCATTCATGCGGGCGATGACTCGTGGCTCCGCCAGGCTCTTCGCGCCGGAAGATTTGATGCGGGTGTGCGTCTCTTTGATGTCGGTGACGTCGTAGAACAGGACTGCGTGCTGCTGGTCTCCGTCCTTACCCTGGGCTGCCGGACCGGCGAGCATCATTTGCACGCCGCCGCAATCGAAGAATGAAAGGGCTGGAGGTGCGTCGAACAGATGTCGCAATCCGAGTACGTCGCGATAGAAGGTTTTGGCCTCGTCGACAGAGTGGACTGGTATGGCGATCTGTTTGATGCGCGAAAGTGAGACTGCCGAAGGGGTCATCGAGCGCTCCGCTGATGGGGAGATCGTTAGCTTAGCTAACGATATCTTTGCCCCGCATTTTGCGCAAGTTGCGGAATCGGGGTGTCAGGCGCGGAACCCTTCACCGAGCGGCTAGTCGGGGGGCGCCACCGGCTTTTTGCGGTCCTTGGCCCGCAACTCCTTCTCGACCATCTCGCCCAGGTCGCGCAATGACTCGACGTCCTCGTCGCCGAACTCGCGCGGCACCTTGTCCATGATGCAGAGCGTCCCGACGTTGTGGCCACCCGGTCCCTTCACCGGCTGGGCCGCGTAGAACCTGATGTGCGGCTCCCCGAGCACCAACGGATTCTCGGCGAATCTTGGATCGAGCACCGCGTCCTCCACCACGAAAACTTCGTCGCCGTTGATCGCATGGCCGCAGAACGAATGGTCGCGGGTGCTATCGGGTATGGGAAGGCCCTGCCTCGACTTGAACCACTGGCGGTCGCCCTCGACGAACGAAATGCCCGCGAAGGGAACGGTGAACACGCGCTGCGCCATGCGGCTGATCTTGTCGAAGCGCTCCTCGGGTGGCGACTCGATAGCGGCGCCGCTCAGGCGGAATTCCACCAGCCGCTCCGCCTCGTCCTGAGGGATGAGCGGGCGCATTACTTCCTCCGTCTCCGACCAAAGTCCGCGGCTCCTCATCACCGCGGTTACGCGCGCGCGGAATCGACTTGCATCGATCGGCTCGTGGAGGACATCGTCCACGCCCTGCGACAACAGATCATTGGTCTCGCTCTCCGAGCCAGCCGGCGCCACGACGATGATCGGCATGTCCACTAGCCCGACGACCGTGCGTGCCGCGTGTACGACCTGCCGTCCATCGAGGATCGGAAGCTTGAGTGTCACGACCAGCGCGTCGGGCGGATCCTGCGCCAGAATGCCGAGCGCGGCCGCGCCGTCGTTGGCTATCTGCACGGCGAAGCGGGCTTCCACCAGGATGTCGTTGAAGCGCACGCGATCAGTTTTGTCACCTACCGCCAGCAGCACTCTCGATGGCTTGGCCACTCCGTCCGCGTCGAGCTCGGGAACGTACTCTGCGGATACCCGCGGCGTGTTGGAGCGCGGAGTCCGGCGACGCTCGAACTCCGTGTACGGAATTACTTCCTCGGCGGTGGTGTCGCCTTCGGCAATATGCCATAGCGCGTCGGCGTCGAACGTGTGCAGCGCGTTTGTTCGCAGTGCGTGCGAGCGGAGCTCGTCGGCAGACTTACCTATCGTGATCATGCCACGGATCTCGGGCGTGATCTCGAGAAACTCGATGATCGGAATGCGTCCGGTGTAACCGGTGAACCCGCACTCGGGGCAACCGGTCGCCTTCACGTGCCTCGCCGTTCCGTAGACGCGCTGCTGCGCGGCGCGAACCATCGGGTGCAACTCCTCGACCGGGGCCTCGTACCGGCAGTGGGGACAGACCTTGCGGACGAGACGCTGGGCGGTGACGCCGATGAGACCGGCCGCGACCCTGAATGGCTCGACGCCGATGTTCGATAGACGCGGGATCGCGCCGATTGCGTCGTTCGTATGCAGCGTGGAGAGTACCAGGTGTCCGGTCATCGCGGCCTGGAACGCAATGTTCGCCGTCTCCTGGTCACGAATTTCTCCGACGAGTAGCACGTCCGGATCCTGACGCAGCACCGAGCGCAGTACGCCGGCGAAGGTGAGGCCCTGTTTTTCGTTCACCTGCACCTGGTTGACGCCGCTCAGACGATACTCGACCGGGTCTTCCACGGTGACGATATTCACCGATTCGCCGCGGCGCGTGTTGAGCGCGGCGTAGAGGGTCGTCGTTTTTCCGGAGCCGGTCGGCCCGGTCACCAGCAGAATACCCTGCTCGCGCATGAGAAGCGCCTGGAATCTCTCGAGCAGCGATGGCATGAAGCCGAGCGTTGCCATCGAGACTTGTACCGACTTCTCGTTGAGAAGGCGCATCACGACTTTTTCGCCAACGCGCGTCGGAAGCACGGAGACACGGAGAGCTACTTCCTCTCCGCCCACGCGCACCTTCGCGCGACCGTCCTGGGGGCGGAAACGCTCGGCGACGTCCAGGTCGGACATGATCTTGATACGCGAGACGACCGGGCCGACGCCGATGAAGCGCGGGAGCACCATGATGTTCTTCAGCAGGCCGTCGATGCGGAACCGCACCAGCGTCGATGTCTCGTCGTGCTCGATGTGGATGTCGGAAGCACGGAGCTTGATCGCGTTGGCGATGATCGCATCGACCAGCTTGATGACCGGCGCGTGGACGCGCGCCAGCGCGGCTTCGTTCTGCTCTTCCTCCTTGATCTGCTCGACGCCGACCGCCTGGTCGAGCTTCTCGATCAGGCCGTAAATCATCGCATCGGGTCGGAGCGTCTCCGAGACCAGCCTGTCGAGCTGCCCCGGCGGGCAGAACAGCGGCGTCACCTCGCGGCTGGTCGCCCAGCTCACGCGCTGGATCGCTTCCTGGTCGAGCGGGTTGGCCATCGCGAGCCAGACCATGCGACTGTCGACTTTTACGGGCAGCACGTTGTGCTCCCGGCAAAGCTTCTCGGGCAGGATCTGCGCGGCGTTCTTGTCGATTTCGTTGGGATTCAAATCGACGTAGTCGATTCGAAAGGCTTCCTTGACGACTTCGGCGATCTCCTTGAACGACAGGACGTCACCATCGATGAGGGCCTGCGCGACGTACGGCTTCTGCTGAAAGCGCCAACGCTTGATCAACTCGGGCGTGACGCCTGGCATGGTCCCAACGAGGGCGACCAGCCACTCGTCCTTGAAGCGGAATTTTCGCTCGTTGGGCTGTGGGTCAGCAGGTATCGTCATGTCTTCCAGTGGGGCACTTCCGGGGCGTTTCTGACCTGCTCTTCTATAGAGGGCAGGCCGTCTAAATGACTGTTCTGACCCTCCGAAGATAACACCTGTGAGGCGACGGGAGCCGAGGCCGCGGCGAGCGACGTTCCGCAGGCCGCCGCTCGTAACCTGGCCTCGGTTCGGTACTTGCAAAACCGGCCATGCCCACCAGGATTACTCTCGTCGCCGATCCTAGCGGTCCTGAACTCTCACAACGTCCCAATGGGGCGGTTTCCGGCTCTTTATGACAGTTCCATCGATCCAGGCTGGTCACGTCCAGCGGGGAGGGTCAGCCCCGAAGCGCGCCCCCGCGGCCGGCATTCGCAACAAGATCCTGAATCTTCTGCCTCCGAAAGAGCTGAAGGCGGTGCTCGAGCGGTGCGAGATGGTGACAATCGACTCCGAGGAAATCATTTTCCGGAGGAATGAGCCAATTCCCTTTGCTTACTTTCCGGACAACTGCGTGATCTCGCTCGTCACGGAGATGGAAGATGGCGACGCTGTCGAGGCGATGACCGTTGGGAACGATGGGTTCGTGGGGATGGCGGCTTTTCATGGTGTCTCTTCGTCGCGCCTCAAGGCGATCGGTCAGATCTCAGGCGAGGCCAGGCGCCTCGTGACGGATGATTTCCTTGAGCTGGCGCGGGAGTTCGAAGGCCTCAGGCGGCTGCTGCATCGCTACAGCCACTTCGTGTTCGAGACAGTCTCGCAGTCGGCCGCTTGCAACAGACTCCATGTCATCGAGCAGAGGGCCGCGCGCTGGCTGCTGATGTCGGAGGACCGCGTCGGGCGCAACCAGTTCGACCTGACGCAGGAGTTCCTGGCCGAGATGCTGGGAGTGAGGCGGCCGGGCGTGACGGTGGCGATGGGCGTTCTGGAGAAGGCCGGCCTAGTCGCGCACGGCCGCGGCAACATCACGGTGGTCAACCGCACGGGCCTCGAGAAAGCGGCGTGCGAGTGCTACCGGATTATCAAGGCGAGGCAGGGTGAGTTGTTTGGCTGGACGTAGAGAGCGCGAGGCTCACTTGCCACTGCAAAACCGAACCAGGGACCTGATGCCAGAGTCCAGCCGCTCACCCAATTGCCGCGCCCTCGACGAGAGGCATGACCGTCTCGGCGAACCTCTCCATCTCTTCGAGTTGCGGACTGAACTGAAGCAGCAGCAGATCCACCCCTACTGATTCCAGATCCCGGATGCGATCGGCGACCTTCTCGGGGGTTCCGACGAGGCCGGCGCGAAGACCGCGGTTCGAGACCGAGTAGTCCTCCAGGCTCACCTGCTGCTCGAGCGCCGTGTGCGAAATCCAGTCCTGGTAGTTCTGATAACCCGGCGTCCCGGGCTGCACGTTCGTTATCCGTGCGAGCTCCTTTTGTGCTTCCTCTTCAGTATCGCGAACGACCACGTAAGCGGCGATGCCGTATTGCATCGGGCCTAACCCAATCTTTTCGCGTCGAGCGCGCATGTCGGAGATTTTGGGGGCAACGCGGTCGGCTGGATCGCCGTGCATCACGTACGCGTCGCACGTGCGCGATATCAGCTCCTTGGCGGCCGGGCTCTCACCCCCCGCGTAAATCGTGGGCCTCGGGCGTCGGAACGGCTTCGGCTCGAGAATCGTCTCCTCGACCTTGTAGTGGCTGCCCGCATGGCTGAATCGTGGCTCCGTCCAGACTCCGTTCACGACGCGCAACCATTCGTCGGTGCGCGCGTAGCGGTCGTCGTGCTCCTCGAAGTGGATGCCGTAGCGCCTGGCTTCGTCCTTCCACCACGACGAGACGACGTTTAGCGCGAGGCGTCCGCCCGAGATGTGATCGATGTTCGCCGCCTGCTTGGCGAAGATTGCCGGCTCGTGAAAAGTCGGGCGCACCGCCACCATCAGCTCCAGCTTCTCCGTCACCGCCGCGAGCGCCGCCGCGGTGGACCAGGCCTCGAGCGAATCCGCATCGATTCCCTTGATGTCGTTCATGAACAGCTCGGCGATCAGGGTGATGTCGTAGCCGATCTGCTCGCTGCGCTGCGCGAGGCGTTTCACGTAGTCCCAGGTCGGGCTCATGTTTTCGTCTGGGACGTTCCGCAGCCATCCGCCGAAAACGGGGAGCCAGTATCCGTACCGCATCAGGCCGCTCCCGCGGCTGCCGCCGCCGCTGCTCCGACAGCCGCCACTTCCGCACCCGCCCTCGAGGAGCTGGTGACTCGCCCGACCAGGTAGTCGACGAGCCGCTCGAACGGATCGAATCCGATCACGTTCCGCGCATCCGCGACGAAATTGGACAGCGCGTTGATGTCGTAGAAGTAGTGACGGCCGTCCCGGTCATCGATCAGGTACTCGATCCCTCCGACGTCGAGCTCCACGCGGGCCGCGATTCGCTCGACCTCGCGGATTATCTCGCGCGCCGGTTTGAACTGCTCGACCCGCATGCCGTTCTTCTGGGCGTCGACCGCGCACGCGGCGCGCGAAAGCTGTTGGCCGTCGGTGGTCTGGCAGATGTCGGCCGGGCAGAGATTGAAAGAATCCTCGGCTGGATAAACGTTGATGGCGTAGAGAAACTTGCCGTCGAGAACCTCGACGCGCGTGATGTGCCCGTTGTGAAGCGGTGCCAATTCCTGGACGAGGGCGACCTTGTCGATCCCCATGTCGATCGTACCCGCCTTGGCAGCTGCCGCGAGAGACTCCGCGCTATCGAAGCGGGTGATGCCGGCCCCGCTTCCGCCGATGTTGGCTTTCACGACTATCGGAAAGCGGAGGCCCTTCGCGGCTTGAGGAGCGAGGGCGGCATCGTTGATGACCCTCGCCTTGGGATACGGGAGCCCAAGCTCGTCGAGGATGTCGAGCTGGAGCGCCTTGGAAGTCTCCATCTCATAGGGCACGGATCCGTTCACGACGGGAACGCCGATGCGCTCCAGGTGCCTCAGCCAGCTCAGCGTGTGGAAGGTGACCTGAGCGTGGCCGCGAAGATACGCGGACGGGCTCGCCCTGTTGAAGACCAGCGAATATGGAGACTGACGCTCGGACGGATCGTACGAGTGCGCCGAGGCGTCCACTCGCACATATGGAACCCTTCGCCGGTCCAGCTCGGAGAAGAGTGGCCTGAACCAGTCGGGGTGCTCGTAGTAGATCGCGATCGGTCCATCGGGTGTTGCGGGCATTCATCCCCTCGGCGCTGAGGTCGAAAAAGAGAAAAAGAAAAAAGCCGCGTCTCGTCGAGAGGCGCGGCCTGGCTGCGGTCTGCGTGAGCGTTGCGCTCTTAGCTATGCAATTTCGTTTATGACGCGCGCGAAACGCTCAGCTCCTCTCGGTTGCGAGGTCTGTCCGACAACACATAAGCGTTCGGTATCCGCGCATCATATTCGATTTAACCTATCGCACGATACGCGCTGGTCAAGTCGGTGCGCGTCCTACATCGCGCCTTCCTGTGACCCATCGCGCGGGGTCGGCGAGGGATGTCCTCTTCAGGAGCTCTCGCCTGCAGCATCGCCTTGCGGCTCGCTGCACCGCGCCGCCTGGCGGCGGCGCTGGCTCCGGCCGCTCCATCAGAGGACACCCCTCGCCTCCCCGGTCGAGAATCTCTCGGACGCGTCGCTGTTTGCCTTGCGCGGCTGCCATGACTCCGCGATGGGCGAGCGGTTCACCCGTGAAAACACGACGATGCCGAGCTTTGCTCGGCACGCTCCCGCGCGTGATGAGAGTGAGCGCGCGCGAAATTGCGCCGAGGAGGCGCGACGGTGATGACTGGCTGCACGTTGGACCAGAGGGAAGCCGAAGAGGATCCCTCCGCCGTACCGGTGATGTGAACAAGGGCGCCAGAACGTGCCTGCGAAGCGCGTACCGGAGAAACAGGCCGCCGGCGCACCGCACGAAACTCGCGGCGGGCACACGTCTCGCTTAGCATCAAGTCATGGATTCACGCCAACCGATCCGGATACCTACGCGGGATGTCGTGCGCGTTCTCGCGCTGATCTTTGGCTTCTACATCTCGGTGCGGCTCCTCTGGATCGCCCACCCCGTCGTGTTCCTCTTCTTCCTCGGCGTCCTCTTCGGCCTCCCCCTCGCTCAGGGCGCCGATTGGTTCGAGAAGCGAAAAGTCCCGCGCGCCCTCGGCGTCGCCATAATCCTTACGGTCTTTCTCGGCCTCCTGACCGCCGGCGCCGACGGAATGGCCCCCATTCTGCGCGCCCAGTCAAAAGAGCTTCAGCAGCGGCTCCCGGAAGCGCTGGACAAGATCGATGCCTGGCTCGGGCACCGCGCCAGCGGCGTGTTCGGAATCCTGTTCAACGAGGAGAGCAGCGACACTCTGCGGACAGCGGCAGCGCAACGACCAGCTCCGAATGATTCCACACTTGCGCCCGTCGTCGTCACCGAGTCGGCCGGCGCCGACACGCTGAAAGCCGCAGCCTCGGGCATCGTCCGCAAGCCGGCTACGCGCGCCGACACAGTGGCGGTCGGAGGGAATCTTCGCCGCGAGATCACCAAGCAGATGAGCGGCGCCCAGCACTCGTTCCTCCGCGTGCTCACTTCGACCCTCGCGGTATCGGGTGCGTTCATGCTCGTGCTCTTCATCGCTGCCTATATCGGCGTCGATCCGGCGCTCTATCACGGCGGGCTGCTCGAGCTCTTTCCGGCGCGCCAGCGTGGTCGCGCGGCGATCATGCTGGCGGGCATCGCCACGACACTCAGGCGATGGCTGGTGACCCAGCTCATCGCGATGCTCGTGATCGGCGCGGTGACGACGGTCTTCCTGTTCGTGATCCACGTGAAGGCGGCCCTGCCGCTGGGAATTCTCGCGGGAATTCTGAAGTTCATTCCGATCGTCGGCTCGATCTTCGCCGCCATCCCGGCGATCGCGATGGCGTTCATCGACTCGCCACACAAGGCGCTCGTGGTCGCGGCCGGGTACTTCGTGATCCAGTTCGTCGAGAATCACCTGCTCGTGCCAGTTCTCATGAAGCACGGAGTGAACATCCCTCCAGCGCTCACCCTCGGAATTCAGGCGCTGATGGCGCTCCTCTTCGGGTTCCTCGGCCTGCTCGTGGCGGTACCGCTGCTTGCCGTGATCCTGACCGTCGTCCGCGCGCTGAACCCGAAAGACATGCGGGAGATTTCTGCCGCAGCCAACAAGGCGGTTGCCGCGTCGGGCGCCGGAGGGTGAAGCCGTAGACGGGTTCCGAGATGAAGCCGAAGGCGCGGATCGCCGTACAGTGGCCTGACAACGCGCGAGGCTGCGCTACCCGCCAGCGACCAGGCGGTCGAGAGCGAGCTCGATCATAGGTCCCGCGATCACGGCGGAGTGGCGATGCCGTGTGTGGGGTGTTTATAATCCAAGCCTACAAAGTTTCGCCCTTGGCGCTGTCAGCCGATTACAATCCGGTCGCGGGCATATGAGCGCGGGACCCTGAGGAGATTTCATGATTCGTTACGCCAGTGGGTTGTTGCTTGTCGCGTGTGTCGCTGTCCCGTGCGTCGCGAGCGCCCAGGCCCCGTGGCGCCAGGTGTATAAGGACACCGACATCACCGTGGTCTTTGACACGGCCAGTGTCGTCCTTCAGTCCCCAGGCACATGGACCACCGTGACCAGCTGGGACTACTCGAGGGCGCGTATTCTCGAGAACAAGAAGCAGTACACCCGACTCGTTGAACGGGCGTATGTCCGCTGCTCACCGGTAAGAGTGAAGAGGGTCCGGAGCACGGTTTACGCGGTCAACAACGTTCTCGTCCGTGACGAAGGGGAGGTCGATCTACGCGACCAGGCCCACATGGTCTGGGACCGTCCGAAGCCCGGCACCGCCGGCAAGAATGCGTTTGAAACGGTGTGCGGAATTCTTACCAGGAAACGCTCCGGCTCAGCTTTGATTCCAGCCAAAGCGACCCCCAAAAAGGCCACCTCTGTGAAGCCGCCTGTCAAGAAAAAGCCGGCCGGAAAATAGCGAGATCTCCGACCCCAGCTCAGCACTAAGAAGGGTGCGGCTAAGTCCGCGCCCTTCTTGCATTTAGGGCCACAGATTCCCCACGCGTTTTCATGCCAAAATCGTGTATTTTCGCTACCCGAAAACGGGGCAAGTTGGCCGGCTGTTTGCCTTATAGGTAAGTGCGTTTTCAACAGGGGAGCTATCCAATGATGCGACTACTCGAATCCAAGAGAACCGACAAGAAAGGACGGTCGCCAGGCGGGACCATCTTCAGCATAATATTGCACTCTTTGATCATTTTCCTCGCTGTCTTTGCCACCGCCCGTGCCGGTTCCCGGAAGGCTGAAAAGGTGGAAACCAAAGTCAACTTCGTGCAGATGAAGAAGACCGAGCCGCCTCCGCCGAAGAAGGAGCCGCCACCGCCGCCGAAGGAAGCCCCGAAGCCGAAGGCAGAGGCGCCTAAGGTCGTCGATGTGCCCCAACTTCCCAAGGAAGTTCCGCTGGCCCCGCCTCAGGGGTTCAAGGTTATTGCGCCGGTGCTGAGCGTTCCCACCGACCTGCCGACGGTCGATCTGTCCAAGGCGCTCACGAACGAGAATGATTTCAGCGGCAAAGGCGTCGCTGGTGGTTCGTCGAGTGGCGTGAAGGGCGGAACCGGCAATGAAGGAGATACTGGCAAGGACGCGGGCGCGGACCACGGCCCATACATGGAATCCCAGGTCGAGAAGCCGGTCGCGAAAATCGGCGGAGACGCCCCGGAATACCCTTCGGCTCTGAAGGCTGACGGCGTAGAGGGCACGGTTCTGGCGCAGTTCGTCGTCAACGAGAGCGGCCGCTACGAAGCGGGCACTCTGAAGATCCTTAACTCGAGCAATCCAGCGTTCGCCGCCGCCGTAAAGGATGCGCTCCCCCGCATGAGGTTTTCGGCGGCGCAGATCGGGGGTAAGAAGGTTCAGCAGCTAGTGCAGATGCCGTTTCAGTTCCACATCGCTCATTAACGAACAACCCGATCGAGTAAAGCCGCGGAGGATTTCCTCCGCGGCTTTGCGTTGCCCGGGCCTGAATCGACAAAGCGAGGGCGGTGTATGATTGCCGGATCGAATTAGATTCAACCGCTCATGACCATTCGATGTCGACAGCTCCTCGTCGGAGCGGTGGCGTTATTCGCGCTGGCTCCGTCGATGCATGGCCAGAATCCGGTGGTGGGTCGGCCCAAGCCGCAGAAGCCCCTCGAGATTCCGCCGGCGATCGTCGTGCTGCAGGTCGACACCGCGGCGGGCGACTCGACGCGCACAATCATCCAGCGCGACTTCGACTACGGCGATCGCATGCAGCCGCTCATCCTCGACAGCGCGACGCTGGATGACATATGGCGGCCTGGTCAGAAGAACATCAACTTCGCGCCGCTCGCCCAGACGCGGGCGAATTTCGTGGTGAGGGCGCGCCCAACCGTGGCGGGATTGCACGTCGAAGTCTACGACGTGCCGCGCGGCCGGCTGCGGCAGGAGGATTATTTCCGACTGCCAAAGGTTCCAGTATACAGGCTGCCGGCGATTCGCGATTCGCTCTCGACACTACTTGGCAGGAAAGCGGGCGTGACGATGGGCGCCCTGGCGGCGGACTCGTTGACTAGAGACAGTCTCGCGCAGGCAGCGGCGAAGCGCGTTGCGGTCAAGACGACACGCGACCGTGCGAACGCGCGCAGCGCCCAGGAGGCGCGCGATTCTCTTTCCAGCGAGCTCGATCGTCGCGACGTGCTGCTTCGCGCGAACGCGGTGCGTGACACGCTCCGGTCCGACTCGGTCTACGCGCGGATCGTCCTGAAGGATTCCGTCGTGCGCGATTCGCTAGAGCGCGATCGGCGGCTCGGAATTCACGTCGTGAGTGACGAGCTGGAGCGCTGGATCACGGGCACGCGCGGAATTGCCGCGACGCGAATCGCGTTCGTCGATGGGACCAAGCTCAAGATCGTGGACAGCGATGGCGCGAACGAGCGCACGATCCCGACTGCGGGCGCGGCCCTCTCGCCTTCGTGGCATCCGTCGGGGCGATACCTGGTGTACTCGGATGCGGACGATCGGGGGACGCGGATCGCGCAGATCGATCTGCGCACGATGAAGCCGAGGCTGCTCACCGCCTCGAACCGTGGATTGAACATCACGCCCGTATACACCAAGGATGGAAAGAGCATCGTCTGGGCGAGTGGCGGAGATTCGCCGGCCGAGCTCATGCTCGCCAGCGCCGCCGGCGACGACTCGGTGCCGAAGCCGTTCGTCGGGCGCACCGGCTTCGAGACGACGTCGCCGAGCTTCAGCCCCGATGGAAAGCAGGTCGTGTTCATGTCGCCGCGCCCGCTCACGCCGCAGCTCTACACCATGAATCTCGACGGCACCGGCTTGAGACTGCTCACTCCCGTGGTCGCCGGAAAGCGCAGTTATCGCACAGGCGCGGACTGGTCACCGAGCGGCGAGGAGATCGCGTACCAGCAGCAGAACGGCGATTTCCAGGTGTGGACGATACGCGTGAAGGATCGTGTGATGACGCAGCTCACGAACGAAGGCGAGAACGAGGATCCGGCCTGGGCGCCCGACGGCCGGCACCTGTCCATCACGCGGCGGCTGGGCGCGATCGGAGATCCGAGGGGGATTTGGATACTCGATGAGCGCACGGGGCGGCTGCGCCAGCTTACAGTCACGGGCGATGCGCGGCTATCGGACTGGTCGCCGCCGCTGCGGCCTGTTTACTAAATAATCCGCGCCGGCCGGCATCTCTGCATGTGGTTGGTGAGGGTGAGCGGCGTAACGCGCCGCGATGCCGCTCGTATATATCATACGTAGTAGAAGCGACCATTACTCAGATACCAGAGGACGCATGAGCGCATCGGCGGCACCGCGCGCGATCTCGACGCGCTACGACGGGACGATCTCGACCGCCGCGCCAATTCTTCCGGCGCGCGAGCGGCTGGTCTCGCTCGACGTTTTCCGCGGCATCACGATCGCGGGCATGCTGCTGGTGAACGATCCCGGCACCTGGAGCGCGATCTTTCCGCCGCTGGAGCACGCCGCGTGGGATGGCTGGACCCCGACCGATCTGATCTTTCCGTTCTTCCTTTTCATCGTCGGCATTACGACGTACCTCTCGATGTCGGCGCGGCGCGCGCGCGGCGACGACAATTCGGCTCTCGTCAAACAGATTCTCCGGCGCGGCATCATCATCTACGCGCTCGGCTTCGCGATGGCGATGTTCCCGTTCTATCAGTGGGGAACGATCGATTCGCTCCCCCACGCCACGGCGTGGAACCGGATCATTTTTCGCATCGAGCACGTCCGCATTCTCGGAGTGCTGCCGAGGATCGCGATAGTGTACGTCTGCGCCGGACTGCTGACGCTGAAGACGACGCTCAAGCAGCAGGTCGTCATCATCGGCACCCTGCTTCTCGGGTACTGGTTCGCGATGACGCTGATCCCTGTTCCAGGTGAGAACGAGATTGGGGCGCTGCTGCTGCATACCAAGGACAGGAACCTCGCGGCCTATCTGGACCGGCTGATACTGGGGACGAATCACACCTGGATCGGTAGCGTGACGTTCGACCCCGAGGGTCCGATGTCCACGATCCCCGCGATCGCGACCGCGATGCTCGGCGTCATCGCCGGGCGCTGGATTGCGCTGAAGGAGAAGCCGCTGCTCGAGCGGATCACGGGTCTCTTCGCCGCCGGATCGATCGCCATGGTGATCGGCCTGATGTGGAACTGGTCGTTCCCGATCAACAAGAATCTGTGGACGAGCTCCTACGTGATGTTCACCGCGGGAATGGCGTGCGTTGCGCTGGCGACGGTCATGTGGATCGTGGACTACTGCAACGTGAAGTGGTGGACGAAGCCGATGGTGGTCTTCGGAGTGAACCCGATTTTGGCGTACGTCGGCTCAGGTGTGATGGCGAGATTGATCTACACGCTCTGGCACGTGAACTACGACGGCAAATCGACAGCGGTTCAGGACGCATTTTATCAGGCGGTGTTTCTGCCCTGGCTTCCGCCGCGGGTTGCATCACTGGCGTTCGCGATCACGTTCGTGCTGCTCTGGTACGGAATCCTGCTGATTCTCTACCGTAAGAAGATCATACTGAAGGTCTAGCTCAGCGCGCTGCAGCAGCCTCTGCGCATGTGGTCGGCGAGGGTGTCCCCTTCGCCGTACCGGCTAGAACGCCAACGAAACCAAGCTGAAATCAGCGCGTGGCCTTTGCAGTTGCGATTCTCGGGCGCGAGGTCTCTCTCTCCGCGAGCGAGCTCGTCGCGACCGTTTCCGGCTCGATCGGCACGCCCGCGCGCCTCACCACGTAGGCCTCCATCGCGAAGTACTCGGGAAGGCCGAGCCGGTCGACGCGCTGCGCGGTGTTGCGGTTGCGCTCCTCGACGCGTTGCCAGAACTCCCGGTCGTCCTGCCCGGGGAACGGCGCGCGATCCTTCTGACTCTGGTGCTTGAAGATCGCCATCTTCTTCGCCCTCAGCTCGTCTTCCGACAGCGGGACCAGCACGTCGGCCTCGGCGATCTCCCACTCCTGCCAGGCGCCGCGATAGTACCACATCTCCGGAGGCGAGCCCGAGTACTGGCTGAGCGCGCCTTGTATGGCCTCGAGACACATCCTGTGCGTGCCGTGCGGGTCGGAAAGGTCGCCAGCGACGAATACCAGCTCCGGCTTCTCCTCCTCGAGCAGATCGAGCACGATGCGCACGTCCTCGGGGCCGATGGGATCCTTCCTGACCTTGCCGGTCTGATAGAAGGGCAGGTTGAGGAAGCGGGCCTGCTCGCGCTTCATGCCGAAGGTCTCGATGCCCGAGACCGCCTCGGCTTCGCGGATCGCGCGCTTCATCACCTGCACCGGGAACGCGTCGGTCTCTCCCACCTTCTTCGAGTCGAGGAATTCTTCCACCTCCTCGATCAGAGCGCCCGCCCTCGAATCGTTGATGTCGAAGTCGTTGCCGAACCGCCGCAGAAAATCCGCGTAGCGGCGAACTTCGTGGTCGAACACCGCGATGTTGCCCGATGTCTGGTAGGCGACGACGATGTCGTTCCTGTTCTGGTGCAGCTTGTTGAGCATGCCGCCCATCGAGATGACGTCATCGTCGGGGTGCGGAGAGAACACGACCACGCGCTTGCCGGTGGGCAGCTTGCTCCGCCCCCGTATCTTGGCGATCAGCGCATTGAAGACGGCGCCGTTGAGGGGGCCAGCCTTTCCGTAGCGTGACAGTAGCGGACTCAAGTGGTGCTCGCGGTAATCATTCTCGTCTAGCTTGAGCACCGATTTCTTGGTCGTCTCACTCAACCAGATGACGGCGTCGATCTCCTTCTCGCGCGTCCATTTCACCTCGCCCAGCACCCACGGCGTTCGAAAGCGCGTGAGGTCGGCCGCCGCCGCGAAGTCGACGTAGAACACGGCGGCTGGGTGTTGCTGAAGATAGGTCGCCGCGACGTCGGGGTCCGGCTCTCCCTCCACCGCCCGCCGAATGATGGCTGCCTTGTGCTCTCCCGTTGCCACGAGGGCGATCTCGCTTGCTTCCAAGATCGTCGCGACACCCATTGTGATCGCTTCGGTGGGCACGTTGTCTTCGCCGAAGAAATCGCCGGCGGCATCGCGGCGCGTGACGGTGTCCAGCGAGATGCGACGGGTGCGCGAATCCGCGCCCGAGCCGGGCTCGTTGAATCCGATGTGACCGGTCTTTCCGATGCCAAGGATCTGAAGGTCGATTCCACCCGCCTTCCTGATCGCTGCCTCGTACGTATCGCACTCGACGTCGACATCGTCGCGGGGAACGTCGCCACGAGGGATGTGGATGTTCTCGGGGCGCACGTTGATGTGGTTGAAGAGATTCTCCCACATGAACCGGTGATAGCTGTGAATGCTCTCCGGTTTCATCGGGTAGTACTCGTCGAGGTTGAAGGTCACGACGTCCGAGAAGTCGAGGCCTTCCTCGCGGTGCATCTTGATCAGCTCGCGATAGATCCCGATGGGCGTGCTGCCAGTGGCGAGTCCGAGCACGGCGTGGCCCCCCTCCTGGCGCCGCTCCTTGACTATCTCGGCGATGCGCCTGGCGATCGTGCGGGCGATCTCCTCGTACTCGACGACGACGAGGGGGACTCGTTCACGGGAGGATGACATCAGCGAGAGGAAAGGCGCACTCTGTAAGTTACGCCCGCGAGCCGGATGATGCTCTTGCTGTTTCTCATACTGGAAAAATCTACGGGCAGCTGAGAGCGTTGACCAACGGTTTCTCCTCGTACGCGTCTCTGCTCAAGCGGCAAGCCCAGAAATCAACGAGCTTCCCAGTTCACGATGCGAGCGCCGAGCACCGATTGCTGAACCGCGTCGGCCACGTCGCGGCGCAGCTGGACGTGCCGGGTGTTGTTGCGCGTCGGATTCACGCGGTTGGTGAGGACCACGACGAAGAGATCCTTCTCCGGGTCGATCCAGATCGAGGTGCCCGTAAATCCGGTGTGCCCAAAGCTCCAGGGAGAGAAGAACTGCCCCGCGCTCGAGCCGCCCTCAGGCGAATCCCAGCCGAGCGCACGGGTTGATTCCTTTCCCTGGCGCGCAGTCCAGCGCGCGATCGTCGCCGGCTTGACGATGCGAACGCCGTTAGCGCCTTCGCCGCCGTTCAGAATCATCATCGAGAAAAGAGCGAGATCCTTGGCGGTGGAAAAAAGGCCGGCGTGTCCGGCAACCCCGCCCATGGCCCACGCATTCTCGTCGTGCACCGTTCCCCACAGCAGTCCACCCCGTGCTTCGTCGACCTGCGTGGGCGCGATGCGCGGACGCAGCGCGATCGGCGGCTGGAACTGGGTGTCGATCATGCCCAGCGGCTTGAAGATCTTTTCATTCGCAAGGACGTCGAGCGTCTTGCCGGTGATTCGCTCCATCACCAGCTGCAGGATGATCATGTCCCAATCGCTGTAGACCATGCTGGAGCCGGGCGTGTACTCGAGCGGACGCGCGTTGATCTGATACAGGTACTGCTCGCGGCCGCGCGCGGTGGCGTAAATGTTCGCGCCCGCCTCGAGCCCGCCGCTGTGTGTGAGGATCTGCTTCACCGTGATCTGCGCCTTCTCCGGTGAATTGAACTCGGGAAGGTAGGAGACCACCGTACGGCTGATGTCCAGCTGGCCCCCTTCCTCGAGAATCATCGCCAGCGTGGTCGTGGCGATGACCTTGGTGAGCGAAGCGAGGTCGTAAAGCGTGTTCGTGTCGGCCTTGGGCGATCCTGGCTGATTCCAGTCGATGTAGCCGTAACCCTTCATGTAGGCGATGTGTCCATTGCGTCCGACGGCGATTGTTACGCCCGGAGCCACCGCTTCCTCGATCGCCGTCTTGACGATCTTGTCGAGCTTGCCCGCGATGGCCGTGTCGAGTCCGGAGTTGTTGAGGCCGACTTCGGGTGGGACGTACTTGATCGGCGGCGGTGCGGCGGCGGCGACGCGGGCCTGGGGCGGCGGGGCGCACGCGACCAGCGCGGCGACAGTGAAAACGGCAAGGAATGTCAAAGACTTCATGAGCGCGACGGTAGGGTATAGTAAGGCGGCCCCGCTGCTGCGCGGGGCCCGCTGATGTTCACCAAGAAAGACGATTGTATCAGCGCCGCACAACGTCTCGGTCGTATGTTCGCCGCGGGCTTGCGGTTAGCGTCCCGGCGCGCGAATGCAGTTCCTGATGAGATCCCCGGCCGCCACCGAATCCGCCCGAGTGGCGAGGGTCGGACAGGGCGGGGGGACAGCGCTCGTGAGCGAGCGATGCCCGTTCGAGCCGACGGAGCGAACCGCCGCCCACCCATCGTCGAGCTGGTCGGGAAGGAGAAACGACGTCGTGTCTCCGGCCTGATAGATCTTTTCATACGTGGGCGCAAAGGTGCGGCGGAAAAGAACTTCGTAGGTTGCTGCCCCTGGAATGGGCCGCCAGGTGATCATCCACTTCTGTCCGCCCGATGCCTGATCGCGACGCGCGAATGCGGCGGGGGGAGCCGGAGCGTTGGCGAGCGTTCCGACGACGGATGCGTTGAGCCTGGCGATGTTCGCGACGTAACCAAAGTTCACGTGCGCGAAATCGTCGGTCGGCAGATGCTGGCGCTTGTAGTTCTCGAGCCGCTCCGTGAAACGAAGCCCCGGATCGCCAAGACTCACATACGGGCTGTGGTCTCCTCCGCGAGAGATGCGATCGAGCCTGAACACGGGGAGAATCTGGAACGTCGGGTTATAAATCGTTCCCGTCGCCCAGGCGTAGCGCGCGAGCTCCCTGCTCGGACCGTTGTCCGGCTCCGCGCCGAAAATCCGGGCGCTGGTAGAGTCGACCTTGCCATCGTCAGCGACTACGTTGCCCACGATGTCGTCGGTGAATGCCGACACGATCTTGTAGCCTGCCGCGTGCAATCGCTGCGCGAGGTGCGTCGAGCCGTATAGTCCCTCCTCCTCGCCGGAGTAGGCAACGAAGATCACCGATGCTTCGAGCCCGTGCGGAAAATGTTTCGAAAACACGCGAGCAAGCTCGATCACAGCAGAAGTGCCAGTGCCATCGTCGTCGGCGCCCGGCGCGTCCTGCGTTGCCTCAAATCGCGCCAGCGGCCCGAGATCAGTGCGCGCGCAGATGCACGAATCGTAGTGGCCGCCCATCACCAGCACTCTCGTGGTGTCTCGCCCGGGCAGCCAGGCGACCACATTCACGATGTTGACCATCGGGCGGTCCGGGTGCCCGCGCATCTCCATCATCGCCGGATCGTACTCGACGCGAAGGCATCCGCCACACGCCTGGCTGTATCCCTGCAACTTGCTGAACAGATACCGGCGCGCCGCGCCAATTCCCCGGGTGTTGCTCAGCGTATCGCTCATCGTGTGGCGGGTGCCGAAGGAAACGAGCGTCGAGTCCGTTGCTCGAATCTCCGACGCCGAGATGTCGCCGATGGCGGCAGCGAGGGCCGGATCGCGGGT
>Ga0207929_1000093_pt1 | contig 25240 bp, 22 predicted proteins | sample NGESurdeep072012_FD_184466 | JGI IMG/M metagenome (GOLD analysis project Ga0207929, IMG submission 184466) | Arctic peat soil microbial communities from Barrow, Alaska - NGEE Surface sample 53-1 deep-072012 (SPAdes) | ecosystem: Environmental > Terrestrial > Soil > Wetlands > Peat ... | reverse complement strand
GCCGCTCGACCAGGAGGCCGAGCACGACATATCCCGCGTTCGAGTATGCGTTCCGTGTTCCCGGCTCGAATGCCAGCGGCTGGTTTACGAACAGCGGGAGATAGTCCTTGAGAGTGCGGATATCGTTTCTCTTCCCACCGGCCGGCGGGTCGAAGATGTTGCCTCCAATTCCGGACGTGTGGCGCATCAATTGGCGAATCGTGATCTTGCGCGCCACTTCCTTGTTGGGATAGGCCGGCCAGTACGTGGCGAGGGTCGAATCGAGATCGAGCTTGCCCGCGGCACGGAGTTGGAGGATCGCAATCTGGGTAAAGATCTTGTTGATGGAGCCGAGATTGAAGGCCGTCTCCGGATTGTTGGCAACTCGGCGCTCACGATCCGCCGCCCCGTAGGCGTGCTGGAAGACCGGCACACCATTCTTCGCCACCACCGCAACACCCGAGAACTGGCCAGCTTTGCTGAGACTGTCGAGTGAGGTCGTCAGCCGCCGAACGAGCTCGGTCTGAGAAATTGGCGATGGGCGACCGGATTCGGTGCCACCGGATGGCTGTTGTGCCACTATGGAGCCGCCGAGTAGTGACATCGGCACGAGAAGGCGCAGTGTGGGCGTCATGATCCGTTAGTCGGGGGCGCCGTCCAAATGGTTGCTATGCTCCCGCTGTCGTGCGAGAAGTCAGGCGGGGATAAATTAGCCCGATGCTCCTCACGCTCTTGGCTGCGGCGGCGTTGCTCCAGGACTCATCGCTCGTGTACGACGGGCGCGCCAACCGCACGCACGTCGATGTCCCGAGAATCGATACGGTCGCAAGCATCGATGGCAACCTCGACGAGCCCGTATGGCGCAGAGCCGCTCGGCTCACCGGCTTTTCGCAGTATCAACCGGTCGATGGTCGTCCGGCCGACGAGCCCACCGAGGTTCTGGTGTGGTACTCGCCCGACGCGATCTACTTCGGGATTCGCGCGCGTGAGATACACGGCAACGTGGTGCGGGCGACGCACGCAAACCGCGACAACATCGACAGCGAGGATCAGATCCAGATCCTGCTCGATACCGACAACGCGCGACAGATCGCGTTTCTATTCGGCGTCAACCCGTACGGTGTTCAGCAGGATGGTACGCGGAGCGCACAGTTCGCGGGTGGCGCGGGAGGCCCTTCAGCGACAGGCGGTGGATTTCGAACCATGAATCCGCTTGAGGGAAGCGTGGATCTCAATCCCGACTACTTCTTCGAGTCGAAGGGGCATCTGGTCGAGGGCGGGTATGAGGTCGAGGTGCGGATACCGTTCAAGAGCCTTCGGTATCAGGACGCGAGGGTTCAGAGCTGGGGGATTCACATCCTCCGGCGGGTGCAGCACTCGGGCTTTCAGGATACCTGGGCGCCGGCGGTTCGAGCCAACGCAAATTTTCTAGCGCAATCGGGAACGCTCGATGGGCTGCACGACCTGAAGCGCGGGCTGGTGCTCGAAGCGACGCCGACCGTGACCGCGAAAGCAGATCGGTCACCAACCATCGGTAACGGTCGTAACTATCAGCAGAAAGGGGAGCTAGGCGGCGATGCGCGGTGGGGCATCAGGCAGAATCTGACCCTGAACGGAACGATCAATCCTGATTTCTCGCAGGTCGAAGCCGACATCGGACAGGTGTTGCTCAACGAGCGATTCGCGCTGTTCTATCCGGAGAAACGGCCGTTCTTCCTTGATGGACTCGAGCTGTTCGACTCTCCCAATCAGCTGATTTATACTCGACAGATTGTCGCGCCGCTGGGTGGGGTCAAGCTCGCCGGAAAACTTGGCGGGACCAACATTGCGTCGATGATTGTGGCCGACGACCAGCAGTACTCCTGGGCCGGCAATCACTCGCCATTGTTCGGCGTGTCGCGGATCCGATACGACTTCGGCTCCAGCAACACGCTGGGTGCGGTGCTCACAGCGCGTGAAGATGGCGCCAACTACTCACGTGTCGCGGCTGCTGATTTTCGTTTTTATCACTCGAAGCTCTATTTCGCGCAGTTCCAAGTGGGCACCTCGTGGACGGACAGCCTGCGCAATCGGCGGAATGGATCTCTTTATCAAGCAGACTGGGACCGGACGGGGCGCGCATGGGGCTTTCACTACACACTCAGGTCGCTCGATCCGGGCTTCAACGCTGCTGCGGGTTTCGTAAATCGCACAGGTATCATCGAGGGGAGTGCGTTCAACCGACTTAGCTTCTACGGAGCTCAGGGCGCGCTGGTGCAGACCTACGGCTCCTTTTTCGGCTGGGATCGAATCTGGAACAATGCCGGCGCGGGCCACGGCCTGGCCGAGAGCAGCGAGTCGATTCAGCCGAGTGCAACTATACGCGGTGGATGGCAGCTGAGCGGGGCGATCACGCACAGCTATTTTGCTTTTGATCCGGCGCTATATACGGGCTTGACGATTCAGCGTTCGGTTGGGACTGTGACGGACACTGCGACCTTCATCGTGCCGCCTCCGGAGAAGGATGAATTGGGCGGGTCCTTCAGCGTGACCACGCCGACCTACCGTGTATTCAGCGGGACTGCGAGCGTCACTGAAGGACGCGTGCCGATCTTCCGCGAAGCAGCGCCGGGGAACAGCTCACAGATGGATGCGGCGCTCGACGTCAGGCCAACCACAGCGATCCGAAGCTCGCTCCAGTTCTCTCGACTGACCATCACGCGCAAGTCGGACGGCTCGCGGTTTTCGTCGGAGACGATTCCGCGCATTAAGGTGGAGTACCAGGTGAGCCCGCCGATTTTCATCCGACTGGTTGGGCAGTACGCCGCACGGTCACGATCGACACTTCGAGATCGGAATGGAAATCCGATCCTCGTAGATGGCGTACTCGACACGGGCGAGACAACGAACGAATTCTCGACCGACTGGCTCTTCAGCTACCGTCCGGCCCCGGGCACGCTCGTGTACCTGGGATACGGCTCGACGCTCGAGGAGCCCCGCGAATTCCGGTTCCAGGATCTACGGCGCACGCGGGACGGATTCTTCGGGAAAATCAGTTATTTGTTCCGGCTCTAGGCCTTCGCCGCGGTTAACCACCTCAATACCGCATTCGGGACAGATCGTCGCCGGCGAAAGGCCTGGCCTAGGTATCTTTCAGGACATTCGAATATCCAATTCCTTTTCCAGGCGCCATTCTGCCGTTCTCTTCACTAAAGCTTCACCCCAGTCTCCAAGAAGGCCTCAAAGAGCTGGGCTTTCAGCGACCAACTCCAATTCAAGCCGAGGCAATACCCGCCGCACTCGAGGGGCGTGACATTCTGGCCTGCGCGATGACGGGAAGTGGCAAGACCGCCGCGTTCGTGCTACCGATTCTGCATCATCTCATCGCCAAGCCGCGCGGAAAGACACGCGCGCTGGTGGTTACTCCCACGCGAGAGCTCGCCGCACAGATTCTCACCGCGCTCGATTCGATGGCGGTTCACACGCCCATTACAGCGGCCGCGATTTATGGCGGCGTGGGGATGGCGCCGCAGGAGCACGCCATGCGCGCTGGCGTTGACGTTCTCGTCGCCACTCCAGGCCGTTTGCTCGACCATCTGAGCTCATCTTACGCCAGTCTCAAGAACATCGAATTCCTGGTGCTCGATGAGGCCGACCGAATGCTGGACATGGGATTCCTGCCCGACATCAAGCGTATTCTCAAGATGGTGCCGGCCAAGCGTCAAACGCTCCTGTTCAGCGCGACGATGCCGCCGCCGATCGCCGCACTCACCAGAGAGATGCTCCACAATCCACTCATGATCGACCTCGGCCGGCGCTCGCTGCCAGCGGTCGGAGTGACACAGGCGGTCTACCCGGTCAAACAGGATCTGAAAAAGGATCTACTGCTGGCGCTGCTCGATCGGGGCGAAATGACGCAGGCGCTGGTGTTCACGCGCACGAAGCATCGCGCGAACCGCCTGGCCGAGCAGTTGGTGAAGCGAGGCATCAAGGCAGAGCGGATTCATGGAAACCGCTCGCAGAGTCAGCGCACAGCGGCGCTAGCTGGATTCAAGAACGGGCACTACAAGGTTCTCGTCGCAACTGACATCGCTGCGCGCGGAATTGACATCGAGGCACTCGGGCACGTCGTCAATTTCGACGTGCCGCAGGCGCCAGACGATTACATCCATCGGGTGGGTCGCACTGCGCGCGCGGGCGAGGTCGGGGATGCGTTCACTTTCGTCGCGCCGGACGAGCAGAATGATCTCCGCGCGATCGAGAAGGCGATTGGAAAGCGGCTGCCGCAGATAACGATCCCCGACTTCGACTACAACGCGCGGCCGGAGGGTCGTCTCGAGATCCCGATCGGTGAGCGGATCGCCGCAATCAGGGGCAGGAAGGCGGATGAGCGGGCGCGATCGAAGGCAAAGGCGGCCCGGTCGGGTGGCTCGAACGGCTCACACAGCTCGGGCAGCTCGCACGGCTCCGGCGGCTCGACACGGTCGGGTAGCTCAGGAGGATCAGGCTCAGGTCGCTCGGGCTCAGGTGGTTCGCGTCGAAGTGGCGGCCCGTATCGAAGTCGTCGCGGACGTTAGGCACTAAAGACAGCCTGCGTTCCGTTTGCGGCTACAGATTGACGCTCTTCATTCCTCCTTCCGCATAACGCTCGCCGGCAGCGGCCCCCTTTGGCGCCGCCGCGTCGATGCGCCTGAGATCAGACTCCGACAAAACAATGTTCAGGGCACCGACATTCTCCTCGACCCGCTCGGGGTGCCTCGTCCCCGGAATCGGCACGATGTCGTCTCCCTGGGCCAGCACCCACGCCAACGCCAGCTGTGCGGGCGTGCATTTGTGCTCCTTGGCGATCTCCTCGACCCTCGCGACAAGCTCGAGATTCATTTTGAAATTCTCGCCCTGAAAGCGCGGGTTCTGTCTCCTGAAATCGTCCTGTGCCAGATCGTCGATTTTCTTGATCTGTCCGGTAAGAAATCCGCGGCCGAGTGGACTGTACGCTACGAAGCCAACGTCCAGAAGCCGTAACGCATCGAGCAGTCCCTCCTCGGGATCGCGCGTCCAGAGAGAGTACTCCGTCTGCACCGCGGTGATCGGGTGAACCTTGTGCGCTTTGCGAATCGTGTTGACCGATGCTTCTGACAGTCCGATGTAGCGCACCTTTCCCTCGCGAACGAGCTTGGCCATCGCTCCGACGGTGTCCTCAATCGGCGTGTTCTTGTCGACACGGTGCTGATAGTAGAGGTCGATCGTCTCGACGCCCAGTCTCTTGAGCGATCCTTCGCACGCCTGGCGGACGTACTCGGGACTGCCATTGATGCTCCGTATGGTCGGATCTTTGGGATCGCGCACGTTGCCGAACTTGGTCGCGATGATTACGCGGTCGCGCTTTCCCTTGATCGCGCGGCCGACCAGCTCTTCGTTCTTGAACGGGCCGTACATGTCGGCGGTGTCGAGCATGGTGATGCCGAGCTCGAGCGCGCGATGGATGGTCGCAATGGATTCCTTCTCGTTGCTCGGACCGTAAAACTCCGACATGCCCATGCAGCCCAGGCCGATTGCAGATGTCTCGAGGCCCCGGGAGCCGAGGCGGCGCGTCTTCGTAGTGGCGGGACTCATTTGAATTCCTGAAAGCGGTACGTGAGCAAAGTGATCACCGCAACAGATACGCCGAAACGCCCCGAACGCAAGTTCAGCGCGCGTTATAGCGGTTCCGCGGCGCCGCTATCACTCTTAAGGCAATGCCGATCTCCCTCGCCGCGCGCAACGTCTCGCACCACTTCGGCAATGTCGTCGCTCTGGACGACGTGACTATCGACATTCCAGCGGGACGGGCGACAGCGCTCGTCGGGGAGAGCGGCTCCGGGAAGACGACACTCCTTCGCTGCTTCAACCGTCTCGTAGAGCCGGATCACGGGCAGGTGATGGTCGGCGACAAGGATGTCCGAACCCAGTCACCTGTGTCTCTACGGCGCGGAATCGGATACGTGCAGCAGCATGGCGGGCTGCTTCCGCACTGGCGAGTGCTGCGCAACGTCGAGCTCGTGCCGACACTCCAACACATGCCCGATTCCGCCGACGCAGCCCGGCGCGCGCTCGACCTCGTTGGGCTTTCCTCGGCGCAATTCGGCTCGCGTTTCCCCCACGAGCTATCGGGTGGCCAGCGCCAGCGTGTAGCACTGGCGCGTAGCATCGCCGCTCGGCCGGGCGTAATTCTGCTCGATGAGCCATTCGGAGCGCTGGACGCAATCTCGCGGGCCGAGCTGCAGGAAAGCTTCGACAATCTGCGCCGCGATCTCTCCGTCACCACGCTGCTGGTCACGCACGATCTGGCCGAAGCGGGACGTCTCGCTGAAGAAGTGGTGGTGATGAGGAGGGGAAGGATCGAGCAGCGAGGGAGCATGGGAGATCTGATTCGCGCGCCGGCCACGGAATACGTCGCGCGGTTGATAGAGCGGGCACGAGCGGGGCTCGAGGCTCTGCGCGCGTGACCGGGATTCGACACCGTGCGCGAATGAGATGGAGGCAGCGAATCAGCGTCCTGCTCGCTACGGCGATCGTCGGTGGAGCAATGCCCGCTGCGCTCGTCGCACAACAAGAGAGTCGGCCGGTGGTCGTCGCGTCCAAGCCGTTCGGTGAGTCGTATCTGCTGGCGGAGATGTTCTCGCAGCTGCTCGAATCCCGTGGATTCAGCGTGGACCGGAAGCCAGGGCTTGGCGCAACCGAGATTGCGTTCGGCGCGCTCCGCACCGACGCGATCGATGTCTACCCCGAGTACACGGGGACAGGACTCATCGCGATTCTGCACGACACGTTGCCCGATTCTGTCGCGGCCGATCCGCGAGCAGTGTTTGCGCACGTCGCCCGCCGGTTTGCGAATCTCTACCATGTGCGCTGGCTCCCGCCGCTCGGCTTTCAGAACACGTACGCGATCGCCGTCACGCGATTGACGGCAAGCCGCTACCATCTTCGCACGCTCAGTGACCTCGCGCGCGAGGGTCCGCATCTGACCGCGGGGTTCACCGCGGATTTCATCGGGCGAAGCGATGGACTGGTCGGCCTGTCTCACGTCTATGGATTGAGGCCTCGCGCTGTGAGACCACTAGCGCCGGCGATGAAATACCAGGCGCTCGCATCGGGCGCGGTGGATGTCATCGATGGCTATTCAACCGATGGGCTGCTCGCCCGCTACGATCTGGTCACCCTGATCGACGACAAGCACTTCTTTCCTCCATACGAAGCGGCCGCGCTCGTATCAAGTCGACTAGACAGCCAGATGCCCGGAGCAATCGCGGCGCTTGCGCTACTGAGCGGACGCCTGGATGAGAAGACGATGCGACAGCTCAATCGTCGGGTGGAAGTGAATGGCGAAGACGTCCGCCGAGTGGCGGGTGACGAGCTGGCGGTACTTGGGCTCTCCGGCGCGACGCATGATGCGAGCGAGGCGAAAGCGGCGCCATCGGAGCAGCAGTCTGGATTCGCGGAGTATTTGTGGGATCGCCGGGCGACGATAACGGCGCTCCTGATCCGGCATCTGGAGCTCGTCGCTTTCGCTCTTTTCGCCGCTGTTATCGTTGCGGTTCCACTGGGACTTGGGCTCGAACGAACTCGACGAATCGCGGAGCCGACGATTGGCGCACTCGGAGTACTCCAGACGATTCCAAGCATTGCACTACTCGCCTTCATGATTCCATTGCTTGGTATCGGAGTCGTCCCGGCCCTGGTGGCGCTCTGGCTGTACGCACTTTATCCAATTGCGCGCGGAACTTATACGGGAGTCCGCGACGCCGATCCTGAAGCCGTAAATGCCGCTGAAGCGCTTGGCACCACTCCAACGCAACGACTGATGTGGGTGCGCCTTCCGCTCGCGGCACCAGTGATCATGGCTGGAATCCGCACTGCCGCAGTCATCACTGTGGGAGCGGCGACGCTCGCCGCGTTTATTGGCGCAGGAGGCTTGGGGGAGCCAATCGTCGCGGGTCTCGCTCTCGCGGACACTCGGATGATTCTTTCAGGCGCGCTTCCGGCCGCCGCGCTCGCTCTCGCCGTGGACGGCGTCCTTGCGATCGTGGAACGGCTCGTGACTCCGGCCCACCGGCGGAAACGATTCTGGAGACGGCGAACGAAAGGTCCGAACGTTACAATCGTTCCGGCGGTCTAGCTCTGTGTAACCAGCGCGCGGCAGGCCGCGGTGGCTGAATCGAGGAACTCGCGGACCTGCTGCTCCTGAGCGGATGCGGCGCCGAACCGGGATCCGGGAAGAACTGCTCCAACCCATTCGTTGGTGTGCCAGGTGCCGTTTCCCCACAATGGGCGAGACTGAGCACGCGACGCGCTGGGTTGCGGGCTCATGTTGAGATAGAAATACGGCTCGTCGTAGAAATCGTCGCCTAGCTCCAGTCCCATTCCAATGGTGCGACCGGGCGCGACCTTGATGAGCGTTGCGAGGTCGAAGTGCTGCGGCCAGCACCTTAGCTCGCTGGCTCCGCGTGTCTTTCGGACAATGGAGCCGAGTAGCGTGGCAGCGTTCGCGAACCATTTCGACAGCTCTTCGAAGAGAGTCGGCGCACTCGCATCGAATGATTCTCCAATCGCGACGGGATGGTCGGGTATCTCATAGTCTCGCCGCAGCGTATAACGCGCCGGGTCCGCACCGAGAGATTTGATCTGCGAGCGAATCCACTCAGTCGCGTCGGTGATCGTACGCCCATGGAGCTTGTATTCCGCGATCGGTTGATTGTCTTCGGTGACTATCAGCAATGCGAACTTGGATGGCCTGACGCCGATCCGGAACGGTCGCCCAGTCGGAATCACACGCGAAAACAATCCGGCAAGAGAAGGCACCCACTCCAGGTTGGTATGGCTTTCATCCGGACGATGTGCGAGGAAGGAAATCCCGGCGGCGGCTCCGAACTGCGCGGCGTAATGCAGCTGCAATCGGCAATCTGAAAGCTTCGCTGCGTCTTCGGGTCGAACTGGCTGCCAAGTCCTGGGGGAAGGGCGGTAGGTCTCTGCGGCAGCGTGCGGGATCAATTCCACGGTGGTATCCGGTAATGCGGATTAGCAGCATATGTAACAGTGTCTGCTGACACAAGCCGGGGTTCATCAGTCGACGAGGCGAATGCGATCGGTGTCTTCCAGCTGTCCTTCACCGATCTCGATCTTGGAACCTTCCCGAAGCCGGTTCCCGCGATCTTGCCTCTGTTCGCGACGCTGGGGCTGGTGGATGCGAACCTCAAGCCCAAGCCAGCGCTCGCTACGTGGGACACGATCTTCGCGCGACGACTGAAGCATTAAGCGGCGTTGGCGATCGGCCGATCGCGTGCCGCGGCAGCGTGAAATCTTCCGTACGTGAAGTAGATCGTCAGTCCGACGGCCAGCCACACGAACAACCTGATCCACGTCGGGAGCGGGAGACCGGACATCAGGTAAAGACAGATGAGAGTTCCCACGATGGGCACCCACGGCATGCCCGGTGTCCTGAACGGTCTGTGCGTGTCGGGTTCTATTCTGCGCAGGATCAGGACTCCCGTGCACACGATCGCGAACGCGAGCAGAGTTCCCATGCTCACGAGCTGGCCGAGCACCGCGATTGGAAACAGGCCGGAAGCGATTGCGACGACGAGCCCTGTGATCGCTGTCGTCACGTGCGGAGTGCGATACCGCGGGTGTAGCCTGGCAAACAGAGGCGGGAGCAATCCGTCGCGGCTCATCGAGTAGAAGATCCGGGACTGGGCCAGCATGTTCACCAATATCACGCTCGACAGCCCGCAAATCGCGCCGATGTTGACGATGGGCGCGAGCCACTTGAGCCCCGTGGCCTGAACCGCGACGGCAATCGGTGAGGCGACGTTGAGACTGGTGTATGGGACGAGCCCCGTCATCACGAGTCCAACGGAGATGTATATGACGGTGCAGATCGCGAGCGAGACGAGAATTCCGATCGGGATGTCGCGTCCAGGATTCTTTGCTTCCTGTGACGCAGTGGAGACCGCGTCGAAGCCGATGTAGGCAAAGAAGATGATTCCCGCGCCGCGGAGGATCCCGCTCCATCCGAACGATCCAAACTGGCCCGTGTTCGGAGGAATGAAGGGGTGAAGATTCGCCGTGTTGACGTAGTGCGCGCCGAACGCAACGAAGATTGCCAGCACCGCGACCTTGATGATGACAATGGTGGTATTCACTCGCGCTGATTCGCGGATTCCAATCACCAGAAGTCCTGTGAGCGCGAGACAGATCACCATTGCGGGGAGGTTGAACACCCCGATGACGTGGGTTCCGTCGGGCAGGCAAATGTGAACCCCGGGGGCACCGGTGAGACGCGGTGGAATCGTGATGCCCATCTCGCCAAGCAGGGTGATCGCATAGGCCGACCATCCCACTGCCACGGTCGAGGAGCTTAGCGAGTACTCGAGAACGAGATCCCAGCCGATAATCCACGCGACCAACTCGCCCATCGTCGCGTAGGCATAGGTATAGGCGCTCCCGGCCACCGGGATCATGCTCGCCAGCTCGGCGTAGCAAAGGCCGGCGAACACGCAGGCGATTCCGGCGAAGACCATCGATAGCGTCAGCGCCGGGCCGGCGTTCTGGGAGGCGACGGTGCCGGACATGACGAAGATTCCGGCTCCGATCACTGCCCCGATTCCAAGGGTGACCAGAGCCAGCGGTCCCAGCTCCCGTCGCAGCGTCCCCGAGCCAGCCTCCGCCAGCAGTGAACCGATGTTCTTCCGAACGAAGAGCGACATGAACTCCTCCCAATTTGGATGCGAAATTGTATACAATCGGCCCTAGAATAACCAGCGTGGGTGGGACGCGCAAGAAGGCACCGGCGAGCTGGGTGCACGAAGACGAGTGTCGCGACGCCGGGCGGCGTTATATTGGCGGAATGGTGCAGAGACGAGCTGCTGCCAAACTGCGCTCCTCGCCGGAGCGGGGACGACGCGCCAAAGGTGCCACAGAGCGAGCGAACAAACTTTACGACTCGCTGCGGAATCTCATTGTCCGCGGGCAGCTGGCGCCCGGGGCACGAATCGTGGAAACTGAAGTCGCCGAGCGCTTTGGCGTCAGCCGAACGCCGGTTCGCGCCGCGTTCCAGCGGCTCGAGCGGGAAGGCTACGTCGTCGCCTCGCCCACCCACCAGGCGCGGATGACCGTCGCGCCGCTCACGCGCGAGGACGTTGGGGAGCTGCTCGAGATCGTGGGCGAGCTCGAGGGTCTCGCTGCCCGGAGCGCGGCACGTCTGAGCGAAGCCCAGCGGGAGACGCTGGCAAAGGAGCTGGCCACGCTCAACGCCGAGTTCCGGAAGGCTGCATCGGCCAAGGGCGCACAGCCGGGCAAACTGTACGAGCTCGACGAGAAATTTCACCGGCGCTATGTGGAAGCCGGCGCCGGAGCGCGACTGCGCTCGCTGCACGACGCCGTGAAACCGCAGGCCGAGCGCTACATCAGGATGTACATCGCGCTACTGCTCGACACGGTGCCGACCGCCGGGACCGAACATGATGTGATCGTCGATGCGATCCGCACCGGCAATGCCGCCTCGGCTCAACGTGCCGTCCAGACGAACTGGCGTCACGCGGCGGATCGATTGGTGCGCGCGATCGAGGTGATGGGAGAGCAGGGGAACTGGTAGGTCAGGGCTGGCATCGCCAGCCTGATCAAGGCTATGGAAGCCGCTCCGGCGCCTTCACTGATTTGCGCTCGATCGGCTGCGCCGCGCCAGAGCCCAGAGGACGCACCCCTTCTCCTTCGGTGAAAAGCCGGGTGAGAAAGCGCTGGCCTTCCCCGATTCGCTCAACTTCGACGGCGGTGGCCTCGAGGGCCTGCTCCATCCGAAGCAATCTTTCTCCGATCTCCCGCGGGAATGCCGCGACGGCGGCGGTGCTTCGACGCCAGATCCTGCGCGCGAACGCAACTGATAACGGGAGGAACACCACAAGCATGAATATTCCGCCGAGGACGTATGCATCCGGGGGCGGACCCTGGTTTATGACGCGTGGCTGCTCGACCACCGCTCCTGGAATGGCAGCGGCTTTGGATATGTCCATCGCGTTGGAGGCGAGCATCTTGTCCACATTAGCAATTCTCGAATCGATGTCGGTCATCCGAGTCTCGAGCGGCGTTCGCTCCGGCGACCCGGCCGACACGTCTTCGAGCTGACTGGTGATTTCCCTGCGCGTGTTCTGGAGCTCGTCGAGCTGGTTATTCAGCTCTCGGCGCTGCGCCCTGAATCCCTCGTAAATGTCGCTCGCGGTCGGCGCGTTGCGCGCAACGGCGATCGGTGCGAGCGCTGGAGCACTGGGAGACTGCGGGGCTTGAGGAGCCTGAATCAAACGATCCTCGCGGCGCGTGCGATGGTTATCGGGGACGGACCTTTTGTTAATCTACGGCTACAGCAGTGGATTTTCTTCACCAGGTCTCCTGACCGAGTCAGATTGCGGCGGAAAGCGCCCAATCCTAGGCAGCCACGGAAAGTGGACTCTGCCTCGCCCGCGAGCGCTGCCACTCGATGAACCCAGCGACAGCGAGTGCCAGGAGTGCCGCGTAAAGACCCGCGGATAGCAGCAACTGCTTTCTCCAGAACAGGACCACGTAGCCGACGTTGACCGCGATCCAGAGCCACCAGTTCTCGAGAACCTTTTTTGCCAGGAGCCAGTTGGCGACGAGGCTGGTCGTCGAGAGAGCGGCATCGGCGTAAGGCGCGGCGGCGTTGGTCCAGCGCGCGAGTGCCATGCCGACTAGGAGGGACACGGCGGCCGTTCCAGCCAGCCAGCGCAGCCGGATTGCCCAGTCGAGGACTACGATCGGCGCCTGTCCTTGCCCGCGCTCGCCGCCGCGGGCCCAGTACCACCAGCCGTAGATGTTCTGCACTACATAGATCGGCTGCAGCGCGGCGTCTGCGTAAAGTCTGGCGCGAAGGAAAACGACGAGATACGCGAGAATACCCACGATCGCCACAGGCCAGCAAATGATCCTCTCCTTGATCGTGAGGACGATGCCTACCAGGGTCATGACGACGGCCACCAGCTCGATCGGATTCATCGAGCGGCGAATGTAATTGAATTCGCCGCCGTCAGAGAGATTTCGACGCGCCCTCGAGCTCCGTGGCCGCGAGAATTCCTCGCTCGATGTAAATCGGGCGCACGTGGGCCCGAAGCGTGGGGAGCCTGAATGCGAATATGACTCCCGCGATCACGCATGCGGCACCGCCAATCATGATTGTTTTCATCGGACCAATTTGAGCGGCCACGAAACCCGCCATCAGGCTGCCGAGTGGAGCAGTGCCAAGAAAAGCCATGGTGTAGTAGGCCATCACTCTTCCACGCATCTCGTCATCGACGATTGTCTGGAGGATGGTATTCGTCGACGCCATCTCGACCATCATGCCTCCACCTACGAAGGGCAGAATCAAAATGGAGAGCCAGAGGACCCGGGAGAAGGAAAAAGCCAACAGCCCCGCTCCGAAGGTGATCGAGGCGATCACGATCGCGCGACCGAGGCCGAGCACAGAGGTACGCGACGCAAGATAGAACGCGCCCGCGAGCGCGCCGACACCCGACGCCGTCATGAGATACCCGAGAGTGTGGGGGCCGCCGTGAAGGACGGTGGCGGCGATCGCCGGCATCAACACCGTATACGGCATGCCCATCGTCGCGACGAGCGCGACGAGCAGCAGTGAGTCGCGCACCGGCGCGAAGCGCGTGACGTAGCTGAATCCGGCTCTCAGCTCCTGTAGCGCCCGAGTCTTGGTCTCGCGAGCAGGCCGTTTCTCCACGCGCATCGCCAGGAGCGAAGCAATGACTGCGATGTAGGAAATCGCATCCAGCGCGAAGCACCAGCCCTCTCCGAACGCCGCAATCAGGATGCCTCCAATCGACGGGCCTATGACACGGCTCGCATTCACCATGGATGAGTTGAGCGCGATGGCGTTGGAGAGGTGGGATCGATCCTCGACCATTTCTACCACGAACGCCTGTCGCGCGGGCGTGTCGAAGGCGTTGATGATCCCCTGCACGACCTGGAGAATGAGAATGTCCACGACCGTGATCACGCCCGCGAAGGTCAGCACGGCGAGACCGACGGACTGCAGCATCGAGAGAGACTGCGTGACGATCAGGATTCGATGGCGATCCCATCGATCCACGAGAACGCCGGCAAAGGGCGCGAGAAGCAGCGTGGGAATCTGTCCGAAGAATCCGACGACGCCGAGCAGAAACACCGAGCCAGTCAGCCGATACACCAGCCAGCTGGTCGCGATGCGCGTGATCCAGGTGCCGATGAGCGAAACCGTCTGCCCGCTAAAAAAGAGCCGGTAATTGCGGTGCTGCAGAGCCCGGGTGAGATGCAGCTGTTTCCGCGGCTGCTCGCGGGGCTTGGGAGAGACGTCCGTCACGATTGGCGGGAGCGCAATAATGGTGCTATTTACTGAGCGCGCATGAGACCGTTGCCTTTTGTCTGGCCCCACGCCCTGATCTTCTGGGCAGTCTACGTCTGGGCATTCCTACCAGAATGGAAGGTCGTGCAGGGTGGTATTGAAGGGGTGAAAGGCAGCGACTCCAGGGACGGCGGATCCTTGCGAGTGTTGCTCGGCGGAATGTGGATTGCGCTCCTTATCGCTTTTGGGCTCGCATTCGTCCGGGTGTGGTCGTTTCCGCCAGGAGCGCAGCTGCCGCTATTCGCGGTCGGTCTATCCCTGATAGCTCTCGGCAGCCTGCTCCGACGCTACTGCTTTCGCACGCTCGGCCAGTATTTTACTGGAGACGTGAGAGCGAGATCCGATCAGCCGGTGATTCGCACCGGTCCGTACCGTCTGGTGCGGCATCCGTCGTATACGGCGGGCATGATGATGTTCATCGGAATCGGATTGGCGCTGGGAAGCTGGTTCAGTTTCATCCTTCTCACGATTGGCACGATCGCGACTTACGGCTACCGCGTAAAGATCGAGGAACGGGCGTTGCTCGATACTATTGGCGCGCCGTACCGTTCCTATATGAAGGAGACAAAACGGTTCGCTCCATACATCGTGTAACACGATTTAAGGCTGTCAACTGAGACCTTTCAGGCTCAAGCTGCCGTCTTGTTCAGTTGCAGTTGCCGTCGCGGTCGCCGGAATCCATCGCACCAGCTGATCCTCGATTCCCATGGTGAGGCGGCGATACTCTTCCCTCATCAGGGGAGATGACACCATGAAATCGGCCGTCGCACGGTTGCAGGCGACGGGAATGTTGTAGACCACGGCTATCCGCAGGAGTGCGTTCACGTCGACGTCGTGCGGATGTGGCTGCAGGGGATCCGAAAAGAAGATGACGAGGTCAATTCGCCCTTCGACGAGCGCCGCGCCGAGCTGCTGAACTCCGCCAAACGGTCCGCTGACGAATTTCGTGATGTGGAGGCCGAGCTCTGCGCTCAGGATTGAGCCAGTCGTTCCTGTCGCGAAAAGCTCGTGGTGCATGAGAACACCGCGATTGCCACGAACCCAATCGAGCAGATCGCGCTTGCGGTTGTCGTGCGCGATCAGGGCAATTCGCTTGTTGGAATTCATCAACAGCAAGCGGCGGCTGGGCATATACGCCTTGGAGAGGGTTGGCCTTGGTGAGGTTTCTGGCAACAAGCATAGGCAGTGATTGTGACCATCTGGTCACCGTCTCGGCCGCTTTGGGTAACGTTCCCGCGGCCGGAGGCTTGCAGCCGGACGGCGGATGTTGCACTTAGATGTTTCACTTAACTGAACGCGTCGGATGGAGGAGAATACTGATGAGATGCCCTTCGACCGCTTTTCTGATGCTCGCCATTTCAGCCGCCCCCTTGTTTGCGCAGGGGACTCGTAGGGTGCCACCAACGCCAACTCCAATTACTACGGGCGGGCGTCCCATGCCGCGCGCGGCGACTGCTACGCTTCCGCCGATCCAACTCGAGGACCAGTGGACAACGGCGCTCGTACAGCGTGACACACGCACGTTCGATCGCCTGCTGGCGCCGAATTTCGTCTACACGGAAAACGCGTCTGTGATGAATCGCAGCGATGTGATGAAGAGCGTGACGGGCTCCGATCGCGTCGAGTGGGCGCGCAACGAGGGAATGCGGGCTCACGATTTCGGGGATGTGCAGGTCATCACGGGTGTCCTGCATCTCAGAGGGAAGGGAAAGCAGGGCCCCTTCGACCGGCGATATCAATTCACCGACACCTGGCAGCGCCACAATGATCGGTGGCAGATCATAGCGGCGCAGGATTATCTGATTCCGAAATAGTCCGTAGCAGAGAGGAGACGAGATGAAGCGAGTCTTACTCGGGCGCGCCGCGATTACGACGCTGATGGCAGTGGCAGCATGCAACGGTGGCGACAAGGGCGCGACCGCGGATAGCGCTTCCGGCTCGGAGCCGCAGGTGACGTCGGGCGCCGCAACGGGGACGGCATCTACATCGGGCGCGCGAATCGCCGTCGCGCACGCCGGCCCACCCGGTGAATGGCAGATGCCCGCCGGCGACTACGCCAGCTCGCGCTACAGCGAGCTCGCTTCGATCACTCCGCAAAACGCCGCGAACCTCCACGTATCCTGGGCATTCTCGACCGGAGTGCTGCGCGGACACGAGGGCCAGCCACTGGTCGTGGGCAACACGATGTACGTCGTCACGCCGTATCCCAACGTCTCGTACGCGATCGACCTTGCGCAGACCGGGCAGCCGCTCAAGTGGAAGTTCCGTCCGGACAACTCCCAGCAGGCAATCGGCAGAGCCTGCTGCGACGTGGTGAATCGCGGTGCCACGTACGCCGACGGAAGGATCTTCTATAATCTGCTCGACGGGCACACCGTCGCGATCGACGCGGTCACCGGCAATCAGGTATGGCGCACGAAGATGGGTGATCTCTCCCGCGGCGAGACGATTACGATGGCGCCGATAGTGGTGAAAGGGAAAGTCATAGTCGGGTCGAGCGGTGGCGAGATGGGAGTGCGTGGATGGATCGCAGCGCTCGATGCAGCCACTGGAAAGGAAGTCTGGCGCGCCTACAACATCGGGCCCGACAAGGACGTGAAGGTCGGTCCGAAATTCAAGCCGTTCTACGCCCACGATCGGGGGAAGGACCTCGGCGCTACGTCGTGGCCGGGCGACACATGGAAAACGGGTGGTGGCGCGGTATGGGGCTGGCTCTCCTATGATCCCGTGCTCAATCTCATTTATCACGGCACCAGCAATCCCGGGCCGTGGAACGAGAACCAGCGCACTGGTGACAACAAGTGGACTGCCTCGATTCTGGCGCGCGATGCGGACACCGGCGAGATGGTGTGGGCACTCCAGGTGACGCCGCACGACATGTGGGACTACGACGCCGTGAACGAGAACATCCTCGTCGACCTCCCAATCAAGGGCCAGATGCGGAAAGTGCTCGTGCACTTTGATCGCAATGGCTTCGCATATACGATCGATCGCGCAACCGGCGAAATTCTCCTGGCGGAACCGTTCGTCCCGATGAACTGGTCCACAGGAATCGACATGGCGACCGGCCGCCCCAATGTCGTAGAAACGAAGAAGACGGCGCAGGACAAGAACGTGAAGGATATCTGTCCCAGCCTCGAGGGCGGCAAGAATCAGCAGCCCGCGGCGTTCTCCCCGCAGACAGGTCTCTTCTACGTTCCGACGAACAATCTCTGCATGGATTTTCAGGCGCGCGCGGTCACGTACATCGCCGGCACGCCATTCATCGGAGGCAACGCGCCGGAGAAAGGAGGGCCGGGCGGCTATCGCGGCGAATTCATCGCCTGGGACGCCACGACCGGCAAGAAGATCTGGGGAATCAAGGAGCCGTATCCCGTGTGGGGTGGCGCGCTCGCAACCGCCGGTGGCGTCGTGTTTTACGGAACGCTCGACGGCTGGTTCAAGGCCGTCGACGCCAGGAGCGGCAAGGTGCTCTGGCAGTTCAAGGTAGGCTCAGGCGTAGTCGGGAATCCGGTGACATACACGGGCCCCGATGGGAAACAATATGTCGCGATTTATGCAGGAATAGGTGGCGACATGGGACTCCTCATCGCCGGGGACGTCGCTGCCAATCTCCCCTACGATGTTCGCGAGCGGGGAACGACTCTGCCTGACATCGCCCGATGGACAAGCTGGGGCGGTGAGCTGTTCGTGTTTTCGCTGTGATGGCTAGGATGGCCCAAAATCTTCACGGAGGTATCTATCCTCACATGCCACGCCGTCTTCCGCAGCATTTGCTCATCCTTCTCTTGTCGATCTCCTGCAACTCACAGGGGAGTCACGAGACAGCGCCAGCTGCAGGGGACACATCTTCGCCGAAGACTGGTACGACGTCGGCAGTTGGTGCAGATACCGGAAGCAACTACTTCGTGGCCGGCGATAGCCTGCGCCTCATCGAGCACCCGGAAATCCTGCCGGCGGGATTCCCGTTGCTGATCAAGCCGCTGCCGGTAAAGAACCCCTACGAGGGGGACAAAGGAGCAATCGCGAACGGCGCGAAGCTGTTCGTAGGATATAATTGCCTCGACTGTCACGGTGCGGACGGATCCGGCGCGATGGGCCCCAGCTTTCAGGATGGGCGGTGGCACTTCGGCGGATCACCTGGCGATGTGTTCGAATCGATTTATCAGGGCAGGCCCGACGGGATGCCGGCGTGGGGAGGTCGCATCTCCAACGAACAGATCTGGATTCTGACAGCGTACGTGCGCTCACTGTCATCCAAGGATCTGAGCACCGAGAATTTCACCGGTAAAACAGTAGAACGAACCGGTCACTGAGCATCTTGTTCGCCATTTGTGGGCGGCCGTAGTCCCCTACGAAGGGCTCAGGATCACCAGGAATGCACACCGCCTCAGGCGTTACGCCAATTCACTGAAATTGGGCAGCACGGTGGCTGAATTCTTGACACGTAAAACGATGACTCGGAGTAGGATAGCGAGTTTGAATGAGCAACTGAGAAGCAAAATGAGGTGCGTAGTATGATCAGCAGAATCTGGCACGGCTGGACGACACTTGAGAATGCCGCCAAGTACGAATTGCTGCTTCGCGCAGAGGTTCTGCCCGGAATCCATCGAATCGCGGGCTACAACGGTGCGTATCTATTGCGACGCGAGGCCGCCAATCGCGAGATGGAATTCATCGCGATCACTCAATTCACAGACATAGATGCGGTGAAGTCATTTGCCGGAAAGGACTACGAGCGGGCGGTGATCGTCCCAGGGGCCGCAAAGTTCCTGACTCACTACGATGAGCGCTCGGCACACTATGAGACGCTGCTCACGCCAGCGGATGTGAGAGCACTGGCCGCGCGGGCCAGCGGAAGGCACAGAGTTATCTAGGACGAGGGCGGAGCCGGTGGTACTCCCCCGAAAGCGTTGATGATCGCGAGCCCCATGTTGGCAAGCGTGAGCTGAGGCTCGTTGTCCAGAATCCAGCGCTGATCCTTGTTCTCCTTGGTCATCACGCAGGCCACGACGCGGTTGCGCAGGTACCAGAGCGTACACTCGGTTCGAACAGCGTCCGTCTCGCCATCCTTGTGTGCGGCGCGTGCTCCCTCCAGATAACGCTGAAGCATGAAGTCCGTCGTGTTGTGCTCGAGGATGTCGAGCATCGCGGAGTCGGCAGCGGGATTCACCGCCTTGCCCAGCGCCATCAGCTCGAACAGATGCGCCATCTCGTTCGGAGTCGTCACGCCCAGTCCGTACTTCACCGAGCTGTCCATCGCGACGCTCGAGTTGCGGAGGAAGCTCTTCGAATGAACGCGGGTGTGCTGGAGCCCGAGGGAGTCCATCTTGGCCCAGACGCGCCGGATGATGATGCGATCCAGCAGCAGATTGGTCGCCGTGTTATCGCTGATCGTGGACATGAGCCACACCGCGTCGTGTACGGTTAGCACCGTCCCGTTGTGAAGGAACTGGACAACCCCCGAACCCGGCACCTGATCGATCTTGAGCACGGTGAGCGGATCGTCGAGAGAGAGCTGGCCTTTCGCCACGAGATCGTACACCGTCACGAGAATCGCGACCTTGATCAGGCTGGCGGTGGGAAAGGTCTCGTCTCCACGCCTGTTGATGCGCGCGCCAGTCTCGAGGTCGATGACGCTGTATCCGACTACGCCGTGGTGCGCGTCCGCGATCGAGTCGAGCTTCCGGCGAAGAGCAGCAGTATCAGCGTGAACAATCTGCAGGCGTCCCACTCCCGTCTGGCCAACGCGTGTGGCGGCGCAGGCGATCACACCGGCGAGAAGGATCGCGGCGTAGGTGGCAACTACGCGCGGTGTGCGGGAATGAGTCATTGGTCGGATGTTCAGTTCGAAGCTGCTGTCGCTGTGGCGACAGAGCCTTCTGGGTCGAGCGTCTTCAGCACTTCACGCCACGCGAACTTCTTGCCGCTCCCCCTCACCCAGTAGTCCATCCATGCCATCTCGGCGACCGATTTGACAAGCTGATTGCGGGGATCCGGGATTCCGTGCGTGTTGCCGGGATAGACGTACATCTCGGCCGGCACTCCGAGACGCTTGAGCGCCATGAACAATTCCTCCGACTGCGGGCGCGGCACACGCGGGTCACCTTCGACGACGTGGATCATCGTCGGGGTCTTCGCGTTCCTGATGTACTTGAGCGGCGACTGATTCCAGTACGCATCGAAGTCATCATATGGCAGCTTGTTGCCGAGATAGAACTGCCGGTTTCTCTGGACGTCGCTCTCGGCGTACATCGAGATCCAGTTGGACGTTCCGGCTCCAGTGCTGATCGCCTTGAACCGGTTGGTGTGCGTGAGAATCCAGTTCGACCAGTGTCCGCCGGCGCTCCAGCCGAGGACTCCCATCTTGGTGCTGTCGGCGATTCCCTGCGAGATCAGATGGTCGACGCCGGTCATGATGTCTTCGTACCCTTTCTGGAAATAGTTGCCGACGATGTCGGTCTTGTGCTTCTCGCCGTAATTCGTCGAGCCGCGATAGTTGGGCATCAATACCGCGTAACCGGCGCCGGCGTACGTCTGCGCGCCGTAGCCGCCATTGAAGCCGAGCACGTCGGCGGACGCAGGCCCGCCGTGAATCGCGACGATCAGCGGGTAGCGGGTACCGGGTTGATAACCAACGGGTTTGATGAGAATCCCGCCAACTGTCTTTCCGTCCGTCGATTTCCAGGTGATCTCCTCCTCATCTCCCAGGGCGAAGCCGCGGACCTGCGGATTGGCGTCGGTGAGCTGACGCCAGTTCGCGCGCACGGGGATCTGATCGACCGATGCGACTGTGAACAGCGTCGCGGGCGTGCTGGGATCGGCGTAATTCAGCAGCAGCAGCCTGGAATCGTCGTCCTCGTTGGCGTTGAGCGACGCGTGGACATTCGACACCTGGCGAACGGTGTTCTTGTCGATGTCGAGCGCCATCAGCTGGTTCGTGGCCTTGATGCCCTCGTTGAAGTAGATGGTCTTGCCATCCTTCGACCAGAAACCAATCGTGGCATCACCGTCGAAAGTTCCACCCAGTTTCCTGAGCTGCCCGGCCCGGTCGTCGACGCGCCGCAGGTAGACACGATTGTTGGTCATGTTGTACTGCGTCATGTCGTCCGGCGCCGAGAAGGCGATCCACTTGCTATCGGGTGAGAACTCGAGATCGCTCTCGCCGACTTCGGTGTTGTTCGTAATCCGCTCGATCCCGCCGGTGGAGGTGTCGAGGAGATACAGATCGGAGTAGATGTCCTGCTCGGTGATGTTCCTCATGTACCGATTGGCCGAAGCGCCGTGGTAGCCGATCCAGCGTCCGTCGGCCGAGATGTTGAAATCGGTGACAGTGATAGTCGTGTCGCGGGTGAGTCTCGTCGCTTTCTTCCCATCGACATCGAGCGCCCACAGGCTCGATAGGGGAGTCGCCATGTTCCGGATGGTGACGTTGAATTTCTTCTCGATGCGGAGCTTCTCGTCCTTGTCGAGGGTGTCGGCGGTGACGAAATAGATGTGCCTGCTGTCCCGAGACCATTTCCACAGACCTACGCCCGCCTGCTGGTGGGTGAGCTGCACCGGCTTCGCGGAGTCGATCCCGGCGACCGGCAGGGCGTAGAGCTGTTCCTCGTCGGCCTTACCGCTCCGGTAAGCGAGCCATCTCCCATCTTTGCTGAAGTCGAGCGTCGAGACGCCATCCTTGGCGTCGCTGATTTTGCGGGCCTCGCCCCCGTCAGGTCGCATGATGTAGATCTGATTCTGGCCCGCCGCACTTCCGCCACCCGCTCCAGTGCTTCCGCCTGAAGGCGCAGAAGCTGCATCTCTGTTCGAGAGAAAGACAAAAAACTTTCCATCGCGCGACCAACGCGGCGACGTCTCGTTCTTGTCTTTCGTGTAAGTCATTTGCCTGGTCGAGGCGAGCCCGTCCTTGACCGAGACGAGGTAGATATCGGTCTGACGCCTGGCCTGATTCCAGTCCGGGGTAGAGAGCGTGTAGAGCAGCCATTTGCCGTCGGGACTCGGTGTCGGCGATCCGAGATCCCGTTGGTACTGTCTGTCCAGGAATGTGATTGGCCGGAGAGTGGCTGACGAAGCGGGTTTCTGCGCCAGTGCCGCGGCGGGCATCAGCATGGCGATGAAGAGGGGATGGGTGCGCATGACCTGGGTGGCGAGAAGGAAATTGCAGCGGTTAATATAGGTTCGAAACCTTGTCGGGACTCATGCCCAACGCACAGACCTGGGGCCAGGGCCATGACCTATGATCTGACGAAGTTCGACCTCGGTGACATGTTAAAATGCAGCCTCCGCTTGCGCGAGGCAGCCTCGGGTGCAGCCTCCCTTGAAGTTCGCGGTCATTCTGTTCTCCACCGTACGTGTGCCGTCGTCCGCAGCCGACCGATTCAGGACGCTCGCCCTCGATGTGAAGAGCGCATTCTCGCGGTTCGACGATGCGAGCGTCTTCAACCAGACACTTCTCTCTACCGTTGGTGCTGCGCGAACGTAATAGAAAAAAAATGGTCATGCGTACGGTTTTTGCCTGACTCAGCCGCGAAACGAAAGATGCCGCCACAAATCGAGCGGCTCTTTTTTCTTGACCCCTGTAATGGGGGGAGGAGAGGGACAATGTGGATGAATGGATCGAGACACAGGGTGGCGACGCTCGCCATCGCGGCGCTGGCGCTCGCCGGATGCAGCAAGAAAGAGAACAACGCCGCGGATACCACGGCCGCTTCGAGCACCATATCGGCGGATACCTCGGCGATGGCGGCTGCGCCAGCAGCGGCGACCTGGACCGACGCCAACATCGTCGCGCTTCTGGATGAAGCGAACATGTCGGACAGCGTTGCAGGCGCCGTCGCGGCAACCAAGGGGACTGCCGCCGCTGTCCGCGACTTTGGAAAGCGGATGATGCGCGATCATCACACGCTTCGCGCGCAGGGTCAGGCGCTGGCGACGAAGCTGGGTGTGACTCCGCTGCCTCCATCGGACGACCCTGTCACGCCCGCCGCACAAAAGGAGATGGATACTCTGAATTCAACGGCCAAGGGAAAGGATTTCGACAGAGCGTACATTGACGCCGAGGTCGACATGCACAAGGCTGTGCTCGATCTCGCCACCAAGGCGGCGGGGCAGACGCAGACCGCCGAGCTGAAGAACCTGATCCAGAAGGCTGCGCCCGTGATTCAGGGCCACCTCGACAAGGCTGAATCCATTCAGAAAACTCTGAAATAACCTGATCGGGAGAGAGTTGGTGAGAACAGCGATAGCCCTGCTGCAAGCAGTCGCACAAACGATTCAGGACACTGCTCTCACCGGCGGGCCCCCTGGGAGACCGGGAGGCCCGCCACCCGGCTTCTCTTTCACCGAAGCGTTCTTTCAGCTGCTGGAGTTCGTGGGAGTCTTCTTGTCGATCGGCGCGATCGGATTCCGATTCGGAATCGTGAGGCAGATTCAGCGAATGTCAGACGAGGCGAAGGCAATCCTCCGTGCCGACAACGCCGCCATGCTCGGCATTGCCGGCATCATCCTGATCGTTCTATGCGCTCTCGGCCAGCCGTATGTCGATTCGATCGCGAGTCACAAGGCGTTCGCCGAATCCCTGTCCAGGAATATGCCGCAATTCGAATTCAGAATGACGATGCTGGCGCTCGCCCTGATTGGGTTTATGCTCGTTCGTGCATCGTCGTCTGCCGGGTGGATGCTGGCCGCGATCGGGACTCTCCTTGCAGTGCTGCAACCCCTCTATACGGGCAAATTCGGCAACAAAGTGAACGCGGCACATATCTTCGCCGCATCCACCTGGCTGGGCACGCTGTTGGTGCTGGCGCTCGTCGGAATCCGGGGCGTAATCAGGAGCAGCAGTGCCGGTGCCCAACGCGCAGAGCTGGTCGCCGATCTCGTGAATTCCTTTTCGCCGCTCGCGCTCGTGGCATCGGCGATCCTGGCAATCACGGGTGTCACTACGGCGTGGCTGCACTTGAAGCGGGTCTCGTCGCTCTGGACAACGAGCTATGGGCTGGCGCTCGACATCAAGCTCGTGTTGGTACTCATCGTCGTCGTACTGGGCGCATGGAACTGGCGGCGCGTCCGTCCCTCACTTGGCGGCGAGGGATCGGAGCTGATCATTCGCCGCTCCGCGAGGATGGAGCTGACGTTTGCCGCCTTCGTGCTCGTTGCTACTGCGGTGCTTGTGAGCCTGCCGTCGCCGAGGTAGCCGGCCGCGGCGAAGCGTTTTTCACGTATTTGTCGAGCCAGTTGATGTACTCCCACAACAGGTGACGCTGCGTCTCGCGCGCCGTGTAGCCGTGCGGCTCGAGCGGGAGCTGAACGTAACGAACGTTGCCGCCGTTCCCCTTGATCGCCGCGAAGAGGCGCTCGGACTGGATCGGGAAGGTCCCCGAGTTGTCATCGCGCTGACCGTGAATCAGCAGCACCGGCACTTTGATCTTGTTCGCGTAGTTGAACGGAGACATGGCGTTATAGATGTCCGGCGCTTCCCAGTACGTACGCGGCTCTGACTGGAATCCGAACGGCGTGAGCGAGCGGTTATAGGCGCCGCTCTCCGCTATTCCGGTGCGGAAGATGTCTGAGTGCGCGAGAAGATTGACGGTCATGAAGGCGCCGTAGGAATGTCCTCCAACGGCAACGCGATCGCGGTCGGCGACTCCCATGTCCACGATCTTGTCGACTGCGGCTTGGGCGCTGGCGACGAGCTGCTGGATGTAGCTGTCATTGGGCTCTTTGCCGTTGGCACCCACGATCGGCATTGTGGGTCCGTCGAGAACGCCGTAGCCATGCATGAGCAGCATCAGATAGTTCTGCCGGCCAGGCCGCTTGAACTCATACCGAGATCCCGCGAGCTGTGAAGCA